>WBZL01003510.1_pt1 | contig 14281 bp, 9 predicted proteins | sample 5204291 | NCBI WGS metagenome assembly WBZL01 (sample SAMN12344345, study PRJNA552823) | activated sludge metagenome | biome: Activated sludge suspended growth; feature: Nitrification reactor; material: Wastewater; isolation source: activated sludge from nitrification reactor of wastewater treatment...
GGCTGGGGCCCGGCGCGACCGCCGCTGAACCCGCCGCCGCCCCCGAAGAAGGCGCCGAAGATGTCGCCCAGACCGCCGTTGAACCCGAAGGCATCGCCCATGGCCGGGCCGTCGGCCCCGAAGCGGTCGTAGTGGCTGCGCTTGTCGGGGTCGCTCAGCACCTCGTAGGCGTTGGCGACCTCCTTGAAACGGGCCTCGGCGGACTCGTCGTCGGGGTTGGTGTCGGGGTGGTAGCGGCGAGCCGCGACCCGATAGGCCTTCTTGATCTCGTCGGTGCTCGCGTTGCGGTCGACCTCGAGCAGCTCGTAGTAGTCGGTGGTCACGTCAGCCTTCGCTCAGTCGGTGCCCGAGGCGCTGGCCGACCACGGCCACCGCAGCGAGCGCCTGCGGGTAGTTCATGCGGGTGGGGCCCAGCACCCCGACGGTGCCGACCCGTTCGCCGTCGACGGTGTACGGAGCGACCACCAGCGCACACTCGGCCAGGGTCTGCATGCCGGTCTCGCTGCCGATGGCCACGTTGAGACCGCGGTCGACGACGTCGCGCAGCAGCGACACCACCACCAGTTGCTCCTCCAGGATCGAGAGCACCGACCGGATGGTGTCGACCGCCTCGAACGACGACGCCATGCGGGCCGCTCCCCCCACGAACACGTGCTCGTCGAGCGTGGGAGCCACGGCGGCCAGCCGCACCCGGCCCACCACTTCGTCCACCGCCGGGTCGTGGGCAGCGGTCACGTCGACGAGGGCGGCCAGCGGACGGCCCACCAGCAGGCCCGCCAGGTGTTGGGAGGCCCGATCCAGGATCGCCTCGTCGACGTCGGCGACCAGGTCGATGGTGGCCTTCTCCACGCCTCCGTCGGCCAGGACGGCCACGAACAGCGCGGTGGACGGGGCCAGGGCGACGATCTGCACCGAGCGGACCGGGCTGGGATCGCGGCCGGGGCCCACCACCACGGCGGCGGCGTCGGTGAGGCCGCTGAGCAGCCGGGTGGTGGCGGCCAGCATCTGCTCGATCTCGCCGTGGGTGCGGTCGAAGAAGGCCCGGACCTGCTGGGCCGACGAGCGGTCCAGCACCGGCTGCGACAGGGCGTCGACGAAGTACCGGTAGCCCTTCTCGGTGGGGATGCGACCAGCCGAGGTGTGGGGCTGGGCCAGGTAGCCCTCGGCCTCCAGCGCCGCCATCTCGTTGCGCACCGTGGCCGACGACACGCTCACGCCGGGCGCGCTGGCCACGTGGCCGGAACCCACCGGCAGCGCGGTCTCGATGTACTCCTCCACCACGGCCCGGAGGATCGATGCTTTGCGCTCATCGAGCATGGCCAACCTCGAACGTCGATCGTTGGCACTCGATGCTACCGAGTGCCAACCCGCGGACCGGTGCCGGCCCGCGGACCGGTGCCGATGGTGCGGTCAGGTGTCCACGAGCATGCCGTTGTCGTCGAGCAGCGCCTCGATCGGCTCGGCGAGGGTGGCCCCGAAGTCCTGGGTGAGGTGCTGCGCGTCGAGGCGCACCACCTGACCGGCGATCACCGGGTCGCAGATGGGCAGGTAGGGACACACCTCCGGGTCGAAGTCGGCGACCACCACGCCCGGCCGGGCCTCGGCCACGCTGCGGTAGTACTCCTCGAGCCAGAGACCCGAATCGTCGGCCACGAAGCGGCAGTCTTCGAGCCAATCGGCTGTGGCCAGGCACGCCAGGGGGTCCAGCGAGGCCACCGGCATCGGATCGATGAGGAGGATGTGATCCGCGATCGACCGCAGGTCGTCGACCGTGGCAAGGGTCTGCGCCCGAAGGTCGACGGCCAGGCTGTCGGCGGGGTCGAACTCGGTGACCCCGGGGGTGAGGGTCAAGAAGCCGGAGCTGACCACCACCACGTCGGGGTCGAGCTCGGGCAGGATCCGCCCGTACACGTCGGCGGTGGCCGTGTCGCAGGGGTGCAGCGCGCCTCGGTTGGGGAAGTCCACGCCTTTCTGCCAGGGACATCCCGGCACCACCACCACCGACAGCGTGAGGCCCCGGGCTCGGGCCACCTGCTCCAACGCGGGGACCAACGGGATCGCCAGGCCGTCGCCGAGCAGGACCAGGTGGGCACCCTCCCCTTCGACCACGGTGCAGTCGTCGACCGGTTGGTCGATGCAGTCGACGGTGGCGGCCGTGAGCGCTTCGTCGAGACGCTCGGCATCGAGGTCGAGGTCCGCGGGGACGCGGGTGAAGGGGTCGACCACCTCCTCGGTGCCGGCACCCGACCTCACGCCGGCGTCCAACGCAGGGGGCGCCAGGACCGCGCCCACGAACAACCCCATGACCACCACCGACGCGGCCAGAGCCGAGCGGGCCAGGCCGAAGCGCTCCTGGGACTGGATCGGTCGCTCCACCAGTTCGTGGGTGAGGGCGGCCAGACCGAGACCGAGCAGCAAGGTCAAGATGGCGAGCTGGTAGGGCTGCGCGTCGGGCGCCAGCGCCCCGATGACCACGAACACCGGCCAGTGCCACACGTAGGTGCCGTGGGCGAGCCGACCGAGGTAGGGCAGGGGGTTGGCTCGAAGGGAACGTCGCAGCGTGCCATCGGACCGCTCGATCGCCGCCACCACCACGAGCGTGGCCACCGCGGCGGCCATGCCGCGCTGCACCGGGCCGATCGCCACCAGGTCGGTGGCGAGGACGCCCAGGGCCACGACCGCCAGGAGCCCGAGCCCCCCCGCCACCAGCCGCTGGTGCCGGAGGAACCGCTGCACCTGGTGCGGCACCACGGCGAGCATCGCCCCGAAGAGGAACTGGTGGGCGCGGGTGTCGGTGCCGTACAGCGCACGGGCCTCGTGGTCGCCGGCCAGCCACAACGACGCGCCGGCGGACGCCAACGCGAGGAGGAGCACCCCGATCCGGACCGTGACCGCGGTCGACCACGGCAGTCGGCGACCCGATCGGTAGAGCCCCGTGAGCACGAGCGGCCACAGCAGGGTGAACTGGGCGAGCACCGCCACCGCCCACAGGTGTTGCGCGGCGCCGGCGGGCACCCCGGCACCGATCGGTCCGGTGGACTCGGCGATCAGGTGCCAGTTCCCGAAGAGCAGCAGACCAGCCCGGAACCCGTCAGCGGCGCCTTCCCTGGCCTCGGGGGCCAGGACCCAGCGCACCACGACGGTGGCCACCAGCACCGACACGACGAGCGCGGGCAGGATGCGCTCCACCCGCCGGACGAGGTACTGCCCCCAGAGCACCGACCGATCCAGGTCGAGGCGGTCGGCGAGGCGGCTGGTGAGCAGGTAGCCGGACACGACGAAGGCTGCTGCGAACCCGATCGAACCGCCCGACAGGGGCTCGATGCCGACGTGGTAGAGCACCACGACGGTGATGGCCAGTGCTCGGAGGCCATCGATCGCTGGCTGGTGGTGTTCGGTGGTCACGTGGTCTCCCCCGGCGTCGAATCGTAACGGTGGCGGGCCCCGTCGCCGGTGACCGCTCGCCGGTGCTGTCCCGTCACGTTCAATCGTCGAGCTTGAGGGCGCTGACGAACGCTTCCTGGGGGACCTCGACCCGCCCGATGTTCTTCATCTTCTTCTTGCCCTCCTTCTGCTTCTCCAGCAGCTTGCGCTTTCGGGTGATGTCGCCGCCGTAGCACTTGGCGAGCACGTCCTTGCGCTTGGCCTTCACCGTCTGGCGGGCGATGATCCGGCCCCCGATGGCGGCCTGGATGGGCACGTCGAACATCTGGCGTGGGATCAGCTCCCGGAGCTTCTCGCACATCTTGCGGCCGTAGTCGTCGGCCTTGTCCTTGTGGATGATCATGGAGAACGCGTCCACGGGCACCGAGTTCAAGAGCACGTCGACCCGCACGAGCTTCGAGACCCGGTAGCCGGCGGCCTCGTAGTCGAGGCTGGCATAGCCCTGGGTGCGGCTCTTGAGCTGGTCGAAGAAGTCGGTGACCACCTCGGCCAGCGGGATCTTGTAGCGCAGCTCGACCCGCTCGGGCGACAGGTACTCCATCTTGTCCAGCTCGCCCCGCCGGGTCTGGCACAGGTCCATGATCGTGCCGGTGTAGGTGGTCGGCGTGAGGATGGCCACGTCGAACCAGGGTTCCTCGATGTGTTCGATCTCGGTCATCGGCGGCATCTCGGAGGGGTTGTCGACCTCCACCACCGAGCCGTCGGTCTTCTGCACCTGGTACGCCACGCTCGGTGCCGTGGCGATGAGGCTGAGGTCGTACTCGCGCTCCAGACGCTCGCGGATGATCTCCATGTGGAGCAGCCCGAGGAAGCCGCAGCGGAAGCCGAAGCCCAGGGCGCCCGAGGTCTCGGGCTCGAAGGTGACGCTGGCATCGGAGAGCCGCATCCGGTCGAGGGCCTCCCGCAGGTCGGGGAACTGGTCGCCGTCGATCGGGTAGATCCCGCAGAACACCATGGGCTTGGGGTCTCGGTAGCCGTCGAGGGGCTCGGGTGCCGGGTTGCGGGCGGTGGTGACCGTCTCGCCGGACCGGGCCTCGGCCACGTCTTTGATGCCGGCGATCAGGTAGCCCGTCTCCCCCGGCCCCAGCTCCTTGACCGGCGTGGGTTCGGGGGTGCGCACGCCCACCTCGTCGGCCTCGTAGGTGGCGCCGGCCTGCATGAAGCGGAGCTTCTCGCCGGTGCGCAGCACCCCGTTCATCACCCGCACCGACGACACGACGCCGCGGTACTGGTCGAAGTGGGAGTCGAAGATCAGCGCCTGCAGGGCGGCGTCGGGGTCGCCCCCCGGGGCCGGGATCCGCTCGATCACGGCGTCGAGCAGTTCGGGCACGCCCTCGCCGGTCTTGGCGCTGATGCGCAGCACCTCCGAGGCGGGGATGCCGAGCACGGTCTCGATCTCGGACGCGTACAGGTCGGGGTCGGCCGCCGGGAGGTCGATCTTGTTGAGGCAGGCCACGATCTCGAGGTCGTTCTCCAGGGCCAGGTAGCAGTTGGCCAGGGTCTGGGCCTCGATGCCCTGGGCCGCGTCGACCAGCAGGATCACGCCTTCGCAGGCCGCGAGGGACCGGCTCACCTCGTAGCCGAAGTCGACGTGGCCCGGGGTGTCGATCAGGTTGAGGACGTGGTCCTTGTAGGCGAGGCGAACCGACTGGAGCTTGATGGTGATGCCCCGCTCGCGCTCGATGTCCATGGAGTCCAGGTACTGGGCGCGCATGTCCCGCGCGTCCACGGCACCGCAGACTTCGAGGATGCGGTCGCTGAGCGTGGTCTTGCCGTGATCGATGTGGGCGATCACGCTGAGCGAACGGATCTTGGAGCGGTCCATCGGGGCCTTCGGGAGCGGGGCGGAGCAGTCCACGCTACCGGGGGGCCCACACCACGGACGAACGCCGAACGGGCCGGTTGGGAGTGACGCCCGGTGTGCCGCTAGCCTGATCCAGCTTTCAAACGAACCAGTGGAGCCAAGGCACCGTGGCCAACATCAAGAGCCAGATCAAGCGCAACCGTCAGAACGAGAAGCGTCGGGTCGCCAACAAGGCGGTCCGCTCCGAGCTGCGCACCCGCATCAAGTCCGCCCTCGCCGCGGCCGAGTCGGGGGCCGACAACGCCGCCGCGGCCGGCAGCCTGGCCATGAAGCGGATCGACAAGTCCGCCAACAAGGGCGTCATCCACAAGAACGCCGCCTCCCGGCGCAAGTCTCGTCTGGCCAAGCGGCTCAACGCCGCCGCTGCCGCCGCCGAGTAGCCACGGCGGTCGGGCCCCGAGCCCGACCCTCGTCGGCCCACCGCCCCGTGCCCCGCTCGTCGGGACCACGGGGCGTTCGCCGTTTTGGCCCCCGGGACGGGCTCCGGCGGGCCCCGTCACGTCAGGTCAGGTCGAGCAGGCCTCGGACGTCTGCTTCGGTGAGCGCACCGGCCAGCGCACCGTCGGCGTCGATGACGTCGTTGAACAGCGCCGCCTTGCGGGCCTTGAGCTCCATGACCTTCTCCTCGATGGTCCGCTGGGCCACGTAGCGGTAGACCACCACCGGGTTCACCTGCCCGATGCGGTGCGTCCGGTCAATGGCCTGGTCCTCCACCGCCGGGTTCCACCAGGGGTCGAGGATGAAGCAGTAGTCGGCCTCGGTGAGGTTGAGTCCGACGCCTCCGGCCTTCAGGCTGATGACGAACACGGGGACGTCGCCGCGCCGGAACGCTTCGACCACCTCGGCCCGCTTGCGCGTGCGGCCATCCAGGTAGACGTGGCCGATGCCGGCGGCGTCGAGTCGAGTGCGGACCCGGGAGAGGTACCGGGTGAACTGGCTGAACACCAGGGCCCGGTGTCCTTCGGCCACCACCTGGAGCAGGTCGGATTCGAGGCGATCGAGCTTGGCCGAACCGATGGCCGCGTGAGCCGGGTCCACCAGGGCCGGGTCCAGGCTGAGTTGGCGCAGCAACGTCAACGACTTGAAGATCTCGAACCGATGCCGCTGGACGTCGCCCACGAGTCCGAGCACCTTCTGGCGCTGGCGCTGGAGTTGGGTCTGGTAGATCCGCGCATGGCGAGGGCTGAGCTCGACCTCGATGATCTGCTCGGTCTTCGGAGGCAGTTCGGTGAGCACGGCGTCCTTGGTGCGACGCCGCATCAACGGGGCGATCCGGCGCCGCAACGTCGCCAGTACATCGGGAGCGCGTCCGCTCTCGATCGGCCGGCGGTACACGTCGGCGAACCGCTTGGGGTCGGGGAAGAGCCCGGGGGCGGTGATCGACAGCAGCGCCCAGAGGTCCATGAGGCTGTTCTCCATCGGCGTGCCGGTGATCGCCACCTTGGTGGCCACGTCGAGGCGCCGGACGCACTGGTAGGTCTTGCCCTGGTGGTTCTTCACGAACTGGGCTTCGTCGAGCAGGAGCACGTCCCAGTCCAGGTCCGCGTACGCCTCGTACTCCAGGCGGAACAAGGCGTAGGAGGTGACCACCAGCCGGGCATCGCCGATCGTCTCGGCCAGTGTGCTGCCCCGGCGCGACGCCGTCTCACCGATGGTGCACACGGTGAGGCCCGGCGCGAACTGGCCCGCCTCCCGACGCCAGTTGTCCACCACGCTGGTGGGCGCGACCACGAGGAACCGGGACGACGGCTGGTGCTCCAGTGCGTGCAGGCACAGCGCCAGGGCCTGCACGGTCTTGCCCAGGCCCATGTCGTCGGCGAGGATCCCGCCCAGGCCGTTGCGGTGCAGGAACGCCAGCCAGTCGAAGCCCTCCTGCTGGTAGGGCCGGAGCGTGGCCTCGAGCCCCGCCGGCGGAGGCACCGGCTCGGGCGCGGCCAGGCCGCTCAGTCGGCCCGTGCGCTCTGACCAGCGTTCGGACTGCTCGCGGACCACCCCGAGGGCGGCCAACTCATCCCACCAACCGACCTGGAACGGGTTGATCCGAACGGGACCGCCCCGGTCGTGATCGGTGAGACCACGGGCCTCGTCTATCAGTCGGCGCAGGGCTGCGAACTCATCCCGGTCGAGGCGCAGCCAGGTGCCGCTCGCCAGCACCAGCACCTCCTCGTCGTTGTTCAAGGCGATGAACAGCCCAGCGAAGGGCACCACTTCGCCGTCGACGCTCACCTCCACGTCGAGGTCGAACCAGTCCGTGGCCTGCCCGGCATCGGGCTCGCCGTCGCGGACGGTGAGCGAGATCAGGGGATCGGACTCCGCGGCCCGCAGTTCGGGCACGTCACCGCGGATCTCCACCACCACCCCGCCGCCTGCCTCCGCCAGCCACGGCACCACCTCGGTGAGGAGGGTCACCGCCTCGCCACCGCGGACGCGGGCGTCGCGCGGCGTCCCGTCGGACCCGGCCAGGGCGGGCAGCAGGTGGAGTGGCAGGGTGAGGGCCGAGCGGGCAGCCTGTTCGGCGGGCACGTCTCGGAGAGGACCGGTGCCGAGGAGCGGATGGTCGATCGCCTGATCGCCACGCCGGTAGCGCGCCACCCAGGTCAGCTCGGCGATGTCGACCGCGAGGCGGTCGACCACCAGGACCAGGCTCTCGAACACGGTCTCGCGCATGGTGACCGAGCCGTTCGAGGACGAGACCGGCACGATGCGGGCCAGCAGCGGTTGGTAAGCCGTGAAGAACTCGTCGACGTCGCTGGGAGGGAGCACGAGGGGCGGCTTCGTGAGGAGGTTCGCCAGACCCACCGGCACGGCCTCGCGCAGCGGCGCCAGGTGCAACACGCCGGCGGCCACGTGTGCCAGGCCGTGGACCGGCTGACCCAACAGCCGCACGGCCCGAGGGTCGAGGGCCACCGGCGCGTCGCCAACCACCAACCGGGTGGACAGGGTCACCGTGCCCTCGTCGTCGGCCACGAGGTCGACGGCGACCTGGTGTGGCGCCCGGGCCAGCAGCACCTCGCCGGGTGTCGATCCGGCACCGACCAGGACGATCCCGGCCTCAGCCGCTCTCGCCAGGTGGAACCACAGGTCCGGCCCGAACGACTCGATCGAGATCGACGCCGGGTCGCTGTAGTACGTGTTCCGGGTGGCCGACAGCAGCCCGGTCAGCACGTCCAGATGACGAGGCTGCACGTCGCGCAGGCCGTAGCCGGCGTGGTAGCGCAGGTCGCGCCACGCCACCCCGGTCTTGACCCAACGGCCGTTTCGGCCCGATCGGAGGGGGCGCAGGCTGATCTGGAGGCCGCTCGAGGCTCCGGGTCGACCGGAGGTGGCGAGTTGGACGGACAGCTCGAGGCCCAGTGGGACCAACGTCGCATCGGCCTCGGGGTGGCTCACACCTCCGACGGCCTCACCCAGAGCCTGGCGCCAGGCCGAACGGGCGGGCGGCACGGAGCCGACGGCTCCCTGTGCCGTCAGGATCGACGCCACCACGTGCTTGCAGGCCCCACCCAACGGGCAGCTACAGGCATCGTCGAGTTGCACCCCTCCCCTGATGGATTCCCAGTGCAACTCCACCAGGTAGGTCTGGCGACCGGAGCCGGCCACGACCGCCTGCAGCGAGCCGGGCCCCGACTGCAGCACCTGTGCCCTCCGTTCCGCCGCGTAGGCGCGCCCCCGAGCCAGGGCGCCCTGGTCGAACAGCTGGGTGAGGGCCCGCGGCGTGAGGACCGAGATGGGTGCGGCGCTGGACACGAGGCGGGGCGTTCGGGATCTGAGGAGGCGGGATCATCGAGGGCGGGGGCCGGAACACGCTAGTGCCCGACGAGCCGCCGACATGGAGCCACCCGCCCGCCACCGCCACCACCACCACCGATGCCGGAGCCGAGGCCCGGCTCCGGTCAGCGCCCGGCCCGGGCCAGTCGGGCGAGACGGGCCACCAGGACCTCCATGATCAACTCGCCCGGCCACGCCCGGGCCCCGCGGAGGTCGACGTCGGCCGCGGCCACCAGCGCCACCGACCGCTGCACGCCCGTGGACCCGAGCTTGCCGGCCTGGGTGAGCGCCTTCTTGGCCGGGAAGGTCGACCCCTTGATGCCCAGCACCTGGGCGGCCTCCTTCTCGTTGCGGGCCCCGGCGCCGTCGAGCTTGAGCATGCGCAGGTAGTGCGACTGGAGGGTGGCCATGATCGCCAGCGGATGCCGGTCGCCACCGCGCAGCATGCGGTGGAGCTGATCGAGGGCCCCGGCGGCGTCGCCCCGGTCGATGGCGTCGGTGAGGTCCCACGGCGCCACCCCACCGGCCGGGCCCAGCAGGGGCGCCACCTGGTCGACCCCGAGCCTGGTGCCGGGCGGGAAGGCGCCCTTGAGACGGGTGGTGAGCTCCACGATCCCGCCCGCGTCGTCGCCCAACGACTCCACCACGAGCCGCACCGCCCTGGCGTCGACGTCGAGGCCGGCCTCCTTGAGGTGGGCGGGCACCCAGGCGTCGAGCTTGCCCGACGGCGAGGGATCGATGACCTCGCCTCCGGCGGCCTGCACGGCCTTGGTGAGGGCCTGGGGCACGGCCGGCTTGGCCGACACCGGAGCCCCGGTGTCGGTGGGCTTGACCGGCTTCTCCCACACCAGGACCAGGGCGGTGGAGGGCAGCGGGTCTGCGAGGTAGGCCACCAGCTCGGCCACGTCCTCGCCCTTGGAGAACCGGCCGAAGCGGCGGGCCACCACGATGCGTCGGTCGGTGAGGAACGGGATGGTCTGGGCGGCGTCGATGGCCGCCCCGAGGGTGGTGGTGTCGAGGTCGAACTCGTCGATCAGCAGCGAGCGGTCGCCGCCGGCCACGAGGTCGTCGAGGAGCCGGGTGAGCGCCTCGCCGCGGAGGATGTCGTCGCCGCCCCTGAGCAGGTACACCGGAACGCTCACGAGCCGTGGTCCTCCACCGATGCCGCCTCGTCGAGGGCATGGAGCACCGCCCGGACCCGATCCACCCGGCCCGGGTCCACCCGGCGCAGGGTGGCCACGGGCAGGCCGAGCAGCCCGGTCAGGACCCCCACCTCCCAGCCGGCGTGACGAGCCACCGCGTCGTCGCCCTCGTCCGAAGCGGCCTCGTCCGGGCCTGCGGCCGCGGGGTCGGCGACGATCGGCTCAGCGGCGACCGGGGTGTGGTGGTGCAGGAGCGGGCGCCCGGACTCCGCCCCCACGCAGGCACCCACCCGGAACCCGAAGGCGGCACGCTCGAGGGTGGTGGCCCGGGCCACCACGTCGGGGTCCGGCCCGACCTCGACCACCACCCGGGAGGTGTCTACCCCGGCGACGGCGAGCCGGTCGCAGACCGAGACCGCCTCGGTGGGATCGGCGTGGTGGAGCACGACCACCACCCCGGACCGCACGGCGTCGTCCACCGCATCCGGTGCCGTGACCGCGAGATCCACGACCACGAGCCCGGCCCCGGCGGCCAGGGCCTCCCGGAGCGCCTCGCCGGCGCCGCCCTGCACCCCGACCGGACCGTCGTGATCAGCCCCTGCGGCGCGCACCCGGGGGCCGCACTCGGACACGTCGAGGCCGGTGAGATCGACCAGCACCACCTGGACCAGCGGGCCGGGTTCGGGGTGCAGGACGAGGGTGGGACCGGCGAGGTCGACTCGGGGAAGGTGCGGCGCCGGCGTCACCCGGCCGACCCTACCCGGGCCCGGGCGGACCGGGTCCGGGCCCCCGCTCCGGCGTCGGCCACCGGGCGTCGCCCTCCAGGGCCACCGGGCTCCACGAGCTCCACCCGAACCTCCAGGCCCCCCACCACCAGCGCGACCGGAGCATCCAGATCGTCGAGCACCACCACCCGACGAATGGTCCAGCGGTGGCGGAGGGCGCCGACCAGGGCGGGATCGGCCTCGGGCAGCACCACCACATCGAGGCGTCGCACCCCCACCCGCCGCAGACCCTCCAGGGCGTCGGCCGGCCCGGCCCCGCCGTCCACCACCAGCACGGTGGCCCCACCGCCGCGGTGCAGCTGGAGCCCCGGTCCCGGCCGGGTGACTGCGGCCGGGTGACGGAGGGCCACGGCGGGGGCCAACACCACCAGGCTCGCACCGACCGCCGCCCCGACCCGCACGGCACCGGGCCACCCCCGGCGCCGGGCCGTGAGCAGGACCCCTCCCAGCCCGGCCGTGAGGGCCACCGCGGTCAGGTCGAGCTCGCCCAGCGGGAGACCGGCCGCCACCCGGGCGGTGCCGGCCACCCAGCCGATGCCCAGCTCGGTGGGCCGGTGCAGCCACCCGGCCGCGGGCGAGCCCAGCGCACCCGCGGCCACGCCGGCCGGGAGCCCCCACATGGTGACCAGCCCGGCGGCGGGCGCCGCCACCAGGTTGGCGGGGACGGCGACCACCGGCACCCCGCCGAACCGGGGCGCGAGCAGCGGGGCCACGGCCAGTTGGGCGGACAGGGTGACGGCGAGCGCCTGGCGCACCACCTCGGGACCGCGCAGCGCCCGGGCGATGGGGCCGCTGCCCACCACGATCCCGAGCGTGGCCGCCACCGACAGCTGGAACCCGACCGATCGCACCAGCAGCGGGTCCACGAGGACCAGCGCGGTCACGGCCAGGGCCAGCACCCGGAGCGGGGCCGTGGGCCGTCCGGCCAGGGAGGTGCTCACCGCGAGGGCCGCCATGGCCGACGCCCGCAGGACCGACGGCTCGAAGCGGGTCACCAGCGCGAACGACCCGATCACACCCACGGTGACCAGCCACCGGGCCCCCAGCGGCAGCCGGCCGCGCAGCGGGGTGAGCAGCACCAGCAGGTAGGCCACGTTCGACCCCGACACCACCAGGAGGTGGGTGAGACCGGCCGCCCGGAAGTCGTCGACCACCTCGACCGACTGACCGGACTGGTCGCCCAGCACGAACCCGCCGTACAGCTGGCGGGCGGGCTCGTCCATGCTCGCCGCGCCGCGCGCCAGCAGACGGCGGAAGCGGTTGGCGGCCCGCCACGGCATGGCCCCGGCGTGGTGGGCCTCGGCCTCGGTGACGGTGAGCCGGCCCGACACGTGGCGGGGTACCAACCAGGGCGCGTCGGCGGGCGGCGGCCGCAGGCTCCCCCGCACCGTGAGCTGCTCACCGGCCAGCGCCCGGCCAACAGTGCCCGCCGCTCCCCCGCCGGCCCGTAGCTCCACCCGGCGGTCACCGAGCCGGACATCGACCGAGGTGCCCCAGTCGTTGGGCCGCGGATCGGCCACCAGGGTCACGGTCCCCTCGAACGGCCCGGGCTCGGGCGGCTGCAGCCCGGCCAGGGCCCGGGCCCCCAGGGCCGAGGCCAGCACCAGGCCCGCCACCACCAGCACGGACGGCCGGCGGAGGACCACGGCCACCACGGCCAGCGCGGCCCCCACCGCGAGCGGCAGCGGCCGGGCCCACCAGGCGCCGAGCCCCACGGCCCCGGCCAGCGCCACCGCGCCCCGGTCGGTGAGGGAGCGACGGGCGGTCGGCGGCGGCGGAAGCCACGACCCGGGCACCGAAGCGGTGGTTACCGCCGAACCGGTGCCTGCCGAACCGGTTGTGGCCGAACCGGCGCCTGCCGAACCGGCGCCTGCCGAACCCGCGCCTGCCGAAGCGGAGGTTGCCGAACCGGCGCTTGTTGAAGCGGTGCCTGCCGAAGCGGTGGTTGCCGACCTGGCCGTGCGGGCCGGACCGGTCACCGGATCGCTCTTGGTCACACCCGCACGAGGGGGCGGAGCTGTTCGAGCTTGGCCTCGCCGATGCCCCGCACGTCGAGCAGATCGTCGACCGAACGGAACGGGCCGTTGGCGTCTCGGTGGGCCAGGATCGCCGCGGCGGTGGCCGGGCCGATGCCGGGTAGCGCGTCGAGTTGGGCGTCGGTGGCCGTGTTCAGGTCGACCGGGGCCGTCGGATCCCCGCCGTCCGGGGACGAACCGGAGCCGCCGCTGGTGCCGCCACCAGCGGAGCCGCCGGGAGCCGCTGTCGTGCCGCCGCTCACCACCGGCGGCACCTCGACCTCGCCGCGTCTCGGCACCCAGATCCGCTCGCCGTCGACCAGCAGGGCGGCCAGGTTCACGCGGTCCAGGTCGGCGTCGGGGGTGGAGCCGCCAGCCGCGCTGACCAGGTCGTCGACCCGCGACCCCGCCGGCAGCCGGTGGACACCCGGGAGGTGCACGGCACCGGCGGCCTGCACCACCACGGGTGCGGCCTCGGTGGTGGCGGTCGACGACCCGTCGGCGTCGACGCCGTCGCCTCCACCGGCCCCACCGACCGCGCCGCCGGACCTGGTCCCGTCGGTGCCCGCGGCCGGTGCGGCGGCCCCGCCTGGGGTGGACGCCCCGGGCGGGGCGGTGGGCAGGACCGCTTCCACCGGTGCCGGCGCCGGCCGCAGGAGCCACCACCCCACCGCGCCCGCCACGAACAACCCCGCCACCGTGCCCAGCCGGGGCCGCCCCCATCGGCGGGCGCCGCCCGCGCCGAACGGTGCCGGACCGTGGCCCGAGACCCCCGGCGTGGCCCGGGTGGGGCCCGCTTCCCCGTCGCCGGCCGCCTCGGCCCCGAACGCGGTCCAGGTCCCGGCGCCGGGCGGGACCGCGCCTGGACCTGGCCAGGACCGCGACGCCCACCAGCCGAGGAGTCGCTCCAGCGGCGACTCGGTGAAGACCGGGCGGGCCGGCCCGCCGCCGGGGAGCCTGCCGGGCCGATCCGGCTCGAGGTGGGGTGGTGATCCGACGGGGTCGGGATCGGGGTGCGACGAGGCCATGGTGCCCTCCGAGGCGCGCGAGCGACGAGAAGGGGGAAGGCGTCGCCGCCACGGTACCCACACCCCCCGACCGCCAACCCCACCCCCCTGCTGGCGTAGCTCCGGACCGGTGGACCGGAGCTACGCCAGAACGCTGGGGGTGGAAGCCCGGCCAGGTCGAGGGCGGGTCAGGTCGGGGGCGGGTCGCAGCCGATGCCCAGGGCGCGGCGCGACCGCCAGTCGGCCTCGATCTCGG
>WBZL01003511.1_pt1 | contig 14280 bp, 13 predicted proteins | sample 5204291 | NCBI WGS metagenome assembly WBZL01 (sample SAMN12344345, study PRJNA552823) | activated sludge metagenome | biome: Activated sludge suspended growth; feature: Nitrification reactor; material: Wastewater; isolation source: activated sludge from nitrification reactor of wastewater...
ATGCAATTGATAATGACGAAGTTTCTATCAATCTGATTCCGCATACGTTATCAATGACAAACCTCAACGCATTAAAACCGGGGATGCAGGTGAATCTGGAAACCGACATGCTGGCGCGTTATGTTGAGAATCTGTTGCACAGGCCGGAGGCATGAAATAATGACGATTAGCCCTATACAAGACATCGTCGCTGATATAAAAGCTGGAAAAATGGTTATTCTGGTCGACGAAGAGGATCGGGAAAATGAAGGCGATCTGGTGCTGGCGGCGGATTTTGTTTCCGCGGAAGCGATCAATTTCATGGCCATGCATGGCAGGGGACTTATCTGTCTGACATTAACCGAAGAACGCTGCCGTCAATTGAATTTGCCTTTAATGGTGACTTCCAATCGTTCTCCGCTGGGCACGAATTTTACAGTATCCATTGAAGCGGCACAGGGTGTTACAACCGGAATATCTGCGGCCGACCGCGCACGGACAGTTCAGGCTGCGGTAAAAGTGGATGCCAGGGCCGATGATATTGTTCAACCCGGGCATATTTTTCCATTGATGGCGCAGAAAGGAGGCGTTCTGGTGCGTGCAGGACACACCGAGGCAGGTTGCGATCTGGCTCGTATAGCGGGTTTGACCGCGGCTTCCGTGATTTGTGAAATTCTCAAGGAAGACGGTAGCATGGCCAGATTACCTGATTTAATGCTTTTTGCAGAAAAACATCGGCTGAAAATCGGTACAATTGCAGACCTGATTCATTACCGCAATCTTAATGAAAGCCTGGTGACACGCGTAACCGAGCGTACGATTCGTACAGTCCATGGTGAATTTCAGCTTGTCGCTTATCGGGATGAAATCGCACACACTATACATCTAGCGCTCGTTAAGGGAAACATTACACCCGCAGCCGAGACGCTGGTGCGTGTTCACGAGCCTTTGTCCGTAATTGATCTGCTTGATATAGAAGACAATACGCATTCGTGGAGCATTCACGATGCGATGCGCGTCATCGCCCAGGCAGAATGCGGTGTGATTGTTTTTTTGCATCGCAATGAAAGTTCTGTAAAACTGATAGAACGTATTCAGTTAAAGCCATCCGATCGGCCTGATCTTTATCGATCCGATTTAAGAGATCATGGTATCGGCGCTCAGATACTCAAGAATTTAAATGTTGGTAAAATGCGTTTATTGGCAACGCCAAGAAAAATGCCAAGCGTAACCGGATTTGGTCTGGAAGTGACCAGTTATGTGAACATTGAAGATTAGATCAGATAAAGCTGGATTTTCTGATACCGCGTCATTTATATGATTTGACTGAAATTAAAGGAGTGAAAATGGCGTACTACGATAATATTCAAGAGTTTGAGCCTGATCTTGAAGGCGATGGTTTGCGTGTCGGGATTGTCATGAGCCGGTTTAACAGCGCTATCGGTGAAGGTTTGCTAAGCGCCTGCACAGATGAACTTAAGCACCATGATGTACAGGATTCCGATGTTCTGCTGATCACAGTTCCCGGCGCGCTGGAAATACCCATGACGTTATTAAAAATGGCTGTGAGTAATCAATTTGATGTCCTGATTGCACTGGGTGCAGTTATCCGTGGAGACACCTATCATTTTGAAGTGGTTGCAAATGAATCCGCACGGGGCATCAGTCAGATTCAACTTGAAACCGAAATTCCGGTTGTTAATGGTGTATTGACAACGGATACCGAAGATCAGGCAATTGAGCGCATGATGCAAAAAGGTAAAGAGGCGGCCAGGGTTGCCATTGAAATGGGAAATTTATTGATTAAGCTGGAAGAATATTCAGTTGACTGATAAACAAATTACGGTACAAAAAAAAACGCCTAAATATAAAAGCAAACGCCGCGTATCGCGCGAGCTCGTTTTGCAGGGCCTGTATCAGTGGCGCCTAACCGGCGATACGGAGGGTGTTATTGCTTCACAATTGCGTGAAACACAGATTTTCCCCCGGGCGGATGAAGCATTTTTTTCTCGTTTGTTGAGCGGCGTACTTACGCATGTGGATCAACTGGAACAAACGATTCAGCCCTGTCTGGATCGGTCTCTAAAGGAATTGAGTCCGGTCGAATACGGCATTTTATTGTTGAGCACTTACGAGCTCGTCCATTTTCTCGATATACCGTATCGCGCCATTATCAATGAAGCAATAGAATTGGCCAGGATCTATGGCGGAAGTGATGGGTACAAGTATGTCAATGGCGTTCTGGACAAATTGGCGTACAAATTGAGAACAATAGAAACAGCTTAGTGCATCCGAAAGCATCGATTTCTCGTGTTCAAAGACTATTCGTTAAAACGTGCTGTCCGAATTTGATCTGATTCAGCGCTACTTCAATCGGCCTGTAACCGGAATTCCGCTGGGTATCGGTGATGATGCCGCGATAATTGCTCCGAAACCAGGAAAAGAATTGGCGATTTCGACCGACTGCTTGGTGGCTGGACAGCATTTTTTTGAAAATACGAATCCCTATAAACTCGGTTACAAAGCTCTGGCGGTTAATCTGTCGGATATGGCGGCAATGGGTGCAGTGCCGCGTTGGGTGACATTGGCATTGGCATTGCCGCGTTCTCTGATTGACCATCATGAAAGCTGGCTTGATGAATTTTCGCGCGGTTTTCATGAACTGGCGGCCCTGCATCAAGTTTCCCTCATTGGTGGCGACACGACAGCAGGTCCTTTGAATATCTGTGTGCAGATTATTGGGGAAGTTAATCAAGGTCGATGGCTGCGCCGTTCCGGGGCTAAACCGGGCGATGACATATGGGTGTCCGGTTGTCTGGGCGACGCGGCTTTGGGGCTAAAGCACCAGTTACGCGAGCTGGTGTTAACCGATGAAGAAGTCGCTCATTGCTTGTTAGCTCTGGACATGCCAAGCGCACGTGTTGCGCTGGGGCAGCGCCTGATTGAATTGGCGCACAGTGCAATTGATATATCCGATGGACTGGTGGCTGATCTGGGGCATATTTTGTCCTGTTCGGGGCAATCGGCTACGGTAGAACTTGAGACGGTTCCGGGATCAGAGATCATGAAGCGTTATTTGCCTTCAACGTTAGCGATTGAATGTCTTACGGCGGGTGGGGATGATTATGAATTATGTTTCACGGCGCCGAAAGAAAATCAGAGCGCTATCCGTCAGTTGGGCCAGGAATTGAAGGTTCCGCTAACCATTATCGGAGAAATAAAATCACAAAAATCACAGAAGCCGGAGCTGATTATTTACGGCATCAAGGGTGAAAAAATTGTTCTGGAGAAGAAAGGATATGACCACTTTACTTCCTAAAACATACGGATCGTCGGAAAACGGCCATTCTGGATCGTTGCGCATACGGCCGGATATTGTATTTGTCTGTAAGCGTCCGGCATATTTTACAGCTTTTTCGGGGGGGGTCGGATTAAGTCCAAAAGCTCCGGGAACGGTCGGCACGCTGATTGCCTTTCCATTATTCTGGGTTTTGGATCATTACCTGGATTCAATTCATTTATTACTGCTGATCGACATCTTTTTCATCATTGGAATCTGGGCGTGCGGTGTAACCGGCAAGGCACTTGGCGTACCGGATCATGGCGGCATCGTATGGGACGAAACCGTTGCTTTCCTGTTGGTACTATATTTTACCCCGCCCGGTTTTACCTGGTCTTTGGCAGCCTTTGTCCTGTTTCGCTTTTTTGATATTGTAAAACCACAACCCATTCGCTATTACGATCAACACTTTAAAGGTGGATTTGGCGTTATGTTCGATGACATCATTGCGGCTTTTTTTACCTTGATCTGTCTGGCAGCCTGGAAGGCATGGGTATTATCTGAAAGTTATTTTTAATCCGCAGATTGGAGACATGCAGGACGAACAGGATGTCATTTTCGATTTGGCCGAAAATACAGGCCGGAAATTAAAACAACATGACTGGTTTTTGACCAGCGCAGAATCCTGCACGGGAGGATGGCTGGGTCAGGCGATAACCGCTGTTGCGGGAAGTTCCGAATGGTATGAACGCGGGTTCATCACTTACAGCAATCGCGCCAAAATGGAAATGCTGCACGTCAGTTCTTCGGCACTGCAACAATTTGGTGCTGTATCAGTAGAAGTCGCGTATGAAATGGCGGCAGGCGCATTAAAAAACAGCCCTGCGGACATCAGTGTTGCGATAACCGGTATTGCGGGACCTGGGGGTGGATGCGCGCTTAAGCCGGTTGGCACAGTGTGTTTTGCCTGGGCTTTGAAAAATGGTCTGGCGATAAGGAAGAAACTGGTTTTTGCCGGCGATCGTGAAGCCGTGCGCAGACAGGCTGTAATCACGGCACTGCAAGGCATTCTGGAATTGCTTGAAGAAGCTCCGCCTGTTTTTGTCTAGCAGACAATGAATCCGTCAGGCAAAATAAGACGGATGATTAAATGGTTGATTGGTATGAGAAGGCTTGATTGCAGAAACGGTATCTTTCATCATCAGTGCCAGTTTGATACGGTCTGATATTTGAAGTTTACGAAAGATTTCCGTCAAATGCGCCTTAACAGTGCGTTCGGTGATATCGAGGCGGTTTGCGATACGTTTGTTGCTTTCGCCATGACCAACCAGCATTGCGATTTCATACTCTCGTTTAGTCAGATTTGACAGCAAGTCGTGAATAGCCGATTCAATGCGTTCCTTTTCCATGGAAACTTCCACCAATTCATCCAGCATAAAGCTTGTCAGTGATCGCCGGATCCATAACTCGCCTTTTAAAATAGCCTTGATCGCATAGCTGATTTGTTCTGCCGGCATAGTCAATTCGCAACAGCCCTGGATGCCGCTTTTGAATAATGTCCATTCTACGTTATCGGAAAGTTTGGGGCTGAATAGCAGAATTTTTGTTTGTGGAGCCAGAATTGCAATTTCCAGGACATCCTTTTGTTGATCCGGTCCTAAAATGAGGTAATCGAGCAGTAAAATATCTGGTTTTAATTTTTGAATTTTTTCCTTGATTTGCTTAAGACTGCTTGCTGTTGCAGTTGAAGACATACCAAAAACACTTTTTTCCCAGCGTGTGAGTAATTCCGCATTTGAACAGGCAAATAGAGTCAACATAAGATTATTAGTCGTTAGTGTGTTGATAAAAGACAGCTACTTGTGCAACTTATGCTTTTTTCATGAAAAATCTGTATTTCTCCAATGCCGGTATACCGAGAGTTCCCGGTACTATTAAAAGTCAAGCGACATTGGTTCTTTTTAACGACAAGTAGTTGCGTTAGTTAAGTCTTTTTTGTAGTAGCGGATTCGACTTTGAAGTAAAACTTTTGCAAGAAAGTTTAGGTGACAAGCCGCGCCTGCATCGGAGCTTCTCGAATGCTCAGATAAAACGCGTACAGATGAAGCACTGCGAGCAGCTGACCTGTGTGCAGCAACATCAGATTTCCGGCATGAAAAAGGCGGGATTGGACCTGATCAGGTTAGGTCAGCTTGTTAAAAGTTAGAAAACCTTGGTTGACTGTTATCCGAAAGATTATTTGAGGTAACGCCTTCGCACCTGTCGGTTAAAGTAAAATTAATGGATTTTAATGCAGGTAACCTAAATATTGCTGCGGATGGCTATTCCGCACTGGTGGCCCGGATTGGAAAAGCGCGCAGGTAAGTTCGTAACGAAACAACAGCATCTTTTAATTCCGCTGGAATAAGCTCGAATTCGATACGGATCGGGTCAGCGATACCGGAGTCATCGCCAAGTACGTCAGCGGGTTTGAGTTCCGCGTCGATATAAACGCACAATTTTTTTGGCGCTGATTCAGTCACTTCAAAATGAAGATTGGGTTCAAAAAAACCCAGTTGCAGCGTTGCATTTTTTCCATCAGCCACAGCATCAAGCCAATCGGCGAGTTCTGCCAGTTCGCCTGTCAGCATGCACGGGTACGCGGCAGACCACGAGTCTTTTGCGCGTGTTGCCCGGATTTCGATGATAAGCCAGTTTGAATCATATCGATCGTCATGCACTTCCGGGAATTCATAATCGATAACAGTCATCTCGAAGTGTGAATTTCGATTTTTGAGTAACATGATTAATGTTTGTGGTTAATATCAGAGATTGATTAGAGTCTGCACAGCGGTTGCCGAGCGCGCGTGAGTGCGTAATGATTGCGAGAGAATCGCATTGTGATCAATCAGTAAAATCCCCTAAAACACGCAATACCTCGTCAATATCGTATGTTGTGTGGTTGGCGTTGATTTGAAAGCGGATTTCTTCTTCGCCTTGCGGCACGACCGGATAATTCAAGCCGGTGGCCAGTATCCTGTTTTTGAATAAATGCTGTATCAGGCGCGCTGTTTTTTGCGAATCGCGAACGACCAGCGGGGTGACCGGGTGTTTTCCGGATATGGTCTCAAAGCCCAGATCGGTGATTCCGCTTTCAAAGCGGGCTGTTAATGCGCGGATTTTATTCAGACGCGCGAGACCTTCGCTGCTTTCCAGAATATCGAGAGATTTCTTCGCGGCCAGTGCTTCGGATGGCGTGATCGGGTTCGAATACACATAAAAAGGCGATATTTCGCGCAGGTAATCGATAACCGGCCTGCTTGCCGCAATATAGCCGCCGTTGACGCCAAGCGCCTTGCCGAGCGTGGCGATGAGTATGTCGACCTTGCATTGCGTATATTCTTCGGTGCCGCGCCCGGTTTCGCCAAATGCGCCAACGCCGTGCGAATCATCGGCGATCGTGATAATGCCTTCAGCAAAATGTTGTTCATATTTCCGGCAGATTTCCACGAGCGTATTGAGCGGCGCATGATCGCCGCGCATGCTGAAAATGCCGTCGGTGATCACTAAAACCCGGCGGATCGGTGCTGCGCCTGTCTGCGGTGCGGATGCATATGTGCTCAGGATATGCTCGAGTTCAGCCATATCCAGATGTTTGTAAATGGCTTTCTGCGCAGGCCGTGACAACCGTATGGCGTTGATGATGCTGCTGTGATTCAGCGCATCGCTGACAATCAGTGTTTCTTCATGGGTCAGGGCAGGCAGCACGCCCATGACGGCCGCGTATGCCGCGCTGTAAATCATTGCCGACTCACGCTGATGAAACGCCGCCAGCCGTTTTTCCAGCTCGATATGCGGAGCGTAGGTGCCGGAAATAAAACGTACAGCGCCCGGCCCCGCGCCAAAGTTCCGCACGCCTTTTTCTTCCGCGGCTATGACATCGGGGTGTAGCGACAGACCCAGATAGGAATTGGAATTCATCAATAAATAAGGATGATCGTCACCCACCAGAAAATAGCGTGGACCGGTGTCTTTGTCTTCCTTTGCATCCGGCAGCCAGCCTTTTTTTATCCACTCGGGCGCAACAATCCGCGCAATCACTTTTTCACTGCCTTTCAAAACACCTTTGTTTCGCAATGATTCCAGTTTTGATACGCAATAGGCGTTTAGTTGCTCGAGTGACATGGCGATTCCTCGGTTATACAGTTTAAATTAAAGGGCATCTCTAAAGTGTTGTGCTTAATTTCGCAGCGAGTTGCGTGAGCATATGCGCGGTCATCTGTTGCAGATCAAATTGCGGTTTCCATCCCCATTCCGTTCTGGCGGCATGGTCGTCCATATGACGCGGCCAGGAATTCGCGATAGCCTGCCTGACGGGATCGACCTGATAGTCGATTCTGAAATCTGGAATATGTTTACGGATACTTTCGGCGAGTTCTTCAGGCGCAAAGCTCATTGCAGTGATATTAAAGGCGTTGCGATGTTTGAGACGGCTGGCATCGGTTTCCATCAATTCAATGGCGGCGCGAATGGCGTCGGGCATGTACATCATGTCCAGAAAAGTGCCTTGTTGCAGAAAACAGGTATAGCGCTTGTTCTGAATGGCATGATAAAAAATTTCCACCGCATAATCCGTGGTTCCGCCACCGGGCGGCGTTTCGTACGAAATCAGGCCGGGATAACGCACACCGCGCGTATCGACGCCAAACCGGGAAAAATAATAATCACATAACAGCTCACCGGAAACCTTGCAGACGCCATACATGGTATTCGGCCGCTGCAGGGTATCCTGTGGCGTATTGTCCCGCGGCGTATCGGGACCGAATGCGCCGATCGAGCTGGGAAAAAATACTGCGCACCGTTGTTCCCTGCTGACCTCGAGCACATTGAACAGGCCATCCATATTCACTTTCCAGGCCTGTTGCGGGTTTTTTTCCGAAACTGCCGATAACAGCGCCGCAAGATGAAAAATGGTATCGATCCGGTAATGTTGAACCGTAGTATTAATGGCTTCGATGCAGGTTACATCCAGTGTGGTAAAGGGCCCTTCTTCGACGAGGCTGTGCTGCGGCGTTTTCTGATGTCCGGCGGCAACGACGTTATCGCTGCCGTAGCGCAGACGCAGTGCATGAACCAGTTCTGAGCCGATCTGACCTGTCGCGCCTGTTACCAGTATGCGTTTCATAACGATCACTCCTCGATGATGAGCACCAGTTTTCCTGCGGGATGTTCTTCTTCCAGATACCGCTGCGCAGCTGCGGCATCGTTCAGGCCGAATTGCTTGTTGACTTCTATTTTCAATTTGCCTTCGTCGATCAATGCAGCGCAGCGCTGTAAAATTTCGCCCTGATGCTGCTTCGCCTCGTCGAGATCAAGAATGACGGGCGTCAGCATCAGTTCGAAACTGAAACGGATATTGCGCAGGCGGATTTCGCTCCAGTCCATGTCAGCCGACGGTTGCAAAATGGTGACTATATCGCCGTAATTTTTTACGCACTTGATGCAATTTTGCAGCACCGGCGGGCCAACGGTATCAAACGCGATATCGACGCCTTCTCCGGAAGTCCAGCGCATGACTTCATTGGCAATATCATGTGTTTTGTAATTGATTGTCTTGTCAGCACCCAGGCGCTCGGCAAAAGCGGCTTTTTCGTCGCTGCTTACGGTGGTGATAACCCTTGCGCCAGCCAATTTGGCAAGCTGGATCGCGACATGGCCGACGCCGCCCGCGCCGGCGTGGATTAAAACAGTCTGGCCGGAAGCCATGCGCGCGCGGTCATGCAACGCTTCCCAGGCCGTGATCAGCACCAGTGGCGCAGCTGCGGCATGCGCAAAATCCAGGGATAGCGGTTTGCTGGCCAGCAGACTTTCATCCACACAGGTGAATTCGGCGTATGTGCCCTGCCGGAAATTAAAACCGGGTTGCGAAAAATACACTGCATCACCGGTTTTAAAGCGCCGAACAGCAGGACCGACTGCCGTTACGATACCAGCGCCATCGCAACCGGGAATAACCGGAAAGGTGACCGGGAACCGGTCCGGGGCCGCGCGGATTTTGCTGTCGACCGGATTGATTCCAGCCGCCCTAAGCCTTACCTTGACCTGTGTCTCGCTGCATTGTGCGGGTTCATTGACATCACCGTATTGCAATACATCCGCTGTACCGCCCGTCTCAAAATAAATCGCTTTCATAACCATTGTCCTTTGCTGTTTTATTTTCTTCTGCCGCCGAGCAATGAACCCAGCAGCCCGCGCACGATCTGGCGGCCGAGTTGTGAACCGATCGAGCGCATGGCGCTTTTCGCCATGCTGCCGACGAAGTCTTCCACCGGGCTATTACTCTTCCGTGCGGCAGGTTTGCCGACAGCCGTGTTTGCGCTGGCCTGCGCGGCACGCTGCGCAAGCATTTCATAAGCCGATTCACGATCGATCATCGTATCGTAGCGTCCCGCAAGCGGTGAACGCTGCAACTGCAATTGCCTTTCTTCCAGTACCAGCGGCCCGATCTGCGACCGGGGCGGATAAACCAGCACCTGCTCGACAGGCGTGGGTTGTCCTTTGTCATCCAGCACGGATACCAGCGCTTCGCCGACACCCAGATGCGAAATAACCGCCTCGGTATCAATGGCCGGGTTGCTGCGCAGCGTCTGAGCAGCGGTTTTGACGGCCTTCCGGTCGTTGGGCGTAAACGCGCGTAGCGCGTGCTGGACGCGGTTGCCCAGCTGACCGGCTATCGCAGCCGGAATATCCGCTGGCGTCTGACTGACGAAGAAAACGCCCACGCCTTTGGAGCGAATCAGTCGCACCACCTGTTCAACTTTCTCGATCAAAACTCCCGGCGCTTGCTTGAAAATCAGGTGCGCTTCGTCAAAAAACAGCACCAACTTGGGTTTTTCCGTGTCTCCGACTTCAGGTAATTGCTCGAATAATTCCGCCAGCAGCCACAACAGAAATGTCGCATAAAGCTTCGGCTGTTGCAGCAGCGACGTGGCATCCAGCAGGCTGATCACGCCGTTTCCGGAAAAATCGGTTTGTATCAAATCGTTGAGTTGTAACGCCGGTTCGCCAAAAAACTGTTCCGCACCCTGTTGTTCCAGCATCAGTAAATTGCGTTGAATCGCTGCGATACTGGCTGGCGGCAGGCCGCCATAATTCGATTGCAGCGCTTGCCGGTTTTCCGAAACCCAGCTCAGCAGGCTGCGCAGATCCTTGCTATCAAGCAACAACAGACCTTCGTCGTCGGCAATTTTGAAACTCGCGTATAAAACAGCCGATTGTGTTTCATTCAAATTCAGCAGACTTGATAACAGCAACGGGCCCATATCCGAAATCGTAGCGCGCACCGGATGCCCTGTTTCACCGAACAGATCCCACAAAATTACCGGATAGGCCCGGCCGGAAAACGCATCGCGTTCAAGCAGCGCCAGTCTTTCTTTGATTTTCGGGTGCGCGATGCCCGGCCGGGCAAGTCCTGACAAATCGCCCTTGATGTCGGTTACAAAAACCGGCACACCGGCTTCGCTGAAACCTTCGATCAGTGTTTGCAACGTAACCGTTTTTCCGGTGCCGGTCGCGCCGGTGATCAGGCCATGGCGGTTAGCCATTCCCAGATTCAGCGATACGCTTTTGCCAGTTCCGGGATTGCCGCCAAATTCAAACGGATTGTGCATAAATCAGTCCATCAACCGTAGTCGTTTTCTTGAAAGAACCATTAAGAGCAGCTTATCTTATACTTTTTTAAAGAATATTGGCATGCCTTCCGGTAGGTGGTACTGATAATATCGGATCATCCTGGGAGGTTGTCGTAGTTGGGTTTTATTTCTATTTTGCCGGATGATCCCGAAGCCACTTTTACCACTTTTCGTCTGGCTGAAGACGGCATGGTATAGGGCCTCTGCTAATGGATATATAAGGAAAATTTTTTGAGAACAACGATGTATCGTGAAGAAGTATGGATTATCCAATAGTAGAACGACTATCCTGGAACAGATAAAAGGTTGCGTAAAAAATGGAACAATTGACAGATCTGAAAGCGATATTACATTCCAAGCGGGCCAATATTTACTATCTCGAGAAATGCCGCATCCTGCAGAAGGATGGACGGGTGCTGTATTTGACCGAAGCCAAAGACGAGCAGTTGTACTGGAATATACCGATTGCCAATACCACTGTCGTACTGTTGGGCACCGGAACATCCATTACACAGGCTGCGGTGCGCATGCTGGCCTCGGCGGGTGTACTGATCGGCTTCAGCGGGGGCGGCGGCACGCCTCTGCTGATGGGAACAGAAATCGAATGGCTTACACCGCAAAGCGAATACCGGCCCACGGAATATGTTCAGGGCTGGTTAGCGTTCTGGTTCAATGAAACGCAGCGCCTGAGAGTCGCCAAACATTTCCAGTTGCTTCGCATCGAATATCTGCAAAAGGTTTGGGTCAAAGATAAGGATCTGAAAAATGAAGGTTTCTTTATTGACGATCTCGATATTCAGCAGGCATTTTCAGGTTATTCAAACAAGGTAGAACAAGCCGGTAACGTAACAGAATTATTACTGATTGAAGCGCAGCTCACCAAAAACCTCTACAAATCCGCCGTCAGCCGAACCCAGCAAAAAGACTTTACTCGCAATTACAATGGCATCGATAGTGCAAATGCCTTTCTGAATCACGGCAATTATCTGGCCTACGGCCTCGCGGCAAGCACGCTCTGGGTGCTGGGGATACCGCATGGTTTTGCCGTGATGCACGGCAAAACCCGCCGCGGTGCATTGGTATTCGACGTGGCTGATTTGATCAAAGACGCCATCGTCCTGCCTTGGGCCTTCGTTTGTGCCAAGGAAAAAATGAGCGAACAGGAATTCCGCCAGCAAATCCTGCAAAAATTTACCGAACACAAAGCAATGGATTTCATGTTCGAACAGGTCAAGCAACAAGCGCTGCGGGAACTACAGCCATGATGGTCACCTTCATCAGCCAATGCGAGAAAAAAGCGCTCAATCGCACCCGCCGGGTATTGGATGCTTTCGCCAACCGTATCGGCGACAACACCTGGCAAACCGTGATCACGGAAGAAGGGTTGATCGCCGTCAAAACCCTGCTGCGCAAAACCGCAACCAAGAATACCGCCGTAGCCTGTCATTGGATCAGATCGCGGAGTCGCAGCGAGTTGGTCTGGATTGTGGGGAATCGAGACCAATTCAATCCACAAGGCATCGTGCCAGTAAATTCCACCACCAAGGAACTCATAATGGATATACCCAAGCAAGCACCTAATCCCAATTTTCTCTATGCCAACACGCATTTACAGGCACTAGCCGAACATTTGTTTGCTGTGGGCTATGTGGCGGAGCAACTGCTAATACGTTTGACACTAGATAATGTAAACGGCGCAGACGCGACATTTGTCGCGGGTTGTTTGCACGATGTCGGTAAAATCGATCCAGCATTTCAGGATTGGGCAAGAAACCCGAAGAAAAAGAATCTTCAGGCGGAAGACGGTCAACACATAGATGACACCAAATTCAGCTTCGATAAGCATCCGCGTCATAACGAGATTTCTGTTTTGCTTTATCAATTGCTCGATCCTATCTCGTTCAAAGGTATTAGCACTGGTCACAAGAACGCAATCAAGCATACTATTTATTGGCACCATGCCAAACCATACCGCAAGGAAAAAGACCTTGAGTTTTCGACGTTTGGCGGGATTCACAAAAAATTTAACGGCAATTTAGGGACTCTACCGTTTTCGGAAATCATTGAAAAAGCGCAACGGCTGTTACAACAAATTGGTGAAATCGATCGAAAATATCGGAACACCGAAACATCGCTGATTAACAGAATTTACAGCGAAACGGTAGATTTGGATACATTGAATAACATCAAGACAACACCGCTACCCAGCTACAAAACTTATGAACTGGAAAATCGTATCGACGATTATCGGCAGCAAATCACCGTCAATGCCCTACACAATCTGGTGCGCGCGTGTGTCATTTCCGCAGACCGATTGATCTCTGGGTTATCCGCTGAAGATTTGCACAACCATATCAGACATCAAACCTTGTATCGTCTGGTCGATGAGACCTTGCTGTCGGAAAGTAGCTTATGTTCGCAAATTCAATCCTGCATGACGCAATTTCCATCCAGCGAGCGTACTAGCAAGCAGCATGAAATCGCCGTTCAGCTCAGTAAAATAAACGATGTTGCTGTTCTGGCTGGTCCTGCCGGATGCGGTAAAACCAAGATTGCATTGGAGTGGGCAATGTTAAAGAATACCCAACAAATCATTTGGATTTGTCCACGTGTGCAAGTCTGCCAAGGTTTATTTCTCGAATTGACTTCCGAGCAATATTTGCCGGATGCCAACATCGAAATCAATACGGGCGAATTCAAATACACCAGAGAATGGGGAAAAGAAACGGCGGAAGATGCTTATTTCTCCGGGGATATCGTCATCACTACCATTGATCAAGTTTTTGGTACTATCATCAGCCATACAAAAGTTAACACACTGATCAATGTCTTGAATGCTCATGTGGTATTCGACGAATTCCACGAATATGTTGCCATGCCGGCGTTCAATCTGTTGTTTGCAGAACTGATCGAATGCAAAAAGTCGCAGGGCAGTCTTGCCAATACTTTGCTGGTGTCCGCTACGCCACATTACTTCTTTCTGAATACCGTCATGGAGATTCAACCGGAAGACATCATCGAAATGCCCAGTTTCAATCCAAGCGAGTATCGTGTTGAATTCAAGGTATTTGATGAAACGCGACAGGACGAAGGCAATCCGTTGTATCAGCGCCAAAATGGCAAAACCATCGTGATTAGCAATACCGCCCAAACCGCGCAAAAAAGCTTTATCCAGAATCAAAATTGCGAGGATGCAATATTGTTGCACTCCAAATTCAAGAAAAGCGATAAGCACAAATTGTTCGATGAAGTATACGAATCCTTCAAAAAAAACGGTACTCCAAAATACACTGTGTTGCGAGCCGGGCCGATTGTGCAGGCATCGTTAAATATCACCAGCGATTACATGGT
>WBZL01003512.1_pt1 | contig 14279 bp, 14 predicted proteins | sample 5204291 | NCBI WGS metagenome assembly WBZL01 (sample SAMN12344345, study PRJNA552823) | activated sludge metagenome | biome: Activated sludge suspended growth; feature: Nitrification reactor; material: Wastewater; isolation source: activated sludge from nitrification reactor of wastewater...
ATCACGGCATCGCAGGGGAAGCACTGGCCGATGTAGAAGCCGGCGTCCGGACTGCCGGCGGCGTAGGACTGCTCCAGCAGGCCGTTCACCGAGTCGAAGGCGTAGATGCCGTAGTCGCCGGTCCGGTAGGCGGTGAGATAGCTGCCGCGGTAGCCGTCCACCCCGGTCCAGAAGAAGCCGTTCTTGGTGTAGTTCATCGCGGTCATGTTCTCGACGGCGACATGCTTGGCGCCGAGGATGCGAATGCCGTTGTCGAGTTCGAACTGGCCGTCGAGGATCACCTCGTTGCGGTCGAGCCCGCGGATGGTGAGATCGTCGGTGCCCACCTGCACCGCCTCGTTGTAGGTGCCCGGTGCGATGAGGATCAGGTCGCCCGGCGCGGCCGCATCGACGGCGGCCTGGATCGTGGCGTACTCCTCGGGCACGTTGCGGATCCCGTCGTCCGCGGCCGCAGTGGTGCCCGGCGCACTGGTGCCGGCGCCGGATGCAGTGGTGCCGGGCGAGCCCGTGGACGAGTCGTCGCTGCAGGCGGCGAGCAGGAAGGCGACGGCCGTGGCCGCGCCGATGAGCTTGCGTGTCATGTGATCTCCCCCAGAGATGGTCACGGTTCCGTGACCACGATCGTGCCGAACATACCAGCCTTGGCCGTGCCGTGGATGGTGCAGTAGTAGACGTAGGTGCCGGGTGCGCCGAACACGTGCGAGTAGGTGTCGGTGGGATGGAACCCGTCCTCCAGCACGCCCCACGTGCTCACCTCGAGGTCGCCCTCGGGCACCACGTTGTGATCATTGCGCCCGTTGTTGACGAACTTCACTTCCGTGCCGGCGGCGACGGTGAGCGTCTGCGGCAGGAAGTTGTTGTCGATCGCCAGCACCTCGGCCACTTCCCCATTGGGTGCGAAGGTCTCCACAGGAGGCGTGGTGGCCGCCGCCGTGGTGGCCGTCGTGTCGCGGTCGTCGCCGCACGCGGCGAACAGCGCCGCTGCTGCCATTGCCCCACCCACCAACCGTGCGCGCACGTTACCCTCCTGTCCTGTGACCGCCGAGGAAGTTAGCCCGCCGCCCACCCCCGTGACGGCACGGAGCGGTCCGATCTGGCTCGCGGCCTTCGTCGGGCTGGTGGTGTGCACCCAGTTCGCTGCCGCCACGTGGGCGACACTGCACGACAGTCACCCCGCAGGTCTGCTGTGGCTGTCGTCGCGCAACCGCTTCCTCATCGCGGTCGTGCCCACCGGCATCGACTGGTGGGTGTGGGCGCTCATCGCCTGCGTCCGGCTCGGTGCAGCAGCCCTCGTGTGCCACATGATCGGCCGCGTGTACGGAGATCAGGCACTGCGCTGGTTCTGGCGGTTCCTCGGCATGCCGCCCGAGCAGGTGAGCAAGTTCGAGAAAGCGTTCGACAACGCCGAATGGTTCGTGGTGCCGTGGTTCGTGGGCAGCAACATCGTGTGGGTGCTCAGCGGCGCCGCCCGCAGTTCGTGGAAGCGCCTCGTGCCCCTGGCCCTGGTGGGCCTGGCGGCGCGCCTGGCGCTGCTGTGGTGGCTGGCCCAGGTGTTCTACGACCAGGTGAAGAGCGTGATGAACTTCGTCGACCGGTATCAGTGGTGGTTCCTCGTCGGCTCGATCCTCATCGTCGTGCTCGCCAACGTGCGCAACTTCCGGAGTCGCTGACCTGTCGCTCACCAGGGCTTGGTAGGTACGCTTCACACCTATGGCAACCACGACCCTCGGCGGCAACCCCGTCAACACCGTCGGCGAACTTCCCGCCGTCGGCTCCCAGGCCCCCTCGTTCACGCTCACCGCGGCCGACATGAGCGAGGTCACCCTCGCCGGTCTCGCCGGCAAGCGCGTCGTGCTGAACATCTTCCCCAGCATCGACACCGGCGTGTGCGCCACCAGCACCCGCAAGTTCAACGAGCTGGCCACCGGCCTCGCCAACACCCAGGTGGTGTGCGTGTCGGCCGACCTGCCGTTCGCGCTGAACCGCTTCTGCGGCGCCGAGGGCATCACCAACATCGTCACCGCCAGCACGTTCCGCAGCACCTTCGGCGACGACTACGGCGTGAAGATGGCCGAGGGCCGCCTCGCCGCCCTCATGGCCCGCTCGGTCGTCGTCATCGACGAGGCCGGCAAGGTGATCTACACCCAGCTCACCGACAGCATCGGCGACGAGCCGAACTACGACGCGGCGATCGCCGCGCTCGGCTGACGACCACTCACTCTGAGACCACTCACTCTGAAGGGAGCCCCGCCGTGAGCAACAAGAACACCATCTGTCTGTGGTTCAACGGCGGGGCCGCAGAGGCCGCCCGCTTCTACGCGGACACCTTCCCCGACAGCTTCGTCGGCAGTACCGACCGCGCACCCAGCGACTACCCCGACGGCCACGAGGGCGACGAACTCGTGGTGCACTTCACCGTGTGCGGCATCCCGTGCATCGGGCTGAACGGCGGCCCTGCGTTCACCCACAGCGAGGCCTTCTCCTTCCAGATCGCCACCGACGACCAGGAAGAGACCGATCGGCTGTGGAATGCCATCGTCTCCAACGGCGGCGAGGAGAGCGCGTGCGGGTGGTGCAAGGACAAGTGGGGCATCTCGTGGCAGATCACGCCCCGAGCCCTCACCGAGGGGATGGGCGACCCCGACCCGGCCGTCTCGAAGCGCGTGTTCGACGCGATGATGCAGATGGGCAAGATCGACATCGCCGCCATCGAAGCCGCCCGCCGCGGCTGAACGGGTCAGATGCCGAGAAAGGCGTCGAGGCCGATCGTCAGGCCGGGGAACTCGGCGATGCGCTTGCACCCGAGCACGATGCCGGGCATGTAGCTGAGCCGGTCGTAGCTGTCCTGGCGGATGGTGAGCGTCTGCCCCTGCGCACCCAGGATCACCTCCTGGTGAGCCACCATGCCGCGCATGCGCACGGCGTGCACGCGCACACCGCTGGGCCCCTCGCCACCGCGGGCGCCCGGGTACACCTCGTGCTGGGTGGGGTCGGGGGCCCACTCGCCGCCACGGGCGGCAGCCATGCGCTGCGCCGTCGTGACCGCTGTGCCGGAGGGGGCGTCGATCTTCTGGTCGTGATGCAACTCGATGATCTCGGCGGTGTCGAACCAGGGCGAGGCGAGCTCGGCGAAGCGCATCATCAGCACTGCGCTGATCGCGAAGTTGCTGGCGATGAGGCAGTTGCTGCCGCTGAACTCGCTGCGGAACAGGGCCAGATCGTCGGCGCTGAAGCCGGTGGTGCCGACGACGGCGTGAATGCCGTGCATCGCCAGGAAGGGCAGCGTCGTCCGCGCCGCGGCGGCGACGGTGAAGTCGACCGCGACCTGGCAGCCTGCGTCGACCAGCGCCCTCGGCTCGGCGGCGATCTTCACGCCCTCGCGCACATCGCCCGCGGCGTGGGGATCGACCGCCGCGACCAACTCCAATGCCGGATCGGCCGCCACCGCAGCACACACCGCAGTGCCCATGCGGCCACCTGCCCCAACCACGCCGACACGGATCTCACTCATGGTGATGAACGTACCCCGTCGCGGATGAGCTAGAACAACAGGTATGAGCAGCTTCCTCGACAAGGCAAAGGAAAAGGCGCAGCAGCTCGGCACTGCCGCCAAGGAGAAGGCCGACGACATCAAGGACAAGCGCAAGGCCGACGATCTCCTCGACGACCTCGGGCGCATCCTCTATGCACAGCGCACGGGCCGCGGTGGGGCCGACGACGAGTCGAAGATCAACGACATCGTCGCCCAGCTGAAGACCCTGGAGACCGACGGCACGCCGATCCTGGGCGCCAAGCGGTCAGCAACCTCCCGCCGCCCACCGCCTGAGCCTGCCTGGTGCGCCGCTGCGGCCCTACGCCGTAGGGCCGACGGTCACTACGAGCGGTTCGGCCGACAACACGTCGGCGATCACTGCGCGCACCGCGGGCTGATCGACGGCGGCCCAGCGGGCCACCTGCTCGGCGACGGGACGCACCTCGCCGGTGGTGATGAGCAGCGCACCTGTGCGCGCCATGCGCGCCCCGGTGTCCTCGAGGCCCAGTTCGAACGCGCCGGTGAGGTAGCCGCGGGCGACATCGAGTTCATCGTCGGTGATCCCGTCGGCCACCAGCCTGGCGAGTTCGGCGTGCAGCAGGGCCTGCACCTCGTCGGCGTGCTCGGGCATCGTGCCGGCGTACATCTGGAACACGCCTGCGTCCTCGAACGCCGACACGCCCGAATAGACCGCGTACGCCAACCCGCGGCGCTCGCGGATCTCCTCGAACAGGCGGCTGGAAAGCCCCCCGCCGAACACATGGTTCACCACGTCGATCGCTTCGCGGCGCGGGTCGAGGCGGGCCACCCCACGCGAACCCATCACGACGTGCACCTGCTCGGAATCATCGACGATGGCGAGGCCGCTTCCCGGTGCGGCCGGAGCATGGCGCACCGCCCGCGCTCCCCCGCGGCGCACATCGGCGAACGCCTGGGTCACCCCGGCCAGCATCTCGTCGTGGTCGTGAGGCCCGGCCACTGCCACCACCATCGCCTCGGCGCGGTAGTGCTGTTCGAAGAACTCGCGCACGTCGGCGGTGGTGAGCGCCTCGACATGTTCACGATCACCCGCGGGATCGCGACCCAAGGGATGACCGGCGAACAGCGCCGCGGCAAACGCCCGATGGGCGACATCGTCGGGTGACTCGTCGTCCATCGCCAGTTCCTCGAGAATCACCTGGCGCTCGCCACGCACATCGTCGTCGCGCAGCGCAGGGTGGCACAACACGTCGCCGAGCAACTCGAACCCGTGCACTGCATGGCGCGCCGGCAGGCGGCAGTAATAGGCCGTGTACTCCTTCGAGGTGAAGGCGTTGAAGTCGCCGCCGAGACGGTCGATGCCGCGGGCGATCTCCTGGGCCGAACGCGTGTCGGTGCCCTTGAACAACAGGTGTTCGAGGAAGTGGCTCACCCCGGCGACGCGGTCGGGTTCGTCACGCGAACCCACGCCGACCCAAGCCCCGGTGGCCACCGACAGCGCGCCAGGCACGCGTTCGGTGGCCACCGTCAGGCCGGAATCCAGTTGTGTGATCCGAAGATCGGTCAACGTGTGGACCGATCAGCGGTGACGACGACGGCCGCCGCGGTCGCCGCCACGGCCGCCACGATCACCACGATCGCCACCACCGGCGTTGCCGCCGGCTTCGCCACCGGGGCCGAGATCGCCGAGCTCACCGGCGAGTTCAGCATCGAACGCGTCGTCGAAGCTCACGGCGACGGCACCGTCGGGCGCAGGGGCCGCAGCCGCCGGGCGCTCGCTGCGCTCACGACGCGGCCCACGATCACCGCGGTCGCCGCCACGATCACGGTCGCCGCCGCGATCACGGTCACCACGATCACGATCGCCACCGCCGGAGGAGGCAGCGCCCTCGGGGATCACCGGGTCCCACGACTCACCGGGGGTGAGGCTGACCTTGCCCTTCTCGTCGATCTCCTCGACGATCACCTCGATCTCCTGGCCGAGGGTGAGCACGTCTTCCACATTGTTGATGCGCTTGCCCTTGCCGAGCTTGCTGATGTGCACCAGGCCGACGCGGCCGGGAAGGATGTTGACGAAGGCGCCGAACTTGGTCATGTTCACGACACGACCCTGGTAGCTCTTGCCCAGTTCGGCCATCGGGGGCGACACGATCGCCTGGATGCGGGCCTTGGCCTCCTCCATGCGCCACGCCTCGACGGCGCCGATGGTGACGATGCCCTGGGCGCCGTCGTCGTCGACGGCGATGTCGGCGCCGGTCTCCTGGGTGATGGTGTTGATGACCTTGCCCTTGGGCCCGATGACCTCACCGATCTTGTCCATCGGGATGGTGATCGTGATGATCTTCGGCGCGGTGGCGGCCACTTCGTCGCGCGGGGCGGCGATGCAGGAGTTCATGTTCGCCAGGATCTCGGTGCGGGCTTCCTTGGCCTGATCGAGCGCGGCGGCCAGCACGTCGGCGGGGATGCCGTCGATCTTGGTGTCGAGCTGCAGGGCCGTGATGGCGTCGGCGGTGCCGGCCACCTTGAAGTCCATGTCGCCGAAGGCATCCTCGGCGCCGAGGATGTCGGTGAGGGTGGTGTACTTGCCCTCGGCGTACACGAGGCCCATGGCGATGCCGGCCACGGGGGCCTTGATCGGCACACCGGCGTCCATGAGGGCCAGCGAACCCGAGCACACCGACGCCATCGACGTGCTGCCGTTGGAGGCGAGCACTTCGGCGACGAGACGCAGCGCGTAGTTGAAGTCGGTGAGGCTGGGCAGCACCGGCAGCAGGGCGCGGGCGGCGAGCGCACCGTGACCGATCTCGCGGCGCTTGGGCGAACCGACGCGGCCGGTCTCGCCGTTGGCCCACGGAGCCATGTTGTAGTGGAACAGGAAGTACTTGTTGGTGGTGGGGCTGAGCGTGTCGAGCAGCTGGTTCATCTTCGGCATGGCCATGGTGACGACGTTCATCACCTGGGTCTCGCCGCGCTGGAACAGGCCGGTGCCGTGCGCCGTGGGCAGCACGCCCACTTCACTGCTCAGCGGACGCAGGTCGCGCGGGCCACGACCGTCGATGCGCTTGCCCTCCTCCACGATGCGCTTGCGCACGAGCTTCTTGGTGAGGCTGCGCACAGCCTCCTTCACCTCGCGCTCGCGACCGGCGAACGCCGCACCCTCGCCACACAGCTGGGCGATGGCGTCGGCCGCGGCCGCATCGGTGGCGGCGTTGCGCTCGGCCTTGCCGGCGATGGCGACGGCGGCCTTGATGGCGGGGGTGCAGATGCCCTCGACGGCGCTGAACACCTCGGGGGCGTAGTCGACCGACACGGTGTAGGCCATCGGCACGATCGGGCCCTTGGCAGCCACGTAGGCGGCCACGAGTTCGGTCTGCAGCTTGATGCTGTCCTTGATCCACTGCTTGCTGGCGTCGAGGCCACGGGCCAGCGCGGCCTCGTCGACCTTGGGGGCGCCGGCGGCGTAGTACTCGAAGCTCTTGGCGGTGCCACCGGCCTCCACCATCATGATCGCGACGTCGCCGTTGTCGAGCTGACGACCGGCGACGACGAGCTCGAACGTGCTCTCGTCACCCTCGGCGTAGGTGGGGTGGGCGATCCATTCGCCGGCCTGGGTGTAGGCCACGCGGACGGCGCCGATAGGACCCTCGAAGGGGATGCCGCTCAGCATCAGCGAGGCGCTGGCGGAGTTGATGGCCAGCACGTCGTGCGGGTTCTCCATGTCGGCGCCGAGGATGGTGAGGACGACCTGCACCTCGTTGCGGAAGCCATCGGGGAAGGCCGGGCGCAGGGGGCGGTCGGTGAGTCGGCAGGTGAGGATGGCGTCCTCGGTGGGGCGGCCCTCACGACGGAAGAACGAGCCGGGGATCTTGCCGGCGGCGTAGGCGCGCTCTTCCACGTCGATCGTGAGCGGGAAGAAGTCGGTGCCGGGGCGGACGTCCTTGGCCGCGTTGGCCGTGGCGAGCACGGTGGTGCGGCCCAGCGTGGCGACGACGGCGCCCATGCTCTGCTGAGCAAGCTTGCCGGTCTCGAAGGACAGGGTCTTGTCCGTGCCGGTGAAGGCGCCGGACACTCGGATGGCGTCAGCCATGTCGAGCTCCTTTCGGCCGCGCGCCCTTGGAGCGCACGGTGTTGTGGAGCGGAGGCCGGTTCCCAGTCGACAACGCCGACGCTGCTGACCTGGCGAACCAGGGAGCCTCGGCGCTCGCGACTGACAACCGAACCACATGTTCCGCTCGGTTGGTTTGTCGCCATCAGGCTACCAGCGCAGCCCCGGGGTTCCGTGGCACGGGAGACTTCATCGCCGTGCCGAGCCATTGATGGTGACGTCGGGATAGAGCTTGTTCGCCTGGTCCATCGTCAGCCGGTGCGTGTTGTCGTTGCCGCGCGGGGTGTTCTCGTAAAGGGCGCCGCACCGCGGGCACTGAAGCAGGATCCGCCGCCTCGACTCGTCGCTGCCGATTTGGGTTACGTGCCCGAACAGTCGATTCTGGTCATCGGCGCAGAAACGACAGCCGAACTCGATGCGCCGAGTCCAACGGCCTCGCCACAGAGTGGTCCGCTTCCGCACCAGTGCAGAATGCCTGCTCGCAGCATTCATCGTCAACCACATCTCCGGACTGCGACGCCCTCTCAACGCTTGGGCGTCGGGTCCTCCGGTTGATCGCACACCGGAAACGACAAGGAGCGGGGTCGCACCGCGCTTCGGTCGTGGCATCGACCAGCGCCAAAGCCGGCCTCGCCACCCTGCCGGCCCGGTGACGACTCTGGCCAGCCGTAGGCGTTGGTCAACCACTCAGGCGGCAGACGTGGGCCGCTCCCAGATCGTCAGCGTCGCTCGTCGACGCTGGGCGGGTGGACGGTCCAGACCGTAGTGAACGCCGGGTCGATGACTGTCTCGCCGGTTGAGTGAAGCCGATAGTGACCACGTTCGCCGACATGGTACGCATCCGGCTCCGGCGGCAAGGTGAACGGATGATCCCCACCTCGATCGATGGTGACAAGAGGATCGACAGCGCTGACGACCCCCGCGAACTCGGCGACGTGCTCCACGGCGCCATCGGGGCCCAGATAGTTGACGCGTACGAGCAACGACGATCCGACCATCTGGTCAAGCTTCTCGAGCGGCACTACATGAGTGTTCCACAGCCAGGCGTCAGCGGCGCCGTTCGACGGCGACTCGCTACGCCGTGCGGACGTGGAACGAGTCGAGGGCGTCGGCGGGAATGCCGAGCGTTCCATCCCCGAGCCTTACCCGCGGAAGCCGCTTCTCGTACATCGCCTCTACGACCACTCGAGTGGCGACGCCCAGCCGCCGCGCGGCCTCGGCAGGGAGAAGCACTTCTGGCTCGGTCATTGCACGCCCCCTTCGTCGAAGCCCAACTTACCGTGGAGCATCCGGATGACGGTGGCAAGTTCGTCCTGCAATCCAGGAGCGGCGCCACGGTCCTTCAACTCGAGTCGAGCGTCCTCGATCGCCTCCAGCACCCGAAACGCGTCATCCAATGAGAGCGTCACACGGCGTGGAACCGGATCGTCGAATGGGTCCCGCTCAGTCATTGCCGGAGCATGCACGAGGGGTGTCACGGACTACCCATTGCCGAGTCGCTGACGGAAGCCCGCCGCGGAGATCGCCAGTTCTCTACGGGCCGACAGCCGGCTGCCGAGGATTACCGATGGTGCGTCGTGCTCGCGGAAGCGAGTTCTGCACAACGGCTGCATCGAGCGTTTGTCGACAGCTCCTGCATCTCTGCCGTTGCAAGGGCGTTCCCGATGTCCACTTCGGTGCCGCAGAGGCTCCCATCGTGGGAGGCGTTGAAGAGGTGCAGCAGAGGCCTCGGTGTGTTCGCCATGGAGGCGAGTCGTTCCACTCGTGCTGCGTCGGCGATAGCTCGATCCACGGGATCGACAGTGATCGCTTGGATTCTCCAGCTCGTCCGCCTGAGTTGCCGTACGTTGTCCACCGCCCGGTGATCGTGTTCTGTGCCGGAGGCGACGTGGCATCGCCCACGACCGGGAAACCCTGTCACACCCTTTTCGTACACTTGTTCGTATGGACGTACAGGCGATTCGAGAGCTGGTGGAGGCGGCGGGATTGGGCGATCTGCCGGCGTGCCGGCGCGAGCTGGCCGACATCGCCTCGGCTCGGGCGGTGCTGGCGCGGCGCGAGATCGACGTGTTGCGTCGCCTGCGGCACCTGGGGGCCGATGGCGAGAGCGAGCATTCTCGGGCCACACGGTCGTCGTCGAAGTCGTCGTCGAAGGCGCGCCGTCGTTCCGATGCGGGCGAGCAGATCCCGCAGCTCGACGAGGCACTGGCCGCTGGCGAAACCTCGGCAGAGCATGTCGATGTCGTGGCCGATGCGCTTGCCGGGCTGTCGGCCGAAGACCGCGATCGGCTGGCCGCCCACGGCGACGACATCCGGGCCAAGGCCGGCGAGCTGACCGAGGGTGAGTTCCGCCGCTGGTTCGCCCTGTTGGTGCGGCGGGTGCGCCGCGACGATGCAGTGGCCCGCTTGGCGCGTCAGAAGGCGGCCAACCGAGCCAACTGGTGGCTCGACGGCGAGGGCATGTGGAACCTGCGTGGCCGCTTCGATCCCGAAACCGGCATCCGCTTGCAGGGCCGCATCGGAGCCACCACCGAAGGGCTGCGAAAGGGGCCCGTGCCGCCGGGAGCACCGGCGGATCCGCTCGATCGCCATCAGTGGCTGCAGGCAATGGCCCTGGCACAGCTCATCGACGGAACCACAGTCTACGGAGCCGACGGAGCTGAAGTGGCACGGGCGGCGGCGTCGCCGTCAGCAACCGCAGGGCCGGAGTTCGTGGTGGTCATCGACGCCGAGACACTCCTCAACGGCGAGCACGGGCGCACCATCCTCGACACGCTCGGCTTCGACCTGCCGCTCGACACCATCCGCCGCTGGGCCTGCACGGCCAATATCACGCCGGTGATCGTCGGCCTCGACGGCACCCGGCTGATGTTGGGCCGCACCACCCGCCTCGCCACCGCCGACCAACGTCGAGCGCTGCGAGTGCTCTACCGCACCTGCCCGTGCTGCGACACCCCCTACGACCGATGTCAGATCCACCACGTGCAATGGTGGGACGACCACGGGCCGACCGACATCACCAATCTGATCCCGCTGTGCCCGCGGCTGCACCACCTCGCCCACGAGGGCGGCTGGATGCTGCGGCTCAACCCCGACCGCAGCCTCACCCTCATCGAGCCCAACGGGGCGCGACACGACCACGCACCACCACGGGTGCGAGCGGCGTGACGCGCCGGTGAGCGCTACCCCCCACCGACACCGAGCGCGCCAAGAATGAACTGGCGAGATCGACGGGTGGTGGAGGTGAAGGAACTAGCGGCGCAGGCCGTTGGCGGCGACGATACGGCGGTAGCGCTCGACGTCGATGTTCTTCACGTAATCGAGCATGCGGCGACGCTGACCCACCAGCTTCAGCAGACCACGACGGCTGTGGTGATCCTTCTTGTGGGTCTTGAAGTGCTCGGTGAGGTGGTTGATGCGTGCGGTGAGCAGCGCGATCTGCACCTCGGGCGAACCGGTGTCGGAGTCGCTCTGCTTGTGCGCGGCGATGATCTCGTTCTTGGGCTGCATTGCCATCCCTCTTGCCTTCCGTGGTGCCGTTGCCGGCGGAGGTCGCCGTGGCGGGAGTGCCACTGGCATCGCACCGGAGGTTTCGCCCCGATGGACGCCCGGAATGCTAACGCCACTGGCCACGTTTGCCCCCCTACACTCAGCCGGGATGAGCGCGATCGAGACGGAGGGGCTGACGAAGGCGTACGGCGACCTTGCCGTTGTCGATCCCCTGTCGCTGTCGGTGGCGAGCGGCTCGTTCGTCAGCATCATCGGCCCCTCCGGCTGCGGCAAGACCACCCTGGTGAGGGTGATCGCCGGCCTCGAGCCGGCCACATCGGGCACCGTCACGGTGGATGGCGCCCCGCCGGCGCACGCCAGGGCGCACAAGCGGGTGGCGATGGTGCCCCAACAGCCCGGCCTGTTGCCCTGGCGCACGGTGAGGGCCAACGCCCGCCTGCTCCTCGACGTCAACCGCAGCGCCAACCCGGTGGATGCGTTCTCGCCCGAGGCCCTGCTCGACGAGGTGGGCCTCAGCGACTTCCTCGACGCCTACCCACACGAGTTGTCGGGCGGCATGCAGCAGAGGGTGGCGCTCGTGCGCGCCCTCGCCCTGCACGCCCCGCTGCTGGTGATGGACGAGCCCTTCGCCGCCCTCGACGAGATCACCCGCGCCGAGATGAGGGTGCTGCTCAACCGCCTCGTGGAAGGCCGCGGCGTGACGGTGATGTTCGTCACCCACTCGATCTCCGAAGCGGTGGCCCTCAGCGACCGGGTGCTCGTCACCACCCCTCGCCCGGCCCGCATCGTGGCCGACATCGCCATCGACCTGCCCCGCCCACGCTCTGCCGATGTGGAGGACGACGCGAGGTACGTGGAGTTGTGCGCCCGAGTGCGCCACGCCCTCCACGACGGCAACAACCACGACGGCAACGGCGACCGGGGTGAGCGGTCGTGAAGAACCGCGTCCTCGCCCCGATCGTGGGCATCGTCTGCTTCCTCGGTGCGTGGGAGTTGCTCGTTCGCCTCGGCGATGTGCGGCCCTTCGTGCTGCGCCCACCGTCGCGGATCATCCGCTACCTCGCCCGCTTCCCCGACGACTACCTGTCGGCCTCGTGGGTCACCGTGCAGCACGCCTACATCGGCATCTCCCTCGCCCTCGTGATGGCACTCGCCATCGGCGCGCTGATGGCCGCCTCACCCTTCGTGGAGAACGCCGTGCACCCCGTGCTCACGCTCGTGCAGGTCACACCCTTCGTGGCCTACATCGCCTCGGTGGTGTTGTGGCTCGGATCGGGCACCAAGCCAGCGATCTTCATCGTCGCCCTCGTGTGCCTGCCGGCGTTCACCTTCGCCACCGTCGACGGTATGCGCAGCGCAGACCCGGCGGCTCGCGAACTGCTCTCCAGTGTCGATGCCTCGCGGCTGGAGGTGTTGTGGCGGCTGCGCCTGCCGTCCGCCATGCCCTCACTGTTCACCGCCGCGCGCTACAACGTCGGCCTCGCCCTGATCGCTGCCTACCTGGTGGAGGGCGGCAACTTCGCCAATGAAGGCCTCGGCGCGATCGGCGCCCGCGCCTCGGTGGGCGCCCGCGCCGCCGATGCCCTGTGGGGCACGGTGTTCTCGATGGCGGTGCTCGGCACGCTCTCACTGGTGATGCTGTCGCTCGTGCAGCGCACCGTGATGCGTTGGCACGTCTCGCAACGCCGCCAACTACGGTGAAGGCGATGGCCTCCACCGACCTGCCGAGCCTGCGGGCCCGCATCGATCAACTCGACGCCGCCCTCATCGCGATCGTCGCCGAGCGGTTGGCGGTGTGCCGCGAAGTGGCCGAGGTGAAGCAGGGCAGCGACACCCCCGTCATCCAGCCGCAGCGGGTGCGCGATGTCGTCACGTCGCGTCGCCAGCAGGCGATCGAGGCGGGCGTGGACGCCGACTTCGCCGAGCAGCTGTTCCGCGTCCTGCTCACCGAGACCCACCGCATCGAGGTGGCCGGCCACCGCCCCGACCCGGCGCCGGAGAAGCAGGCCGCGGAGGGCAGCCGTTCCGGGCTCGACACGGTTGCCAGCAGGGTCGACCACATCGTGATCGCCGTCGACGACCTCGCCGCGGCCCGCGACTCGCTCGTGGGGCGTTTCGGGTTCCACGAGGTGACGCTCAACGATCCGCGACCCGGTGTCCTGGCGGTGGGTGCCGGCGGGGTGACGTTCGTGCTCGTCGGCCCCAGCGCCTCGCCCGCGGTCGCCGCCTACCTCCAGCGCCACGGCCCCGGCGTGCAGCACGTCTCCATCGAGGTGCTCAACGCCGGATACGCCCGCGCCTGCCTGCAAGAGGGCGGCGCTCCCCTGCTCACCGAGGTGGCGGTGGATGCCGACGGCCACGAGCAGTTCTTCGCCGCCGACGACCCCGCGGCCGGGGTGCAACTGGGGTTCATCTCCCGCACGGGCCACCGCGTCGGAGTGGGTACTGAAAACTTACTGACTTTGTTCGAGGCGCTCCCCTGACGTAGCCTGACGGCCTATGACCCGTCGCGCTCCCCTCTCCCTGGCCCTCGCCGCGCTCTGTGTGATCGCCTCGTGCAGCGACGACGACAACCCCGCCGCCAGCACCTCCCCGGCCAGCACGCTGCCCGCCGAGATGATCGTCACCGCCGACGCGGCCTTCCCCGCGGCGCGCTGCGAGGCCAACCAGGCCGCCGGCAAGATCACCTACCTCTCCGGCTTCGACTTCGCCGCCACCGCCTCGATCGTCGACGTGCTGGTGGCCGACTCCAAGGGCTACTACGACGACTTGTGCCTCGATGTGGACGTGGTCGCCAGCTTCTCCACCGACAACTACCCCCTGATCGCCGCCAACGAGGCCCAGTTCGCCTCTGCCGGCTCCTTCAGCGAGATGGTCGACTTCGCCGGCGCCAACGACGCCGGCTTCCTGGCGCTCGCCATCGAGGGCCGCACCGGGATCGATGCGCTCATCACCAAGGGCACCGAGATCGCCAGCCTCGCCGACATCAAGGGCAAGACGATCGGCGTCAAGGGCGCCATCACCTCCTCGGTGAAGGCGATGTTGGCCAAGGAGGGCCTCATCGAGGGCGAGGACTACGACACCGTGCTGCTCGAGGGTTTCGACCCGCTCGCCCACATCGAGTTCCCCGGCATCGTCGGCTTCCCCGGTTAC
>WBZL01003514.1_pt1 | contig 14269 bp, 12 predicted proteins | sample 5204291 | NCBI WGS metagenome assembly WBZL01 (sample SAMN12344345, study PRJNA552823) | activated sludge metagenome | biome: Activated sludge suspended growth; feature: Nitrification reactor; material: Wastewater; isolation source: activated sludge from nitrification reactor of wastewater...
GCCGGCGGCGGAGCGGGTCAGGAAAGAACGTCGGGTCGACATGGGCGTCACGAACCAGGAGGGGCGAGGTCGCGGAGAACCTACCTCCGGGGCCGGAAGGTCACTACCCTGAGCGCCAGCAGAGTCTCGTATCCCGCGTAACGGGCGTAGCCGTTCCGCCGTGTCCGGGGCAAGTTCTCGCGACGACGCTGGGCCCCGGGATCACGTCCGGGGCAGGTGGTGAAACGATGCTGGCCCCCGGTCACGCCCCGTGATGTGATTTCGCTTCCCGTAACCCGATCGACATGTGTAACCGCCGTTCCTTCCTTTGCGCCCTCGCCATGCTGGGGGCTGCCGACCTCTCCGCCCAGCTGCCCCGCACTCGCTGGGATTCCCTCGGTCGATCCCTCCTCAAGGAGCTGATCGAGATCAACACCCAGGGAAGCAATGGCAGCACGCTGGCGGCCGCGAATGCGATGGCCACCCGGATGAAGGCGCTCGGCTTCGCCGACGCGGACGTGCGGGTGGTCGAGAACGCCCCGCGCAAGGGAAACCTCATCGTGCGATTGCGGGGGCGCGCCACCGGACGGAAGCCGGTGCTGCTCCTCTCGCATATCGATGTGGTGGAGGCCAAGCCGGAGGACTGGACCCTGCCGCCGTACCAGTTCATCGAGAAGGACGGCACCTTCTACGGGCGCGGCGTTGCCGACGACAAGGATGAAGGGGCGGCCCACCTCACCGTGATCGCGCGGATGAAGGCGGAGGGGTTCGTCCCGGATCGCGACATCATCGTGGCCCTGACGGCGGACGAGGAGGGTGGATCGGAGAACGGGGTGGACTACCTCCTCAAGAACCACCGCGACCTCATCGACGCGGAGTATGCCTTCAATGAAGGGGGCGGCGGCCGGGTGAACGCCGCGGGCCAGTACGTCTCGCACGACATCCAGGCGAGCGAGAAGAAGTTCCAGATGTTCACGCTGGAGGCGACGAACCCGGGGGGCCATAGCTCCGTGCCGGTGAAGGACAACGCCATCACCGAGCTGGCCAAGGCGCTGGTGAAACTGGGCGCGTTCGACATGCCGGTGCACCTGAACGAGGTGACGAAGGCGTACTTCTCCAGGCTCTCGTCGACGGTGGATCCCGCCCTTGGCGCCGCGATGCGGGCGGTGGTCGCCAACCCCGGCGATGCCGCCGCGGCGGCGAAGGTGTCCGAGGACCCGCGCTACAACTCCCAGCTGCGCACGACCTGCGTGGCAACCATGCTCGAGGGGGGCCACGCGCAGAACGCCCTGCCGCAGCGCGCGCGCGGTCAGGTGAACTGCCGCATCCTGCCGGATGAACAGCCGTCGTACGTGAAGGAGATGCTCCAGAAGGCGATTGCCGGGACGAAGGTGACGATCACGATGCAGGGTGAGGCGCGGAACTCTCCACCGTCGCCCCTGACGCCCGAACTGATGGGGGAGATCGAGCGGGTGACGAAGGAGATGTGGCCGGGGGTCCCGGTGATTCCGACGATGAGCACCGGTGCCACGGACGGTGTGTACCTGCGGTCGGCCGGGGTCCCGGTCTATGGCGTCTCGGGGTTGTTCTATGGCGACACCTTTGCGCACGGGATGAACGAGCGGATCCCGGCGAAGGGGTTCTACGAAGGGCTCGAGTTCATGTATCGGCTGGTGAAGGGCGTGTCGTCCACGCGCCGTCCGGTGTCGTGAGCGACACGGAACTGTTCGTCGCCCCGGCGAAGGCCGGGGCCCATCGTTGGCCCACGCCCCGCAGGCGTCCCCGCGCGTGAGCACCGGCCAGCAATCGCTGCGTTCCGGCGTCATCAATGTCGCCGGACGAGCGGCGCAGCTGGCACTCCAACTCGTGCTCGCCGTCTTCCTCCAGCGGATCCTCACGGAGGATGACGTCGGGGTGCAGGCGTACGTGTTCCCGGTCGCGCTGCTGGTGCAGACCATCGCCAATGGCGGGCTCCAGAGCGCGATCATCCAGCACCCACGGCTGACCGACGTCGAGTCGAGTGCCGTGTTCTGGGCGTCCTTGCGGTGGAACGCCCTGGTGACCGCGGCGATGATCCCGGCGGCGGTCGTGCTCGCGCAGCTCAACGGTGACACCCGCGTGATCCCGGTGGCGGCGGTGTGGGCCACGGTGATCTTCGGGGCGACGTTCAGTGCGATCCCGGAAGCGTTGCTCAAGCGGCAGTTCCGCTTTGGCATCGTGCTCGCCGCGCATCTCTCCGCCCTGCTCGTGTCGATCGTCGTCTCCGTGTTCGCCGCGCGCGCCGGGGCGCGCTACTGGACGTACCTGATCCAGATGGGGGTCGTGGAGTTCGGGCGGGTCGCCATCATCTGGAGCGTCAGCGGGTGGCGTCCCCTTCCGCTGTCGCGGCTTGGTGCCGCCGCCGACGCGGCCGTGCACGAGCTGCGGGCCTACTGGCGGGGATTTGCCGGGTCGCGTGTGCTCGGCTGGGTGGGCGACCAGTGCGATCGCCTCGCGGTCGGCGCGGCCCTGGGCACCAGCGCGCTCGGGTTCTACGACACCGGGAAACGCTGGGGAACGTTTGCGTTCGTCGAGCCCTTCATGGCGCTGACCGAGGTCGCGGTGGCCAGCCTGAGCCACGTGCGCGACGACCCCGCGCGTTTCGTCACCTACACGCGCAATGCGTTCCTCCCCATCCTGGCGGCGTCGATGCCGGTGCTGGGATTCCTCTGGGCCGAGCCCGAGGGCGTGCTGCGATTCCTGTTCGGGGAGCGCTGGGTCGCCTCGGCACCCATGCTGCGATGGCTCGCCCTCGCCGCCGCGATCGGCAGCATCGGTCGCCTGGTGCAATGGACCTCGCTGGCGATCGGCGGGGCCGGGACGCAGCGGCAGTTCCGATGGAGCATGGTGACCACGCCGGTCTACCTCGCGTGTGTGTTCGTCGGGCTCCGGTACGGCGTGGCCGGTGTCGCCGTCGGCGTAGCGGTGGCGCACGCCCTCACCTCACTTCCCGGGGTGTTCGTGCTCCTGCGCGGGACGCCCGTGCGCGCGCGGGACGTGCTTCCCGTGTGGGCCGTGCCCTTTGTGGCCACGGCCGCCGGGGTGGGTGCGCTTTACCTCGCGGGTGAGGCCCTTCCGTCGGCCTCCGGCTTCACCGGACTCGTCGCGCGCGGTGTGGTGTTCCTCGGGGTCTACGGCATCGGATTCGTCGTGGCGCCGGGAGGGCTCGCCATGCTGCGAACTGCTCGCGCGGGCATCCAGTGACTCCGTCGTGCCGGCGCAGGCCGGCACCCAGGTGACCATGACTCTGTCGTGCCGGCGCAGGCCGGCACCCAGGTGAAAATGGGCCCCGGCCTTCGCCGGGGCGACAGATCTGGAGCCGGGGCGACGGATCGCGTGCCGCGGCGATGAAACGTGCGCGCCTTGCCAAGACCAGTTCGACGCTGACCTTTCCCGCATGACACTTCGCACTCCACTCGTCGCTTCCCTCGCGCTCGCTGCCTCACTCGACGCGCAGTTCCGGCAGCCCGACGGCGACTGGCGCGTCCATCATCGGGACTACGCCGGCACGCACTTCTCGCCGCTGGCGCAGATCGACAAGTCCAACGTGGGCAAGCTGCAGGTGGCCTGGCGGTGGGCCCCGGATTCGGCCCAGCGCCCGCCGGATGTGCGGAACATCTCCACCCCGCTCATGGTGAACGGCACGTTGTACTTCACCTCCGGCGTGGACCGCTCCGTCATCGCGGTCGATGCCGCGACGGGGGCGCCGAAGTGGCGTTGGGACTACGACGATGGCCCGCGCCGCGCGGTGGCCCCGCGTCGCAACTCGGGGCGCGGGGTCTCGTGGTGGGCGTTCGGCGGTGACGAACGCATCTATGTCACCACGCCCGGGTTCCGACTCGTTGCGCTCCATGCGAAGACCGGACGCCCGGTCCTCACCTTTGGCGACTCGGGATTCGTCGACCTCAAGAAACACCTCGGCGTCGAGGTGAGCCTGGACTCCGCGGCCATCGGCGCGAGTTCGCCCCCGCTCATCTGGGACAACACCATCGTCGTCGGGCCGGCGCTCGAGGTGGGAGGCCAACCCCGCTCCCGGAAGAACGTGCCCGGCCGCATCATCGCGGTGGACGCGCGCACCGGCGCTTTCAAGTGGCGCTTCAATACGATCCCCCTCAAGGGGGAGGTCGGCAACGAAACCTGGGAAGGCGATTCGTGGACCTGGACAGGCAACGCGGGCGCCTGGGCCCCACTGTCGCTCGATACGCGGCGCGGCTGGGTCTACCTGCCGGTCGAGGGGGCCACCGGTGATTACTACGGTGGCCACCGTCCCGGCGACAACCTCTTCTCCAGTTCACTCGTCGCCCTCGACATCCGGACTGGCAAGCGGCAGTGGCACTACCAGATCGTCCGCCACGATATCTGGGACTACGACAATCCGACGGCGCCCATCCTGGCCGACGTCACCGTCAACGGTCGCCGGCGCGAGGTCGTCATCCAGCTCACCAAACAGTCGTTTGCCTACGTCTTCGATCGTGGCACTGGTGAGCCGATCTGGCCCATCGAAGACCGGGCGGTGCCCTCCTCGGACGTGCCGGGGGACAAGGCCTCGCCGACCCAGCCGATCCCCACGAAACCTGCTCCCTATGACCGGCAGGGTGTGTCCATCGACGACCTCGTCGACTTCACCCCCGAGATCCGCGCGAAGGCCCTGGAGGCGGTGAAGGGGTATCGCATGGGTGGATTGTACACCCCACCATCGCTCGCCAACGCCCCCGACGGGACAAAGGGCATGTTGTCGCTCCCGGGCTCTGTCGGTGGCGCCAACTGGGAGCATGGGGCCTTCGACCCGGAGACGGGGATGTTGTACGTCGGGTCCTTCACCAACCTGGCCCTGCTGGCGCTGGGCAACGTCCCTCAGCGTTCCGACATGGACTTCATCCAGGTGGGTGGGCAGATCCCGTCGTTAGGCGATGGGCTCCCCGTCATCAAGCCCCCCTGGAACCGCATCACCGCGATCGACATGAACAGCGGCGAGCACCGCTGGATGGTGCCGGCGGGCGAGACCCCGGACCGCATCCGGAATCATCCCCTCCTCAAGGGACTGACCCTCCCGCCGCTCGGCGGCTTCACGCGACCCGTGATCCTCGCGACCCGAAGCCTCCTCTTCCTCGGCGAGGGCTCGGGTGGGGCGCCGGTCTTCAAGGCGCTCGACAAGGCCACCGGCGAAACCCTCTGGTCCATGCGCATGAACGGCGCCGTGACGGCGCAGCCCATGACCTACATGGTGAACGGCAAGCAATACGTGGCCGTGTGGACCGCGAGCGCGCGGAACAAACCGCCGAGCGAACTCGTTGTTCTCGCAGTGCCCTGAACCCGGGCGTTCCGCCGCACCCCTTCACGCCGCATCCGTCATGCAAGTCGCCGAAGCCATCCGTGGTCGCCGTTCCGTGCGGCAATTCACCGCCCGTCCCGTCAGCCGCGAGGAGATGGAGCAACTCCTCGCCGCTGCCACCCTGGCGCCCAACCACCGCCTCACGCAACCCTGGCGCTTCTATGTGATGGGGCCGGAGGCGCGACGGGCCTATGGAGCCGTGCTCGGTGCCCGCAAGGCAAAGAAGCTGGAGGATCCGGTGGCCGCGCAGGCCCTGATTGACAAGGTGGCTGCTGCCGGGGCCGCGCTCCCCGCGCAGGTCGCCGTGGCGATGGTGCAGGCGGAGGGCGCCGAGACGCGTGAGGAGGACTACGCGGCTACCATGATGGCGGTGCAGAACCTCGCCCTGACCGCGCACGCCCTCGGGCTTGGCACCCACATCAAGACCGGGGCGATCATGGAGGATCCCCGGTCACGCGCGGCCCTCGGTATTCCTGACGGCGAGCGCATCGTCGCCGTCATCGACCTCGGGGAGCCCGCCGAGCAGCGCGAACCGATCGTCCGGCGCCCGGCGTCGGAGGTCACGCACTGGCTGCCGTAGGAAGACCCATCCATCCAGCCGGAAACGGTCGCTATCCTCAGGTACGATTGAAGAGGCATCCCGCCGGCGATAGCATGTGCAAGCATCCAATCAGTTGTCGGACCGAGCCAATGCGATGAAGCCGCTCTGGTTGTGCGGCCTGATTGCGCTGAGTTCGTGCCAGATGTCCGAGGAGCCGCCGCCTCGTCGAATTCGGATTACCGGCTCAATCCGTCAGCGGAACCGTCGTCACGCGCGTCGAGAACGTAAGCGTTGATGCGGTTCCGACGGACAGCATCCTCGTTGACGTCCGCCTGCCGTAAGAAGGCGGCCAGTTGTTGACAGGTGCCAGCTCCGGCAAATCAGCCGAAGCGCTGCCATATATCGATCAACGAGCTCAACGGCGTGGCTCACCCTCGGCCGCGAGCGCGCTCGTACTCGAGACCGGAGGATCCAGCGGCGGTGGAAAACTGATGTCGCGGAGCGCGCGCACGGGTTTCCGCGATGGGAGAGCCTGCGGGGAGGCGCCGACCGCAACGAGGCGCATCGGCGGGGTATCCCGGTCATCAGCCGCCACGGATTGCCCGCCGCGTGCCGCTCGGATGTACTCACCGAGGCGCGTCATGAGGGCGGAAACGCGGACCCTTCCTTCCTTCGGCGGCATAGTCACTAGATAGTCGCTGCGGATCCATTCAGCAAGCACATCTCGCGGGAGCGGGACCACGCCCCGCGGCCGCTTGACGGGATATGCCAAAAGTAGCATCATTCGGCATGGCCCTGCCGCCGCGGAAACCGCTCTACTGGATCGGCACCGCGCGGGAGAATCTCAAGGCGTGTCCGGCCCCGGTGCGCGATGTGCTGGGCAAGGCGCTCCTGGTCGCGCAGCTGGGCGGGATCCCCCGCGAAGCCAAGCGGCTCAAGGGGGACCTGGGTGGGCTGGTGGAGCTCGTCGATGACTTCGACGGGGACACCTATCGAGCGGTCTACACGGCGAAGCTCGCGGGGGTGATCTATGTACTCCACGTGTTTCAGAAGAAGTCGACGCACGGCATCGCGACGCCGCAGCGCCATGTCCAGCTGATCAAACAACGCCTCGCGTGGGCGGTCGCGCACGCGAAGACCCTGACAGAGGAACCCCGATGAGTCCCCGGCCCCGCATCACCAAGAGCAGCGGCAATGTCTTCGCTGATCTGGACCTGCCCGACGCCGAGGAGCGGCTGGTGAAGGCGACGCTGGCGATCGAGATCGAGCGCATCCTCACGGCCCGTCGGCTCACGCAACGGGCCGCAGCCGCGCTGCTGGGCATCGACCAGCCCAAAGTCTCGCAGCTGGTCCGGGGGCGGCTCGACGGCTACTCCACCGAACGGCTCCTGGGCTTTCTGACGACGCTGGGCCGGGACATCGACATCGTGGTGAGGCCCACGCCCCCCTCGCGGCGTCAGGGCCGGCTCAAAGTCATCGCGGCGTAGGCCCGCGGCCTCCTTCTTTAGCTGCTGAACCAAAGTACGCGTAACAAGTGCTTGCACCTGTCGGCGCGAAACCGCCGCGCCGCCGGTGAGGCCGGTCCATTCAGCAAGCACATCTCTGGGACGTAGGCTGCCAACTGTTGTCGGTCAACAGGTTGAGTTTGGATACGCCATTTCCACGAGAGTTCGCTAGGTTGTGGGATGAAGAAGCCCGCCCCAGCACCGGCCCCCGCCACGTTTGCCGCCCTCGGCCTCGATGCCCGACTCCTCGATGCCCTTGCCACCCTGGGGTACGAGGAGCCGACCGAGATCCAGGCCCAATCCATCCCGATCCTCCTCGAAGGACGGGACATGGTGGGTCAGGCCGCAACCGGTACCGGGAAGACGGCGGCCTTCGCCCTCCCCTTGATCCAGCGGTTGGCCGGTACGAGCCGGCCGGCGGGGGCCCCGGGAGCGCTGATCCTCGTCCCGACGCGTGAGCTGGCGATGCAGGTCGCGGAGGCGGTGCATCGGTACGGCAAGGCGCTCGGCGTGAGTGCGCTCCCGATCTACGGCGGCGCGGCCATGGACGGGCAGCTCCGGGCCCTCAAGCGCGGCGTGGATGTCGTCGTCGCCACGCCGGGGCGGGCGCTCGACCACGTACAGCGCAAGTCGCTCAAGCTGGCGGCGTTAGGCACCGTGGTGCTCGACGAGGCCGACGAGATGATGGACATGGGTTTCGCCGAGGACCTCGAGGCCATCCTCTCCGCCACACCGCCGGAACGGCAGACCGTGCTCTTCTCGGCGACCATGGCGCCGCGCATCGCGTCGCTCGCGTCGCGGTACCTGAGGGACGCCGCCCGCGTCACCATTGCCCACGCGCCGGCCGCGAAGGACCAGGTGCCGCGGGTACGCCAGGAGGCGTACATCGTGGCCCGGGCGCACAAGGTGGCCGCGCTGAGTCGCGTCCTGGACGTCGAGCAGCCCGCGTCTGCCATGGTCTTCTGCCGGACGCGCACCGAGGTGGATGAACTCACCGAGGTGCTGGGTGCGCGGGGGATGCGGGCTTCCTCGCTGCACGGCGGGCACAACCAGCAGCAGCGCGACCGGGTGATGGCCGCGTTTCGCTCCAAGGCGACCGACCTGCTCATCGCGACCGACGTCGCGGCGCGCGGCCTCGACGTGAAACATGTCAGCCACGTGATCAACTACGACGTGCCGGCAGCGGCCGAGAGCTACGTCCATCGCATCGGGCGCACGGGCCGGGCCGGGCGCGAAGGGGTCGCGATCACCTTTGCCGAGCCGCGCGAACATCGCCAGCTGCGGATCATCGAGGCGGAGACGCGGCAGAAGATCGTGATCAAGCCGGTGCCCACGGTGGCCGACCTGCGGGCGCTCCGCATGGACGCGTTGCAGGCGAGCCTGCGCGACGCATTGCTCGCCGGCAAGACCGAGGGGGTGCGTCCGGTGGTCGAGCGCCTCGCCGAGGAGTTCGACATCATGGAGGTGGCGGCGGCCGCGGTGCATATGCTCGCCGCACGGCATGGCGACGACACCGCCGAGGAAATCCCGGACCCCAAGGCGGCGAAGCCCTCGAAAGTGCGGGCCAACGAACCGGGGCCCCGCGAGCGCTTGTTCATCGGTGGGGGGCGCAAGCTCAAGATCCGGCCGGGGGACATCGTCGGGGCGATCGTGACCCACACGTCCCTCGAGGCGAAACAGCTCGGATCGATCGTCATCCTCGACCGGCACTCACTGATCGACGTCCCGGCGAGCGCCGCCCAGGACGTGATCAGCGCGGTGAGCCGCGCCGGGATCAAGGGGAAGAAGCTGACCGTCCGGCGCGACGTGAAGTAGGCGCGCTACTTGCCCTGCACGACCGGGTTGCGGAGGATCCCGACCCCTTCGAGCTCCACCTCGACGATGTCCCCGGGTTTCATGGCTTTCGTCGTCCCCGGGGTGCCGGAGTAGATCACGTCCCCCGGCATGAGGGTGACGTATTGCGAGATGTAGCTCACGATCTCGCTCACGTTGAAGATGAGGTCCTTCGTGCGCTGCGACTGGACGACCGTGCCATTGAGTCGCGTCTGCAGGAGGAGGTCGTCGTAGTTGAGGCCAGTGACGATCCACGGCCCCAGCGGCCCGAAGGTGTCCGACGCCTTGGCGCGGAACCACTGCAGGTCCTTCTGCTGCCAGTCGCGTTCGCTGACGTCATTTCCCACCGTCACGCCGAACACATGCGACTTCGCGTCCTCCTTCGACACCTTCGAGGCCTTCTTGCCGATGACCAGCACCATCTCACCCTCGAAATGGAGGTTGGTCGCGTCCGGGGGATAGACGATGTTCTCCCCGTTGGCGATGATCGACGTCGGATACTTCGCGAAGAGTCCCGGATAGGCCGCGGCAGGGCGTTCGCCGAGGTGGGACTTGTAGTTGAGTCCCACGGCGATGACCTTCACCGGATCGACCGGCGGGAGGAGCTTCACCGCGGACAACTTCACCGTGCGACCGGTGGGACGTGGGTTGCTGAAGAGGTCGCCGCGCAGCTCGCGGATGTTCTCGCCGTCCACGCTGCCGAGTGTTGGTTGTCCGTTGTGCAGGTACCGCACGTAGCGGACGGACTGCGCCGGGAGGGCGCTGGCGAGTGTGAGGGCGGCGGCGAGGAGGAGGCGCATGGCGAGGGGTGTGCGGGTGTGCGGGTGTGCAAATGCTATCGGTGGGGCACGACGGCGGAAGGAGTGATCACCGCGAGAGGCGTCGGTAGAGCAGGGTGCAGAGCGCGGCGACGGGCAGCTCGAAGGCGAGCAGGGCCCACATGAAGGGGTCGAGGCCGCCGTCGAGCAGGACGCCGGCCAGCCGCGTGAGGCCGAAGCCCGCCAGCGCGATGGCGGCGGCATAGAGCCCCGGCGCGTGCCAGGTGGGACGGTGGGCCGCCGCGGCGAGGAAGAGCCCGAAGCCGAGGTCGAAGCCGCCGTAGGTCGCACGCAGGTCGGTGCGCGCCATCCGCGTCGGGAGGACGATCTCGACCGACTCCGCCCAGGACACCGGGACCAGGATGAAGCCCACGCCGATGATGACAAAGGCGAGCGCGGTGAGGCCTAACGTGAACTTCGCGGCGTTGTGTGTCGCGGGAGATACCATGTCGTGAGGCGGAGGGTTCGCGTGAGATGTCACCGCTCGACGCGTTTGACAAGGCTGGGCCGGGGGGGCCTTATTCCCCAGTGCCCCGGCCGTTGATTGGGGCGCGCTCCACAGCCTGTTCCCGTTCCCACCGTGCTCTTTCATACGCCCTCGCGGTTCCCCCGCGGTTTCCGTTGTGCCAGCCGCAACGTCGGCCTCAAGCCCGCCGACAGGGATCTCGCGGCCTTCGTGTCGGAGGTTGACGCGGCCGCGGCCGCGGTCTTCACCCGCAACCACTTTCCCGGTGCGCCGGTGATCCTGGGGCGCGAGGTGATCCGGGGTGGCGTCCTCCGGGCGATCGTCGCCAACTCGAAGTGCTCGAACGTGGCGACCGGGGACGAGGGGGTGGCCAATGCGCGGCGGATGGCCATCGCGGGTGCCGGTGAGTTCGAGACGACGCCGGATCGTGTCCTCGTGAGTTCGACCGGCGTGATCGGCGTGCCGCTGCCGATAGAGAAGATCGAGCGCGGCATCGTGGGGATGTCGGCGGACCTCACCGACGATCCCGTGGTGGGCGCGACGGGGATCATGACCACGGACTCCCATCCCAAGACGATCTCCTGCGCCGTGCCGGGGTCGGACGCCACGATCACCTGGGTGGCGAAGGGAGCGGGGATGATCGAGCCGAACATGGCGACGATGCTGGTCTACATCTTCACCGATGCGCGATTCACGGCGGCCGAGCTGGATGAGATGCTGCGGGAAGCGGTGCGCGATTCGTTCAACATGTTGTCGGTGGACACCGACACGAGCACGTCGGACACCTGCGTGTTGATGGCGAATGGCATGGCCGGGCACGCACCGCGCGCCGGGTTCGCCGCGGCCCTCAGTGCGGGATGTGTTCGCATGGCGGAGATCATCGCGCGCGATGGCGAGGGGGCGACCCGGATGTTGCGCGTGAGTGTGCGCGGTGCCCTGGACGAGGTTGAGGCCCGCTTCGTGGCCAAGGCGATCAACAACTCGCCGCTCATCAAGACGATGGTCCACGGGGCCGATCCCAACGTGGGACGCATCCTGATGGCGATCGGGAAGTGCTTTGATTGTACGATAGTCCCCGATCGCACGGACGCCTGGGTGAACGGCTTCCAGGTGGTGGGTGGCGGGCGACGGTTGCCGTTCGACGACGCGGTGGTGCGCAAGTCGCTGTCGGCGGAGGAGGTCCACCTCGAGGTGTCGCTGGGCGTCGGGAACGGGACAGCGATGGCGTTCGGGTGTGACCTGACGAAGGGATACGTGGAGGAGAATGCGGCGTATTACTCGTCGTGACCCCGTCCCCTCGAAGGCGGGGACCCAGCGTCGTTGATTGACCAGTGAGCACCTCTCCACTCTCCATCGCGCTCGCTGGCGGCGAGTCCGTCGCGGCCATTGCCGACGCACCGGCCGCGCCGCGTTTCGTGTACGTGCTCGCGCACGGGGCTGGCGCGGGGATGCGACATGCCTTTCTCGAGGAGTTTGCGGCGTTGATGGTGGCGCGCGACGTTGCCGTGCTGCGCTACAACTTCCCGTATATGGAAGCAGGTCGGAACCGGGTGGACGGACCGGAGGTGGCGGTCGGCACGGTGCGCGCCGCGTGTGAACAGGCCGCGGCGCTCTGGCCGGGGATGCCGATCGTCGCGGGTGGCAAGTCGTTTGGTGGACGGATGACCAGCGAGGCACAATCGCGATCACCGCTTCCCGGCGTGCGCGGGCTCGCGTTCCTCGGCTTCCCCCTGCATCCACCAGACAAACCCGGGATCACACGCGCCGAACACCTCGGGCACGTCCACGTGCCGATGTTATTCCTGCAGGGCGATCGCGACGAATTCGCGCAGCTCCCCCTGTTGCGGCAGGTGATCGAGACGTTGCCCACGGCCACCCTCGAGCTGATCCCCGACGGCGACCATTCGTTCAAGGTGCGCAAGAAGCTCACGGGGATGAGCAGTGTGCAGGTGATGGAGCAACTCGCCGATCACCTGGCAACCTGGGCGCAAGCCCTCGCCACGTAAGCTCCCCCTGACGCACCAACGCACCATCCCCGCCTTGCAACCTGCAACCTGCGACCTGCGACTTGCGACCTGCGACCTCCAACCTCCGACCCCAATCGTGCGCCACACCCTCCTGCTCCTCGCCCTCGCCGCGTCCGCCTGCCGTTCGAGCGGGCTCCCAAAGCTCGCGTCATCGATTCCTCCCGCCCCTGGCGATGCGAAGACCTTGTACGCCGTGCGGTATGTCGATGTCACCGTCGGAAGCGGGAAGTCGGCAGCCGCTGACAAGTGCCTCTATGCGCACTACACCGGCTGGCTGACCGACGGAAAGAAGTTCGACTCGTCGCGCGACACACTGCCCAACGGACAGCCACGCACGCCGCTGGTCTTCCGGCAGGGGGCACGCCAGGTGATCTCCGGGTGGGACGCCGGATTCGAGGGGATGAAGGTCGGCGGCCAGCGCCGGCTCTTCCTCCCCTACCAGGCGGCCTACGGCGAGAACGGACGGCCCCCCACAATCCCGGCCAAGGCGACGCTCATCTTCGACGTGGAACTGATGGACGTCACCGATGCGCCGCCGATCCCGCAGGGCACACCGGCCAACCAGGTGCGGTGCAGGCCCTGGGAGCAGCGGTAGTCCAGCGGCCTAGCTCACCGCCTTCGTCCGCTTGAGCACGTACTCCGCGAACCACTTCTCCTGCTCCACGTCCAGGTGCAGGCGGTGCATCGGCTCCTGGATCCCGTGTCCCTCGCGCGGATACCGCAGGAACTCCACCGTCTTCCCCAGCTTCTTGAGGAGCCGGTAGTACTCGTCGGCCTGCGGGATCGGCACACGCAGGTCGTTCTCGCCATGCGTGATGAGGAGTGGCGTCGTCACCTTCGCGGCATGTTCGATCGGTGACCAGCGTTCGTACGTCGCCTTGCTCGCCGTCGGAAGTCCGCCGAAGCCGAACTCCAGCAGGTTCGGGATGTCGGTCTGGCCAAAGAAGGAATACCAGTCCGAGATCCCCGCGTGCCCGATCGCCGCCTTGAAGCGGTTGGTCTGCGTGATCGTCCAGAAGGTCATGAAGCCACCGTACGACCCGCCCATCACCGCCATCCTCGCGGAGTCGGCCACTCCCATCGCGATCACCCGGTCGACCCCCTTCATGATGTCGACGAAGTCCTTGCCCCCCCAGTCGTTCACGTTGGCGTTGCTGAACGCCAGCGTGCGCCCCGAGGATCCGCGCGGGTTCCCCTGCAGCACCGCGAAACCGCGCGCGGCCCAGATCTGCGCGCTGGCATTGAAGTTCGCGCTGAAGCGGCCGTGCGGCCCCCCATGCACCTGCAACACCAGCGGCACGCGCTGCCCCGGCTGGTAGTCCACGGGATAGGTCAACACTCCTTCGATATCCCAGTTGTCCGCGCCCTTCCAGGTGATGGCCTCCGACTTCGCCACGCGGAAGTCGTCCATCGCATCGTGCTGCGCCAGGATGCGCTGCGGCTGGGTGCCGTCGGTGCCGGTCAGGTACACGATCCCGGGCTCGGCGAGCGTCCCGCCCGTGACGACCCACTTCGAACCATCGGCCGTCGCGCTGAAGTTGCCGTACACGAAGTCCTTCCCGAAGGACACCTCCTGCGGCTTGCCGCCCGTCGGTGCCACCTTGTACAACTTCGAGGTCAAGCCCTCGGCGGTAGCGAAGTAGACGAACCGACCGTCCGGTGACCAGTCGATGTCACTCACCGAGAAATCGAGGTCAGCGGTCAGGTTGCGCGGCTCGCCACCGTTCAC
>WBZL01003515.1_pt1 | contig 14267 bp, 12 predicted proteins | sample 5204291 | NCBI WGS metagenome assembly WBZL01 (sample SAMN12344345, study PRJNA552823) | activated sludge metagenome | biome: Activated sludge suspended growth; feature: Nitrification reactor; material: Wastewater; isolation source: activated sludge from nitrification reactor of wastewater...
ATCCATTGACCGAGATGGCATGATTAGCGGAAATCCGCCGTCGTCGCCGATCCAATCCTATTGGCTTACCGGGCCCGCAGCTGCCTACCAATCGTGGGCGTCGCTGTGGCGAAAGTATCATGCGGCGCTGGATGCGATGGAGCGCACCGGGGCAGAGGATGCGTTGCAGGCCGTTGTTACCGGCGATTTCGGCATGGCCTACCGTCCGCGCAATTTGAGCATCACCCGCGAATCAACGGCGCTCTCTTGCCGAGCCGAGGAATGGGAGAAGCGCACAGTACCGGACGGCGTGATGTACCTGATTGCGGCGGTGGACGTGCAGGGCAATCGGTTCGTCGTCCAGGTGATCGGATACGGCCGGCAGAAAGAGCGATGGCTAATCGACCGCTACAACATCAAGTGGTCGCCTTCCAGAGTCGATACCTTGAATGCCAAGGAGCCTATCGACCCGGCCCGCTACATCGAAGATTGGGCCGCGCTGAACGCGGTCATCACCCATCCCTATCCGTTCGCGTCCGACCCAAATCGGGCGCTGTTGCCTGTTTGTGTTGGCATCGATTCGGGCGGCAAGGCGGGAGCTACCGAGAAAGCCTACGACTACTGGCGACAATGCCGAAAGGACGGGAACGGGAAAAAGGTCCGGCTGGTCAAAGGCGATCCGCGTCAAAGCATCCCGAGAATTGTCGTTACCTACCCCGACAACACCAAGCGATCCACCCGCAAGGCCAATGCCAAGGGCGAAATCCCCGTTCATCTGATCAACGCCACGATCATGAAGGACGCGCTGGCCGCCGATTTGTCGCGTGACGAAGTGGGTCCGGGATATATCCATTTCCCGCGATGGATCGGCGATTGGTTTTTTGACGAATTAACGAATGAGGTGCGCACCGCGAAAGGTTGGGACAAGACCGGCCGCAACGAAGCCATCGATCTTTTTGTCTACGCCGATGCGCTGAATGTCTTGCTAAAAGGCGAGGTGATCAACTGGGAATCGCCGCCGGCCTGGGCCAACCCCGAACTGTCGGCACTCTCGTTGGCTCCAGCAGCGGCCGCCCCGCCAATCACCGCACCGCCATCGAATAGCCCGAATCGTTCGGGCATCCGCCGCCAAACCGTCACCCGGAGAGTCACGCTATGAGCGACATTCTCGACTACATCCGCGCCAAGTTGACCACCCGCCCGCTAACCCCGGAAGCGGTCGAATCGGCGCTCTCCGAGGCTCGCCAAACCTACGGCGGCGATATGCCTTATGTCCGCAAGCCGCCAAAGCAGAACGTGAGCCGACGAACAATTCAGCGGCGCACCAAAGCGACAAATTACCTATGAAAATGTCGCGCCTACCCCTGATATACAGGGGGCATGAACCCCTATCTCGGCCTACCGCTCGAAACACTCGCTGAAGCCCTAACGCTGGCCCAGGCCGCGTTGCCGGTGCTCGCTCGTGGCGAGGCTGTCGGATCGATCAGTACTGGTGATCAGCGCATCTCGTTCGTTCCCACGACCACCGCCGCGCTCATTCAGGACATCGCTTACCTGCAAGCCGCGATTGCCGCCGCTACCGGAAACGGCACGCGCCGAAGGGGCGTCTACCTTATTGGTGGGGCGGGTCTATGAAAACGCAGCGCGTTCAATCCATCCCCGATTCCAAGCGACGCACCGGGCCCTACGAGGCCACGTCCACCCGTCCGCGTGTCGCGGATTGGGAACGCATCCAGTACGGCCCTAATGCCGCGTTCGACAATGGCGACATTGCCCGCGCCCGCGCTCAAGACGCCGTGCGGAACAATCCTTGGCTGCGGCGTGCGCTCAAGATTCTGGTAGCTCACGAGATTGGCTGTGGCCTGCAACCCCGACCGAAGATCGAAGACGCTGGGCTCCGCAAAGACCTGCTCACGCTCTGGAACGATTGGACGGCTGAAGCGGACGCGGATGGCACCAGCGATTTTTACGGCTGGCAGGGGCTGCTATCGCGGGCGCGACGCGAATCGGGCGAGGTCTTCGTTCGGCTGCGGGGACGGTTGCCGCAAGACGGACTGAGCGTGCCCTTGCAGGTGCAGGCCATGGAATCGGCGATGGTGCCCATGCGCCACAACGCCATGAACGGCAAGAACACGATCCGACAAGGGATTGAAATCACGCCGTTCGGAACCCGCGCCGCCTACTACTTCTACGCGCAACACCCCGGCGAATCCTCTTTCTTCCTGTCGTCCGCCTCGCTGAACACCGACGGGCTCACCCGCGTTCCCGCGCAAGTCGTTTTTCATCACTATACGCCGGAGCGCCCAGGCCAATTGCGCGGCGTTCCGACGCCGATTGCGGCCCTGGTGCGGGCTCGCAACTTTGACGCCTACGAATCTGCGGAACTCATCCGCAAGAAATCCCGCGCCAAGTTCGTCGGCACGATCTACCGCGAAACCGACGAAGAAAACCCGATCACCGACGACGCGATCATCAAGGATTTGGATGCTCGCGAAAAGCAGCGCTCCTACGTCGATTTAGAAGACGGGTACATGCTCAGTATGGCCCAAACTGAGCGCGCCACCCTGTTCGACGGGGACGGCGGCAATTCCGGCATTGACTTCCTTCGCGTGCAACTCCGAGCGATTGCGGCGGCGATGGGCGTCCCCTACGAGCTGATGACCAACGATTACGCGGATACCAACGACCGCGTCATGAAAGTCATCCTCAATGCCTATTACCGCGAGCTGGAAATGGAGCAAGACCGGATGGTTTCGCAAGTGCTCCAGCCGGTATGGGTGGCGTGGCTCAATGCGGTGGCGCTGGATCGCATCATTCGGATGCCTCGCGGCTATCTCGATAACCCGCGCCCCTGGCAGCGCTGCGAATGGCGCAGCCATGCTTGGAGCTATCCGAACCCGCTCCAGGAAGCGCAAACCAAGAAAATCCTGGTAGACGAAGGGTTCACTTCGCGATCCGCCGTCGTGGCCGAAATGGGCTGGGACGTAGCAGACGTGGACCAGCAAAACGCCGATGACCAGGCGCGGGAACGGGCGCTTGGGTTGAGTTACGGCAAAGACCCGGCCCCCATCCAGCAACAGGATACCGTTCAACCATGACCCATCTCCCCCATATTGCCGCGCGGCTGTTCAACACGCCGCTGCTCATCCATCCCAGCAAGCTGCAAGCCATCGTCGCTGGCCTGTCGAGCCGGCTGGGCGTGGCGCCACCGAACCCACTGCCGGACGCCTATACCGTGCGAACCGGAACGGCCGCCAAGGGTGGCTATCGCGTCGTGGATGGTATCGCCGTCATTGACGTGTTCGGCGCGCTGGCCCACCGAACCGAATTACAGGCCAACTCAAGCTTTATTCTCGGTTACGAGACGATTGGTCAGATGCTCGACAACGCGCTAGCGGATCGGGATGTGGCCGCTGTCGTGCTGAATATCGATAGCCCCGGCGGCGAAGTCAGCGGTGCCTTTCAGTTGGCCGAACAAATCCGCGCCGCCCGATCCGTCAAGCCGATTCACGCGGTTGCGAGCGACCTAGCCGCGTCAGCTGGATACCTGATCGCCAGTTCCGCCCAGTCCGTTTCGGTAACCCCAACCGGGCAAGTCGGAAGCATCGGTGTGGTGACCTGCCATGTCGATATGTCGGCTGCATTTGAAAAGGCCGGGTACAAGGTGACGCCGATCTTTGCCGGCTCTCACAAAGTGGACGGCAATCCCTACCAGCCGTTACCGCCGGCCGTGGCGAACCAGATTCAGACTGAAATCGATCACTACTACAGCATGTTCGTCGCTGCGGTCGCTGCCGGCCGTCCCGGCCTACCCGTCCGCGCCATTCGCGCCACCGAAGCGGCGCTATACATCGGCGCGCAAGCCGTCGAAGTCGGGCTTGCGGATCGCGTTGAAACGCCCGATCAACTCATTGCTCGCCTGGCTACTGAGGCGAACGCCCTCTCTTCACCTTCGGCGGCACGCGCCGCTAATCATTTGGAGCCAAAGAAAATGGCCGACGAAACCGAAAAGCCGGACGTTCCGGCGCAATCGCAGTTCCTAGCCGCCGCCGCAATCGCCGAGTCGTGCATCGCCGCTGGCGAGCCCGCGCTGGGCCGCGCTTTGCTGGGCAAGCAGCTTACCGCCGAACAGCTCAAGGCCCGCTTGGCCGATGCCAAGGAAATCCGGGCAATGGCGAAACTGGCCAACATGCCGGAAGAGGCTACCAAAATGATCGTGGAAGGCATCCATCCCGACCAGGCCGGGCAGCTGCTCCTCATTGAAACCGCCCGCCGCGACGCCGCGCTACCAGTGAGCAACGTTCATACCGGCGGCGTGATCGTTGACGGCCGTGACCGCCTGCGGGACGGGCTGAGCATGGCCCTGCAAATCCGGGCCGGACTGGAAAAGGACGATAAGAAAAACGAGTTTCGCGGGCTCACCATGATCGAAGTCGCCCGCACCTGTCTCGTGCAAGCCGGCGTTGTTGGACTGCCCAGCAGTCGGATGGGGCTGGCTTCGATGGCGATCACGCACAGCGCTAGCGATTTCCCCGTGCTGCTTGAAAACGTGCTGAACAAAACCCTGCTCAACAGCTACACCGCCGCCGCCGATACCTGGCGGAAATGGTGTGCAACGGGCAGCGTGTCGGACTTCCGGCCCTACAAGCGGATACGACTGGGCAGCTTTGGCAATCTGGACGCGCTGGGCGAAGCGGGGGAATACAAGCACAAGGCGATTCCCGACGCCACAGCCGAAAGCGTGTCGATTGGTACCAAGGCCAACACCGTTACCATGACTCGACAAGCCATCATCAACGATGATTTGGGCGGGTTTACTCGGCTTGGCTCAATGATGGGCCGTGCCGCCGCTCGTTCCATCGAAGCCGACGCCTATTCACTCCTGGTTTCCAACCCGACGCTGGATTCGGACAGCACCGCGCTGTTCCACGCCAACCATGCCAACCTGGCGTCCGGCGGATCGGCTGCGGCGATCACTATGACCAGCCTTGACGCGGCCCGCACCATGATCAAGGTCCAAAAGGACCGATCCGGCAACGAGTACATCGGTATCACCGAGCCGTTTATCCTGTTATGCCCGGTCGCCAAGGCCGGCGCGGCCCGCACGGCGAATGAATCTGAGTACGACCCTGACACCGCGAACAAGCTCCAGCGCACCAACATCACGCGCGGAATTTTCAGCGCCATTGTCGATACCCCCTACCTGTCCGGCACGGCCTGGTATCTGCTCGCAAATCCAAACGATTTCCCGACCTTCGAGGTGCTGTTCCTGAACGGGGAGGAAGTTCCCTACACCGAACAGGTGACGCACACCAACGTCGATGGCGTGCAGTGGCTGATTCGGCTGGATTACGGCGTCAACGTCGTGGATTACGTCGGCGCGTTCCGCAACGACGGCGCTTAATCGTCCCATCCCCCGAGGTTTCAGATATGGCTACCAATTTCTACCAGGACGGCGATGTTCTGGACTACACCAACACCACCGGTGCGGCTATTGCTGCCGGCGATCCGGTTGCCATCGGCAACATCATCGGCATTGCGCTGGTGGATATCGCTATCAGCGCGGTTGGATCGGTTGCGCTGGAAGGCGTCTGGAAAGTCGCTAAGGCCACCGGCAACGCTTGGGTGCAGGGCGCCAAGGTGATTTGGGACAAATCCGCTGCCAAGTTCGACCACGGCGGCGCCACCCCGGCCACCGGCGATATCTCCAACTGCTGCGTGGCGACCTATGCTGCCGCGTCGGGCGATACCGTTGGTTACATCAAGCTCAACGTCGGTATGGGTACGGTCACCTGATGCGCCGCGCGTTCCTGCTCTGCATCCTTCCGTCGCTTGCGTGGGCCGCCCAGCCTCGCGAGCGCTGGAGCTTTGCGTGGGACGCGCATCCACAGGCCGCGCAAGTCAGCTATTTCGTGCTGCAAATCGATGTCCAGGCGCAAGCGTTGGCGAGCGCCTGCCGGGCGATTGAACTGCTGCTAAACGAGCGTAAGGGCGTATGAGTCAACTCGACACGATCATGCAGACACGCGGGATGCCCGCGTTTCGGCGGGTGCTGGGCGATGAGGTCACCTACACGCCGGCGGGCGGAACTCCCGCCGCGACGTGGGCGATTGTCGCGGTCGGATCGGCGATGGTGGGGCAGTACGGCGAACGGCTGGAAGTGCGGACCACCGCGCAACTGCCGAAAGCCGACGTGCCGGCCCCACAGCCGGGCGATAGCCTCACTATCGGCGCCACGACCTACCGGATCGATCAAGTCACAACGGCCAACAACTTGTTTGTTGAGGTGGTGATCCGGTGACCGCCGCGATTGACTCGCTCCAGGCACTAAAGGCTCAGCTCGAAACGATCACCGTCGCCAATGGCTACGCCAACGATGTCAAGGCAGTCTCAATTGGTCGGGGGGCGCTGGCGGTCGGCAGCGAGACGCAATTGCCGATCATTACCATTACCACGTTGCGCGATGCCATTCCGGCAGACAACGGGGCGGATATCGAGGCGAGTACGCCCGTCCAGCATTGGGATCGGATCGCAGAAATTGAAGCGCTGGTGGATGGCGGCGACGCCTGGGAAATTGCCATCGATGCGTTGCTTAACGACGTGCGCAGGGCCTTCGTGCGTTACCGGAAACCTTTGCGGATGGGGGCTCCTACTTTTCTTCCACCGGCCGATGGTGGCGATACCGCTTCGTTTTTGCTTGCTATCACATTTCCCTATTCAGTGACGTATTTCGATTAATGAATTGGCTCGTCGTGATGACGCCCTTTCCCCTAGCTGGAGATCACTATGTCAGTCGTCAACCAGATTTATCTGGAATGCGCGCTTTATGCCGCGTTGCGCCCCACCGATGCCGTTCCTTCGCAAATGAAGGGGCCAATCAACTTCACCAAGATCGAAACAACCCCACCCAAGCAAGAGAGCGACATCCTCACCTCGAATGTTGCGGGAAGCGTGGGGGAAGCGGCCGCCGTGGTGCAAAAAGCGACGGACGCGGCCGCCATCTCGCTGGAACTCAATACGTTTTCCAGTGAACTGCTAGAGCTGCTGCTGAATGCCGACGTTGTTGCGAAGTCGCAAACCGGCGCCCCTGTAGTAGACGCAGTGATTGATACCGCGCTCGACATCTGGACCAAGCTGCCGGGTGAATATCTGTCATCCACTGGCATCAGCCTCAAGACCTCGGCTGATGCTGCGGTGGCGAGCGACACGTATGTGGTGGATACCGTAGCCGGCTATATCAAGCCAACCGACGCTGCGGCTGTTGGGACCGGGATGAAAATCTCGTTTACGACCTCCAGTGTCACCTATGACCAATACCAGGCAGGGAAGGCTAAAAGCGCCGTCTTGTACCTCAATGGCAAGGCTTACGACAAGTACGCGGGGAAATGGGGAAATCTCACGATTGAGATGGCTAGCGTTTCCAACCAGTCGGCTTACGACTGGGCCGCTGGTGGCTGGATGAATGGCGGCCTGACTGGAACTCTTGTAACGCCAGCCGGTAAGAACAGCCCCATTACCTTTGACCGGCCACACTTTGCTGTTGGCTAACCGCCCGTGGCAATCACCCTTGGTTCCCTGGTGCTGCCATCCGGCCTGTACTGGTCAGATGAGCACGCCTGGTCGCCGGTCGAGCAGGCCACCGATCGGACGTTGACCGGCGCCTTGGTACTGGAAGAATCAATCAAGACCAAGGGCCGCCCGATCACTTTGTCCGGGGCCAAGGACGGCAATCAGTACACGGCCTGGGTGGCGCTCAATGAATCGTTCCTTGGCTTCTCCAGCCTGACGGCCTTGCGATCCACGCTACTTGCTGCGGGAGTCGAACTCACCCTCACTCTGAACGACGGCCGGACCTTCACCGTCGCTCCGCGCCATGACGGCGATGGGCCGATCTCGGTCACACCGCTTTCTGCACTCGGCAACCTTCCGCCTGCCAACCCCGGCGCGTCCTGGCGGTATGTCGTGGATGCGATTCGGTTGATGGAGGTTTGAATGAGAGATTTACCCACGATTAACGCAATTTGCGCGCTTCTTAAAGACCCGATATCCGCGTCAATAATGGCCGATATCCCAGACGATAAGATAAGAAGGCGAGAGCTGAAATCGTTTTGCCTCAGGAATCACGCCGCATTTGATGAGGATTCCATTGGTATTTTGCAGGCAATCGCAGACGGCAGGGCAACCAACCCTGATTGGGATGCGCTGCTTGCCGTGCTGCCGTCGATTCCGATACCAGCCACGCTTGAAGTCACTAAAGATGAGGCAGGCTGAGGCTTGATATGGCCGGCTCAACGACCGTTGTTGATCTCCTAGTCAAAGCCAAGGACTTGGCGAGCGCGCCGCTTCGCGGGATCGTCGCTAGCATCAAATTCCTCGACTCCGAAATCTCGGTAGTCGCCGGCAAGATTCGCGGCGCATTTTCCGGGCTGTTCGGCGGCGGCCTGGATGGCGCTATCGAGTTTGAAGCGCAGCTCTCGAAGGTGGCAGCCAAGGGCGGATTTACCGCCGATGAGATGGCGAAGCTCAAGCAGGGCGCCATTGATATCGGAGCGCAATTTAGCGTAACCGGCACCGAAGCAGCGGCCGGCATGGAGGCGCTGGCAGCGGCTGGGTTGAACGCCACTCAAGTCATGCAAGCCCTTCCGCCGGTATTGGCGCTCGCCAAGGCCGAAGGTGTCAGCATGGACGTGGCGGCCGAGAAGCTATCCGATTCGCTCTCGACCGTCGGACTGGGCTTCGATCAAGCAGCCCGTATGGCGGACGTGCTCGCCAAGGGCGCGAACATCTCGACCACCAGCGCCATTGGTTTGGCTCAGGCACTGGCGACAGCGGGCGGTATCGCCAAGACCGCCGGACTTGATCTCGAACAGACCGTAGGGGCGCTCTCTGCGCTCGCCAACGCGGGCATCAAGGGCGAGAAAGCAGGGACGGCGCTCCAGGCGATTCTGACCCAGCTCATTAACCCAGCCAGCCAAGCCAGCCGCGAACTTTCCGCGCTGGGCATCACGAGTCGCGATCTTGGGACTGTCATCGGCCAGCTCGCAGCGAAGGGCGAGGCAAGCAACGCGGCTATCCTCGCGTTCGGCGAAACAGCCGGCCCCGGATTGCGGGCGTTGATATCGCAAGGTCAGCAGTCGCTTGACGATCTTACCAACAAGTTAGCCGACTCGAAGGGCGCGGCAAAGGACGCAGCCGACGGCATCAACAGCAACCTCAAGGGCGCGCTGGCGGCGCTGGAATCGGCCTGGGCGAACGTCAAGACCGCACTGTTCGATCCGGTATTGGAGCCGTTGACAAAGCAGGCCCGCGAAGCAGCCACGGCGCTGAATGACAACCTAGCGAATGGCGCGCTCAAGCCGGTACAGGAGAAGATCCGCGCCTTTGCGGACTCTGCCCGTGACTTCATTGCAGGCTTCGATTTCAAGGCCGCACTGAAGTCTTTGCAGGATTTTGCATCCGGCGCCCATGATGCGTTCGTCGGGGTTCGCGATGCCGGCGCCACGGCTGCCAGTGTCGTGCAAATCGCCTGGAACGGGCTGACGGCCGGCTTTAAAACCATTGGCGCATCACTGCTGGCGGTTGCCGCGTCGGCTGTTTCCAATATCGCCGAAATTGAAGCCGCAGCGAGCAAGATCGGACTCGGCAGCCTGGAGCGGGCCAATGAACTGCGAGTTACTGCCAACGAATTGGCGGCCAAGGCGGGCGAACTCACACAGTCGATTGCGAAGGATGGCGAGGATATCCGAGGCGCATTCGACCGACTCACGTCATCAACCGACGGCGCATCGGCGGGCGTCCAGAAATTCGCGGATGCTCAACAGGGACTCAAGGACAGCAGCCCGGCCGCTGAAATCCAAACCATTACCCGGTCGCTCAGTGACTACAAGGGCATGGCGGATCGGGCGAATGACGCCGCACAAAAGGCGCGTACCGAATACGAAGCCGGCAAGATCAGCGCCGCCGATTACGGACAGGAGCTACTCAAGGCGTCCGAAGCCAATGCCGAATTGGCGGCCGCAACTGAACGCCAGTCTGCCGCCGAACAGACGGCTTCACCACAGCGCAAGCAGACCGCGAACGAATTGCTGGCGATTGCGAAGGCTGCCGATGACAACGCTAAGAGCTACGGGGATTACACGTCTGCGCTGGAAAGTTCCGGCACGGCGCAGGCCGCTGCGCTACAGGCTGAAATCGCACTGGCAAAAGCCAAGGGCGATACCGTCACCGTCGCGGCTAAAACCGCAGAACTTGCCGAACGAGAAGCGACCACTGCCGCACAGGTTGCCGCCGCGAAACAGGCCGAAGCCACCGAGATCGGCAAGGTCGTCACCGCTCAGCAAGCCTATCTCGCATCCATTGGCGGTGGCACGCAGTTACAGCAAAAAGAACTGCAAGTCCTGCAATTGAAGTCGATTGCGATGCAAGCGGATGCCGCGCAATCCGAGAAGAATGCTGAACTAAAGGAGCTGGAAGCCAGGCGATCCGAAGCGCTGGCGGGCTCACTTGGGACACTGCTTCGGCAGCATCAAGACCTGGCCACCGAACATGCCCGCGATGCGGACACCAGCGAGCGCTACTACCAAACCCAACTGAACGAAATCGACGGCGCGATCAGGGTGGCGAAGGCAAAAGGCGATGAAGCCGATGCCGAGAAGCTGCTGCGAGAACAATCCGAGTTACGCATCGCGCAAGCCGAAGCCGAAGCGCAGGCCCGCGCGCAAGCGGCCGCCGATGCGCAGCAAGCCGTTGATATGAAAACGCTCGAATTGGCGGCAGACGGCGAACTCTCGAAAGCCGATCAGCAGCAAATCGCCGATTTGCAATCTTTGGCTGATGCAAAGCAGGCCGCCGCTCAGCAATCGGCCGACAACGCCCAAGCGATGCGTGAAGAGGCCGATGCCGCTGAAGCCTCCAGCGCGGCGGAAGTGAAGGGGCTCGACTTATTCACCGACGCCAAGCGCCGCAACGCGCAAATGACGCGAATCCAGGCCGCTGAAGAAAAGGCGCGGGCAGCGGAGACTAAAGCACAAGGCGATCTCGTAACCTCCATCCTGTCGGGATGGGAAAAGCGGCTGGGAACCCTGTCGGATGCCTCTCGCCAAGCGTTCGATAACTGGCAGTTCGGCGCGAATCGCGCAACGGAAAGCGTCAATGCCTTGGATGCTGCGCTAAAGAAGAACGAAGCGGATATGCGCACGGCATTCACGGCCTACAAAGATTATGGATTCGTGAAATGGTCTGGGGCGGTTGCTCTCCATGCTCTTCAAATCGAGCGGGCTTTCCTGAATCAAAAGCAATCCGCCGATAGCCTGGTCGAGTCGCTGAACCGATTGGGCGCGGAAGGCGGCCCCAGCTTCGATGGGTTGATCCGGCAAGCGGAAACCGCAAAGACCGAGATGACCCTGCTTGATCAAGCCAGTTTGGACAATCTACAAAACGAGATTGATGCCGCACGGCAACGAATGCAGGCGTTACAGGAAGAAACCATTGCGGCAAAGGACCGGGTTTCCGAATTGAACGCTGAAATCGCCCGCGAGAAAGGCGATACCGCGACTGCTGATGCGCTCGATTTGCAGCTCGAAAAGCAGCAACAGCTTGCGGAAGTCGAGAAGAATCTCGCTCAAGCGCGCTTGGAGAATAACCGCGAACTGATCGCGCTCTACGAGTCCCAGCGCAGCAAGCTGCAAGAGTTGTACGACCTCAAATCGCGCAATCTCGAAAAAGAACAGCAGCAAACCAAGACCGAAACCACCAGCACCACCACGACCTCCTCCAGCGGCGGAACGACCAGCAGCGCCGCGCCTAGCAAAACCTACCAGCTCAACCTGGTCGGTGACAGTGGCCAAACGCTCACGGCCACCACCAGCACCGACCCCACCGCATTTTTAGACGCGCTATCGGCCGCCAAAAAACGGAGCCTTGCATGACCATTTCGGTTGCAGACCTGAAGTTCTACCAGTCGGAACGCATGACCGATAACTCGGACGGTGGCGGACAAATGACCGCTAACGAAATCGTCACTGGCGGAACCCACCAGATTTTCGACGGCGTAACCGATACTGATCGGGCCTTGGGCGATGTCTCGATCCGCAAACTTTACGCGGCCGTCACGAGCGCGAACACGGATAAATATCTCGATGCTGGTGTGGCGCTGTTCAAGGCGCCGGCCGATCCGGCGGTATCCGTAGCACTGTTCACGACCGGCGATTTCTACGACGAACGTAGCGACCTTCGTGATCGGCTTGAACAGACCATCACACGCGGGGCGCGCTATGCCGGATGGCTGTACGGCCAACACCTCACAGGACAGCGAGCGATCCTGATCTGGCAACGACCGGAAATCGCGATCCTGGCGGCCGGTGCGCGGCTGGAACTCGTGGCAAAAGCGGGTACTGTCGAGCAGTACAGCGAATTCGTGTGGATCACCAGCGCAACCGACGAATTGCGTACGATGTATGAAGTAGTAAATGGATCGGCCCTCTCTTATCTGATCCGCGTCTTGACATGCGAGATTGCCGAGCCGCTGACTGCGGATTACGCCGGACTCGAACCCAGCAGAGCCGATCCGAGCGCGACTACTGCGGCTTCGCTGATCTACCAAACCCGCTACAACGCCGAGGCGGTGCCACTACACAGCATTGCGCCGCTTACAGCAGCGGCGGCTATCGGCGATCTCAGTCTTTATGTCAACTCGCTCTATCAGCCGATCATCCCCACCAGCCTGCTTGAAATCCCGCTGGCGGATATCAACCCCGGCGGCGATTCGCCAACGCTGGTTTCCGGCAACGACGGCACGATCAGTTTCACCACGACGCTGCAAGTCATCAAAGATGGCGTTGCGCTCTACCTCGGCACTGCTGCGGAGCCGGGAACGATCAGCATCGCGGTATCCGGCGCCACGCTGACCGATAACAACGGAGTGATAAAGCTGGCGGGCGCGTCGGTCGGTGATGTGGATTATGGCAACGGCATTATTCGCTGGAACAGCAGCGTACCGAACTACAGCACCGCCTCGAAAACAATCACCTTTCAGCCAGCCGCGCGTCCAAGCCGCGTATCCGATACCGCCGCGCAGCTCGTGACGACCGAGAATCGCGGCTATGTCTGGACGATCACGCTGACCCCCATCCCAGCGCCGGGCACGCTCAAGCTCAGCTATCAGGTGAATGGGGTCTGGTACGTACTCACGGATCGCGGCGGCGGCGCTTTGTCTGGCTACGATTCAAGCTATGGATCGGGGCAGCTCAATTTCTCAACCGGAACCGTGGTTGTCACCACCGGCGCACTGCCGGACGTTGGCTCATTGCTGATTTGGTCGTGGGCAACACCAGTGGGTTACACCGCGCGCGGTGGTACGGCTGTGGATGCTCCGGTCGTTCGCGGGCAAACCGCCCATCCCGGCTTGCGTCCGGCTTACACAACCGTGTCGTGGCTGGATGGCAGCCTAAGCGATGGAGCGGGTGATGGGAATTTAACGGGAACCGGCGGCGTCGGCTTCATTGACTATGTGACCGGAATTTGGTGGGTCCGGCCCGCCACGGTTCCGGCGTCCGGGGTTGAGTTCACGCTTGGTTATCAATATGGGACAGTAGGATCGCCATCTGAGCTTACAACCGAAACGGTGCCGATCACGTTTTCCGGCGGCGTGTTGTCGGGAACGTTATCAGTGGGCGATATCGCATCCGGCTCGCTTGTGATTGAGTTCGGTGTTCAGTGGAACTTTTACGATTCAATGGGGCGGTGGATGAGCGCCTCGTACTTGTCCGTTTTAGATCGAGATAACGGTAGTAGCGCGATGATTAATCACGGCGGAACCGTGAACTATGCCGCCGGCACGTTCTCGTTCGACCCGACCACGACCACGACCGTCCAAGTGCCACATTGGAATACGACGGTCGTCGGAGCAGACGAAACAGGCCCGCTTTACCGAATCGTTTACGCAGGGACAACGCACGAATCCCGCGCGTCGGATTCCATTTCCCGTTCATTCGTAAAATGCTCATACCGCACCAGCGGCACGGCGGATTGGACGGTTGCGCAAGATGTCATCACAGCGACGCAGCTCCAGCTTGATTTGACAAAGGGGTTCCAAGAGCTAATCACGGCTGGCTCGACACGGTTTCTACTGGGCAACAGTACCTACGTCGAAACAGCCGGGCAGATTTATCGTGATCCATCGCCGGATACCGGAGCCGGGACGCTGGCGGGCACGCTAGATCGCAGCTCAGGGCGGGTGTATCTCTCGCAATGGGCATCGGGCGGGGCCAATGCCGTCACGCTGACCACTC
>WBZL01003519.1_pt1 | contig 14257 bp, 22 predicted proteins | sample 5204291 | NCBI WGS metagenome assembly WBZL01 (sample SAMN12344345, study PRJNA552823) | activated sludge metagenome | biome: Activated sludge suspended growth; feature: Nitrification reactor; material: Wastewater; isolation source: activated sludge from nitrification reactor of wastewater...
CTGGCTGCTCTGGGCGCTCGGCTACAACTGGTCGGTAGCGGTTTGGGTCGGATTGATCGCGCTCGCCGGCCTCGACGCGGAGACCGGCGTGGTCATGTTGCTCTACCTCGACATCGCGTACGAGCGGTGGAAGCAGCAGGGCAAGATGGCGACCTTCGCCGATCTTGCTGCGGCGGTCGAGCACGGCGCCGTGCAGCGGATTCGCCCGAAGATGATGACGGTGGCAGCGATCCTCGTCTCGCTGGTGCCGATTCTCTGGGCCACCGGCACGGGCGCGGACGTCATGCGACGGATCGCGGCACCGATGATCGGCGGCGTCTTCAGCTCGTTCGTCGGCGAGCTGGTCGTCTATCCCTCGATTTTCTTCATCTGGCGGTCGATCGGATTGCGGCGCTCGCCGCTCTTCCCCGGCCCCGCAGGGGACGGCGGGCCGACGGCCGCGCTCCCGGAAGGAGAGCCGTCATGAAGCTGCTCAAGGCGTTCGTGAGAACCCACAAGCTGGAGGAGATCGTTCGCGCGCTGGAAGCCGCGCAAGCGCCCGGCATCACCGTATCCCGAGTTCACGGCGTCGGCTACGGCTACGCGCCCAACATGTTCACGATGTCGGAGAGCGAGATGAGCCGGGCGCAGGCGATCGCGAAGGTGGAGGTGGTCTGTGCGGATCCGCAGGTCGATCGCCTGGTCGACGCCCTGGTCTCGGCTGCCCAGACCGGCCTGCGAGGGGACGGCATCGTATTCGTCACCGAAGTCGAGCGGGCGATCCGGATCCGCAACCACGAGGAAGGGGCCGCCGCCCTGGCTCGCTCGAGTCAGGCCGCGCCCTGACGAGTGGGTCCAATGTCCAAGACTCAACGGAGATCAACCATGCGAAGCCGACGTGCAGGAATCCTGATCGCAATTCTCGCCCTGGCGAGCGTCACGGTCAGCCTCGGAGCGAACGCCCTGGAGCCGCGTTTCACCGACGCGGCGCGTCAAGCCGAGGAGTTCCTCGGTTACTCGAAGTCGATCGCCTTGACGCCGGAGCAGGAGGCGATCAAGCGCGAGGCGCTGTCGAAGCTGAAGGCGCCCTGTTGCGACGACAACGGGCTCGACACCTGTTGCTGTCCCTGCAACCTGGCCAAGACCGCGTGGGGCCTGGCCAACTATCTCATCGCCGAGAAGCACTACGACGCGTCCCAGGTGCGCAGCAAGGTCGCCGAGTGGCTGGCCTTCGTCAACCCGGGCGGCTTCAGCGGAGATGCCTGCTACTCGCCGGGCGGCTGCACGCGCCCGATCTCGGCCAACGGCTGCGGCGGGATGCAAGGACCCGTCGTCCCCTGAGCCACGTCAACGCAGAACTGAACAAGGAGATCACCATGAAGAGAATCATGATCCTCACGCTGAGCGCGGTGTTCACGCTCGTCGGAGCGGCCGTTGGCCGGGCGGAGTCCGCCCAGGAGATCGGCACCAAAGTCCTCATCCAGTACCAGGAGATCCAGGTTGCGCTGGCGTCCGACACGACCGATGGCGTCCGCGAAGCGGCGGCGCGCATCATCGAGACGGTGAAGCCGTGCGAGTGCACGCAGGGTGAGATGGAGGCCGCCCAGGCGGTAGTCGACGCCGCCACCGCGATGGACGGCGCGGATCTCGCGGCTCTGCGCGAGCAGCTCAAGGCGCTTTCGAAGGCTCTGCCCGCCTACCTCGAGGTCACCGGTGTCGATTCCGCTCAGCTCTACTTCTGCCCGATGGTCAAGGCCTACTGGCTGCAGGAGAAGGGCGATGGGGCGACGCGCAACCCGTACTACGGCAAGGCGATGCCGAGCTGTGGCGTGAAGGTGGAGCGAGTCGCGGGGTGAGGGCAGCCGGCCCGGGAGGAACCGCGATGGAGGCGAGCGAGGCGAAGTCGTCCGCTGCCCTGGCGCTGGTCGAGAGCCATCGCCGGTTTATCGCGTTCCTCGAGAAGCGCACCGGGAGCCGCGACGAGGCGGAGGAGATCCTTCAAGCCGCCTTCGTCAAGGGGATCGAGCGGGTGGGCGAGATCCGCGACGAGGAGCGGGCGGTGGCTTGGTTCTACCGCCTGCTCCGCAACTCCCTCGCGGACCACTGGCGGGAGCGCGCCGCCGAGCGCCGGGGCGAAGAGGCGCTGGCCCGAGAGCTCGCCGACGCGGTGCAGCCGGCACCGGAGATCGTTAACCACCTCTGCCGCTGCTTCGAGCCGCTTCTGCCGACGCTGAAGCCCGAACACGAGGCGATCCTTCGACGGATCGACCTCGAAGGCATGCGCCCGGTCGACTTCGCGATGCAGAAAGCGATCACGCCCAACAACGCCATGGTCCGCCTGCACCGCGCCCGGCGGGCGCTGCGGGAGCGGATGCAGCGCTCTTGCCGCACCTGCGCCGAGCACGGTTGCCTGGACTGCTCCTGCAAGCCGACGGCGAAGAAGGCACGGGGGCCGTTGTAAGGCCCTCGGCCCGACATCGTCTGCACGGGCAAGAAAGGAGACGACGACATGAGATCAACGACGAAACGAGAGACAGATCGAGAGCACGACGAGGTGACTCTGCTCGAGCTCGGTGCCGGGGAGTGGGACGAACGGCAACTGCACCGTGGCCCGGTTCGGCACTTGGCCGAGGGCGACGACGGAGCGGACGACGGTGAGCTGGGCAGCGAAGGCCGCGGCAGCTGCTGCGGCGGGCTGCCTTCCGGCGAGAAGAGCACGAGGCATCCTCCGGGCGCGGGACACTGCCACTGATCCGGGACCGGAGCGAGAAGGGGTCATCGAGGAGGATTCGAGCCATGAACAGCCATTACGAGTACGGCTACTGGCCGCTGGTGGTGATCAACGCGGGGATCTTCATCGCCTTCGCGTTCGCCTACTTCCGGCCGAAGACACGCACCGACTGGCGAACGCTGGGGATGTTCTCCGCCTTCCTGGTTGCGCTGTTCACCGAGATGTACGGCTTTCCGTTGACGATCTACCTGCTCTCTGGGTGGCTGACCAAACGCTTCCCGGGCGTCGACCTCTTCTCGCACCAGTCGGGGCACCTGTGGAGCACGCTGCTCGGCGAGAGATCGGATGCTCACTTCGGGCCGCTCCACTTGCTGAGCTCGGTGTTCATCTTCGGCGGCTTCTATCTGCTCGCCTCGGCATGGCGCGTGCTCTACCAGGCGCAGCGCGACGGGTCGTTGGCCGCGACCGGGCCTTACGCGCGCATCCGTCACCCCCAGTACGCGGCCTTTACGCTGATCATGGTCGGCTTCCTGTTGCAGTGGCCGACTTTCGTCACACTGGTCATGTTCCCGATCCTGGTCGCCACGTATTGGCGCCTCGCGCGACGCGAGGAGAGCGACGCGCTCGCCACCTTCGGAGCCGACTACGAGCGCTACCGGGCCCGGACGCCGGCCTTCGTGCCGAGCCTGTCCGGCCAGCGGGCTGCGCTCGAGAAGGGAGATTCGCGATGAGCTTCTTGACCGAGAACTGGTTCTTCCTCGCCGTGGCGCTGGCTTGCATCGGCATGCATCTCTTCGGTCACGGCCACGGTCACGGCCATGGTCACGGGCAAGGACACGGGCAGGGCCATGGCCGCAACTCGCACCCCGAGGACGATCACGAAGGCCACGGCCCGGGCGCCGGGCACGAGGGCTCCGGAGCGTCCGGGAAGTGGGGCGAGCCGTGACCTCCCTCCTCGCCGTTCTGGGGGTCGCCCTGCTCGCGGCGGGCTGGGGAGGGCTCCAGGTCTGGATCGCGCGGCGCGATCCGGACAATCCGGGCCTCGCCCGCTCCTGCAGCGGCGCCTGCGGGAGCTGTGATGGGAGCTGCGAAGGAAAGGACGCCCGTCGGCGCGGAACTCGCCGCACGGCATCGCATTTCGCTCGCTGAGCGAGAAAGGAGGGTTCGAAGATGCTTCGACTCAAAGTCTGGACCTGGTCTCTCGCCACCACGTCCGCGGTGAGCTTCGTCGTCTGCGTGGTCTGGGGCCTGGTGACCCCGGAGGCGCTCCACATGCACCGCTTCCTCGAGTCGGTCCTGCCCGGATTCCAGTGGCTGTCCCCGACGTCGTTCCTCGTCGGGCTCGTGGAGAGCTTCCTCTACGGTGCCTACTTCGGGCTGATTTTCGTGCCGATTCACAACGCCTTCCACCGCCGCTGGGGAGGATGACGGTGAAGCGGAAGCCCTGGGAGTCGCTCGACATCGTTGGCGCCTTCGAAGCCACGTCCTTTCGCGAGATGACCTTCTTTCTACGCGGGCTCGTTCTCCCGGAAGCAGGGATCAGCCCACTCGAGGAGGCCCGGTGACGGAATCCACGCTCGCCTACCGGAGCGACGAGCTCCTCGACAGCGACGACGGCAGGCCGCTGCGCATTCTCTCCGAGTACCTGGGGCCCCTCCGGGCGTTCCGGCGCGAGCGGGTTCACGACACGATCGTCTTCTTCGGCTCGGCGCGGCTGCGCGAGGACGGGCCGCTCGGGCGCTACTACGACGACGCGCGCGAGCTCGCACGCCGGATCACGGAGTGGTCGCTCTCCCTGCCGTGCGAGGCGCGCCGGTTCGTGGTCTGCACGGGCGGCGGCGGCGGCATCATGGAGGCCGCGAACCGTGGCGCCCGCGAGGCGGGCGGCCGGACCATCGGCCTTAACATCGGCCTGCCCCACGAGCAGCGGCCGAACTCCTTCGTCACGCCCGAGCTGAGCTTCGAGTTCCACTACTTCTTCACCCGCAAGCTCTGGTTCGCTCACCTCGCGCGGGCGATGGTCGCGTTCCCGGGCGGCTTCGGGACGCTCGACGAGCTCTGCGAGGTGCTGACTCTGACCCAGACGAAGAAGCTCCCGCGCGAGATCCCGGTCCTTCTCTACGGCAGGGAGTTCTGGCAGGAGGTGATTCGATTCGAGTCCCTGGCGCGACTCGGCCTGATCGGCGCGCAGGATCTCGATCTCTTCCAGTTCGCGGACAGCCCAGGCGAAGCGATGGACCTGCTCCGGCCGCGGCTCTCGGAGAGCCTGGACGGCCCGACACCCGCCTTTGCGACAACGAGCACCTGCCGCTGTGGGCCCGCTCAGCCATGAACGACTGCAAGGGTCGTTGCGCCGAGCCGGGCTGCCCCCGTCCCTGGGAGATCCGGGTCGCGTGGGCGCTTCGCGGACTGATTGCCGTGACTGCGACCGTGCACCTCGTGCAGGGCAGGTATCTCTATGCGGCGCTCTGCGCAGCCGTGATCGCCGTCCTGGTGGCGCCCCCGCTGCTCGCACGCACCAGCCTGGGGAATCTACCGGTCGAGCTCGAGCTCGCGGCGCTCTGGGGCGCGGTCGGCGACATGACGCTGGGCCGACTCCTCGGCCTCTACTCGGGTACGGCCTGGTTCGACAAGGTCCTCCATTTCGGCAACTCGCTGCTCATCGGGCTCCTCGCGTTCCTGATCGTGTACGCGCTCCAGCTCACCGGTCGGCTTCGCACCTCGGCCGTGGCGAACGCGGTCGCGATCGTCCTCCTGGCGCTCGGAGTCGGTGCCCTCTGGGAGATTGTCGAGTACGGGGCCGACGCGCTGTTTCGGGAGGGGGCGCAAGGCTCGCCGGTGATGGCACCGCTCGACGACACGATGTGGGACCTGATCCTGGATGGCGCCGGAGGAGCGGTCGGAGGCACGCTCGGCGCGGCGTACATTCGATTCTCGCAGAGGACCGCACGGCGATTCGCGGCGTTCGCGCGCCTCGTGGCTCCCGCGGAGGGAGTCGCCGCATGAGGAGCCCGCGAGCGCTGCCGAGGCAGGACCCCCATAACCCACTGTGTAAGGCCGAGCGGACCGATCCGTCTGCACAAGTGAACGGAGAGGGTGACAACGCCCAGCACACTCTCCCAGCAAGGATCGACGGGCGAGAAGGAGGACGACGATGAACTGGACGGAGATTCTCGGAAACGGTTGGGCCTGGACAGTGGCCCTGGTGGTCGTCGGCGCCGCCCTGATGTGGTTCGGTCGCCGCCGAACGACGACGATCGATCCTGGTCGGACGCTGTTGGCCACCGGCGACACGCCCCGGCGCGACACGGATCTCTCGCAGGCCGCGCACACCACCGGCTCGGGCGTCGGACCTGCGATGGCCCCAGCCCACGAGCACTCTCGTTCCGCGGGCCACCGGCACCGCCACGGCTGCTGCTGATGGGTCCTGAGAAACGAGACCACGCCATGAAACTCGAAGCCCGCTCCCTCGCCCTCGCCAGCGGAACCGTCGCGGCGACGCTCTTCGCACTCTGCTCGCTCTTCGTCGTCCTGGCGCCGGAAGCGGCGGTCTGGGCGACGCGGGAGCTCTTCCACGTCGCCGTCGCGTCGCCGCCGACCCTCACCGGCGTCGGCTTCGTCGCCGGCCTCGTCTTCTGGTTCGTGGGCGCCGCCGCCAGCGCGGCGGCGCTCGCCGGCCTCTACAACCGGTGGGTGAAGCCGTGAGATCGGACGGCGTGCCTCCGACTTGGGCAGCTCATCGGCCGCCGCTCCGCCCCGGGTGGGCGGGGCGGCGGAATCCTTAAACTTACCTCGGAAAGGAGCTCGGAATCATGAAATCTCGAATCGTTGCACTCGCGACCTCGGCCCTGCTCGTCGGCGCCGGCCTGCTCTGGGCGCAGACGTCGACACCTCAGCAGCAAGAGCCCAAGACGGAAGGCCACGCCATGGGCGGCGCGATAATGGGCGGGGCCATGTCGGGCGAGTCGAAGCCTGGCGGGTCGATGATGGACGACTGCAAGGCGATGATGGCGAAGCGCCAGGCGATGATGGACGAGATGAAGGCCATGGACGCCAAGCTCGACGCGCTCGTTCAGTCGATGAACGACTCGCGCGGCAGCAAGAAAGTCGACGCCACGGCCGCGGTGGTCACGGAGCTCGTGGCGCAGCGCCGTGCGATGCGTGAATCGATGGAGTCGATGCACGCGGAGATGATGCAGCACATGATGGGCCACATGCGGTCCGGGATGATCGAAGGCATGTCGCAGTCGATGTCCGGATGCCCGATGATGGGCGCGACGTCACAAGCTGAAACTGGGCACGACGCCCACCACTGAGCGGGCGCTCCGGCCGTCGCCCGAGATCCGGGTGGCGGCCGGTGGGCTGGGAAAGTTGCGCCTGGTCGAAGCTCGGCAGGCGTAGGCGAGCAGAGGGGGAAATGATGGCTGAACGGGACGATTCTGGACAGGGCGAGAATCACGGCGGCGAGAGGCCGATCGTGAAGGATCCGGTTTGCGGGATGCAGGTCGATCCGGAACGGACGCCTCATCACTCGGAGTGGGGCGGCCGGTCGGTCCACTTCTGCTCCTCCGGGTGCAAGCAGAAGTTCGATGCCTCGCCAGCGACCTATTCGACGCCTGGCTCGACGGCGCCCCGCGATTCGGCGGCGCCGGCCGCGGAGAAGTGGACCTGCCCGATGCACCCCGAAGTCGAGTCCGATCGGCCCGGCGCCTGCCCCAAGTGCGGCATGGCGCTCGAGCGGGCGACCCCGACGGCGCCGGCGACGAAGACGAAGACGGAGTGGACCTGCCCGATGCATCCCGAGATCGTGCGCGACGAGCCGGGCAGTTGTCCGATCTGTGGCATGGCGCTCGAGCCGCGGACGATCTCGGCCGACGAGGGGCCCAATCCAGAGTACCTCGACATGCGGCGCCGGTTCTGGGTCTCGGTGCCGCTGGCGCTTGGCACGTTGGTCCTGGTGATGGGCGACCTGCTCTTGCCGGGGAGCCCGATCGCGAGCACGATCCCGGCTCGTTGGCGGGTGCTGCTAGAGCTCCTGCTGGCCACGCCGGTCTGCACCTGGGCGGCTTGGCCCTTCTACGTGCGCGGCGTCGCGTCGCTGCGCAATCGCAGCCTGAACATGTTCACGTTGATCGGCCTCGGCGTGTTCGTCGCCTATGCCTACAGCCTCGTAGCGGCACTGTTCCCCGGCCTCTTCCCGGATGCCTTCCGCGAGGAGGGTGGACAGGTCGCCGTCTACTTCGAGGCGGCGGCGGTGATCACCGCCCTCGTCCTGCTCGGCCAGGTGCTCGAGCTCAAGGCCCGCGGCGAGACGAGCGCGGCGATCCGCAAGCTGCTCGGCCTCGCTCCCAAGACCGCTCGACGATTGCAGGAGGACGGGAGCGAGGAGGACGTACCGCTCGATACCGTCCAGGCCGGCGACCGGCTACGGGTGCGTCCGGGCGAGAAGGTGCCGGTCGACGGCGTCGTGCTCGAGGGAGCGACCTCGATCGACGAGTCGATGGTCTCGGGTGAGCCGATCCCGGTCGAGAAGCACGCAGGCGACCGGGTGGTCGGCGCCACGGTCAACGGCACGGGCGGTTTCGTGATGCAAGCCGAGAAGGTCGGCGCCGAGACCTTGCTTGCCCGTATCGTCGCGATGGTGGCCGAGGCCCAGCGCAGCCGAGCGCCGATCCAGAAGCTCGCCGACGTCATCTCGGGGTGGTTCGTGCTCGTCGTCTTGGCGATCGCGGTACTGACGTTTCTGGCCTGGGGGACGCTCGGCCCCGATCCGAGGCTCGCCCACGCCCTGATCAACGCGGTCGCCGTGCTGATCATCGCCTGCCCTTGCGCGCTCGGCCTCGCGACCCCGATGTCGATCATGGTCGCGACCGGCAAGGGCGCCTCGATCGGCGTCCTGTTCAAGAACGCGGAAGCGATCGAGCACCTGAGGAAGGTCGACACGCTGGTGGTCGACAAGACCGGGACACTCACCGAGGGCAAGCCCCGGCTGGTCTCGCTCGAGCCGGCCGAAGGGTTCGGCGAGCCCGAGCTGCTGAGTTACGCCGCGGCCGTCGAGCGCGGAAGCGAGCACCCGCTGGCGGCCGCCATCGTCAACCGCGCGACGGAGCGCGGCGTCTCGATCTCCGCGGCCGATGGCTTCGAGTCGGTGACGGGCAAGGGCGTGCGCGCGAAGGTTGCAGGTCGGCTCGTCGCGCTCGGCAACCGCCGGATGATGGACGAGGCCGGAGTCGATCCCGGGACCCTCGCCGACGATGCGGAGAAGCTGCGCATGGAGGGCCAGACGGTGATGTTCCTGGCGGTCGACGGCCGGTTGGCCGGCATCTTGGGCGTCGCCGATCCGATCAAGGAGACCACGCCCGAGGCGATCCGCGCGCTGCACGCCGAGGGGATCCGCGTCGTGATGCTCACCGGCGACAGTCGCGCGACGGCGGAGGCGGTGGCGCGAAAGCTCGGCATCGACGAGGTCGCGGCCGAGGTTCTGCCCGACCAGAAGGTCGACCACGTCAAGCGCTTCCAGGCCGAGGGCCGGTTCGTGGCAATGGCGGGCGACGGCATCAACGACGCGCCTGCCCTCGCCCAGGCCCAGATCGGCGTCGCCATGGGCACCGGCACCGACGTGGCGATGGAGTCGGCGGGCGTCACGCTGGTCAAGGGCGATCTGCGCGGGATCGTCCGGGCGCGGCGCCTGTCGCGGTCGACGATGCGCAACATCAAGCAGAACCTGTTCTGGGCTTTCGCCTACAACGCTGCCGGCGTGCCGATCGCGGCGGGCCTGCTCTACCCGTGGACGGGCTGGCTGCTCTCGCCGATCCTCGCCGCCGCGGCGATGAGCTTCTCGTCGGTGTCGGTGATCGGAAACGCCCTTCGGCTGCACCGGGCCAAGGTCTGAGGTACCCCGTGGACACCGCGGTCGCGCTGGTCCAGGCCTACCTCCGGTTGAACGGCTACTTCACGGTCACCGAGTATCCGGTCTTCGAGCTCGGCTCGGGTGGCGGAATCCGCACGGCCACGGATCTTGACCTGCTCGCCTTCCGGTTTCCCGGTGCTGGCCGCCCCGTCATCGGCGAGTCGGGGGGAGCGACCGTGTACCGGCCGGATCCGGCGCTCGGTGTCCCTCCCGAAGCGCCGGACATGATCCTGGGCGAAGTCAAGGAGGGGCGCGCCGAGCTCAACGGGCCGGCTCGCCGCCCGGCGGTGCTCGCGGCGGCTTTAGCGCGCTTCGGCTGCTGCTCGGAGACCGGCGCCGCCCGCCTCGCGCGCGAGCTCGTGCGGCACGGCCGGGCGACGACGCACCACGGCCACCAGGTGCGGCTCTTCGCCTTCGGGGGCACCGTCGATGAGGGTCGGGCGACCGGCTACCAGCGCATGTCCCTGTCGCACGTCATCGCGTTCGTCTCCGGCTTCGTGGGCGACAACTGGGCGGTGCTGCGCCATGGCCAATCGAAGGACGCGACCCTGGCGCTGTTCTGGCTGCTGCAGAAGTGTGGCCCGGGCGCCCGGGGTATCGGAGGGCCCCCCCCGAGGCTGATCGGGCCCGGGACGAAGTCGGAGGGTCCTGGCCGTCGACCGAGCAGGCGTCGTGCGACACCGCCCGAGGATCACTCGGAGTGAGTACGCGATTCCGATCCCTGGCGTCGGCTCCGGAGCTTCGACTGGCGAGCTGGGGTTTCGGGCTCCATCTCGCCTGGGAAGCGATCCAGACGCCGCTCTACGCCGACGCCGACCGGGAGCTGTCGTACCTCACGTGGACCCGACTGCACTGCACCCTGGGTGACGTGCTGATTCTCCTCGCCTGCTTCTGGGGCACCGCCCTGCTGTTCGGCGGTCGCGACTGGATCGTGGCCGGAGGCGTGCCACCCATGCTGGCTTTCGTCGCGCTCGGCATTGCCTACACCTTCTGGAGCGAGTGGTGGAACGCGGGCATTCGGGGGAATTGGTCTTACGCGCCGAGCATGCCGACGCTGTGGGGAATCGGCGCGAGCCCCTTGCTCCAGTGGGTCGTCGTCCCGTTCCTGGTCTGGCTGCTGGTTCGGCTCCGGGCGGACGCTGCGCCGCGGTCGACGGCTGAGCGTCGACAAAGCTCCCAAGGAGTGGACTCGGGATCTCGAAGCGAATCGTATCCAGAGACAGGAGGAGACTGACCGCATGGCCACTTCAACCCCAGGCGGGGTGCGCCGTTGGACTCTCGCCGTGTTCGCGACGATCGGATTCGCGGCGACCCTGGCAGGCATTGGCCTTGTGTGGAGCGGAGTCTCGGCGCGGCCGGAGCCTACCCGGGTCGAGACGCGGCTCGCCCGTTCGGCGAGGCACCTGCTGATCCCGGCAGCCGCCCGAGCTCGAAGCGCCCCGACGGCCACGGACCCGGACTCGATCGCCCGGGGTCGAGCCCACTTCGCCGATCATTGCGCCACCTGCCATGGCAACGACGGAAAGGGGAGGACCTCCTACGGGCAGCGAATGTACCCGCGGGCGCCCGACATGACGGCTGCAGCCACGCAGAAACTTTCCGACGGCGCGCTCTTCTGGATCATCGAGAACGGCGTGCGACTGACCGGCATGCCGGGTTTCGGCGACGACGATCCGTCGAACGACGCCGAGAGCTGGGATCTCGTCGCGTTCATTCGCGAATTGCCCAGCCTCACGCCCGAAGACCTGAAAGAGATGGAACGGCTCAACCCGACGCTCTCTCGCGCCGCTGTCGAGCACGAGAGGGAGATCGACGCGTTCCTCGCCGGAGAATCGGTCTCCGACGAAGGACATCATCATTGAAAGTCACTTTTCGAAAGGGGAAAGCGGTGAAGACGATGCTCTCGAAGTTGCAGCCCATCGCCACATGGATGGCGTTGGCGGCGATCCTCGCCGCCCCTGCGGTCCTGATTGCCCACGAGGGTCACCACCACGAAGCGATGGGCACGGTGAAGATGCTCCACGAGAATCACTTGATGCTCACGATCTCGGAAGGCAAGGACCAGACCTTTGTGCTTTCCGGAGAGACCAAGTACCTGCGAGGCGAGACGGCAGTGACGCGCGAAGACATCACGGCCGGCGAGCGGGCCGTCGTGATGTACGAAACGGAGGATGGCGCCGATCGGGCGCTCGAGGTGCGGCTCGGGGCGAAGAAGCCGTGATTCGCGCCGGGCGGCTTCTGACCTTGTTGATCGGGGGCCTTGCGGTGGCGGCGGTGACGCATGCCGCTGAGGCGCCGCCCGAAGCCATTTCGGTGGTGGAGCGGTTCCATGCCGCGCTCGCGGCCGGTGATCGCGTCCAGGTGCTGGCCGTCCTCGACTCTTCCGTCGTGATCTTCGAGTCCGGCGGTGCGGAGCTGTCCCGCGACGAGTACGCGAGCCACCATTTGGCGGGCGACATGGAATACGTCGCGGCGACGAAGACCGAGGTCACCGATCGTCGGGGTGGCGGGAGCGGGGACGTGGCCTGGGTGCTCAGTCGCTCGAAGACGACCGGGAAGTTCAGAGGCAAGGAAGTCTCGTCGAGCGGAACCGAGAGCATGGTGCTCGAGCGAGGTGCCGATGGCGCGTGGCGCATCGTCCACATTCACTGGTCGTCGCGTCCGCTCGATCCAGTCGATCGGCAGCCGTAGGGCGCAGCAGGATCTTCCGTCCGTGCGAAGCGGGGAGTCCGGGCGAGCGATCGATCAAGAGAGGCGCCAGGGGGCGAACATGAACGCGGGGCCAGCGAAGCGACGTGCCGCAGGAGGCGAGAGGGCTCCCTCGCGCCGAGTCGGCGACCACCAGGGGAGCGATGACACGAGACCAAGCGCGGCACCTCATGGGCCGATGAGTCTGGGTGCGCGAGTGAGCCTCGCCTCCGGTTCGGCGGTCGCGATCGTTCTCGGCCTCTTCGGGCTCCTGCTCCATCATTCGATTCAGTCCGCGGTCGACCGGTGGGAACGCGAAAACGTGGCCGCCATGGGCCACCACGCCGCGAGCATGATCGCGGCGGCGCCCGCGGGAGAGCGTGCGGCGACGGTCCAGCGGTTGAGTGGCGAGCTCGGAGGATTCGGCGTGGAGCTCGAGTGGGCCAGGCCGGGCGCAGCCGAGGGTTCCCTGGGCGACGGCGCGGTACGCGTGCCCGTCGTGGGCGACGGTAGCGAGCTGCGCTTGGCGAGAACCAGTCCGGCCCGCCAGACCCTCGGGCGGAGGCTTTTCGTTCTCTACGCCACCCTTCTCGCGGCGCTGTTCGTGGGGTTGGCGATCGCCGTCCAGGCGTCCGTCGTCTGGGGCCTGGTTCGGCCGCTCCAGCGGATCCACAAGCAGATCCGGACGATGCGCCGGGGCCCCTGGCGCACGACCGCGGGAGTGGGCGGCGTCGCCGAGGTCGTGGCCTTGGCAAGGGAGGTTGAGAGTCTCGGCCTCACCCTCGATCATCGGATCCCGGAGTGGGTCGAGGCGGAGAAGAAGGCGTCGACGGAACTCGCCCGCAGGAAGCTCCAGGCGTCAGCGCTTCCGGACTTGCGGGAGATCAAGACGCTCGTGGGCGCGCTGCGGGAGAGTCAACCTGCGACCGTCGGCCTGCCGTTGATCGAACGGGTACTGGCCGCGGCGGACCGCATCGAGGGGCATCTGGACGCCGCGCTCGAGGATCGCGAGTTTCTCGGCCAGCCGAGTGAGCGCTGACGAGGCCGGGAGCGGGCCTCCGCAAGGCCGGGCTCTCCGATCGGGTGGGCAGCGGCCTACCCGGTGCGGGCTGGCAGGTCGAAGCGCGGGCGCCTAGCCTGACCGAGGCTTGGTCCTCGGACCCCAAGGGAGATCCGCGATGCGCTCCAGACAGATGATCCGGTTCCTCGCACCGTCGCTGCTCATCGTCGCAGCCTGCTCGGGCGACTCGGGCTCGAGCCCGACTGCGCCGAGCATCATGCCGGCAGCGACAGTCGTTTCGAGCGCAAAGGTCGTGGTCGATGGCCGAGACGTCTCGGGCATGAACGTGCCGCAGGGGCACCACGGCGCGGTCACCCATTTCGAGGCCCGCGTGGAGCATGATGGTTCGCTTGAGCCCGGATTCGAGATGTGGATGCGCTACGAGCAGCCGGGGGCGCACGGAATGATGGGCTCCCAGGGCCGGGCGCGCCTCTTCGACGACGGCACGCATGGCGACCCGGTCGCCGGCGATGGCATCTACTGCCTCGACGACGACATCGGCCAGATCGGCTGCCAGCGCTCCGACGCCCCGATGGGCGAATATCACTACGACTTCTACGGCGCCGGTCCCCACGGTGACGAGACGAACCACTGCCTCGTCACGGTGACTGTGGTCGGCGGCTGAGCGGCGGAGCTCCAAGTCCCCGCCTGCAAGGGGCAGGGCGCGGGAGGTAGCTCCCGGATCGTCCGGCGAGTCGCCGCCGCAATCGATCCCAGCACCGGTCGCAGACACTTGAGGTCTCGAGTCTCCGGCTCAAGGCTTGCCCGGGTGTCGTCCATCGGCGCCCCACATTCGATTCCGCTGCTCGCGGCGCGCAAGGCCGAGCCCTCCGGGTGGCCTGCGGCCAGCCTTGTCGCGCCGCTGCGCGGCTACATCTCGGGTGGGCAT
>WBZL01003520.1_pt1 | contig 14255 bp, 16 predicted proteins | sample 5204291 | NCBI WGS metagenome assembly WBZL01 (sample SAMN12344345, study PRJNA552823) | activated sludge metagenome | biome: Activated sludge suspended growth; feature: Nitrification reactor; material: Wastewater; isolation source: activated sludge from nitrification reactor of wastewater...
CTGCGGAAACGCCAGGTCAGGGGCCGGAGTGATTTGAACCGGCTGTCCAGAAACGGTCCAGAAACGCCGGGCGTGGCTCGCTCTTGTGCAACCCGCGAGCTGTCGGTTCCGCTTCGGACATCCGCCGACGTTGTGGGGTGTCGCGAGCGTGCGACATATCGCTGTGACAATGGGGCCATGAGTGATCCCCGTCCGATTCGCACCCGTGCGGCTCTGGTGAACGCAGCGTCGGCACTGCTTGCCGAGGGGCGCGTCACGGCCAGCATCCAGGAGATCACCGATCTCGCTGGAGTTGGTTTCGGGTCGTTCCACAACCACTTCGGCAGCAAGGATGCTCTCTGGGAGGCGGCGGTCCAGGAGACGATGCTCGCCCACTCTGCCATGTTGGCTGTGGCGTCGGCAGACATCACCGACCCCGCCGAACGGTTCGCGGTCGGCCTGCGTACGACGTGTGCGATGCAACGATCGTTGCCTCAGATGGTCAAGGTGGTCCTCAACGCGGGTACCCGCATCCTCAACCTTCCCGACGGCATCGGCCCCCAGGCTCGCGCCGACATCGCGGACGGGGTCGAGCACGGACGGTTCGTCGTACGGGATCCTGAGTTGGCCTTCATGGCCATCGGTGGCGCCCTGCTGGGTGCGTTGCAGCACTTGGTCGATCGCCCTGAGGTGTCGGCTGAGGAGGTCGCCAGCAACCTCGCCGAGAGCCTGTTGCGGCAATTGGGGGTCAGTGCCGAGGAAGCGGCGAGGTTGGCGACGGCGCCGTTGCCGTGAGCCGGGGGAAGAGTCGTTCCGCGTTGCCGCGGTCGATCGCGTGGCGCAGGTCGGGGGAGAGGTCGACCTTGCGGTATTCACGCTCCATCAGCTTCACCGCCGGTGCCGGAGCAAACGGGAAGTCGGTGCCGAACACGATCCTCGTCGGATCTGCCGCCGCGAGCAGGCTTGGCATCGCCGTCGGCGTCGAGGAGAGCGCGACGTCGAACCAGAATCGCTTGACCAACGCGAGTCGCTCGGCCAGTGCCTTGTCCGGGTTGAGCGCGAGCTTGGCGAGTTTGAGTTTCGGCTCGTCCTTGAGTGTCGCGAGCACGATCCGGTGCGCGATGTAGGGCACGAACCCGCCCGCATGCGCCAGGAGCCACGTGATGTTGGGGTGGCGCTCGAGTTGACCGGTCAGGATCAGGCTGATCGTCGTACGGGTGGTGTCGAGCAGGAAGTCGGCTGCAAACGTCGGGATCTCCGGCACCGGCTCGGCCGGAAGTTCGCCGGGATGCACGAACACCACTGCGCGCCGTTCGCCGAGGAACGCCAACAGCCGGTCGAAGGACGGGTCCCCGAGATAGAGCCCGGCGTTGTTGGCCAGCAACACGATGCCATCTGCCTTCAACACATCGAGCGCATGAGTCGCCTCGCGGATGGCGCCGTCGACGTCGGGGAGGGTCAGGGTCGCGAAGAAGCCGAACTGACGCGGACTGCGCTCCACGACCTCGGCCGCATAGTCGTTGACGTGACGAGCCCAGTACGCCGCTTCGGCGGCGTCGCCGAACCACACCCCGGGAGTCGACAGCGACAGGACCGCAGTGTCGACCCCGACCTTGCGCAACACCTTGCCCGCGATCTCCATCGACCACGACGGCACCGGGATGCCGCCCGGGGTGAGGCCACGCTCCCGGAGGAGGGCCGCGTACTTCGGGGGCACGTAGTGGTGGTGGGTGTCGATGCGCCCCATGTCAGAGGCCAAGCTGCTCGCGCGCTGCGTCGGCCGCGCGTGGGTGCTGGCCGGGACCCGTGACGGAGAAGACGTACTTGTCCGGGCGGAGCACGATGACGTGTCCAGTCGCCGCGCGGGCGCGGCGCAGCCACGGAACGAGTGCGTGGTCGAGCCCCTCGAGGTCGACGAGCTCGCGGGTTTCGAGGCTCGTTCCTCGCACCTCAACCAGCGAGTGGTGGCCCCGTTCCTCAATCAGCGGCTGGCCCTGAGGCCTGGTGCCGGGCAGGTAGAACGCGCCCCACGTCGCGTCCAGCTCATCCCACGCCGTGTCGGTGACGACCTCGCGCGGGTCGCAGCCGATGCCTAGCACGACCCAGCCGTGCCCCAGGGCGTCGTCCATCCGCACACAAGTACCTGCATAGGTCCGTACGCGTGGCTGTGGCATGAGCGACCCCTCGACCCCTCGCTTGAGGCGGGGCAAGGCGCGGGGGAGGCCCAGATAGCCGGGCTTCAAGCGCGGCTTCGGCTTCATCTTCGCCTCGGTGATGAACGACGCGAGACCGGGCACCTTCACTCCGATCCCGAGCCCGACGTCGCGCGCCCGGATCGCCGCACGGCTCTGCGTGGAGACGATGTCCTTGTTGAACACCGACAGGTCGATCATCGCCTTGGCGTGGGGTTTCCGCTCGGCCTGGTAGCTGTCGAGGATCGAGGCGCTCGCGCCGTGACGCACGATCGTGGCGAGTTTCCACGACAGGTTGTCCGCGTCGCGGATGCCGGCGTTCATCCCCTGACCGATGAACTGCGGCGTCATGTGGGCGGCGTCGCCGGCGAGCAGGACGCGCCCCTCGCGCCACCGTTGCGCGACCAGCGCGTTGAACGTGTAGACGAGTTGCCTGGCGATCTCGACCTGGTCCCCGTCGATGTAGCGGCCCATCAGCCGGTGCGCTGTCTCGACGGCCTCGAACTCCTCGGTCGCGTCGCTGTCCTTGAGCATGAACTCGAATCGGTGCCTCCTGTCGGGCTGCGGACAGCTCACCGTCGGCAGGTCGGGGTCGCACACGAAGTCGAAGTAGGGCAGGTGGCGGAAGGGGTCGGTCCCGTCCTTGGCCTTGAGGTCGATCACCAGCCAGCGCTGCGGGAACGCCTTGCCGTCCATCTCGATCCCGAGCTCGCGGCGGATCGTGCTCCGCCCGCCGTCGGCGCCGACCAGGAATGACGCGCGTACGGTCTCGCCGGTCGTCATCACCGTCACCCCATCGCCGTCCTGGGTGAACCCGGTGACCTCACACCCTCGGCGCACGGTCACCTGCGGGTGGTCAGCCAGTCGCGCCTCGAGGGTCCCTTCGAAGAATGGTTGGTAGAGGAAGTTGGACACCGGCCAGCCGTGCGGTTCGTCGGGGTTGTGGAACTGAGCGAGCACCGATCCGTCCGCGTGGCGCCACTGCACGACCGAGCCGGCGTTCATCTGTGCGTGGAGCTCGTCAGCGACCCCGGCGTTCTGAAGGATCCGCAGGCACTCGTCGTCGGTGTAGACCGCACGCGCCATGCCATAGAACTCCGGGTCGCGTTCCAATGCGATGACCGACAGGCCGCGCCTGGCCAAGAGGTGTGCCAGCGTCAACCCGGTCGGGCCGAGGCCGACGATGCAGACGTCGTGCGAGCTCATCGGCTCGCTCGCAGGTCCGGCGTGAGCTCGGGCTTGCGCAGCGAGGAGATCCCGCGGGCGAACTGCTCCAGCTTGGTCGCCACGCCCTCGCCGATCGGGGTGTGGCCCCAGATCGAGATGCCGCCATAGGTCCGCGGCACCCAACGTTCCTCCATCTCCGGCGTCACGACGATGGGGTTCCAGCCGACCTCCCACTCGAAGCCGCTCGGTGTCACGCAGTAGTAGGACAGCTCGCGGTCGTTGGTGTGTTGCCCGACGCTCCACTGCATGTGGAAGCCGAGCGAGACCACCCGTTCGTAGGACGCCAACAAGTCATCGAGCGTCGCGACCTGGGTGTTGAGGTGCTGGATCGACGTACGGATCGGGTCGAGCGCCAGACCGCACGTGCCGGCGATCGCAACCGAGTGGTGTCGCTCGTCGGTGCGCAGGAAACGGATGCGGAGCTGGATGCCGGAGATGTTCTCGTGGACCCAGTCCGATAGGCGCGCGTCGAAGACGGTGTCGTAGTAGGCCTTGATCGCCTCGGGTGCCTTGCTGGTGATGGCGACGTGGCCCATCCCTGCCCGGTTCTTTTCGGCGTGGCCGAAGACGAAGCCGGTCTGCAGCATCTTCAGTGGCTCCGCGGTCGTCCGCGCGGTTGTGAAGATCTCGGTGGCCACGCCCTTCGGGCCGGGGAAGCGCCACAACCGCTCCACCCCGCGCAGCGCACATTCCTCCTCGGACCCCTCGACGACAGGTACGCCGGCCGTGTGCACACGTCCCAGGATGACCTCGAAGGTCTCGTGGTCATCGACCTGCCAGCCCAGAGCCGTGACGTCCTCCGACGGGCCGCGCTGCAGCAGGAAGCGGCACTCGTGGTCGTCCATCCGGAACCGCGTCACGTCGCGGGTGAGCTCGTCCACGTGGAGGCCGACCGCGTCCTTGCCGAAGCGACGCCAGTCCGTGAAACGCCGGGTCTCGACGACGACGTAGCCGAGGTGGACCCGGCCGAACGCGTTCACGCCTCACCTTCGCTCGTCCGGAGAAAGTCGATCGCCAGCCGGTTGAACAACTCCGGGGTCTCCCACTGCACCCAGTGGCCGACATTGGCCACCATGTAGAGGTCGCAGTTGCGCATCCGGCTCGTGAGCATCTCACCGCCGGACGGGCGGTTGATCGCGTCCTGGCGGCCCCACAGCACCAGCGTCGGGGTCTCGCAGGTCTTGATGGCGGGGTGTCGCGTGAGGTCCATCCGCCACAGGGTCTTGAGCGCGTCGGGGCCCGGCTCGGGGCGACGCAGCGGCGGGTTGGCTACGACCTCGGGGTCGAGGGAGTCCTGATAGCGGCCGTCAATGGTCTCGTCCGGGACCTGGCTGCCGTCGGCCACCAGATAGGTGCGGATGAAGTCGGCCATCTTCTGTCGCGTCGGACCCTCGCCGCCGTAGTAGTCGAGCAGCGCGTTGAGCCCCTTGGTGGGAGGGCGGCGGGTCGTGCCGATCCCGCCGGGACCGTTGAGCACCATCCGATCGACGCGGTCCGGCCGGTCGAGCGCCATGCGCAACGCAGCGCCACCCCCGTACGAGTTGCCGACCAGGTGGGCTTTCTCGATGCCGAGTTCCTCGAGCAGGTCGCCCATCCCTGCAGCCAGGTCGCCGAACGGGTCGGACAGGTCGATCTGCTTGGTCGAGCGGCCATACCCAGGCATGTCCGGCACGATCACGGCGAAGTGCTCGGCGAGTGCATCGATGTTGCGCCGCCAGTTGGCCACGCCGCTCGCTCCAGGCCCGCCGCCGTGGAGCAGCATCACGGCCGGGGCCGAGCCGATCTCGTGGCCGAATCTGGCGACGAAGATGTCCCGCGTGCCGACGCGGACAGTGGTTTCCGTGGGGCTGGCTGCAGAGGTCACGTGAGGCCTTCCTGAAGGTTAGTGATGAAATCATCAGAAAATGTGGAGGCTCTGTCAACCGGATGCCGAAGCTTGGCAACCTGATAAGATGACCTTATGCCCCTGATAGCGGAGTATCGCGATGCGCGACGCGATGAGGATGTTGCGCGGCTTCGACGGGTGCTGGCGCTGCGTGCGATGGTTGCGCTCGGGATGAGCCAGCGCGCCATCGCCAGCGAGTTGGGGATCAGCCAGCCGGCGGTGAGTCAGCAGCTCAAGTTTGCTCCGGACTTGGGGCAGGTCCATCCGGAACTGCTGCTCGATGCCGCGGCGCCGGCGCTCAAGGCGCTGGCCGCAGAGCGTGGCTACGGGAAGCTCGCAGTCTTCGGCTCCGTCGCTTGCGAGCGCGCGCGGCGCGACTCCGACATTGACCTACTCGTCGAACCGCCTCGCGGGGCCTCGTCGTTCGACTTCGTGGAGTTCAAGATGCTGCTGGAGCAGGTGCTGGGGCGTGAGATCGACTTGATCAGCTGGGGCGGTCTCAAGCCGGGTCTGGATGACGACATCCGGCGCGAGGCGGTGATGTTGTGATGGATCGCAAGGCCGCCAAGGAACTGCTGCACATCCAGGGATGGCTGGATCGGGTCGACGAGATCCTGGCCAAGGGCAAGGACGCCTACCTCGCCGACGCTCTCCTGCAGGAGGCCGGCGACTCGCTGATGATGAAACTCGGCGAGGCAGCTGGCCGGCTCGCCAAGCTCGACGTACTCCCGCCTGACGGCGTGCGGTGGGCCACCGCGATCGCCAACCGCAACTTCCTGATCCATCAGTACGAAGAGATCGATCGCGAGATCACCTGGGCCACGCTCTCGGTGAACTTGCCGGAATGGAAAGCGTCTCTGGCTGGCCTGTTCATCAAGGCCGCCGCACGGATCGCCGCCGAGAACGATGAGACGAGTCACTGAGGGGGATTCGACCCGGGGACCGTTTACGGTCCAGATTGACTCGGGTCCACTCGGTACCACCCGGGTATTGTGGGACGTGGAAGCGAGGGCTTATCCCTCACCACACCGTGTGAATCGGTAGCTTCCGGCCTGACTCCGTGGTCGTCGCAACAGGGTTGATGACGTCCAGAGGTCGCAGGTTCAAATCCTGCCCCCGCTACGAATTTCAGGCGCGGAACCTACGGGTTCCGCGCCTGAAAGGTTTGTGGGACTTGATCATATGTCCACTTTGGGACGAGTTTCCCGGACAACCTGACCGGGGGCGGTCGAAGTGCACCCGCGGGTGACCTACACCGCGACGCCCTCCGGAACCGACCGGGGAGCGGGCCCGGACGGTGGGTGGCTATGCCGCTCCGACATGACCCACCTCATGACGATGACCGCCGCCCACGCCCTCGACCGGATCGCCGACTGGCAGACCGCCCTACGTGCCGAGAACAAGAGCCTGGGCACGATCTTCACCTACTCCGACGGCGCCACCCGGTACCTGCGCTGGTGCGCCGAGGCTGACCTCCTCCCGATGAGCCGAGCTGCGCTCAACTTCTGGATCGCCGGACTGCTCGATGCCGGATCCTCGCCCGGCACTGCCCGCATCCGCCAACTCGCCGTACGCCGCTTCGCGTCCTGACTCACCGCCGGCGGCGAGATCGCCGCCGACCCGTTCCCCGGCGTCAAGGCGCCGCGTTACGAGCCGCCGCTGGTCGAGCCGCTCACTGACGCCGAGCTCCGAGCGCTCATCGCCACCTGCGCCGTCCCAGACAACCCCACCACCTGGAAGTCCCGACCTGAGCACGCGCTCAACGACCGCCGCGACGAGGCCATCATCCGGCTCATGTTCGAGACCGCCATCCGGTCCGGAGAGCTCGTCGACCTACGACTCGACGACCTCGACCTGATCGGACGGCTGATCACGATCCGTCGCGGCAAGGGCGGACGCGGCCGAGTCATCCCCGTCGGCCAGGCCACCACCGAGGCGCTACTCGCGTACCTCGACCACCGCGAGCAGCACCCGCTGGCCGCTAGCCCCGACCTGTGGCTCGGCAACCGCGGCCAGCAGTTCGGTCGCGAAGGACTCAGCCGGGCTCTACGCCGTCGCGCCGCGCGCGCCGGAGTACAAGGCTTCCGTGCTGCCGTCGAGGCCCGCCGTCCCGACCTGGGCAACCTCTGATCGGGCTACCCGGGAGGTCGGTCCGCGACCTACCCTTCGATGCGACCGGTCAGGTGGCCGAGGGGGCCGATGCGGCCTGGGGCGAGGCGTGCCCATAGGTCGAGGGCGTGCGCGTCCGGGCCGGCGATGACCCGAGCACGGTCCTTCTCGATCGCGTCCACGACGCGGCGGGCGAGCCTGGTCGGTGACCGCATTCCGAGGGAGGCGAACCGTGAACGGCCCATGTCGGCGAGCTTGGCTCGCTGGCTTCCGCGGGCGCCCTCGGTGATACCGGTTCTATGGGCGCCCGGGAAGACGGTGGTGAGGCCGATGTTGGTGGCGACGAGTTCTGCGCGGAGGGCTTCGGAAAAGGAGCGGACCGCGCCCTTGGTAAGTGCGTAGATGGCATTGTGGGGCAGGCCCATCAGGCCGACCATGCTGGAGACGTTCACGATGTGCGCCTCGTCCTGTTCTCGCAGTACAGGCAGGAACGCGTGGCACCCGTGGAGCACACCCCATACGTTGATGTCGACGATCCAGTGGAGGTCCGCGAGAGTTTCCTTCTCGAACGCGCCGGCTGAGGTGACCCCGGCGTTGTTGATCAGGATGTGACAGGCCCCATGCGCGTCAAGGACCTCGCCGGGAAGTGCCTGCATCCGCTCGGCCTCCGCGACGTCGGCCACGTGGGTCGAGACGCTGGGTCCGATGGCCCGTACGAGTCGAGCGGTCTCCTCGATGCCCTCGGGGCGGACATCGACCGCGGCGATCGTGGCTCCGCGTCGGGCGAGTTCGAGGGCAAGCTCGCGGCCGATACCGCTGCCCGCCCCCGTGATGACAGCGACACGGTCTTGCAAGGTACGCATAAGGGGTCTCTCTTCAGTTCGTTCCGGGGTGGGTGCGGCGGCCGCTCGTCGGAGTGGCGCGTCGCAGGGAGCGGGGCGGTTCAGCTGATCTGGAGGACCTCGACGCAACGGGTCCGGGTGTCGCCGATCTTGTCGGAGGTGGCGGCGGCCTTGGTCATGCACAGGTTGCAGTGGTTGCAGGAGCCACGGGTGGTCTCGCCGGCTTGCATCCGGTTGATCAGGTCGGGTTCGCGCAGCAGCGCGCGTCCCATGGCGACGAACTCGAAACCTTCGGCCATGGCGCGGTCCATGGTGGCCTTGTCGTTGATGCCGCCGAGCATGATCAGCGGCATCGAGACGGCTTCACGGAACGCCAGGGCTTTGTCGCGGAGGAACGCTTCCTCGAACGGATACGACTTGAAGAACCGCTTGCCGACCGGGGACTTCAGACCCACCCTCAGGGCTGGTGGCATCGTCTCCGCGAACTCGTTGAGGGGCACGTTGCCGCGGAAGAGGTACATCGGGTTCAGCAGCGAACTTCCGGCACTCAACTCGAGCGCGTCCAGGCAGCCGTCTGATTCGAGCATCTGGGCGAACTCGACGCTTTCGGGCATCGAGAACCCGACCGGGGAGCCGTCGGTCATCCCGATCTTCGCGGTGACAGCGACCGCGTCACCCACCTCCTCGCGGACCGCACGGGCGACCTGGCGGGCAAACCGGGACCGGTTTTCCAGCGACCCGTTCCAGCGGTCCTTGCGCCGGTTCTGGCCCTGGGCGAGGAAGGACGACAGCAGGTAGCTGTGGGCCATGTGGATCTCGAGGACGTCGAACCCAGAGTCGGCCATGATCCGCGCGGTGCGGGCGTAGTCCTTCGTGATCCGGGTGATGTCTGCCTCGGAGCAGGACCGGATCATCTGCATGCTCATCGGCGAGGGCATCCGGGAGGCAGCGAGAGCGTGTACCCCGTTGGACCGGCCGTTGGCGACCGGTCCGGCGTGGCCGAGCTGGCCCGCGATCTTGGCCCCGGTCTCATGGATCGCTTCGGTCAACCGCGCCAGGCCAGGGGCGGCAGCGTCGTTGACGACGATGACCTCCCGGTGAGTCCGCCCTTCGGGTGCCACCGCCAAGTACGCCACGGTCGTCAGTCCGACGCCCCCTTGGGCCGGAGCGAGGTGGTACTCGATCAACTCGTCGGTCACGAGGCCCTCGGGGGTGCGGCCTTCGAAGGTGGCGGCCTTGATCGTGCGGTTGCGCAACGCCACGGGTCCGAGCGTCGCGGGGGCGAAAAGGTCAGGCGTCATGCGCAGAGGATAACACGAGACGAGACGGTCCGTCTCGTCTCGCGGAAGGTAGGGTCTTCCTTGTGAGCACCCCTGCCTCAGCATCTGCTGCCGCTTCTGATGACGGCCGGCCGCGTCGGCGCAGCGAGCGCGCGCGCCTGGCCATCCTGCGGGCTGCCAACGAACTCCTTCACGAGAACGGTCTCGACCAGTTCAGCATCGAGGGCGTAGCTGCCCGTGCCGGGGTGGGCAAGCAGACGATCTACCGGTGGTGGCCGAACCGTGCAGCCTTGGCCGCCGATGCACTCCTCGATCGTGATGACCTCGTACCTACCTCCCCGAAGGACACCGGAGACGCGATCGCCGACCTCGGCGATTGGGCCGGCGACCTGGCCGTGGCGATGGGATCAACCCGCGGCGCATCGACCATGAGGATGCTCACCGCTGCGGCGACCGAGAACGAGGAGATCTCGCGCCGCTTGCACGACAAGTTCAGCGGGCCCCTTCAGGAGCAGGCCATGGCTCGCGTTGCCTCAGCTCCTGATCTGACGGCGACCTACGAGGAGCGCCGCGCCGCTGTTGACGCCATCATCGGTTTGATTCTGTTCCGCGTGCTGGCCCATCAGGAAGTGGGCCGGGCGGACGCTGCTGACCTGGTTCGTGCTCTCACGGTGGGGTTGCGCGGTTCGGCGGTTGGCTGACCGCTCGCGCGACAAGCAACGGGCATCCCGGTCCTCGAAGCGCTGCTGGTCAGGGTTCTGACGGAAGGCCGCGCAGGTAGAGCTCAGGCAGGTCAGTGGCTTGCGTCAAGGCTGAGACCACGCGAGGACTGGCATGGCGGAAAACGTCGGGATAGTCCCGCTCTCCGAGCTCGGCACGCACGGGCCAAGCGAGCTGTTCCGTGTCGAGCCTGAACTGTGCGTCAACGCCGGCCTTGTTCCCTCGGGGATCTTGGCGATGCCATGAGCCTTCAAGGTGGATGGCGACGAGACCGTGGAGCATGAAGCTCGTCTCGTCGTCGGTCAACAGCTGGTAGCAAAGCCCGGTGGGGATGCCTTCGGCCCGCAGTAGTGCGGCCAGCAGATGCGCCTTGGCGTAGCAGAGGCCGGTGCCCTGTTCCAGAGCCTCAGAAGCGCTCAGCGTCACGCGAGGATCCTGGGCGTCCCACGAGTGGGTGACCTCGTCGCGCACGTACTCGAATGCCGCCCTCGCGAAGTCGACGTCTCCAGGATGAGCAGCGCGTAACTGCTGGGCCAGGTCGCGAATGGACGGATCTTCGTGGTCAACGATGTCATCCGCACCGAGATAGTCGCCCGGATTGCTCGCGACCAGTTCCATGGGCCCTAGGAAACCATCTGCGCTGCCTCAGAGCAGGCCCAGGTACTTCCCGGAGCCGGTCTATGGGTTGACCGGGATGCAGGGGACGGGCTTGGCGTCTGCTGGTGCAAGTGCGTTGACGACGAAACGCCAGGTCCGTTCGCTGAAGCCGATGGAGAGGTGCTCGGACTTGTCCAGGGCGCAGCCGTCCTGCAGTGGTGGCGAGGTTCACCGCGCGCAAGTGCTGTCCCGGCTGCGCCGACTCATCGGCGGCTACCTCGCCCTGGGCTGAGGTGGCGAGTGGCGGTTAACCGCGTGCCCGGAATCGACCAGGGTCCACTTTGGGTCCAGATTGAGCTGCTCCGGATCCGTATCTGACGGGTATCCTGTGACTGGAAGCAATCCGGTTTCCCGCGCAAAACAAGCGAATCCCGTAGCAACCGTCTTGACTCCGTAGTTATCGCAGGCGCCCCGATCTCGTCCAGAGGTCGCAGGTTCAAATCCTGCCCCCGCTACGATTTTCAGGCCCGGAGATTCAGCGAATCTCCGGGCCTGAAAGGTTTTAGAGATCTGATCCGGGATCTGTGGACAAGCAGGTGGACCGCGCATGGCTGGACCTCCGTCTCCGCCTGGCTGACCGAATCGCTGAAGGTCTGGTGAACGGCCGTATGGAACCGCTCGACATCACCGCCGCCACGGGCGAGACGCTGAGTGTGTCCATCGCCGATGACTGCGTGGTCGTCGAGGCTGGCCACGAGGTTCACTCCACCGAGAACGTCGATGAGGCGGCCCACGCAGTCTTCCAGGTCCTTCACGACGAGTGGCAGGTTGTTCACCCCGTCTTCCTCGACACCGAGCTCGTTGAGGTGCCAGCAGTCAAGGACAACGACATCAAGGTTGCCGTCCCAATGCTGGATCGCGCCGACTCGCGGGAGCAGTTGCACGCTTGGCTCGAGGCGGCACTCGGGGAGTGGATTAGCGGCAAGGTCAAGGTTGCCCCGAACGGTTCGATGCCGTGGCCTACTCGCGGTGGCAATCGCGCCGTTGTCGAGGTTGGCAATCCGGGTCGAATCGAGTTGGTTAGCGTGCTCGCTCGTCGGGTGAGCTTCCGCAAGGCCCACGAGGTCATGGACGAGCTCTCGCGGAAGTGGTTGCGCCTCAAGCTCTTCCTCGTGCAAGACACGCTGATGATGTCCCAAACCGTGATCGCGCACCCCCTCGCCGCGGATCAGCTCACCACGGCGCTCGGGACGTTCATGAACAACCGCGACCAGCTCGCGTGGGTCGAGGACAAGGTGCTGAGTAAGCGTGCTCGGGTTGATCGCACCATGATCGAAGGTCTGAAGAAGGGGCACGGCCAGGCATAGGCGGCACTTGCCGAGGCTGCCCAGGAGTTGCAGGCTCGCGCCGACAGACTTGAGGTCGCTGCCGACACAATCAGCGAACTCTCGGAGATGGTCGAGGAAGCCCAAGCGGAGCGCGACGCGGCGAAGGCTGAGCTCGCAAGACTCAAGCACACCCTGAAGCGCGCCTTGGGCGGTCTGCGTGGGACGCAGACGTTCCGCAACTCCTCGACTCGCGGGGAGGCCGCGTGAAGCTGACCGCAGCACAACTCGACCGCGCATGCGGCGTACTCCTCGGTAGTGCCGCCGAGGACGCGCTCGGCGCGGGGTACGAGTTCACGTTCCCTGCTTCGGATCTCCTGCCCGTGATGAAGGGCGGGGGCCTCGGCGGCTTCGCTCCAGGCGAGTGGACCGACGACACTGATCAGGCTGTAGCCATCGCGATGGTCGCCGCCGATGGTCTCGACCTTCGGTCTGCGGCGGCACTGGACCGGATCGCCGCTGGGCTCCTGGATTGGTACGCCGCCGGTCCGGCAGACGTCGGCATCCAGACCCGCTCGGTGCTCATGCGGGCGGTCAAGGCGCCGACCGGAGCTGCGATGGTTCAAGCCGCCCGCGAGGTCCACGAACAGCACGGCCGGAGCGCGGGCAACGGCTCGCTGATGCGCACGGGACCGGTTGCATTGGCCTACCTCGGCGATCCGGCAGGCCTCGTCGAAGCAGCGATGTCGGTCAGCTCGCTCACTCACTATCAGGACCACGCCCAGGAAGCGTGCGCAGTCTGGTGCTTGATGATTCGCCACGCGGTCCTCACCGGGGATTCCCGACTTTCGCCGACATCGAGGACTGGGTTCCCAACCGTGCCAAGTGGCGGTCGCTCCTTAACGAGGCCGAGACCAGCGAGCCCGGAACTTTCACCGACAACGCGTGGTCCGTCGGTGCTTTGCAGGCCGTGTGGTCGGCATCAAGCACACCGCTGGTCCGGACGATGAGTTCGCCTGTCGTCACCTTGCCGACGCCCTCGGGGTTGCCATCCGCATCGGCCACGACTCAGACACCGTCGCCGCCATCGCTGGCTCCCTGCTGGGAGCACGCTGGGGAATGAGTGCGATCCGTGCCGAATGGCGCTGCACCCTGCATGGCTGGCCCGGGCTCACCGCGAAGGGTCTGGAGAAGCTCGCCTTCCTCGCTGCCCAGGGTGGCGCGACGGGGAAGTACGGCTGGCCGAAGGTCGACCACATCGCCCATGCGCCGTTGCAGTACGGAAAGCCAGTGCTGGTCCGCCACCCACATGACGACGGCGTCTGGCTCGCCTCGGCAACGGCACTCGACGCGCTGCCCGACGAGGTCGATGCCGTGGTGAGCCTGTGTCTCACGGGCACTCGGCAGGTGCCTGCATACGTCGACCACATCGGCTTTCGAATCATGGACGAGCCAGGCCCAGATGAGAACCCCAACCTCGACTACGTCCTCGTTGACGCCGCGCGGACCGTCGCCACGCTCAGGGCGGAGGGGAAATCGGTTCTCATCCACTGCGTCGCCTCGCACTCGCGTACACCCACGGTCGGCATTGCCTACTCGATGCTTCGCGGCATCCCGCTGGCGAAGGCGCTGCCCGAAGTCTGCGGAGTGCTTCCTGTCGCGCACCCCAACTCGGGCTTCCGTCTCGCGCTTTCCCGGGTGGAACCTCTCCTCATGTGATTGGATTGAATCGTGGACGATCAGCCGACCCAGCAAGACTTGATCGACGCCCACTGCTGGTTTGACAGCGACAAGGTGGGCGGGCCGCTGATGACGTCCTTCAAGCGCGAGACCCGCTGGCGCCAGCACCGCTGGGCAGCCGACCAACTCTCCATCGCATCGTTCGGAACGCACGCGGGGCGGCGCCTCCACCCCGACGTTCCGCCTGAGGAGATCGACAACGGAACGAAGCTGCTCGACGGGGATGCCGAGGCGGGAAGCAACTTGGGTCTGATGCATGAATAGGTGACATCTGTTCCGAGCTCTGGAAGTAGCTCGGTGGAAGGATGTGTCTTATGTCTAAGCCTTATCCCAGGGAGTTTCGAGATGACGTGGTCAGG
>WBZL01003522.1_pt1 | contig 14250 bp, 14 predicted proteins | sample 5204291 | NCBI WGS metagenome assembly WBZL01 (sample SAMN12344345, study PRJNA552823) | activated sludge metagenome | biome: Activated sludge suspended growth; feature: Nitrification reactor; material: Wastewater; isolation source: activated sludge from nitrification reactor of wastewater...
CGCCTTCGACGCGGCCATGGCCCGGCAGAAGGAACAGGCGCGCGCCGCCGGCAAGTTCAAGATGGCCACCGCATTGGAATATTCGGGCCCGGCCTCCAATTTCCACGGTTACGACACCCTCGAGTTCAAGGGCAACGTGTTGGCTTTGTACAAGGACGGCGTTCCGGTCAATCAACTCAACGAGGGCGATCTCGGCGTGGTGGTGCTCGACGATACGCCCTTCTATGCCGAGTCCGGTGGCCAGGTCGGCGACCGCGGCGTGCTGCAATCGGTGCATGGCATCTTTGCCGTCGAGGAAACCCAGAAGATCCAGGCCGCCGTGTTTGGCCACCATGGTGTGGTGAAGACCGGCAAGCTGACGGTGGGCAACGGGGTTACCGCCAAGGTCGATCTGCTGGCGCGCAGCCGCACCATGCGCAACCACTCGGCGACCCACCTGATGCACAAGGCGCTGCGCGAGGTGCTGGGCAGCCACGTGCAACAGAAGGGTTCGCAGGTCGATCCGGACAAGACCCGATTCGACTTCGCCCATACCCAGCCCATGACCGACGAGGAGGTGCGCCGGGTCGAGAACCTCGTCAATGCCGAAATCCTGGCCAACTCGGCCACCGAATGTCGCGTGGTGCCCATCGCCGAGGCTCAGCAGCTCGGTGCGATGATGCTGTTCGGCGAGAAGTATGGCGACACCGTCCGGGTGCTCGATATCGGTTCGTCGCGCGAGCTGTGCGGCGGGACGCATGTGCGGCGCACCGGCGACATCGGCCTGTTCAGCATTGTCGCCGAGGGCGGCGTGGCAGCAGGCGTGCGCCGTGTCGAGGCAGTGACCGGTGACAACGCGCTGGCTTATATGCAGGCGATGGAAGCCGCCTTGGGCGGCGTGGCCGGGACGCTCAAGGTACTGCCCGGCGAAGTGCCGGCCCGCGTTAACGCCATGCTGGATCAGGTGCGGCGGCTGGAAAGGGAACTCGCGGCGCTCAAGAGCAAGCTGGCCTCGGCGCAGGGCGACGATCTGGTGGGCCAGGCGGTCGACGTCAAGGGCGCCAAGGTGCTGGCGGCACTGCTGGAGGGGGCGGATGTGCCGACGCTGCGCGACACGATGGACAAGCTGAAGGACAAGCTGAAGTCCGCCGCCATCCTGCTGGCCAGTGTCAGCGACGGCAAGGTCAGCTTGATCGCCGGCGTTACAGCCGACTTGACCACCAAGGTCAAGGCGGGTGAACTGGTGAATATGGTTGCCGAACAAGTGGGCGGCAAGGGCGGCGGTCGTCCCGATATGGCTCAGGCGGGGGGCACACGGCCAGAGCACCTGGCATCCGCGTTGTCATCGGTGCCTGGCTGGGTCGAGCAGCGGCTGTGAGCGGGGTGGGGTCGGTTGCCGGGCTAGCCGGCCGTATCCCAGCGGCAAACCCGATTGCGACCACCGGCCTTGGCGCAGAACAGCGCACGGTCGGCTTCCTCGACGCATTCCTGCATCGATAGCGTGGCGGACATCGCGGCCACGCCGAACGATGCGGTCATGCGGACTTCGCCGGCGTCCTTGACCGGAATGATGCTGGCCTCGATGTCGGTGCGCACCCGCTCCATTGCCGCCACCGCCATGTCGGGCGATGTGTTCGGCAGGCAGAACAGGAATTCCTCGCCACCGTAACGAAACATGGAGTCGTAAGGGCGCAGTCGACGGTTGGCGATCCTGGCGATGGCCTGCAGGACGGCATCGCCGGCGAGGTGGCCGTGGCGGTCGTTGACGGCTTTGAAATGGTCCAGGTCCATCATGCACAGGCAGCCGGCCTGCCCGGTGCGCAGCATGCGGTCGTACTCCTCGGCGAGACGCTGCATCATCGAACTGCGGTTCCAAACACCCGTCAGGTGATCGATCAGACAGACATCGCTGATCAGCCCGAATTCGAGTGCCCGCACTGCCAGTTTGAAGCGCAGCGAGTGGTCGACGAATGCCTCGTACGCGTCGACCGGGATGGCCTGCCCCCGCGCCCGATATCCCAGCATCCGCCGGGCCAGTTCGTGCAGGGTGCGGTGCGAGTCCTCGACGCTGCGCAGTTCCTCCGCCCAGCGTTGCCAGTCGGCCGACTCGGCGCTGTCGAGCCACTGCCCGAACTTGCAGTGCCGGTGGCTATCGACATCCACGGCATCGGCGTCGGGTGCCGTGCCGCAGACCAGCGACTTGTGTACTTCGCCGAGCCAGCGGGTATGGGCGTTGACGCCGCTGTCGAGCTCCCGGATGGCGGTAACGACGAAGGGCGACTGGCGTGGTGTTGGATGCATGGTCCGAGGGTGGTCAGTCTGGTATTCCGATCGGGATTCTCTCAATGTCCGCCGTGATCGAAGCTGATCGCCAGGCCCGGCCAGATCGTCGCCAGGGCGGTTTGGAACTCCGCCTGAATGCGCTCCAGCGCGGCCGGGTTGTCGGCTTCGAAACGCAGCACAATCACGGGGGTGGTGTTCGAGGCGCGGGCCAGACCGAAGCCGTCCGGATACTCGGCACGCACGCCGTCCAGCGTGATCAGCTCGCGGGCGGTGGGAAACGTGCCCGTCTCCTGCAACCGCGCGATCAGCGCGTGCGGCTCGCCTTCCTTCATCTGAATATTCAGTTCGGGGGTGGCTAGGGCATTGGGCAGTTGTTTGAGCGGCCAGTTAGCGTCCTGCCAGCGGCTGACGATTTCCAGGAGTCGGGCACCGGCGTACAAGCCGTCGTCGAAGCCGTACCAGCGTTCCTTGAAGAAGACATGACCGCTCATTTCGCCGGCGAGCGGTGCCCCGGTTTCCTTGAGCTTGGCCTTGATCAGGGCATGCCCGGTATTCCACATCAGCGGTTTGCCGCCATGACGACGCACCGCTTCGGCCACCCAGCGCGAACACTTGACGTCGAAGATGATCTGGGCGCCCGGGTTGCGCGTCAGCACGTCGGTGGCGAACAGGATCAATTGCCGGTCCGGATAGATGATCTCGCCGTCCTTGGTGACGACACCGAGCCGGTCGCCATCGCCGTCGAAGGCCAAGCCGAGTTCGGCGTCGGTCTCCCTGAGGGTCCGGATGACGTCCTTGAGGTTGTCGGGTTTCGACGGGTCGGGATGGTGATTGGGGAAGTTGCCGTCCACCTCGCAGAACAGCTCGACGACCTCGCAGCCCATACGCCGGTACAGCTCGGGCGCGAAGCGGCCGGCCACGCCGTTGCCGCAGTCGACGACGATCTTCATCGGACGGGCCAGCTTGACGTCGCCGACGATGCGCTGGAGATAGGCTTCGCGCACGTCGGCATGGCGGAGCTTGCCCTGCCCCTCTACCAGTCGGCCCGATTCGACGCGCTGGCGCAGGTCCTGGATCAGGCCGCCGAACAGGGTCTGTCCACCCAGCACCATCTTGAGACCGTTGTAGTCCGGCGGATTATGACTTCCGGTCACGGAAACGCAGCTTTCGGTGCCGAGTTCGAAGGCGGCAAAATAAGTAATCGGCGTCGGTACGCAGCCGATGTCCACCACATCGACGCCGGCGCGATTGATACCTTCGGCCAGGGCCCTGGCCAGTTCGGGACCGGATAGTCGGCCGTCGCGGCCGACGGCGACAGTGGTCAGGCCGCGCTCGTGGGCTTCGGAGCCGATGGCCTGGCCGATGGCGCGTACGGCTTCGACAGTCAATGACCGGTCGACGATACCGCGAATGTCGTAGGCCTTGAAGATTTCCGGGGCGATAGAAGTCATGGTGGTCCTAATGCAGAATCTTGGGTGTCTCGTTGACGGTGTCGGGCGGCGCGGGCGAGGCATGATGCAGCACCATGCGCCAGCCAAGCGCGCCGCGGACGAAGATATTGGTGGCAACGACCGGCGCGCGTTGCGATTCGTCGTTGCGCACAGAGATGTGCTCGATCGCGGTATGGATCGCGCTGAACGGCGTGACCACCGACGTGCCGCCCGACAGACGAATGCGCAGGCGCGGGCCGCCGTCGAAAATACGTCGCCAGGCCTCCCGGATGGCCGCATAGCCCGTCAAGCGGGGGCCGCCGGGATGGACGCAGACGATGTCCTCGTCCTCGGCCCAGACCAGCATCAGCATGTCCAGGCTGGCCCGTTCGATGGCTTCGTAGAAGGCGGCTTCCGCATCTTGCGGCGTGGGGAATATCGGCTTGTCAGGCATGGTCTTGTAATGCGGCAAGAACCCTTTCCGGTGACAGGTCTTCAAGGCAGCGCAGATGACCGAGCGGACATTCCCGCTGGAAGCATGGGCCGCAGTCGAGACCGAGCGTGACGATTCTCGCACGCGGCGACAGCGGTGGGGTATAGACCGGGCTTGACGAGCCGTAGAGGGCCGCCAACGGGCGGTCGACGGCGGCGGCGACATGCATCAGGCCGGAGTCATTGCTCACTACCAGTCGGGCGCTGGCGATCAGATCGATGGCCTGTTCGAGATTGGTTCGTCCGCACAGGTTTTGCGCCGCGCCGTGACTGAGGTCGGCGATCTTGGCACCGACCGCGGCATCCTTGGCCGAGCCGATCAGCCAGACGGGCACGGCCTGTGCGGCAAAATGTTCCGCCAGCGCGGCGAAGTGTCTGGCCGGCCAGCGCTTGGCCGGGCCGTACTCGGCGCCTGGGCAGAAGATGGCGGGAGTCGCGTCGACAGGCAGGTCCAGCGCCTGTCGGGCGGCCGTCTGCTGGGCCGGCGTCGAAACAAGGCGCGGTGGCGGCAAGGACGGCGCCGCCGGCGAACCCGGCGGATCGGCCAGATGGGCATAGCGCTGAACCAGTTGCGGCAAGGCGGTCTCGTTCAATACCCGGCGGTCGTTGAGCAGGGCGATGCGAGCTTCGCCGTTGAAGCCGGATCGTTTCGGGATACCGGCGAAGAGTACTGGCAACGCGGATTTCCAGCTATTCGGCAGCACTATGGCCAGATCGTAGGCTTCGCCGGCCAGTTGCCGACCAACCCGCCAGCGGGCCGCCAGATCGAAGCGGCCATGGGCGAACGGGCTGGGAACGGTGTGCCGAATTTCCGGCATGCGCGAGAGCAGCGGGGCGCTCCAAGCGGGAGCGAGCACGTCGATGGCGATCCCAGGATACCGCTCGTGCAGCCGCATGAGCAGTGGCTGCATCATGATCGTGTCGCCGATCCAGGACGGCGACACGACCAGAACTTTCTGTGGCGGCTTCAGTGATGACCCTTGGGCTTCTCGCCGGTGAAGCGATACTTCGTGCCGCAGTAGGGGCAGGCCGCCTGATCTTGCTTCAGCACGTCGAGGAATACGCGCGGATGGCGCGCCCAGAGAGGCGCGCCGGGGCGCGGGCAGTGCAGCGGCAGATCGTGGGCGGTGACGGCGACCTCACGGGCGGTTTCGTTCAGTTCGGCCAAGATGTTTTCCTTAGACGGGGGTGAGCCAGTCGGCGTAGGCCGGCACCTTGCCGTTGACCACGTCGAAGAACAGGCTCTGGATCTTCGTGGTTATCGGACCGCGTCTGCCTTCGCCGATCTGGCGATTGTCGAGTTCGCGGATTGGCGTGACTTCGGCGGCGGTGCCCGTAAAGAAAGCCTCGTCGGCGATGTAGACGTCGTCGCGCGTCAGGCGTTTGGAAACCACCGTGTAGCCGAGTTCCTTGGCCAGGGTGATGACCGACGCGCGGGTGATCCCGATCAGCGCCGAGGCGATTTCCGGTTCGTAGATTACGCCATCTTTGATGATGAACAGATTCTCGCCGGCCCCTTCGGCAACGAAGCCGTCGACATCGAGCAGGAGCGCCTCGTCGTAGCCGTTCTCGGTGGCCTCCATGTTGGCGAGGATCGAGTTCGCGTACGTGGCGGCGAACTTGGCGCGCGCCATGGTGACGTTGACATGGTGGCGCGCGTAGCTGGAGGTCTTGACGCGAATACCCTTCTCCATGCCCTCTTCGCCGAGGTAGGCGCCCCAGGGCCAGGCGGCGACGGCCACATGCGTCTTGGCCCCGCGTGGGGAAACTCCCATCTTTTCCGACCCGTAGAACGCGATGGGTCGCAGGTAGCAGGATTCCAGTTTGTTGACGCGCACCACTTCCTTTTGCGCCTCGATCAGCGTCGCCTTGTCCCAGGGCATGGGCATGCGGTAGATATGCGCCGAATTGAACAGCCGGTCGGTGTGTTCCTTGAGTTTGAAGATCGCCGTGCCATGGATCGTCTTGTAGGCGCGCACGCCCTCGAAAACAGCGAGGCCGTAATGCAGCGAATGGGTCAGCACATGGGTGGTGGCGTCTCGCCACGGCACGAGCTTGCCGTCGTGCCAGATGAAGCCGTCGCGGTCGGCCATGGACATGGTGTGAATCTCCAACGGTATCGGGTCGAAAAGCGGATTTTATCCCGGCCTGTAGAATGCGTGGCATGAATCGGATCTGGAAACCCAACGTCACCGTTGCCGCGCTCGTCGAGCGCGACGGTCGTTTCCTCCTGGTCGAGGAAGAAACCGAGGACGGCATTCGCTTCAACCAGCCCGCCGGCCATCTGGACGAGGGCGAATCGCTGGTCGAGGCCTGTGCCCGCGAGACGCTGGAGGAGACCGCCTGGCACTTTCGGCCGACCGCTGTGGTCGGTGTGTACCAATGGCCGCGTCCGCGGGGTGATATTACCTATCTGCGCTTTGCCTTCGCCGGCGAACTGGGCGACGAGGAGGTGGGGCGCGTGCTCGATACCGGCATCCTGCGGGCCGTCTGGTTGACGCCTGCGGAAATTGAGGCCTGCCGCGAACGGCATCGCAGCCCGCTGATTCTGCACTGTGTGGCGGACTGGCTGGCCGGCCGCCGCTTTCCCCTCGATCTGATCAGACACTACGGAGATTCTCGTGGCTAGGGTGGTTGTCGGGTTGTCGGGTGGCGTCGATTCCTCGGTCGCCGCTCTCCTCCTCAAGCGCGCCGGCCACGAAGTGACCGGCCTGTTCATGAAGAATTGGGAGGACGACGACTCCGAGGAGTTCTGTTCGTCGCGCCAGGATCTCCTCGATGCGGCCGCAGTCGCCGACGTAATCGGGATCGATCTGGAGGTGGTGAATTTCTCGGCCGAGTACAAAGACCGGGTGTTCGCCGATTTTCTGCGCGAATACCAGGCGGGACGCACGCCGAATCCGGATGTGCTGTGCAATTCGGAAATCAAGTTTCGGGCCTTTCTCGATCACGCCGTGCGGCTGGGCGCGGAGAGGATCGCCACCGGTCACTATGCCCAGGTGCGGGAGTTCGTCGGCACAGCGGGTAATGAATGGCAGTTGCTGAAGGCCGAGGACGGCACCAAGGACCAGAGTTATTTCCTCTATCGCCTCAACCAGGATCAGTTGGCGAAGACCTTGTTCCCCGTCGGCCATCTGTACAAGCGCGATGTCCGCAAGATCGCCGAGGAAGCGGGTTTGCCCAACCATGCCAAGAAGGACTCCACCGGTATCTGTTTCATCGGCGAGCGGCCCTTCCGCGAGTTTCTTTCCCGCTATCTGCCCAGGAGCCCCGGGGAAATTCGCCAGCTCGACAGTAACAAGCTGCTCGGCCAGCACGAGGGCCTGATGTACTACACGGTCGGCCAGCGCGAAGGCTTGGGTATCGGCGGCGTCAAGGGAGCGTCCGAGGTGCCCTGGTATGTGGTTGGCAAAGACATGGCCGAGAATGTCCTATATGTGGTTCAGGGCCATGATCATCCGGCCTTGCTCAAGGATGGCCTGACGGCCGGACAGCTTTCATGGGTGGCTGGCCGGTTGCCGCACACGCATTGGGTCTATGCCGCCAAGACGCGCTATCGCCAGCCGGACGCCGCCTGCGAAGTGGAGCGCGTGAACGACGATACTTGCGAAATCCTGTTTGCGGCGCCGCAATGGGCGGTGACGCCGGGACAGTCGGTGGTGCTCTACGAGTCGAGGGTATGCCTCGGTGGCGGCGTGATCGACTAGCCCCGCGGCAGGGTGTCGGCAAACGATGGTCGCTGCATGAGTTGCTCGTGCAGTCTGCCGAGGTTGGGGTGACGGGTTCGCCAGTCGACCTCCGGAAAGCGGAAGTCGAAATAGCCGAGGGCGCAACCGACGGCCACATCGGCGAAAGTGAAGGGCGTGCCCATGCACCAGTGTTTTTCGCCAAGCTCACTCGCCATCATCGCCAGCGAACTGTCGATGACATCTCGCTCACGCCGCATGGCGCTTTCGCTGCGCTGACTCTCCGGGCGTAGCGATTCGAGGCGAATCGCCACCGCCGCGTCGAGCAAACCGTCCGACAATGCCTCCCATCGCTTGACCTCGATGCGCTCGCGGTTGGTCGGCGGGAACAGCTTGTTGTTGGGCGCCAGATTGTCGAGATATTCGACGATCACCGGTGAGTCGAAGATCGCGTCGTCGTCGTCCAGAATGAGTACCGGTACGCGTGCCAGGGGGTTGTATCTGGGCACGTTGCTGTCGGGCGCATTGGGCGAGTCGATGACCAGATCGAAGTCGATCTTTTTCTCGGCCAGAACGACACGCGCCTTGCGGACATAGGGACTGGTGAGGGTGCCGATCAGCTTCATCTTTTGTCTTGTGGAAGTGCTTGTTGGGTCGAGTCGATTATACGCACCATGGACACGATGGCAGGCAGACGACTTTACGGAAAGTCGCCGCAAGGCGCCATGATAAAATTTCACATTCATTTCTGAACCCACGCCGCCATGGATTACAACGCTCTGACAGCCCTTTCGCCGCTCGACGGCCGCTATGCCGCCAAGGTCGAATCCTTGCGCGCGCATTTTTCCGAATACGGCCTGTTCAAGAACCGCATTCGCGTCGAGATCGAATGGCTTAAGGCGCTCGCCGCGTCGGCGGAGGTCGTCGAAGTGAAAGCGTTTTCGCCAGCGACAGTGGCGGAGCTGGACCGTGCGATCGCCGACTTCGCCGTGGCCGACGCCGAAGCCGTCAAGACCATCGAGGCGCGAACCAATCACGACGTCAAGGCCGTCGAGTATTGGCTCAAGGACCGCTTCAAGTCGAATCCCGAAGTCATGCGCGTTGCCGAGTTCATCCACTTTGGCTGCACTTCCGAGGACATCAATAACGTTTCGCACGCCCTGATGCTCACGGAAGCGCGCGACGGCATTCTGCTCCCGGCGCTGGATGCCCTTATTGTCCGTTTTCGCGATCTGGCGCACCAGCTGGCGGACCTGCCGATGCTGTCGCGCACCCATGGCCAGCCAGCCAGTCCGACGACACTGGGCAAGGAGATGGCCAATATCGCCGCCCGGTTGATCCGCGCCCGCGGCCGTATCGCGGCGGTGAACATGAGCGCCAAGTTCAACGGTGCCGTCGGCAACTACAATGCGCACCTGTCCGCGTATCCGACACTGGATTGGGCAGGATTCAATCGGCGCTTCATCGAGTCGTTCGGCCTGGAGTTCAATGCCTATACGATCCAGATCGAGCCACACGACGCAATGGCCGAACTCTTCGATGCTATCGCCCGAGCCAACACGGTCCTGATCGATGCCGACCGCGATATCTGGCAGTACATCTCCCTCGGCTACTTCAAGCAGAAAACCAGGGCCGGTGAGATCGGCTCTTCCACCATGCCGCACAAGGTTAATCCGATTGACTTCGAGAATTCGGAAGGCAATCTCGGACTCGCCAACGCGGTTCTCCGCCACCTATCCGAAAAGCTGCCCATCTCCCGCCTGCAACGGGATCTCACCGATTCAACCGTACTGCGCAACATGGGGGTGGCCTTCGGTTACGCGGTGCTTGCCTACGATTCCAGTTTGCGCGGCTTGAACAAACTGGAGCCGAACGAAGCACGTCTGCGGGAGGATCTGGATGCCTGCTGGGAGGTGCTGGCCGAGCCGGTCCAGACGGTGATGCGTCGTTACGGCATTGAGAATCCCTACGAGCAGTTGAAGGAATTGACACGTGGCAAAGGTATCGAGCGGGAGGCTCTGCGTGAGTTTGTGCAAGGCTTGGCCATTCCCGATGACGACAAACAGCGCTTGCTGGCAATGACCCCCGCCAACTACATTGGCATTGCCGCGCAATTGGCAAGGGCAATCTGATGGCCTTCGCGGAGAACCTCAAGTCGCTGCCCGGTGTGTCCCACCTCCACGCGATCACCTTGCTCGACGGTGAAGGCAATGTCGCTGCAACGATAGAGAACAAGCCAGGGCAGACGGGCTCGCTGGCGGTGTATAACCACCTTGGCCAGCTCTATGGCGCCATTACCGCCGAGGCGGCGAAGAAGGGGCTGGAGCTATATGGCGAACATGCGGAGGATGCGCGAGCCCATCCGGGCAAGCACCCGAACATCGACAGGTTGTTGGCGCTGCTGGCCAATGGCGGCAAGCTGAGGGTGAAGCACGTGTTTGCGTCCAGCGTTGACTAGGGGCGTCCGGGCACGCCACTAGGCCGGGTACACGGCACCCAGAATCCGCGGCCCGCGCGCGCCGGTCACGGCGGGTAGATTGCCGGCCTGGCCTCGCACGGCACGCCGGGCCAGCCAGGCGAAAGCGGTGGCTTCGACCCAATCGGCCCCGAGACCAAGCACATCCGTAGTCTGCACAATGGTGCCGGGCAGCCGCTCCGCGATGGCGGACATCAGAGCACCATTGTGGGCGCCACCGCCGCAGACGTACACTTCGTCGGGACTTCCGCACCGAGCGATTATCGCCTCGGTCGTGGTGATCGCCGTGAACCGCGTTAGGGTCGCCTGGACATCCTCGGCCCGCTCGTCGCCCCCCAGTTGCGTATGCAACCAGACTAGGTTGAATTGCTCGCGGCCGCAGCTCTTCGGTGGTGGCAGAGCGAGGAAGGGATGGCTGAGTAACCGTTCGAGCAACTGTGGCAAGACCCGTCCCTGACGGGACCATTCGCCGTTTCGGTCGTAACGCCACCCGCGTTGTTGCTGAGCCCAGGCGTCAAGCAGCATGTTGCCGGGACCGCAGTCGAATCCTGTGGTCGCGCTGCCGGGTGGCAGGTCGGTCAAATTGGCGATGCCACCGATATTGAGAATAGCGCGATGCTTGATGTCGGAGCGGAACAGGGCATCATGAAACGCCGGCACCAGCGGCGCCCCCTGGCCCCCGGCGGCAATGTCGCGGCTGCGGAAATCGGCGACCACCGCTATTCCCGTCAGTTCCGCAAGCAATGCCGCGTTGCTGACCTGGTATGTGTAGCCTGATTCGGGGGCATGGCGTACCGTCTGGCCGTGACAACCGATCGCGCTCACGGCCGACGCGGCGGCACCGGCCGTGGCGAGCAGCGCCTTGACGGCATCGGCATAGATTTCAGCGAGGCGATTGGCCAGCACCGCGGCCCGATGCAGTTCGTTGTGTCCGGCGTTTTGCAGGGCCAAAGCCTCGGTGCGAACCGAGTCGGCGAAGGAAAGAAAGTGGGTGGCCCGGCATGCGATGCGCTCATTGTCGAAGCTGGCGAGAACGGCGTCGACGCCGTCAAGGCTGGTGCCGGACATCAGTCCGACGTAAAGCTCGGCGGTCACTAGTCGAGGAAAGCGAGGCTGCCGCGGCCAATCAGGTCGAGCCGAGCGGTTATAGGCTCGGTCTGCTTGCGGAACTGCGCCAGTTGATGCGGGGCGAGCGGCAATGCCGTTGGCAAGGCAACGGTCAATGGATTGCGGTGCACGCCGTTGACGCGAAACTCATAGTGCAGGTGCGGGCCAGTGGCTAACCCGGTGGCACCGACATAGGCGATGACGTCGCCCTGAGCAACCCTCGATCCTTTGCGGAGGTTGGCGGCGTAGCCGGAAAGATGGCCGTAAACCGTATTGTATTGTCCTTGGTGGCGGAGAACGACCATCTTGCCGTAGCCACCTTGGTTGCCGACGAATTCGACCACCCCGTCGCCGGTCGCCTTGACCCGAGTACCAACCGGGGCGCCGTAGTCGATGCCCTTGTGCGCGCGAACTTCTTTCAGGAGCGGATGGAAGCGCGCCGTGCTGAAGCCGGAGGTGATTCGCGAAAACTCCAGCGGCGAGCGCAGGAAGGCTTTGCGAATACTCTTGCCATCGGCGGTGTAGTAGCCGCCGGGGCCGTTGGCGGCCTCGAACCAGACGGCCCGATAGGTGTGTCCGTCATTGACGAATTCGGCGGCCAGGACTCGACCCGAGCGCACCATTCTGCCCAAGTGGTTGATCGATTCGTAAATGACCGTGAAACGGTCGCCCTTGCGCAGGTCGCGATGGAAGTCGATGTCACCGCCGAAGATGTCGGCGAGTTGCGTTGCGACGCTATCGGGAATGCCGGCGGCATCGGTGGCGCCGAATAGGGAATGGCGGATCTCCGCAGATTTCATCAATACCTGGGTATCCAGTCGCAGCGCTTGCTCGGCAATCTTGAACCCGGTGGCATCATGCTCGATCACCAGCGACCGATCATTGCCGCCGTTGAGAGGAAAGATCAGGGAAAGCAAATCGCCATCACCATTGACTTTCGCGGCGACAGGCTTACCCGGACTCATCTGGCGGAAGATAGCGGCGGCCTTTTCCTCGCCGCGCAGAAATGACAGCGCGGCATCGTCATCGACACCGAGCCGCGACAATAGGCCAGCAACGGTGTCGCCGCGTTGCACGCGTTCTTCTCGGACAAATACGTCCGACGATGTGTCAAGGGCCTCAGTGGCGGGACGCGCCAACTCCTCCACGACGGGACGCCGCAACTGCGTCAGGTCGGTCGAGCCCGGGGCGGTGCCAAAGGCCGCAACCATGCCGAACAGGGAAAGACACGCTAGACCGATGGCAGTCCAGAAGGGGCCTGGCTTGGCGTCACGGTAGCTTTGCAGTTGCGCTAGAATTCGGCTCTTTTCTTTTCGCACTAGGCACTTGGGGTCCGTTTGAAAGCGGGGCGAGTTTAACAAAATTCCTCCCGTCGTCAATTGGCCGGTGCCGGCGGGTAATCTCTTCATGGTCGATATCGAGTCCCAACTGGCGCTGATTAAGCGCGGCGCCGACGAGTTGCTGATCGAGGCGGAACTGGTCGAAAAGCTCAAGACCAGTAGGCCATTACGGGTCAAGGCGGGCTTCGATCCGACGGCGCCGGACCTGCATCTCGGGCATACGGTGCTCATCAACAAGCTGCGCCACTTTCAGGATCTAGGCCATCACATTCTGTTCCTGATCGGCGATTTCACCGGCATGATCGGCGATCCGACCGGCAAGAACGCCACGCGGCCGCCGCTTTCGCGCGAACAGATTCTGGCGAACGCACAGACCTATCGGCAGCAGGTCTTCAAGATCCTCGATCCGGAAAAGACGGAAGTCTGTTTCAATGCCACGTGGTTCGAGCCCATGGGCGCGGCTGGCATGATCAAGCTGGCCGCCTTGCATACGGTAGCCCGGATGCTGGAGCGCGATGACTTTTCCAGGCGCTACGCCAATGGCCAGCCGATCGCCATTCATGAATTCCTCTATCCCCTGTGTCAGGGCTATGACTCGGTGGCCATGAGGGCGGATGTCGAATTGGGTGGGACGGACCAGAAGTTCAACCTGCTGGTCGGCCGGGAACTGCAAAAGCACTACGGCCAGGCGTCGCAGTGTGTCCTGATGATGCCGCTGCTCGAAGGCCTCGATGGCGTCAATAAGATGTCGAAGTCGCTGGGCAACTATATTGGCATCGCCGAACCGCCGAAAGAGATCTTCGGCAAACTCATGTCGGTTTCCGACGCGCTGATGTGGCGCTACTACGACTTGCTGTCGTTCCGGGGTGGTGACGAAATCACCCGGTTGAAGACCGAAGTTGCCGCCGGCCGCAATCCGCGCGATGTCAAGGTCATGCTGGCGCAAGAGATTGTTAGCCGCTTTCATACGCAAAGAGACGCCGAGGAGGCGCTGGCCGATTTTGAGGCCCGCTTTCAGCGCGGCGCGATGCCCGATGAAATGCCGGAAATGACCATTCCCGCTGGCCCAATCGGCCAAGTACTCAAGCAGGCTGGGCTGGTTGCCAGTACGTCGGAGGCATTGCGCATGATCGACGGTGGCGGCGTCCGTGCAAATGGCGAAAGGGTTGCCGACAAGGGAATGCTTCTGAAGGCCGGCGAGACGGTTGTTCTGCAAGTCGGCAAGCGCAAATTTGTTCGCGTGCGCGTCGTCTGAAATGTCTGCGGATGCGCTCCGGAAAAGGATTCGCGGAGAATTGAAAATATATTGGCAAAAAGTGTTGACCGGTCGTTTCCACTCCGTATAATGCGCACCTCTTCGCTGCTGAACGTAACAAAACAGCAGCCGTTCTTTAACAGTTCAAACAGCCGATAGGTGTAGGTGCTTATGGGTGGAGGTAGTAGTGGGGTCGAGCCTG
>WBZL01003523.1_pt1 | contig 14244 bp, 16 predicted proteins | sample 5204291 | NCBI WGS metagenome assembly WBZL01 (sample SAMN12344345, study PRJNA552823) | activated sludge metagenome | biome: Activated sludge suspended growth; feature: Nitrification reactor; material: Wastewater; isolation source: activated sludge from nitrification reactor of wastewater...
GGCCGCGGCCGCGTCGATGCCGGTCGCCACGACCGAGACGCGCATCATGCCTTCCATCGCATCGTCGAGCGTCGAGCCGACGATGATGTTGGCATCGGGGTCCACTTCCTCGCGGATGCGGTTCGCGGCCTCGTCGAGTTCGAAGAGCGTAAGGTCGGTGCCGCCGGTGACGTTGATGAGAACGCCCTTCGCGCCCCTCAGGCTGATTTCGTCCAGAAGCGGGTTGGCGATCGCCTTCTCGGCGGCCTGGATCGCGCGGCTCTCGCCGCTCGCCTCGCCGGTGCCCATCATGGCCTTGCCCATCTCGTCCATCACCGCGCGCACGTCGGCGAAGTCGAGGTTTATGAGGCCGGGACGAACCATCAGGTCGGTCACGCCCTTGACGCCCTGGTAGAGCACGTCGTCGGCCAGCGCGAAGGCTTCGGTGAAGGTGGTCTTCTCGTTGGCCAGCCGGAAGAGGTTCTGGTTCGGGATGATGATCAGCGTATCGACGACCCTCTGCAGCGCCTCGATGCCCTCCTCGGCCTGGCGCATCCGCTTCGAGCCCTCGAACTGGAAGGGCTTGGTGACGACGCCGACGGTCAGAACGCCAAGCTCGCGCGCAGCCTGGGCGATGATCGGCGCCGCGCCGGTGCCCGTGCCGCCGCCCATGCCGGCGGTGATGAAGCACATGTGCGCCCCGGCGAGGTGATCGACGATCTCCTCGATCGTCTCCTCGGCGGCGGCGGCTCCGACGGTCGGCCGGGCCCCCGCACCAAGGCCCTCGGTCACCTTCACACCCATCTGGATGCGCGCCGGCGCGTGGCTCTGGGCCAGCGCCTGGGCGTCGGTGTTCGCGACCACGAACTCCACCCCGTCGAGCTGCTTCTCGATCATGTTGTTGACGGCATTGCCGCCGGCACCACCCACCCCGAACACGGTAATCCGCGGCTTCAGGTCCTCCCGCTCCGTCATCGTCAAATTCAATGCCATTGTTTCCGCCTGTCGTGTCCCCGGCCCAATGTCGGCCACCTTTTCCGCATTGCCGCGATTTTACTGAGACTTTTCTTCAAGGTCACGCGAAAAACTCGAAAACACCACAAAATCTGGGGGGTTCCTGATGCCTCTCAGCGGCATTTCGCCGACCTCTCAAGATCGTGTGGTTACCAGTTGTCTTTAAACCATTTCATAGCCCGCCGGAGCGACCGCGCCGGGTAGCGTTCTGCCGGAATCTCGAAGTCCCACCACTCGTCCTGCGGGTGGGCGGCAAAGAGACAAAGACCGACGGTTGAGGAAAACGCCGCCCCCGTCGCCGCCTGCGGCAGGCCCTGGACCCTGAGCGGACGCCCGAGTCGCACGTTCTGGCCGAGGATTCGCGCGGCGAGCCCTTCGAGCCCCGGAATCTGGCTCGCCCCCCCGGTCAGCACGATCTGCTGGCTTGGCAACTGCTCGAAGCCGGCTGCGTCGAGAATGCCGCGCACCTCCTCCAGTATCTCCTCAACCCGCGGCCGCATGATGCCGATGAGTTCCGTGCGCGAGACCTTGCGCCGGTCCTTGTCCCAGTCGCCGCAATCGGCGCCGATCTCGATCATCTCGCGGTCGTCCATGCCGGTGGCCTGCACGCCGCCGTGGATCGTCTTGATCCGCTCGGCGGTGGCCAGAGGCACCCGGAGCCCCTTCGAGATGTCCGAGGTGACATGATCCCCGCCCATGCGGACGCTCTCGGCGAAGATCATGTGCTTCTTGATGAAGATGGAGATGCCGGTGGCGCCGCCGCCCATGTCGATGCAGGCCGCCCCCAGTTCCTGTTCGTCCTCGACAAGGCTCGCGAGGCCCGAGACATAGGCAGAGGAGGCGAGCCCCGCGATCTCCAGATCGCAGCGGCGGATGCAGTAGATGAGGTTCTGCACCGCGGCCGTGTCGATCGTCAGCAGGTGCATGTCGGCCGCCAGCCGGTTGCCCACGTGCCCGCGGGGATCGCCAAGGCCGGACCGGTGGTCGATGGCGAAGTTCACCGGATGGGCATGGAGCGCCTCGCGCCCCGGACCGTAGTCGGGCACCTCGCAGGCGGCGAGGACGCGCGCCACGTCCTGCTCGCTCACCTGCCCGTCGCTGAGCTCGATCTCTCCGGCGAGCCCGTAGCTTCTGGGATGGGCGCCGGCGAAACAGGCGATGACATGGTCGACGCGCGTCTGCGCCATCTTCTGCGCGGCCTGCACCGCCGTCCTGATCGCGCGCTCGGTCTCGGCCATCGCGTCGACCTCGCCGAAGCGCACCCCGCGCGAGCGGGTGGTGGCCGCGCCGATCACCCGGAACTGCGACTGGCCGGCAAGCGCCCCGAGCCCGTCGTCGGCCCCCTCCGCGGCGTTCTCGAACTTCAGGACGAGGCAGGCGATCTTCGACGTGCCGACGTCGAGCACGGCAACCACCCCCCGTTGCAGCGCCGCGCGCCGCATGTTCCGCATCGCCCGCTGGGACTGATAGAGATCGGTCATGGTCCGGATACCTTCATCTCACCCTCGGTTTCACCCGTCGCCGGCGGCGCAAGCCGGAGCGTCGGGCGCATCTCGTTGCGCAGGTCCACGGCCGTGAGGTCGCGGCCCAGCATGTCCTCGGCCTGGTCGAGCGCGATGACGCGCTGGATCGCCGTCACCGGATCGGCCTCGGGCAGCAAGATCCGCTGCTGGCGGTCCAGCACGACGTCCCAGCGCCGCTCGCCCATGCGGACAAGCCCGCGCAGGCGGGCTTGGATCGGCTCGGCCGCGGCGAGGATCGCCAGCGCCTCGGGTACGGCCTGCCCGGCGCCGTCGCCGGCGATCACCGGCAGGTCGGGGCGCGCGCTCCGGTCGAGCAGGGTTGCCACCCGGTGCCCGGTCGCATCAAGCATTTCGAGCGTGCCGCCCCGCCGCCAGAGCACCGCCGGCACCCTCTCCGTCACCTTCACTTCGAGCACGCCGCCCTTGCGGATGCGCAGCTCGGCCCCCGCCACCGCGTCGATCTGCGCAATTGTCGCCCTGAGGGCCTCGAGGTCGATGCGGAACGACGAAGCCGGCAGCGTCACCGGCAGCATGCCGCGGATCGCGTTCGCCACCGGCTCAGAGGCGCCGTCGATCGCCATCAGGCTCACCATGAACTCCGGCCGGTTTTCCACGCTCTCGCGCAGCTCGGCGAGCCGCAGCTGCATCGCCGCCCGCCGCCCGGCGTCGCCGAGCCACCCCGCCGTCACCGCGAGGACCAGGGCCGCGGGCAACCCGACCCGCACCGCCTTGCGGAATCCGGGCGTCAGCCAGAGCCGCTCCACCCGGTAGGCCAGCCGCGAAGGGGCCGGGTCGCGCTTGTCGCGCCGCAGTTCGTCGCGGTAGCGTCCCGCCGCTCCGCCCCGCCTGCCGAGCATCGCCCCTAGCGCCCGCATGACGCATCCTCCACGATCCAGCGGCAGAGATCGGCAAAACCGATCCCCTCGGCCCGCGCCTGTTCGGGGGAAAGCGAGGTCGGCGTCATCCCCGGCTGGGTGTTGGTCTCGAGGATAAAGAGCCCTGCGAGCCCCCGCGCCTCGTCCCAGCGGAAGTCGCTCCGGCTCAGGCCGCGGCAGCCGAGCGCCCGGTGCGCCCGCAGCGCGTAGTCCCGCGCCGCCTCGGAAATCTCGGCCGGTATTTCCGCCGGGCAGACGTGGCGGGAGCCGCCCGGCGCATATTTCGCGTGATAGTCGTACCAGCCGGCGGTGACGATCTCGGTCACGCACATCGCCCGCTCGCCCAGCACCGAACAGGTCAGTTCCCGCCCTGGCACATACTCCTCGACCATCGCCACCTCGGGCATCTCGTCACCGAGCCGCGGCGGCGAATTGGCATCCTTCGAGACGATGTAGACGCCGACGGACGAGCCCTCGGCATTCGGCTTCACAACGTAGGGCGGCGGCATCACATGCCGGGCCATGACCTCGGCCTTGGGCGCGATCACGCTTTCGGCGACCGGAAGCCCCGCCGAACGGAACGCCGCCTTGGCACGGGTCTTGTCCATGGCGAGGGCCGAGGCGAGCACGCCGGAATGCGTATAAGGAATGGACAGCCACTCCAGCATGCCCTGTACGCAGCCATCCTCGCCCCAGCGGCCGTGCAGCGCGTTGAAGCAGACATCCGGGGCAATCGCGGCAAGGCGCGAGGCGAGGTCGCGGCCGGCATCGACCTCGACCACCTCGTATCCCGCCTCCCGCAGCGCGGCCGCGCACTCGCGCCCGCTGACAAGCGACACCTCCCGCTCTGCGGAAGCGCCGCCCATCAACACCGCAACCTTGGGGGCTGTCCTGCTCGACCTGCCCGCCAAATCCGCCTCGTTCCGGCCCTTTTGCGGGCCTTCGTTCTTTATGCTTGCGCGCCTGCCACGGGTGCTTTTTCACCCACGCGCATGATTTCCCACTCTAGCGTCAAACCGCTGGATTCGAAAACCCTTTTTCTGACCTCCTCGCCAAGCTCCTCAAGTTCCGCCGCCGTCGCGCCGCCGATGTTGGTCAGGAAGTTCGGGTGTTTCTCGCTCATCACGGCCCCGCCGCGCCGGAAGCCCCTGAGCCCTGCGTCGTCGATCAGCTTCCAGGCCTTCAGGTCGTGGACGTCATCCGCCCGCCCGGTCGAGGAGAAGCCGCCCGGGTTGCGGAAGGTCGATCCGGCCGTCCGGTCCTTCACCGGCTGGGTGGCGTCGCGCCGGGCGAGTTGCTCGGCCATCTTCGCCTCCAGCGCCGCCGGGTCGCCCTTCGGCCCCTCGAAGGTGGCCTCGACGATCACCGCCCCCTCGGGCAGCAGGGACGACCGGTATGCGAAGCCCATCTCCCGCGGTCCGAGGCTGCGGACCGTCCCGTCGCGCAGCACGACCCGCGCCGTGACGAGGTGATCGGCCGTGTAGCTGCCGTAGCAGCCCGCGTTCATCCGCACCGCGCCGCCCACGGCGCCGGGAATGGTGCGGAGGTAGGTCAGGTCCACACCCGCCTCCGCCGCCTTCCGCGCAACATGCGCGTCGAGCGCCGCAGCACCGGCGGTGACGCGGTTGCCTTCGACGGCGATGCCATTGAACCCGCGCCCGAGCCGGACCACCACGCCCCGGATGCCGCCGTCGCGCACGATGAGGTTGGAGCCGACACCCATCGGGAAGACCGGGACGGCAGGGTCGAGCCGCGCGAGGAAGGCGGCAAGGTCAGCCTCGTCCGCCGGCTGGAAAAGCCAGTCCGCCGGCCCGCCGACGCGCAGCCAGGTCAGATCGGCCAGGGGCCGGCCGGGGGTGAGCGTGCCGCGGACGGCAGGAAGGATGCGCGTCATGGGGCTTGGGTAGATCAGCACGCGGAAAGCCGCAAGTGAGACAGTCACGCCCTGGATCGACGGACGGCGGTTCCGCAGGGCGGGACAATCCCCGGCCGCCCGCGTGTCATTCTTCTTCGCCGCCCTCGCCGCCCCGCGTCCGCCGCCGCGCCCGCGACGGCCCGCATTTCCTCGGCCGAACGCGGCGACGGGGGCGACGCCCGGCGCGCCTCGCTCCCCCCCCTCGTGGGAGAGGGTCGGGGAGGGGGTCGCGTCCGGTCGCTGGCGCGACGGGAAGACGTGCAGCGTCCCCCCTCCCCGCTCACACATCCGGCGCCCCCCCCCTGAGCGCCCCGGTCCTCTTCGTTCGCGGCGCGCGCGAACAAGTCCGCCCGCCTGAGCGGCATCCGCTCCGCGCGGTCGCGAACTTTCATCTGAGCGAAGAAAGTCGCCACAGTTTTGTCGGTGTGGTTCTCCCTCAAAAGACTGAGGAAATTGTCGTGCTATCTCTTGAATGGGGGCTTCGAAGAAGTCGGATGAAAACCTTCAGCCTGAGCAAGGAATTCTTCGAGCCTCTCCTTGGTTTCTTGAGGATCAAATTCAACGCCGGAACTCATTTCTCACCCCCAAACCCCCTCGAACTCCCGCCACTCGCCCTTGCTCATGCCGGACGTCTCCTGCGTCACCGCCTCCCCGGCCAGCCGCCGTTTCAACACCTCCACCGCCTTGCCCGAGAGGTTCACGCCACCCAACCGGTAGTCCTCGAAGGCGGCGTAGGCCAGGGGCACCCAGTCCCGGGCGATGCCGCACATCACCTCGGCATAGGCCCTGATCTCGTATTGGGCGTGGGCGTCGGCCCTGAGGCGCAGGAAGTGGAACAGGTTGTGCAGGTCGATCTTCCAGTACCACTGCGTGTAGACGTTCGCCGGCAGGTTCATCCGGGCGAGTTCCCGCGCCAGCCCCTTCTGGCCCTCCTGGCTCAGCATGTCCTCGTAGTGGTCATAGGCCCGCATCGCGTCCTCGCGCAGGATGTCGAGGACCCGGGCGGCCTCTGCGCCCTCAAGGAGTTCGCCCCGTCCCTGGTTGTTCACCGTCGACTGCGCGGCGAGGTGCTCGGGCGCGGGGATGTAGAATTCGCGGTCGAGGATCGAGTAGCGCGCGGAATATTCGTTCACGTTGGCGGTGCGGTGGCGGATCCACTGGCGGGCGACGAAGACCGGCAGCTTGACGTGGAACTTGACCTCGCACATCTCGAAGGGGGTAGAGTGCCAGTGCCGCATCAGGTAGCGGATCAGCCCCTCGTCGTTCGTGACCGCCTTGGTGCCGCGCCCGTAGGAGACGCGGGCGGCCTGGGTGATCGCCGCGTCGTCGCCCATGTAGTCGATGACGCGGACGAGTCCGTGGTCGAGCACCTCGTGGGCGACGTAGAGGTGCTTTTCCATGCCTTCGGAGGTCGCGCGGAGCGTCCGGCGCGCGTGGCTGCGGGCCTCGGCGATCTCGGCCTTCTGTTCAGGCGTCAGCGTCATGGGGAGTCCTCCGGTGTCACGAATCGTATCCACTATATCTATGGGCGGGCGGAGTGATAACCACGATGGGCGGTGGTCATTCCGAAATTTGATGGAAGGGAACCCCAGCGAGGGCCGGGCGGCCTTGGCGGCGGGGGGGCGGGCCTGCTAGGCTTCGGCGAAAACCGACGGAAGGGAGGCGCAGGATGGCACTGAAGTACCTGCACACGATGGTGCGCGTGAAGGACCTGGAGAAGTCGATGGCCTTCTACCGGCTCCTCGGACTGGAGGAGACACGGCGCTATGAAAGCCGCGAGGGGCGGTTCACGCTCGTCTTCATGGCGCCGGCCGGCCAACCCGAGTGCCCGGTCGAACTGACCTACAACTGGGACGGCGACACGGGCCTGCCCTCCGACAGCCGCCACTTCGGCCACCTCGCCTACGAGGTCGACGACATCTACGCCATCTGCGCCCATCTCCAGGAGAACGGCGTCACGATCAACCGGCCGCCGCGCGACGGGCATATGGCCTTCGTCCGCTCGCCCGACAACATCTCGATCGAGCTTCTGCAGAAAGGTCAGGCGAAGGCGCCGGAGGAGCCGTGGGCAAGCATGGGCAATACCGGGCACTGGTAGGCCTTCTCGCGCTTCTGGCAGCCGGCCCCGCGGCGGCGGAGTGCCGGTTGGCGCTCTTGCTCGCGCTCGACATCTCGGCCTCCGTGGACGAGCGCGAGGACGCTCTCCAGCGCGGTGGCCTCGCCCGCGCGCTTCTTGCGCCCGCGGTGCAGGACGCCTTCCTCGCCGACCCCGACCGCCCCGTCTGGCTCGGCGTCTACGAGTGGAGCGGCAAGTTCGCGCAGGCCGGGCTCCTGCCCTGGCTCGAGATCGCCTCGGCCGAGGACCTCTCGCTCGCCGCCGCCGCCATCGCAGGCAGCGAACGAAGCCGCGACGACATGCCGACGGCCCTCGGCAATGCGCTCGGGCACGCGGCCACGCTCTTCCGCGACGGGCCGGACTGCGAGGCACGCACGCTCGACGTCGCGGGCGACGGACGCAACAACGACGGTTTCCCGCCCGCCTCGGCCTACCGTGCCTTCGGCTTCGACGGGATCACGGTGAACGGGCTTGCCGTAGCCGTCGGCGAGGCCGGGGTGGCGGACTACTACCGCGCCGAGGTCATCCACGGCCCCGGCGCCTTCGTGATCGTGGCCGAGAATTTCCGCGACTATGAACGCGCCATGCGGGCGAAGCTCCTGCGCGAACTGCAGGGGCCCGTTATCGGCTGGCTCGCTCCCGGCGGGCGGGAATGATCCGCGCGGCGTTCATTCTTATTGCCCTCGCGCCGGCACCGGCCGGGGCGGCCTGCCGGCTCGCTCTCGCGCTCGGGATCGACGTCTCGCGCTCGGTCGATGCGCGCGACTACGCGATCCAGAAGGAAGGCCTGATCGCCGCGCTTGCCGACCCGGTGATCGTCGCCGCCTTCCTCAAGCCCGAGGACCGCGTCGCCTTCGCGGTCTACGAGTGGTCGGGCCAGGCGCATCAGGACGTAATCGTGGACTGGACGATGGTAGCGGCGCCGTCCGACCTCGAAGGCATCCGCGCCGCCGTCGCCGGCCATGTGCGCGAACAGGATTTCCTGCCGACCGGCCTAGGCGCCGCCCTCGCCTTCGGACGCGATCTCATGGCGCAGGCCCCCGACTGCCTTGCCGAAACGCTCGACATTTCCGGCGACGGGCGCTCGAACGACGGGCGGATGCCCGAGGTGGTCTACGCGGCGGAGGATTTCGGCGAACTGCTTGTGAATGGCCTTCCGATCGGCGGGCACGAGGCGGACATCGCGATCTACTACCGCACCCGGGTGATCCGCGGCCAGGGCGCCTTCGTGGAGGTCGCGCGCACCCAGGACGACTTCCCCCGGGCGATCCGGCGGAAGCTGGAAAAGGAGCTGACCGAACAGCTGATCGGGCGGGCGGGGGACGGCTGGTCTTTGCTGCGCGTCGCGCGGCGCGGCCGCGCGGCACCGTCTCAACCGACGATCTTCCAGTAGGAATCCTTCCGGGTCACCAAACCGTCGCGGAACGTGTAGAAGTCGCATCCCCGTACCCGAACCCGGGTGCCGGCCACGGTCGTGCCGGTCAGCAGCCATTTCGACATGCCGGTGTCGCCAGACGCGAAATGCTCGACCTCGCCATAGTGAACGTCCGGCGTGGTCTCGAAACGGGTCATCAGCCCCCGCCGCACCTCCTCGCGGCCGATGTACCGGGTTCCGTGCGGATCGGGCCCGCGGGGAAGGTCGAGGCTGCAGTCTTGTGCGAAGAAGGCCATGATCGCGTCGATGTCATGGGCATTGAACGCATCGGCCAGCCGGTTCAGCGCCGCAAGGATGGATGTTTCGTCAGCCATGCAAGTGACCCCATCGGTCGCCTGACCTCAATTCGAACATACACCATGCCTGCGACCGACGGTACGCAAACCACGGGCGATCCTAATAGATGTAGCGGATCTGGTCCGTCCAGAACCGCTCCAGCCGCCGGAGGAGTGCGTTCACGTCGTCGCTGGCGCCGAAGCCTATGGCGCCGCGGGTCTCCAGAAGCTCCGCATGGCGGCGGAAGAGGGCCGCGACCGCCTCGCGCACCGCCCGGCCCTTCCCCGTCAGCCGGACCCGAACCGAGCGCCGGTCGGCCTCGCTGCGCTCATGGTGCATGTAGCCCATCTCGACGAGCTTCTTGAGGTTGTAGCTGACGTTCGAGCCCTGGTAGTAGCCGCGCGTCTTCAACTCACCCGCGGACACCTCGTTCTCGCCGACGTTGAAGAGGAGAAGCGCCTGGACCGCGTTGATCTCGATCTGGCCCAGCCGCTCGAACTCGTCCTTGATCACGTCGAGCAGAAGCCGGTGCAGTCGTTCGACGAGGCCGAGCGTTTCAAGATAACCGGCGTGGCCGCCCCCGCGCGGACGCTCTTCGACGATTGCGTGCAGGCTCATCTCTCTCTCCGCCGTCTGCTCCTTGCCGGGCAGACTGGGCGGAAAGGGGAAAATTTCGGTTAAGCCCGAACAGCGCCGCGCGATCAGGCGGCCCGGCCGGCCCGTGCAAAGGCGGCGATCTCGGCGACGAGGGCGCCGAACCGCGCCGGCACAGGGGCCGCGCCGGTGATCCAGGGATAGAGGTCCTGGTCGTTCTCCGCGAGAAGCGCATCGTATAGATCGAGCGTAGCGCCCTCCATAGCCGCGAGCCGCGCCTCGGCGAAGGGGCCGAGGATCAGGTCCATCTCCTTCGTGCCCCGCCGCCAGGACCGCATCGTCATGCGCTTCAGCCGGGTCTCTCGCGTCTCGCTCATGCCGCCTCCCGCGCCAGCGCCAGCCTGAGCCGTGCCTCCAGCCGGCCAAGCCGCTCGCTCAGCGACCCGATGCCTGCGCGCACCTCGCGCATCTCGGCCAGGAGTTCGACTGCGCCCTCCGGCAGTTCGGGCCGCGCGTCGGGCGGAACCACGCCGGCGCCCTCGCCGGTCAGAAGCCAGATGAGCGAGACGTTGAGCATCCCGGCCAGCATTTGCACCCGGTTGGCGCGCGGCTCCATCATGTCGTTTTCCCACGCCTGCACGGTCTTAAGCCGCACGCCCAGCCGCTGGGCCAGATCGCAGCTCGAAAGACCGGCAGCCTCGCGCGCGGCCGTAAGCCGGTCGCCGAATGTGGCGGTCTCGTCGCTGTACCAGTTTGCGGTCACTGGGGTTGCGTCCTTGGTCATAGCCTCTCCTTTCCGATGTCGCTTGAACGGGACGGGCGGCCACCTTAAGACATGGCTCCGGCAATTTCAAACCGGAGCCCCCGATCATGGCCTTCCTCTCCGACACGCTTGCGCGCGTCAAACCGTCGCCCACGATCGCGGTGACCAACAAGGCACGGGAATTGAAGGCAGAGGGCCGCGACATCATCGGCCTTGGCGCCGGCGAGCCTGACTTCGACACGCCCGACAACATCAAGGCCGCCGCCAAGCGCGCCATCGACGAGGGCAAGACGAAATACACCGCCGTCGACGGCATCCCCGAACTGAAGGACGCGATCTGCGGCAAGTTCGCGCGCGAGAACGGCCTGAGCTACAAGCCCAACCAGATCACCGTCGGCACCGGCGGCAAGCAGACGCTCTACAACGCGCTGATGGCGACGCTCAATCCCGGCGACGAGGTCATCATCCCGGCGCCCTACTGGGTCAGCTATCCCGACATGGTGCTGCTGGCCGGTGGGACGCCCGTCGCCGTCGAATGCGGCATCGAGTCGAACTTCAAGCTGACGCCGGAACAACTTGAAGCGGCGATCACGCCGCAGACCAAGTGGTTCATCTTCAACTCTCCTTCCAATCCCACCGGCGCGGGCTATTCGCGCAAGGAACTCAAGGCGTTGACGGACGTTCTTCTGAGGCATCCCCAGGTCTGGATCATGTCGGACGACATGTACGAGCACCTCGTCTTCGACGATTTCGAATTCGTCTCTCCCGCGCAGGTCGAACCCCGGCTCTACGACCGGACGCTGACCTGCAACGGCGTCTCCAAGGCCTATGCGATGACCGGCTGGCGGATCGGCTATGCGGCCGGTCCGGTCGAACTCATCAAGGCGATGGGCACCGTGCAGTCGCAATCCACGTCCAACCCCTGCTCCATCGCGCAATATGCCGCCGTCGAGGCGCTGAACGGGCCGCAGGACTTTCTCGCCGAGAACAAGAAGACCTTCCAGCGCCGCCGCGACCTCGTCGTCTCGATGCTGAACCAGGCCAAGGGCATCAAGTGCCCGCGCCCGGAAGGCGCCTTCTATGTCTATCCCGACATCTCGGCTCTCATCGGCAAGACGTCGGCGGGCGGCGCGAAGATCGGCAACGACGAGGATTTCGCCACAGCACTTCTGGAGGAAACCGGCGTCGCCGTCGTCTTCGGCGCGGCCTTCGGGGTATCGCCCAACTTCCGCGTCAGCTACGCTACGTCCGACGCGGCGCTGGAAGAGGCCTGCCGGCGGATCCAGACGTTCTGCGCGGAACTGCGCTGAGGGGCGACATGCCAGGCGACCTGCCGGACTATTACTTCCGCATCCGCGAGAACGGCGCCGCGGTCTTCCGCGTGGACACGGAAAACCGCCAGCGCCGGATCGAGTTGGACCAGATCGCCGTCGTCAACGTGAAGAACGGCGAGATCAAGCCCCACGGCGACCGCGCCCTTTCGGACGCCGACCTTGCGACGATCCGCGACTGGTTGGCGGCGCGGACCGATCTTCTCGCCCGGCGCGACATCGACGACATCCACCGCGCGGTGGACTACCTGAACCTGACCGCACACTGGGCGCAGTCGAAGGCCACTGACGCGCAGCTCGACGAGGTGACGGACGCGCTGCTTCTCGCCATGCATGACCTGCGCTCCGTGCTGGTCCGGCGCAAGGCCGACCGGCTGATGAAGGCCGCAGGCGAGAGCTGAGGCACCGCCTCACGCGGCCGTCCGGGCCCCGTCCTCGGCGATCCACCCGCCAAGCCATGGCCCCCGCCAGAACCGCGCCATGAGCAGCGTGCCGGCGAAGACGAGCCCGATCACGAGGCCGAGCCAGACGCCGACCCCGCCGAGCCCGAGGTGGAACGCCAGCACGTAGCTCGCTGGAATACCGATGAGCCAGTAGCCGACGGAGGCGATGACCATGGGCCACCGCGTGTCATGCACCCCGCGCAGGAGGCCGAGCGCCATGACCTGCGCAGCATCGGCAAGCTGGAAGAGCGCGGCGACCGCGAGAAGCGTGGCGCCATAGGCCAGGATGGCCGGCGTTTCGGGGTTGGTCGGGTCGAGGAAGAGGCCGACGAGGACCTCGGGCGCCGCGAGGAACCCCGCGACAACGGCCCCCGCCGCGACGATGACGAGCGCGATCGCCACGATCGCCCCGTCGCGGAGACCGCGCCGGTCGCGGGTTCCGACTGCCCTTCCCGCGCGCACGGTGGCGGCATTGGCCAGGCCGAGATAGACCATGAACGAGATCGCGCCGAGTTGCAGAGCGATCCCGTGGGCGGCGAGTTCCTTCGTGCCGATCCAGCCCATCATCAGGGCCGCCGTCTCGAACATCCCCGCCTCGAAGAGCCCGGTCATCCCGATCGGCCAGCCGAGCCGCCAGACCTGTACGAAGGCGGGCCAGTCGGGGCGCCAGAAACGGACGAAAAGCCGGAAACGCGAGAGCGCCGGGTCGAAGCCCGCGACCGCGGCAAGAAGGGCAAAGGTCAGGACCTGGGTCGCCACGCTCGCCACGGCCGCACCCCGGACGCCGAGTTCGGGCGCGCCCCAGTTGCCGAAGATGAGGGCCCAGTTCAGCGCCGCGTTCAGCGCCGCGCCGGCGAGAGTCGCCCAGAGGACCACCCCGGCCCGCTCGACCGAGGACAGGAAGCTCTTCATCGCCATGATGAGCAGCGCCGGCACCATGCCTGCCCCCGCGACCCTGAGATAGTCCTGCGACAGCGCCGCCACCTCCGGCGCCTGGCCGAGCGCGATGAGCAGGGTCCCCGACCACCAGAGCGCGGGATAAACCGCGGTGCCGTAGAGAATCGAGAGCCACAGCGCCATCCTCGTGTCGCGCCGCACCTGAGTTTCGTCGCCGCGACCGAGCGCGACCGCGACCATCGGCATCACCGCCTGCGCGAAGCCCGAGCCGAGGATGAAGAAGATGAAGAAGGTCGCGCCACCGAGAACGACGGCGGCAAGCTCGGTCACGCCGTACCAGCCGACCATCACCGTGTCGGTGACATGCAGCGCGATCTGGGCCAGATGCGACCCTGCAAGCGGCAGGCCAAGCGCCAGCACCGCCTTCATATGCGCCGGAAATGACGTCCGATCCTCCCTCATCCCCGAGCCTTACGCCCGGGCGCGCCCAAGGTCCAGCCCGGCCGGCCAGTGGAACCGGGCGCGCCGAACGGCCACCGAGGGCAGCAAAAGGCGCGCCTCGAACAGCGTCCCATCGCCGTAAGGCGCTCGCACGAAACCGGCGCGGAACGCGATCTTGCGCATCGCGGCGTTCCCCGGCAGCAAGAAGAGCGTGATCTCCTCGGCGCCCCGACGGCGCGCCTCGCGGATCGCCCGATGCACGAGCGCGGCGCCGATGCCCCGCCTCTGCCAGCCGTCCTCGACGGAAACCGAGATCTCCGCCGCGGCGCGCGGGCCGTGGAGCAGGTGGACTTCCGCCATGCCGCGCGTCATGCCGTCGACCCGCGCCTCGACGACTGCAGCGGGATCGGTCCGGGCGGCGTGCCGGGCCAGCGCCTCGTCCGACATCCAGACGAAGAACCGGTTCCGCCGCGACTCGGGCGAAAGCCGCATCAGGTGCGCCAGAAGCCGATTGCGCCAGTCCTCGGGGACGGGCTGCGGAACCTTCAGTTCCAGACCTTCGTGCCTCGATGCCCGCATCGTGCCACCCGCCTTTTTCTGCGATTGCATTGCCGCAACGCAGAAACAAGATGGCATCGGATC
>WBZL01003524.1_pt1 | contig 14243 bp, 12 predicted proteins | sample 5204291 | NCBI WGS metagenome assembly WBZL01 (sample SAMN12344345, study PRJNA552823) | activated sludge metagenome | biome: Activated sludge suspended growth; feature: Nitrification reactor; material: Wastewater; isolation source: activated sludge from nitrification reactor of wastewater...
CCGAAGCCATGAAACAAGCCGACGCCCAAAACGACCCACCACCAGCCCTCGATGATGAAGAAGTGCAGCGTCGCCAGCTCGACGATTCCCGGTTTGATAATTAACCCCGCCCGGCTGGCTGGTTTGGTCGATTCACAAACCAGCCAGCCAGGCATATAGCTCCTGCGTCCTAGACCCAACGTCCCATTTACCTGGACGGCTAGAAAACCTATACTGAAAGCATCGTAACACTAAAGCTTTTTCGACTCGTTTTCCTCCTTCCTTAAGCTCCGGGACTTCCCCACCCGGAGCTTTTTTTGTTTTCATGCCATTCAAACATCTTTCAACCGTTAGCCACTTTTAACTCAAACCTGGGTCAGCAGGCCTAAAGATTGGCCCACAACAGGCAAAAGCCCGGCACGAAACAACAGATATGCCACCGACGGCACGCCCCTAGCTCTTCTCCCCTCATTCCCCAAACCCCTGACGCTTGGTAAATATCCCCAATTCACTTCTTATTTACCTTAAAAGTTCGCCCGCGCACCTTCACACAAATTGGGCTTTGGTGTATACTGTTGGCCTAACGTGGTGAAAAGTGGGGCAATGTGGGGCGTTTTGGTCACAAAAACCACACAAAACTATGTTAAAATGGGGCAATTGGAACAAATGTTCTAAAAATCTTTTTCAGAAAAGATGCTTCAGCCCTAACCAGATCAAGTCCGGTTTAGAAAAAGGGACAGCAGCAAGCAATGTTTTTAGGTGAATTCACGCACACCATAGACGACAAGGGTCGCCTGACCATTCCCGCGAAGTTTCGCGGCGTTTTGGCTCCCGGGTTGGTCGTCACGCGCGGCTTCGACCAGAACTTGATGTTGTTCACGCTAGAAGGCTGGCAAGAGCTGGCGGATAAAATTGCCCAACGGCCGTTATCCGACGAAGATGTGCGCGCTTTCCGGCGGCGAGTCTTCTCCGGAGCCATTGATCTGGAACCGGACCGGCAAGGACGCATCCTGCTGCCCCCCTATTTGCGCGATTTTGCCGCCATTGAAAATGACGTCGTTGTTGCCGGCATGTACAGCTACATCGAACTTTGGAGCGCGTCCGCCTGGGAAACCATTCGCGCCTCCATCGACGATAGTAGTGATGCCGCTCGCTGGGAAGATTTGGGGATTTAACCGTTTTGTGGGTGCGTGTTTACGCGGTCCAGGGCAAAAACAACCAAAAGCCCGCACAAACACCTGAATACCCGACACTTAAAAACACATGACCACCCATACCCCTGTTCTTTACCAAGAAGTACTCGATCTGCTGCGCCCACAGCCAAACGGCCGTTACCTGGACGGCACACTTGGCGCTGGCGGGCACACCGCTGGTCTGCTGGCCGCCTCCGCACCAGACGGCCGTGTGCTTGGTTTCGATCGTGACCCGGAAGCCATCGCCTACGCCCGCCAACGCCTGGCCGAATTCGGTCAGCGCGTTACCTACGTCAACGAAAGCTACACCCACATGGGCCAGATAGCCCCCGGACTAGGCTTCGCTCAGGTCGATGGTATATTGCTCGATCTGGGCCTCTCGTCACGACAGCTAGACGACGGCCGTCGCGGATTTGCCTTCCGTCAAGAAGGCCCACTCGACATGCGCTTCGACCAAACCCAGGGCGAAACAGCCGCCGACTTGCTCAACACCCTGCCAGAAGCAGAACTCGCCGACATTTTCTGGCGTTACGGCGAAGAAAAACACAGCCGCGCCTACGCCCGCCTCATCATCGCCAATCGGCCCCTGTCCACTACCACGCAGCTCGCCGACCTCATCGCCAGCCAAAGCCGCCAACAACATCGCCGCATTCACCCCGCCACGCAAATTTTTCAGGCCCTGCGCATCGCCGTCAATCAGGAACTTGCCGCTGTAGAAAGCGGCGTTCCGGCAGCGATTGAACTGCTTAAACCCGGCGGCCGGCTGGCTGTCATCAGCTTTCACTCGCTCGAAGATCGATTCGTCAAGCGGCTGTTTCGCCAGCAAAGTCAGGCCTGCACCTGCCCACCGGAGCAGCCAATTTGTACATGTGGCGGACACGCTCCATTGCGCCTGATCACGCGCAAAGCAGTGCAAGCCACCAACACCGAAATAGAAAACAACCCGCGCAGCCGAAGCGCCCGCCTGCGGGTCGTCGAGAAAAATAACTTATGACGACAAATTCGATGAGACAAAAACGAGAAAAAGTAAAACGCCTGAACTGGCTCACCGAAGCGCAAGCCGCCATCGGCTGGGGCATTATTTTGGTGCTGGTAGCCGTTCTGGGAACCATTTACCTCAACCAGGCCAGCCACATCGCCGTGACTGGTCGGCGGGTGCAAATGATGCAAAACGAACTGGACAGCCTAAAACGCGACAACGCCGACATCGAGAAAACTATCGCCGAATCACAATCATTAGACCGATTGCAGCAGCAGGCGCAGGCGATGGGGTTTGTTGAAGCGCGGCCAGAAGATATTGAGTACCTGGTCATACCCGATTATCCACGGGAAACGGCCGTTCCCCTCCCCCTCACCGCAGACACCGCCAGTCTCAACACAAGCCCGCCGCTAGAAACCATCGACGAAGCCATCTGGTTTGCTTTCCAAGCAAGCGCCAGCAGCCTGGTTCAAGGAGAAGCCGGTGAATAACAGTCAATTACGCCGCATGTGGATCGTGATCATGGGCCTGGTCTTTGCCACCTTCATTATTATCGGCCGTCTGGTCGCCTTCCAAATCATTCAGGGCAAAGAATGGGCCGCCCGCACTTCCGACGAACTGGTCGTCGTCGCCCGCCCGGAACGCGGCATTATTTATGATCGCAACGGCGCCGTCCTGGCCGCCAACGGCGCCGATTATCAAATTGGCGCATCCCCCAACCTGATCGTCGATCCCGAAGAAATGGCCAACCAACTCGCCGTCATTCTGGAAGAGCCGCGCCGCCAAATCCTGGCCGACCTGGAAGCCGACACCCCCTTTGTGATGCTCTCCGGCCGCGTCTCCTCCGACGTCGCCGAACGAATTCGTGCTCTCAACGACGAATACGGCGGTCTGCAAATCGATCCGCTGCCCCGGCGTTTTTATCCGCAGGGTGAATTGATGTGCCACACCCTCGGCTATGTCGATTTTGATGGCAACGGCGGCGCGGGCATCGAAGGCTATTACCAGCCAGAACTGGCCGGCGAGGCCGCCAGCGCCACCGTCAACATCTCGCCTTTTTATGCGCAAGAATCCGTCATTGCCCGCGAAGGAGCCGACATGGTGCTGACCATCGACCGGTCAGTGCAATATCTGGTGGAACAAACACTTAAAGAAGCCATGGTTGAATACGGCGCAGAGGGCGGCACCATCATTGTGATGGATCCCCGCACAGGCGCGGTTTTAGCCATGGCTAGCGAACCCTGTTATAACCCGGACGATTTTTACGACGCGCCGGAAGAAATGTTGTTCAACCCCATTGTCAGCCGCCAATACGAGCCTGGCTCGGTAATGAAACTGGTCACTATGGCCGCCGCGTTAGATTCCGGCACAGTCACGCCGGAAACCACCTATTACGATTCAGGCGAATTGTGGGTAGGCGGCCATCGCACGGTAAACTGGGACCGCGCCGCCCACGGCACCGTCGACATGACAACTCTACTGGCTCGTTCGCTGAATGTGGGCGCGGCCACCATTGCCACCTGGATGGGCGCGGATAAGTATTATGACTATATGCGCCGCTTCAATTTTGGCAGCCCGACCGGCATCGACATTATGTCGGAAGCTGGCGGCCTGATGCCGCTGCCGGGTGATGAAATCTGGACAGAATCTTTTCTGGCGACAAATGCTTATGGACAAAGTCTGGCAGTGACGCCGCTGCAAATGGTTACGGCCGTTTCCGCCATCGCCAACGGTGGAGAGTTGATGCAGCCCTATCTGGTGCAAGAAATTCATTCCAGCAACGGCACATTTATCCACGAGCCTTCAGTGTTAAGCCGTCCCATCAGCCCGCAAACAGCCAAACAAGTAACTGCCATGGCCGTCACGGCCGTTGCCAGCGAAGTCCCCGAAGCCAAAATCGATGGCTACACCATCGCCGGAAAAACAGGCACAGCCCAGATCGCCGAAAACGGCGTCTACCTGCAAGAAGACACCATTGCTTCCTTCATCGGCTGGCTGCCAGCCGATAATCCGGAGATTATTGTGTTGGTAAAACTGGACAAACCCCAGGTATCGCCGTGGGGGTCCACCACCGCTGCGCCCACCTTCGCCAAACTGGCCAACGAACTGGTTGTGCTCCTGGGCATTCCGCCCGACGATGTGCGCCTGCGCGACGATGTGATGGCCTTAAGAAATTAGGAACAGAAAACAGTGAGCGATACGCCTTAGCCGTCATCGTGCAACATTCAATGTTATGTTAAATCTTGGTCACTTTTTAGAGGTACTTACCACTTACGAAACGACCGGCCGCGAACCGGCCGTTTCGTGCGTTGTGGTAGACAGCCGCGAAGCCGTCGCGGGCAGCGTGTTTGTGGCGCTGGTCGGCGAACACGTAGACGGCCACGACTACGTGGCGCAAGCGTTTGCCAATGGCGCGCTGGCGGCCATCGTGGCGCGCCCACTGCCCGGCGCCCAGGCGACCATCGACCTGCGGGCAGGACAGCCCCAACCAGACCTGACAATTCGCCCACAAATGTGTCTGGTAGTAGATGATCCCGTGACGGCCATGCAAGCTGTCGCCCAGGCATGGCGCAGCCGGTTCGATTTGCGCGTGGTGGGCATCACCGGCAGCGTAGGCAAAAGCTCTACCAAAGAGCTGGTGCATTCGGTGCTGGCGCAGCAGTACAACACCCTGAAATCGCCGGGCAACCGCAATAGTGTCCTGGGGCTGCCGCCGGTTTTGCTGGCGTTACGGCCGTTTCACCAATATGCCGTGCTGGAAATGGGCATGTACACCCCCGGCGAAATCGCTCGTCTGTGCGAAATGGCCAAACCGGTCGTTGGCGTTGTGACGATGGTTGGGCCGGTACACCTGGAACGCGCCGGCAGCTTGGAAGCCATCGTCGCCGCCAAACAAGAATTGGTGGAAAGCTTGCCGGCTGACGGCACGGCCGTTCTCAACAAAGACGACGAACGGGTGATGAGCATGGCAGCCCACACCCGGGCGCAAATTTTCACCTACGGCCTCAATCCCAACGCCGACCTTTGGGCCGACCGCATTCACTCGATGGGGCTGGGGGGCATTCGTTTCACATTGCACTACGGCCGTGAGGTCCTAAATGTCCAGGTTCCGCTCATCGGGCGGCACAGCGTCCATACAGCGCTGCGCGCCACGGCCGTCGGCCTGGTTGAAGGCTTATCCTGGGAAACCATCATCGCCGGACTGTCGAATTCCCGAGCGCAGCTTCGCCTGGTAGCCGTTCCAGGCCCACGCGGCTCCACCATCATCGACGACACCTACAATTCCAGCCCGGATTCGGCTATGGCCGCTTTAAATCTGCTGCACGATTTAGACGGCCGTCGCCTGGCCGTGTTGGGCGATATGCTGGAACTGGGCTACATGGAAGAATCTTCCCACCGTCTGGTTGGGCGACGGGCGGCCGACGTGGCTCAAATTTTGGTGACAGTTGGCTCCCGCGGCCGTTGGATTGGTGAAGAAGCGTTAAAAGTGGGCATGGCGCGGGAGCGGGTGTTTATGGTGGAAGATGTGGAAACGGCCGTGTCCACCCTGCAAGACATTATCACTCCGCAAGACACAATTCTCATCAAAGGCTCGCTAGGCATGAACATGAGCCGCATCGTGGCTGCACTAGGAGAAGGCTGATGATATTCGCCCTCACCGTAGCCACCATGACTTTTCTACTAGCCGTCATCTGGGGCGGTCCGCTCATCGAAATTATGCGACGACTGAAAATGGGCAAACAAATTCGCATCGATGGGCCGCAAACCCACATGGCCAAAATGGGCACGCCCGCCATGGGCGGCATCCTCATCATCGGTTGGGTGGTATTGGTGAGTTTGGTAGTCAATGTGGTTGTGTTTATTCAAAACTTGGAATTTGCCGAGAGCGTTGTCATCCCATTAGGCGTGATGGTCGCCTACTCCATTTTAGGCGGCATCGACGACTACCTGGGTTTCCATCCCCAGCCACACGGCGAAAAGGGAATGCGCGCCCGTGTAAAAATCTGGTGGCAGTTGGGCATTGCCCTGATAGCGGCCGTGTTGCTCTACTGGGTGGTTAACAATGGGCATGGGTACGTGGGTGTGCCCACCGTGCCTTTTCTGCTGGACATCGGCATTTTGTATGTTCCCATCGCCGTCATCATCATCACCGGCACGGCCAACGCCGTCAACATCACCGATGGCCTGGACGGTTTGGCCGGGATCATTGCGGCGACGGCCTTTATTGCCTATGGCATCATCGCCTTTTTACAGGGCCAAAATTTTCTACTCACCTTTTCCATGGTCACAGTGGGCGCTTGTTTTGCCTTTCTTTGGTACAACGCCAAGCCCGCCCAAATGTTTATGGGCGATGTTGGGTCACAAGCATTAGGTGGCGCGTTGGGCGTGGTTGCCCTGATGACCAATCAATGGCTTATTCTGCCGGTTATCGCCGCCGTGCCGTATGCCACGATGCTGTCTACAACGCTTCAAGTGTTGTATTTCAAGGCCACGGGCGGTAAACGGTTGTTTAAGATGGCGCCACTCCACCATCATTTTGAGCTTATCGGCTGGAGCGAAACGCAAATCGTGCAACGCTGGTGGCTGGTAGCCATTTTGGCGACGATGGTGGGGATGGCGCTGGCCCTGATTTAGCTCACGGCTTACGGCTATGGATGAATTAAGCGGCAAACATGTACTGATTTTGGGGCTGGCGCGGCAGGGGAAGGCGCTGGCCAGATTTGCCGCTGAGGCAGGCGCGCATGTGACGATTTCGGACTTGCGCCCGCCGGAAAAACTAACGGCCGTGCTGGCCGATTTGCAGGATCTGGATATTACGTACGTCTTAGGAGAACATCCTATGAGTTTATTGGAAAAAACAGATGTGCTGGCGATTAGCGGCGGCGTGCCACTGGATGCACCGCTGGTGCAAGCGGCGCAAGCACGCGGCATTCGCCTCACCAACGATTCGCAGGAATTTATGAATCGGGCACCCACGGCCGTTATCGGCATCACCGGCTCGGCCGGCAAAACCACCACCACAGCCCTCACCGGCGTAATGGGTCAGGTAGCCGGACGGCGCACCTGGGTTGGCGGCAACATCGGCCGTCCGCTCATCGCCGATCTGCACAAAATGCGACCCGATGACATGGTTGTGCAAGAACTTTCCAGCTTCCAATTGGAAATCTGGACGCAAAGCCCGCATGTAGCCGCCATCCTAAACATCACGCCCAACCACCTGGACCGCCACAAGACAATGGCCGCCTACGCCGAAGCCAAGGCCAACATCCTGCGCTATCAATCGCCCGAAGACATCGCCGTCTTGGCCGCCGATGACGCCGGCGCCATGTCCTTAGCCGATGTGGTGCGCGGGCGGCTGCGCACGTTTAGCCTGCGCGGCGTGGTGGAAGACGGTGCTTTTGTGCGCGATGGGGTTATCTGGCTGCAAAATGGGCACGAAACGGCCGTTTGCCCCCTCACCGACATCCAACTACGCGGCCAACACAACGTGCTCAACGTCCTGGCAGCCGTCACACTCGCCGATTCGGTTGGCATCCCGGCCGAGGCCATGCGGCAGGCGATTCGCACCTTTCGCGGCGTAGAGCACCGGTTGGAACTGGTGCGCGAGATTCGGGGCGTGCGCTACATTAACGATTCCATCGCCACGGCCCCGGAACGCGCCGTGGCCGCCCTGGCCGCCTTCGACGAACCGCTGGTGCTGCTGGCCGGAGGCCGCGACAAAGACATGCAGTGGGATGAATGGACCAACCAGGTAACGCAGCGCGTGAAGCATGTGGTGCTGTTTGGTGATCTGGCGGAAATGCTGGAAGCACGGCTGGCGGCGGCTGGCTGTAACCGGATGACGCGCGTGGATGGGCTAGAAACGGCCGTGACCACCGCCGCCACCATCGCCACACCCGGCGACATCGTCTTGCTTTCCCCCGGTGGTACCAGCTTCGACGCCTTCAACGACTTTGTCGAGCGCGGCGAATGCTTTCGAGATTGGGTCAACCATCTTTAGCGATCATTGACCAACGATTGAGGACTTAACCTATGACCACATTTAACGTCGTCAGAAAAAACAGCAATCGCGTTCGGCCGGGAACCCGGCTGCAATTCGACTATTGGCTGCTGCTCACGGCCGCCGGTCTGCTCATCATCGGCATGATGATGGTTTATTCAACCACCTTTGATTACGGCCTGCTCTTCAAAGACGACCCAACCTACTATTTTCAACGGCAGTTTGTGGCCATGCTCCTCGGTCTGGCAGGTGTTCTTGTCATTATGCAGTTCGATTATCACGCCTTTCGGCGCATATCCGTGCCGTTTCTGGCTGTGACGCTGCTTGGTCTGGTGGTTGTGCTGTTCTTCGGCGAAGCGATTTTTGGCGCCCAGCGCGGCATCTACGAAGGTTCCTATCAACCATCAGAGGTTGCCAAGATGGCCACGATTTTATACATCGCCCATTGGCTGTCTTCGAAAGGCGACCGTATCAAAGACCTGACCTACGGCCTGCTGCCCTTTTCGTTCCTGACGGGTGTGGTTTGCGCTTTGATTGTGCAGCAGCCAGACGTGAGTACGGCCGTTCTGATTGCCCTCATTTGCTTCACATTGTTCTTCATCGCCGGGGCCGATTGGCGGCAGTTTGCCGTGGCCGCATTGGTCGGTGGCGTCGTCTTTCTGATCATCATCAACACGCTGCCCCATGCAGCGGCTCGTGTGGATGCCTTCAAACAAACGCTGCGTGATCCGGCTCAGGCAGGTTGGCACGTGCAGCAAACGCTAATTGCTTTGGGACGCGGCGGCTGGTTCGGCGTGGGCATTGGCGAAAGTACGCAAAAATTTGGCCCTTTACCGGCGGCGCATACGGATGGCGTCTTTGCCATTTTAGGTGAAGAGTTGGGTCTGATGGGAACTTTGACTTTTATCGGGCTGCTGGCCATGATGGTGTGGCGCGGCGTCCGCATTGCTTTAAATGCGCGAGATATTTATGGTTCGCTGCTGGCTCTGGGGATTACCGCATGGTTGGGGTTTCAGGCGTTGATTAACATTGCGGTCATCACGGCCGTTATTCCCTTCACCGGCATCCCCCTGCCCTTCCTGAGCTACGGCGGGTCATCGCTGCTGTTCTCGATACTGGGCATCGGCATTTTATTAAACATCTCTCGCGACGCCGCCATTGAGCGCCGCGTTCAACCAGAGAGAAAATAAACCATAGGTCGTTGACCATTAGCAATTGACGATTATGAAGGTACTGGTATGCGCCGGGGGCACCGGCGGCGGCATTTATCCGGCTTTAACGGCCGTTTCCGAATTACAAACCCTCGGCCTTAGCCGAGAGCAAATCTTGTGGGTCGGCACACAAGGCGAAATGGAAGAAACCCTGGTTCCGCGAGCAGGGCTGAAACTAGAAACCATTCAGGGCGGCGCAGTCGTCGGCGTTCCCCTGGCAGCAAGGATGAAAAACTTGGCGAAACTAACCTGGAGCGTGGGCACAGCCCACCAACTCATCCGCCAATTTAAGCCAGATGTCATGTTTATGACCGGCGGTTACATGGCCGCGCCGGTTGCCCTGGCCGCTCGCCTGCACGGCGTGCCTATCGTCATCTTCCTGCCAGATGTAGAACCAGGGTCAGCCATCAAAGCCGTCATGCCGCTGGCGCAAAAAGTAGCCTGCACCACCGACCTGTCCAAAGCGTTTGTCCCGGCCGACAAACTGGTCGTCACCGGCTATCCGCTGCGCCCGGAAATTCGCGCCGCCACCCAGTTCAGTCAGGCTGAGGCACTGGCCCAATTTGATCTGCAACCCGGACGGCCGTCGCTGCTCGTTTTCGGCGGCAGCCGCGGTTCGTGGAACATTAACAAAGCCCTGATAGACAGCCTGCCGGAACTGCTGGCCCACATTCAAATCATCCACATCAGCGGCACGCTCACCTGGCCGCAAGTGGAAGAAAACGCCAGCACACTGCCGCCCGACCTGCGCCAATGGTATCGCCCTTACCCATACCTGCATGAAACCATGGGCGCCGCCTTCCGCGCCGCCGATCTTGTGGTGGCCCGCGCCGGAGCCAGCATGTTGGGTGAAAGCCCCGCCTTTGGCCTGCCTTCCATCCTGGTTCCGCTTTCATTTGCCTGGCGCTACCAAAAAGTCAACGCCGATTACCTGACCGAACGCGGCGCGGCCATCCAATCCACCGACGAACGCCTGCCAGATGAGTTGAGCAAGTTGATTTTGGACCTGCTTCAGGACACATACCGCCTGGAAATGATGCGCGCCGCCGCCCGCGCTCTGGCCCGACCCGATGCCGCCCATCGTTTAGCCGAGGTGATTAGTCAGACGGCCGTAGACAAACCGCAAGGAGTCGCCGCGTGATTAGTTTGACTGCTTTTTTCTGGATTATGGTGATGTTTTTTGCCCTTATCGGCTCGATGCGCGGTTGGACAAAAGAAGTGATTGCCACATCTGGTCTGATTTTATCGCTTTTTGCCATCAACCAATTTGGCCCCTATTTCACGTCGCTGATGGGCGGGGGCAGCACAATTGATACTGATGCGGTTCGGCGGCAAGTGTTCTATTTGTTTACCGGCATCCACCTCGTCATCGCCTTTTTTAGCTACCAGGGTCCTGCATTTGCCGGCAGCCGCCTAGCCGAAAGATTACGTGTAAGAGACAGCTTACAGGATAAGCTGATGGGGCTATTGGTAGGCGGTGTGAACGGCTATTTGATCATCGGGGCCATACTCGCCTTTTTGGAATACCAGTTACAATCACCCAGCAACTGGGTGCGCTTGGCCCCCGGTGTGTCCTATCCGTTTTCTTGGGTCATTCGGACAACCGATATGGAGACATTGCTCACCAACTTACCACTACCACTTCTGGCGCCTTACCTGCCTTTCCTGGTTGTGATTGTCTTCTTGTTTGTGATTATTGTAATGATTTAACCTATCGACGTAGACCTGACAGGTTTCCTAAAACCTGTCAGGTCTTGTCAACGCTCTTTCTAGTTTTAGTCAGGAAGCATGATTACAGATTTTAAGCTGCGTAATGAGATGCATATTCATCTGGTCGGCATTGGCGGGTCGGGCATTTCGGCTATCGCCAGAGTGCTTTTGGGCCGAGGATTTGTGGTATCGGGGTCGGATATGCAAGCCAATGAGTTAACGGCCGTTCTCGCCACCGAAGGCGCAACCATTTTTCAGGGCCACCGGGCAGAAAATATCGCCGGCGCAGACGCGCTGGTCATTTCCTCAGCCGTACCGGACGACAACCCGGAAGTGGCGGCGGCGCGAGCGCAAGGCATCCCTGTGCTAAAACGAGCCGATCTACTGGGCCATCTGATGGCCGATAAAATCGGCGTCGCTGTTGCCGGATCACACGGCAAAACCACTACCACCGGCATGATTGCGCAAATTTTACTCCAGGCAGACCTGGACCCGACGGTGATTGTAGGCGGCACATTGCCAAGCATAGAGGGTAACGGCCGTTATGGCCAGGGCGACTATTTTGTGATCGAAGCCGACGAATACGACCATATGTTTTTGGGCCTGCGCCCCGAAGTGGCCGTCATCACCAGCATCGAGCACGACCACCCCGACCTCTTCCCCACCGAGGCCGATTACGTGGGCGCGTTCCGTGAATTTGTCGGCCTGCTGCCGGATGGCGGGCGGCTGATCGCCTGCGCCGATGATCCTGGCGTCCAGGAACTGCTCCACAATCTCACGCTGACGGACGTGGAAATTACAACCTATGCGCTGTCGGATGAAGAAACGGCCGTCTCCGCCGATTTCCAAGCTCTGGACTGCCGCCCCAACCAACTTGGCGGCATGGACTTTGTCGTCGAAGAAGATGGCCAACTCATTGGGCTGGCGCGGCTGCGCGTGCCTGGCCTGCATAACGTGCGAAACGCCCTGGCCGCTATCATCGTCAGCCTGGATTTAGGCATCGATTTTTCGCTTATTCGCCAGGGATTGGCCGAATTTGGCGGAATGGGGCGGCGTTTTCAGGTGTTGGGCGAAGTTGGTCACGTAACAGTCATCGACGATTATGCCCATCACCCCACCGAAATCCAGGCAACCCTGGCTGCCGCACGGCAGCGGTTTTCGGGACGCAGATTGTGGGCCGTGTGGCAGCCACACACCTACAGCCGCACTCGCCTGCTGGCCGAACAGTTCGCCAAAAGTTTCGACCAGGCCGACCGCGTCATTGCCCTGGATATTTACCGCAGCCGCGAACAAGACACCCTGGGCATGGATACTAGCGTGATCATCAATGCGATGAACCATCCCCACGCCATCCATATTCCCGACCGGCGCGCTGCGGCCGATTATCTGCTAGACCGGGTGCGCCCCGATGACGTCATCCTGACATTGGGCGCCGGCGACGGCGATATGGTCGGGCAGTGGGTGCTAGAAGGATTAAGCAAACGAGTTCAGGGCTAGACCAGGAGCTAGAGGAAGAGGGCATGAATCTAAAAACATCTGTACTTGAAGCCATTCAGAGCCAATACCGGGAAATTTTCGGGGAAAAGTTTCAACTAGACGCACCGTTAGCGAAATATACGTCGGCGCGTGTGGGCGGCCCGGCTGAAATGTTTCTCACAGTCGATAATGCGCTGGAATTGCAAACGGCCGTAGAACTGGCCTACGCTCAACACATCCCTTACTTCATCCTCGGCGGCGGCTCCAACATCCTCGTCGCCGATGAAGGCGTGCGCGGATTGGTGATCATGAACCGCGCCAGAACGGTGCGCTTCCGCCACACCGGCGCCCACGTCGTTTGCACCGCCGAATCCGGCATGAACCTCTCTTCCCTGGCGCGGCAGTGCATTGGCAAAGGGCTGGGCGGCCTGGAATGGGCCATTGGCATCCCCGGCACGCTGGGCGGCGCAGTTGTGGGCAACTCCGGCGCCCACGGCGGCGATATGGCCGGCAATTTACTGGCCGCCAACATCTGGGAACCCGGGCGCGGCGCAAAACTGTACAGCAAAGAAGACCTCAAATACAGCTACCGCGACAGCTTGCTCAAGCGGGAACAGGGGCGCAATCTGGCCCGGCGCGTGGTACTCTCCGCCGAACTACAGTTGACGCCTGAATCGGTGAGTGTGCTAACCGCCCGCGCGGATGGCTTTACTGCCTACCGCAAACAAACACAACCTGGCGGCGCGAGCATGGGATCCATGTTCAAAAATCCGCCCAATTATTACGCCGGTTACTTGATCGATACGGCCGGGCTTAAAGGGTATCAGGTGGGCAATGTACGCATCTCTGAAAAACACGCCAACTTTTTCGTCAGCGATGGCGACGCCACCGCCGAAGACATTCGCGCCCTCATTGCCGAAGCGTGGCACCGCGTACGTGGCCAATTTGGTGTAGAAATGGAACTGGAAGTCGAACTGGTTGGCGACTGGAAATTTAGCGAGTAAGGCATGGCGCAGGACAAAATCCGCCAGCAACAACGACAAGACATGAACGAGCAAACAAACCATTTCAACAAACTAAAGATTGGCGTCATCTTTGGCGGGCGCTCTGGCGAGCATGAAGTGTCGCTGCTGTCGGCGCAATCGGTGATGGCGGCGTTGGACCGCGAAAAGTATGACGTGGTGCCGGTGGGCATTACCCGCGACGGCCGTTGGCTGACCGGTAACGTGGTGGCTGCCCTGACCGAAGGCAACACCGACGTCCAGCCGACGGCGCTGCTGCCCGATCCGCAAATTTCTGGCCTGATGGCGCTGCAAGAAACCAACACGCAACCGACCGGGCTAACGGCCGTTACCCACCTCGATGTCCTCATACCCGTGCTGCATGGAACCTACGGCGAAGACGGCACAGTGCAAGGTCTGTTGGAATTGGCCGGCCTGCCCTACGTCGGCGCGGGCGTTGTCGGCTCGGCGGTGGGCATGGACAAGGCCATTTTTAAGCACGTCATGGCGGCCAACGGCCTGCCGGTGCTGCCCTGGGAACTGGTAACGCGGCAAGAATGGATGATAGGCGAAACGGCCGTGTTGGAAAAATTGGAAGCCGCCCTCAGCTACCCCATGTTCACCAAACCCGCCAATCTGGGGTCCAGCGTGGGCATCAGCAAATGCAAAAATCGTACCGAACTGGTCGCCGGG
>WBZL01003525.1_pt1 | contig 14237 bp, 15 predicted proteins | sample 5204291 | NCBI WGS metagenome assembly WBZL01 (sample SAMN12344345, study PRJNA552823) | activated sludge metagenome | biome: Activated sludge suspended growth; feature: Nitrification reactor; material: Wastewater; isolation source: activated sludge from nitrification reactor of wastewater...
ACCATCCAGCACGCCAACGCCACCATCGGCCGCTACGACATGCCCGCTGAAGAACCAATCATTAAACCACAGCCAGCAGCGGCCGCGCCGGTTGCCTACACCGGCGAACAACCAGCAATCCCCCAATCGCCACAAACGGCCGTTTCTTCCCCAAAGCGTCTTGTATTCGGTCAGGGTTGGGTATCGGCCGACAAGCTGCCGGATCCAATGTCATCAAACGGCCGTTCCACCGTCAAAGCCAAAAGCAGCCCAGCACCCGCCCCAGCACCCGCACCGGCCGCAGCCAACCGCATCCCCGTTCCTGGAACAAACCACGACTACCACCCAGCAAGCCTCGCAAGCTGGTGGGCAGTCATCGCAGCCATCAGCCGCCACAAAGACCTGGCCACCCGCATCAACCAGATAGAAAGTGCCATCGCCGCTCTCACCGTCGAAACCTGCTACCTTGCCGACCAGTCCACCGCCACCAACGTCATGAAGTTTCTCAAGCGCAACCGTCCCCCTCGCGGCCACCGCCACGACCATCCCACCACCCCCCTCCTCGTTGCCTTGCGAAATCGTCTTTTCCAACTCGACAGCGCGGCCGACGAACCAGAGCCACAAACGGCCGTTTCTGCTCCCACACCACCCACGGCCGTCCCCCTCGCCGACACCGTCGCCACCGCCCTCGCTGGCTCCCCGCCACCACCACCCGCCGACCCTAACGGCTCAACCCCTCCGAGGCTCATCTTCGGCCAAACACCCTCATCCTTCGGCCGAAAAGCAAAGCGGACAGCCCCGCCGTCCGCTCAGTTATCATTGTTCGGTTAGTTTTATGGTTGGGCAGCCATGCGCTGCCCTCTCTCTCAAAGGATTAAATATGCTCCACATAATCACCACTGAAAATACCCGTTACGTTGTTCAATACTGGTCAGACGAAGATCAAGCCTACATCACAAAGCATTTGTTTGAAGACGGCACCATCGAAGCCGCCAAAACCTTTGTTAACCTTCTCATGCAGCAAATCAATCCCCCCGATGCCGTCCGCATCTACGACCTGCAAGAGCTAAAAATTGTCCACCTCGTCAGCAACATCCCATTCTAGGAGACCCCCATCATGTTCTACATCTCTCAAAACCAGCTCGATGAGCTATCAAACGTCGTCTACGACCTTGCAACCGTCCAGCGCACCCCACACGAAGCCGCAGGCATAGCCATCAACGCCCAAAACATCCTCATGGAGATTGAATACAGCCAGCCCTGCCGGGCTGCAAACTTGCTCGATTCAATCATCCATCTCCGCTCCGCCGCCAACTATGCCCAATTCGGTGCCGCCATGTGTCCCTTCTCCGTCACCAAATCCTACATCTTGGAGAAGTTCAATCGCTTCCAGGACGACCCCATCCACTACTTTGCCACCCTCGACGCTGTCGGCCGCCAACGCTTCGCCAACTGGATTCTCACCTCCCAGCCAGAAGGAGCTATACCATGAACGACGGCCTAACCGAAGACAAAAACATCCTCATCACCGTTTGCTCAACTTCCCTCTTTCACGCTCCCGGCATGTTTGCCTATGCCAAACGTGTTTACCATGATGGCAACACCCAAGTCGCCTTTGAAATCATGCAGGGCTTAACCAGCAACCAGGTCGCTGATGAAGCCGTTTGGCATCTCCTTTCCGGCTTCATCCCCATCATCATCAACGGCACCAACGTCCAATTCGAGCTGCCCCAAACCGCCTATCTTGGAGAACTCTCTGACGAGGCTTAACCTATTACCATTTTGACAGACACAGAACCGGAAAAACGGCCGTTTTCCTCCCTCCCCGCAAAATGGTACAATCCCCACAAGATGCGTTCACCACGACCCAAATTCACCCACACCGATATGGAACTCATGCGGCTGCGGTTGTCGCTCACCCCTGGTCAGCGCATTCAGGCCATGCTCGATGCCCGTACTGTTCTCGTTGGGCTCATTCGTGGACGGCTACAGCAACAATACCCCAATCTCTCTCCCCCTGACCTCAATCTCAAACTGCTGGAGGAAATTGAACGTGCCAAGCAAGTCAAACCCTGGGCTGACTATCTTTCTCGACATTCTCCTCACGCTTGAGTCCCTCGACACTCCCTATGCCATTATCGGTGGTTTTGCAGCTACTATCTACGGCATTACCCGCGCGACTTTTGATATTGACATTGTTGTCAACCTTGCAGAACAGCATATTCAGGCATTAGCCAATGCTTATCCCCCACCCCGCTTCTATGCCGACCCGCTACAAATGCGAAATGCGATGCGTTTAGGCACTACCTTCAATATTATTGATGTTGAACGGGGTGAAAAGGCGGATCTTTTTCCCCTCACAATGGATTTGCGCTACAAGCCAGCCTTTGACAATCGCGTGCGCCGACTTGTCTCCCTGCCAGATATGGAACCCTTCTCCGTATGGGCCGCACGACCAGAGGATGTGATTATAGGTAAGTTGATGGCCTGGAAAGAGGGTCGTTCGGAGCGACATCCCTCAGATATTTTTGAGATGATGCTCTTTCATTATCTGACTGTGCCTACCCAAGAAACTTTTGCTGAAGCTTATGTTGATCAGCGTGCCAAAGAATTAGGAGAAGCCGTTTTTGACCTTTGGCAGCTTCTTAAAACGGCCGCTTTTGAGCAGGCAACTGAAGATAATAACGGCTAACGGCCGTTTCCCCCCACCCTTAACCCCCTATACCCAACCTATCCACTATTCCAGATGGCCGTTGCCCGATAACGGCCGTTTCTCTCCCCGGCTGCCATAATAACCCTCGCATTGGATAAACCCCCTGTTTGCTCCTGCACTTAAAGCTTTACGCGACAAAACAGGGGATCGCCAAGATTCATCAATTTTTGGAACAATACTTTCCAACTTCTGCTCATTCTTCAGATAAATCAAAACGTATCTGGAGGTGCAGCATGGCACGTTTACCCGACGGAGAAAAAGAAAGACGGCTAAACAGGCTCACAAAATTACTTGGCCGTTGCCGTTTAGGGCTGACTGAGCAGGAAGTAGCAGAAGAAATGGGCTGGGATCGTCGTACAGCAAACAACTATTTACGAGAACTGGACGAACAAGAGCAAGCCCATCGAGATGGGCGTAAGTGGTATCCTGGGTAAATTGGTTGGAATCAAATTGCTTTGTAATTTTCCAACTGCTAATTATATTGATGCTTATGGCGATTATGATAACCTCTATCAATGTCGTAATTCTTAAATACCGGAGAATAACTTATGCCTCGCATTAGCCAAGAAGACAAAAAACGCAGTAAAGAACAAGTATTCATGTGCATCAAGCGGCACCATGGATTACGTGAAGCTGAAATCGAGGAACTTCTGGGCATTGGCCGCCGTACAATCAACAACTACCTCAATCAATTGGAACGTGAAGGCAAAGTTTATAAGAATGGCGTGTTGTGGTTCGCAGACCCTGATGCAGGCACCTGGTTGCGACGAATCGAGTTAGCAGCTGATGAAGCCTATACCCTCTATTTGGCTACCCGGATGTTTGTACGACACACAGATAAACGAAACAAAACGGCCGTTTCCGCCCTGTCACGTTTAGCTGAAGTATTAAAAACAGACCTGTCCGTTGATAATCAAATCTTTGATGCAGCCCAAACCTTGCGTGCCAAAGAAAAACGGCCGTTATATGAAACCCACTTCACCGAACTCATCCGCGCCTACCTTCGTCGTAATCCCGTCACCATCACCTATCGCTCCGCAGCTGGTGTCGAATTTCAGACTTGCTTTCAAACCTACTTAATTGAACCATCAGCCATCGGTTACACCCTCTACCTCATAGGCCATAGCCAGCATGTCAATGCAATCCGTGCTTACAAAATTGAGCGGATAACGGCCGTTGAAGTAGATTATGAAAATAATTACCAAATTCCCGAAGAATATTTGACACCCGCTTTTCTCAAAAATGCCTGGTCAATCATCAGCGGCGAAAACACAGAAAAGGTTTTGCTTCGCTTCAAGAAAAGGATAAAAGCACGTGTCCTGGAAACCAACTGGCATCCAGCCCAGGAGTACGACGATACCCAGGCAGATGGCTCACTTCTATGGTGGGTACATGTAGCCAGCACCATTGACATGGAACCCTGGATTCGCGGCTGGGGCGGAGATGTAGAAGTACTGGAACCAGATCACCTGCGCGAAGCCATCAAAGCCCATGTGCGCCGCTCAGCTAAAACCTATGGCCTTACAACACAAACGGCCGTTTCCCCCACCGACCGCCTCCTCCAACTTTGGGGCAAAACCAGCAAATACACCCAACACTTCCACCCCGCCCTCTACCACATGTTCGACGTTGCCCATATCGCCCAACAACTTCTCAGCCCCCGCGCCACCCCTCGCTGGCGGCAAGTGTTAGGGCATACACTCAGCACAAACCCTGATGCACTTTACGAATGGCTACCTTATTTGATAGCCCTACACGACATTGGCAAACTATCACCCCCCTTCCAAAACCAAAATCTTCAGCAAAAACAGCGGCTTGAAGGCGAAGGCTTTTCCTTCGGACAATCCAGCACAAAGCAGCACCACACCATTGTTGGCCGTCTTCTGCTAAACGACTACACAGCAGAATGGCCGACCAACCTGCGCCACGCTTTTTTAGACATGGTAAGCGGTCATCATGGCATCTACCAACCAGAAGGAATGCAGGCTCAAAACAACTTTGACCGTATTCAGGAACCAGCCGAATGGGCTGATTTGCGCCGTCACGCCATGACTTTACTTAAAAGCCATCTTTGTCAGCAGTGGCCGCAAACCCTGCCCAACCCCAACAACGTCTCCGCCGCCATCGCCGCCCTCAACGGCTTCTGCATTTTGTGTGACTGGCTTGGTTCTGATGGCGACTACTTCACCCCCAAACCCAGCACCCCCCTGCCCGACTACATCATTCACAGCCGTCACCAAGCGTTTGCACGGGTACAAAAGGCGGGGTTATTCCAAACGGCCGTTTCCCACACCCCCGCCACCTTCACCCAACTCTTCCACGACTTCACCGATCCGCCTCGCCCCCTACAACAAACCATTGAGCAAATTCCAGTCGAGTTAATGAACCATCCCACCCTCACCATCATCGAAGCCCCCACCGGCGAAGGCAAAACCGAAGCCGCCCTCTTGTTAGCCCGTCGCATCGCCATCCAGCAAGGCACAGACGAAATGTATATCGCCCTACCCACAACAGCCACCAGCAACGCCATGCACCAGCGCATCATCACCCATTTGCAAGAGCGGCTGGGACTGGAAATAGATGCCCAACTCATCCACGGCCAGAGCTTTCTTTTAGAGGATGACGTGGCCGTCAACTCCCTCATAAATGGTGAAAAACCAGAAGAAGACGAAGCCGCCGAAAACTGGTTCGCGCCCAAGAAAAAGGCACTTTTGGCTCCCTTTGGTGTCGGCACCATTGATCAGGCAGAGCTATCCGCCCTCAATGTGAAACACAACGCCCTGCGACTCATCGGACTGGCAGGCAAAACCATCATTCTCGACGAAGTCCACGCCTACGACACTTATATGACCACCATCATCAAGCGCATGTTAAGCTGGCTGTCAGCACTGGGCAGTTCCGTCATCCTGCTATCAGCTACTTTGCCCAAAGCCAAACGGCGCGACCTCATCAACGCCTATGCGGGTCACACAGAGACGGCCACACTCAATTTAGACACCTATCCCAGCCTAATCACCATCAATGCCCACAACAGCTATACCCCCACAGAACCCATCCCTGTTTTTCAACAAGACAAGCGCATTCAGCTCGATACCTTGACCTTCACAGATGAGCAAGCAGCTGAAAAAGCGGCGTGGTTATTAGCCCAAGTAGCAAATGGCGGCACCATTTGCTGGATTACCAACACCGTCAATCGCGCCCAAGCGATTTTTGAGGCTTTACAGACTGCGCCAGACGTAGATTTGACCTTACTTCATAGCCGTTTCCCCCACAACCAACGCCAAACCATCGAAACCAACATCTTGCAAAAATATGGCAAGCCATCAACAGCCAGTCAACGCCCACATAAGGGCATTGTCATCGGTACCCAAGTGTTGGAGCAAAGCCTCGACCTCGATTTTGACCTGATGGTCACAGACCTGGCCCCCATTGACCTGATTTTGCAACGTGCTGGACGCTTACACCGCCATCAGCGAAATTTGGCCGACCGCTTTGACCACACCACACCCCGCCTGTTCATCAACAGCCTGCGCCAAAAAGCAGACCAACACATCTACGGCGATTACATTCTGCAAATGACCCAACGCACCTTGCAAGAGCGAGACACCTTCTCTCTTCCCACGGACTACCGTTTGCTCATTGAAGCCGTTTACACAGAAGCCAAACCGAGCCAGCAAGATGAGGCACTTTATAATGCCTGGGATGCGCTGGACGAAGAGGCGTACCGCCTGGAAACAGAAGCCAATATGCGTCTGGCTGATGAACCGCTGCCTAATTATCCCTTTTACCGCAGTGCCAAATTGCAAGGGTTTTCAGAAGATGAAGACAGCACGGCTTGGGCTGTGGCTCAAACACGCTGGTCGGAACGGGAGACAATTACCTTGATTCCGCTCGTGAAAAACGGCAATTTGGCGATGGTCGTAGGAGATGAAACGGAACAGACCGTGCCGCTAACCACCAAAGCACCACGCCCACAACAACTTCACTTGCTGCGGCACAGTTTGCGCGTATCGCAATACAAATTGGTGCAAGCGGTCAAAGCGGCGCATACAGAGCAACCTACTCCCCTCTTTTCGTCAGCGTTACTCAAACATGTATATCCGTTGTGGTTAACGCCAGTCGAAGGGGAAACGGCCGTTTACCACAACCCTACTCTCCAACAACCCGTTTACCTACACCCTAAACTCGGTCTCGTTTTCGGTGAATATCATGGAAAATAAAAAATCCCCACGGGTGTGTGGGGAAAAAATTCCTAGCTCTTTTCTCATTAGCTAGTATACACGGTACACCCCCAATGATTTGGGGAACTAAGACCAGTATAACACTTTTGTAAAATAATGAAAACATAAATTCGTATTTGCTAGTATACACTTATTTTATCTCTATCTGTATTTATGCTATTCTTTTTTCCATTAACTACAAATTGGAAATTAAGGAGAGCATATGAATGCAAAGAAAACAATATGATTGGTGTAGTAACGGGCAATGCCCTTGTTCTGTGAAGTTGTTTGTGAAGCAACGTTTAAGCTACTTCTCAGTAGAAGAAGCAGCAGAGGAGATAGGAGAAAGCAAAAAAAGAGTTCTGAACTGTTTAAATAATTTACAAGACTGGAATATTGTTTGTAGAGATGAAAAGAGGAACTTGTGGAGTCCAGATCATCCGGCCTGAAGATCAGAACCTCACAAGTCCCATCTAACCTAATTGAATTTTATCGTTTCTTTCTCATTTCAACGAATCTGCAATGGGAAGCTTTTGAAAAAGCCGTCATTGCAGATTTGTTAAAGCCAATTAAAGGAGTCAACATGCGAGAACCCCCCACCTTTAATCTGTGGTCAGAGCCGTGGCTAACGGTTGAATGGCAAATCAGCGCCAAACGGCCGTTACCCACCCTGTCCACCCTCAGTCTGCAAGAAGCACTCAGCCAAGCCCACGACATCCACGCCTTGTACGAGCCATCCCCGCTCGTCGTCGCCGCCGTCCATCGCCTGCTCGTCGCCATCTTGCAAGACATCTATCAGCCCCAGCATCCGCCAGATTTAGTCGCCATTTGGCAAAACGGCCGTTTCCACCTCGATAAACTCGCCGAATTCGGCAACCGTTACGCCAACCGCTTCGACCTCTTCTCCGAAGATGCCCCCTTCCTGCAAACATCTGATTTGGGTTTGCAGCCTGCCAAAGAAGACAAAGCCAAACCCGTCGCCTACCTCTTGCAAGAACAGAGCGCGGGAACGGCCGTTACCCATTACAACCACGCCTACGACGACACCCAAACCTTTTGTGCTTCTTGTGCCGCCAAAGGCATCTTGCTCACGCCACCCTTCGCCTCATCTGGCGGTGCCGGCATCAAACCATCCATCAACGGCGTACCACCTATCTATGTTTTCCCAGGCGGGGACACACTGTTCGACAGTTTGACGGCCTCATTAACAACCCCAGCCTTCCAACCCATTCCTAGTCAATCTGTTCAAGACAAGGCATGGTGGCAACGGCCGTTACCCATCACCATTGGCAAAAGCAATGAACTAAGGCGGGTTGGCTATCTCCACAGCCTGCTCTTCCCCGCCCGTCGCGTGCGCCTTCATCCACAGAAATTAACCCAACCCTGCACCTGTTGTGGCGCACAAACAGCCTGGGGTGTATCAACAATGGTGTATGAAATGGGCGAAAGCCGTCCTAAAACAGCATCGTTTTGGCGAGATCCCTTTGCTGCCTATCGTATTCCCAAAAACGCCCAAGAAAACCCCTTACCCATCCGTCCCGTCACCAATCGCGTTTTGTGGCGGGAATTTGATGGCCTTTTCTTGGCCGACAAGCCTGATGAAAACAGCGGCCTCAAAGGAACTCGCCCCGCCATACTCGACCAACTTGAAGAAGTATGGCGCGATAACCAATCAGTCCTGCCCTTCAAAAATATACCGCTGCGTGCCATCGGCTTACTCACCGACATGAAGATGAAAATCTTTGAATGGGATGAAACTGGCTTCACCGTACCGCCCCGTTTGCTAACCGATGCCGACGCCGCCCACACCATCAAAATCAGCATTGACTTTGCCGTGCGTAGCGAAGGCACACTCAAAAGCACCTTCAACCAATACTTTGGCGGCGGCGGCAAATCAGAACGGTACGCCGCCCTCAAAAAGCAGATGAGCCAACAATATTGGCAAGCCCTGGGCGAAGCATTCCAGCAGTACATTTTGCAGTTTACGCTAGACGCCAACAGCGAACTGTTATTCCATCAATGGCTCGACACCGTGTTAAAAACAGGCCGTCAAGTCTTCCAAGAAACCGTTCTCTCCTTACCCGCGACCGGAGACGTAGCCGTACCCAATGTCAAACGGTACAGCAACCTCAACCGCAGCGACATCAAAATGATCCGACTGCGCGAAGATGCCATGGATGACTGCGCCAAATTTCTATATGGCTATCGCAAAAAAAATTACCCCAAACCACAGGAGGTCTCATGACCACATCAACAACCAGCAAAAAATTTGTGACCATGCTGGGCAAGCTGGAAGATGGCGACCGCGCCAAACTCAAACGCAATGCCGGGCAAACCCTCAACGACAGCCGCGACGTGATGGGCTTGTTCTATAACAAGCTCCTGCGTGAGGTTCAAATTGACAAATGGGACGAGGAAACCTACTTTCTCGTTGCCACCCTCTACCCCTTTGATAAACAGCGCGGACGGCCGGATGAGGTGACAAATGATGAGGCAGATGGGGTGGGAGAAACGGCCGTTTCCCCCACCCACACCCCCTCATTCGGCAAATCATTACGGGACATACGCACCGAGAAAAACGGCAACGGCCTCGACCGCCGCGTCGAACGCCTGCTCGATGCCGATGCCAGCCAAATGCCCTTCTACCTACGCCGCGAAGTTAACTTCGTTACCAACGAAGGCGGCACCATCAACTGGGCAACCCTACTCGACGATCTCCTCAAATGGGATCATCCCGACCGCTACATTCAACGAAACTGGGCGCGTGATTACTTCACCAGCCAACCATCGTCCAAACCAGAATAAAGAAAGCAGTCAAGCACAGGACGGCTTAACAATCCGTCCCTACCAAAACCAGCAACGCGCTTCAGCACGTTTTCTCTCACAAACACCAAATCAATTTGGTGTACAAAACAAAAAGGAAAATTCTCATGTTAATTCAAATTCATATGCTCCAAAACTATGTCCCCTCCCTACTCAACCGTGATGACTCCGGCGCAGCCAAAAGCGCCCCCTTCGGCGGCCGCCAACGCAGCCGCATCTCCAGCCAATGCCTCAAACGCAGCATTCGCCTCTCCGACAGCATCCAAAACGCCTTCAAAGAAGATGGCCTACTGGCTGATCGCACCAAACGCCTGCCCAAACTCGTCGCCCAAGCCCTGCGCGACATGGGCACTGAAGAAGAAGTTTGCACCGCCATCGCCCAGCTTAGTGCCGAAATCGGCCAGGAATCTACAAAACGAGAGAGCAAAACCGTTGATTTAGAAAATTTGGAAACCCGTCAGCTCATCTTTATTGGCGCGAACGAAGTTAAAACCATCGCCGAAAAACTACTGGCACTCTACAACGAAGACCCCAAGAAATGGGAAAAACGAAAAATCGAAGAAATTACCAGTGTCCTCGGTTCCAGCGTGCCACGTTCTGTAGACATTGCCATGTTTGGTCGCATGACCACCTCCGCCGCCTTTGAGGATATTCAGGCCAGTGTACAGGTCGCTCATGCCCTAGCAACCAATGAACTAGTCCGCGTCTATGACTTCTTCACGGCCGTTGACGACCTCAAAAAAGAGGATGATTCCGCCGACGCTGGCGCAGGTATGCTTGGCGATGTAGAACTAAACAGCTCCACCTACTACAAATACTTCAACATCCATTGGGAAGGGCTAGTAGACAACCTGGGCGGCGATACCGAAGTGGCCGCCAAAGCCGTCACTGCTTTTGTGGAAGCCGCCGCATTAGCCCAACCCAGCGGCAAACAAAACAGTACCGCAGCCCTCAACCTGCCCGATTTTGTGCTAATAGAAGTCAGCGACAAAAACATACCCGTCAACTACGCCAACGCCTTCCTCAAACCAGCCGCCCCCTGGGCCAATGAAACCCTAATGCAAAACGCCATTAGCAAGCTGGACAAGTATGGGCAAACTTTGCGGACTGCTTATGGGCTAAATGGTCAACGTGCCTACTTTTCCACAGAGACAGAAGCAGATATTACCGATGCCCACAACGTCCAATCCCTGCCCAACCTACAAACATGGGTAAGCAATCAAATTGCGGAGGTCGTCCATGCCAGCTAACACCCTCTTTCTACGGCTCGAAGCCCCCCTCCAATCATGGGGCGAGCGCAGCCGTTGGAGCATCCGTGACACTGCCCCTATGCCAACCAAATCCGGCATCATCGGCCTGATCGCTTGCGCTTTGGGCTACAAAACGGATGAACAAATACGGCCGTTATCCCAAAAAACACACCTTGGCATCCGTGTAGACGCACCCGGCACCCAAATCATCGACTACCACACCATCGGTGGCGGTTATGATTATCCGACCCTCCTGACAGCACAAGGTAAGCCTAAAAACAGCAGTGGCTCCCCTCACACCGAACTATCCGAACGTGCTTACCTATGTGATGCTTCCTTTTTGGCGGCACTGCAAGTTAGGGATGAGAATGACACCCCAATGATTGAGCAAATGGCACAAGCCCTGCAAAACCCCATTTGGCCTGTCTATCTGGGGCGTAAAACTTGTGTGCCTAGTCGCCCTGTCTTTGCCGGTGTAGGTATATATGACAACATACTGAACGCACTTATTCGGCATGAGAGTTTTACACACTATCGCTCGACGCAATTAGACAAACGGCCGTTCACCCTCACCTTCACCCTAGAAACCGACCAACCAACCGGCCAACGCCACCGCGACAACATCCACTCCCGCCAATACCGCACCTATCACCCCCGCTACACCACCACACCCCAACCAGATGATCTGCCCCACTACACCACCAAGGAGGAAAATGGACATGTATCTCTCCAGATTACAGCTTAACCCCACCAGCCGCACCCTCTGGCGCAACGTGGCAGACCAGCCCTATCGGCTGCACCAACTCGTCATGCAAGGTTTCCCCAACGGTGTGGATCGGGAAAAGGCCAACGTTCTGCACCGCCTGGACCCAACCCATCACGGCCTCATGCTGCTCGTCCAGTCTGACATTCAGCCAAATTGGGACTCGCTTGACCGCGATCTGCTGCTGCCAGCAGACCCCTTCGATCCGCTCCCTAATCCGGCCGTGCAAATGATGACCGATTTAGGGTTACAAAACGGCCGTATTCTCACCTTCCGCCTCCGCGCCAACCCCACCATCAAAAAAGTCCGCCGCGATGAACAGGGCGAACGACGCAACAGCAACCGCGTTCCCCTGGTACGTGAAAACGAACAATTCGCTTGGCTAACAGAAAAAGCCCAACAATCCGGCTTCCGCCTCCTCGATGCCAGCATCAACCCCGAAGGCAAACAAACCGACTACGGCAAAAGGCTAACCATTTACACCATTTTGATTAACGGCCGTCTCCAAATCACCAACGCCAACCAATTCAGCACCGCTCTCCAACAAGGCATCGGCCCCGCCAAAGCCTTCGGCTGCGGTTTGCTCTCACTCGCACCCGCCTAACCCAAACCTCCGAGGCCTTCAAGACCTCGGAGATACAAATCTGCACCTTAACAACCCAATATCACCTCAACCAGTCACTGATAACTGATTACCGATCACCGATTACTGGTCACCAATTCCTGACCACTGGAGGCAAAATGCAAGATTTACATGAACTACCCAAACTAAGCGACTCCCTCAGCTACCTCTACATCGAACACGCCATCCTCGACAAAAGCCAGCAGGCCATCGAATTCATCCAGGAACACAGCCGCACCCACATCCCCATCGCCAACCTCACCCTCCTCATGCTCGGCCCCGGCACCTCCATCACCCACGCCGCCATCAAAACCCTCGCCGACAACGGCTGCACCGTTCTCTGGACAGGCCAGGATGCCACTCGCTTCTATGCCCAAGGTCTCGGCGAAACCCGCAAAGCCCAACGCCTGCTCTACCAAGCCGAACTCGTCAGCAGCCCCGCCAAACGGCAGCAAATCGTCATCAACATGTACCGCCACCGCTTCGCCACCACCCTCTCCCCAGACCTCACCCTGCCGCAAATCCGGGGTCTCGAAGGCGTTCGCGTTCGCCAAACCTACGCCCAGGCCAGCAAAAAATATGGCGTACCCTGGCACGGCCGTAACTACGACCGCAACAGTTGGCGCAACGCCGACCCCATCAACCGCGCCCTCTCCGCCGCCAACGCCCTCCTCAACGGCCTCTGCCACGCCGCCATCATCTCCGGCGGCTACAGCCCCGGCCTCGGCTTCATCCACACCGGCAAACAGCTCTCCTTCGTCTACGACATCGCCGACCTCTACAAAGCCGAATTCACCATCCCCACCGCCTTTGCCACCATTGCCAAAGGCACCCACCAAGTCGAAAGCCGCGTCCGCACCGCCTGCCGCCAGGTCTTCAAAGACAACAAGCTGCTCCAGCGCATCCTGCCCGACATCGACACCATCCTCACCCTTCCCGATATAGATGCCCAGCCCATTGACCCCCACGGCAACATAGACACCGACCCTGCCCTCCCCACCCGCCTCTGGAGCCGCATCGAAGGCGACGAAGAAGAATAATTGCAAGGGAGCAGGTAGCAGCGGAGCAGCAGAGATCACCCCTGCCCCTGCCCCTTTGCCCTTTGGAGAGTACCATGATTGTAATGATCCTCGAAAACGTCCCCACCTCCCTGCGCGGCGAACTCAGCCGCTGGCTGCTTGAACCCCAAGCTGGCGTCTTTGTCGGCCACCTTTCCGCCCGCGTTCGTGACAAACTGTGGGACAAAGCGTGCCGAGCCAAAAAGGCTGGCAGCGTCCTACAAATCTGGTCCACCAACACCGAACAACGCTTCCAAATGCGAATGTTCGGCCGACCCAGCCGCTACATCCGCGACCTTGAAGGGCTTCAACTCGTCGAAATCCCCCACGATTTGACCCAAAAAGCTAACGGAAGTATCATCAGCAAGCGTTTAAAACGCCTAGCAAAAGATGCCACATCTGGCGGTTCATCCGTTAGCCAACGCCACATCTAGCCCTTCCAACAACCGAAGGGTTTTCCCCACACCCGTGGGGGTGAACCGAGAGAGAGGCGGGGGCCGATGAGCGATGAGGAAGTTTTCCCCACACCCGTGGGGGTGAACCGACGACAGGCAACGCAGCACCTGTCAACCTAGCGTTTTCCCCACACCCGTGGGGGTGAACCGTTAACTCGACTACCCAAAGCACGGCCGGCATCGTTTTCCCCACACCCGTGGGGGTGAACCGACTGGAATGCTTGGAAAGGGTCATTCCCCTCAAGTTTTCCCCACACCCGTGGGGGTGAACCGGGTGAGTGGCAGAAGATTAAGGGGAGCCGCCGCGTTTTCCCCACACCCGTGGGGGTGAACCGCTGCCAGCCAGCCCATAGA
>WBZL01003528.1_pt1 | contig 14228 bp, 10 predicted proteins | sample 5204291 | NCBI WGS metagenome assembly WBZL01 (sample SAMN12344345, study PRJNA552823) | activated sludge metagenome | biome: Activated sludge suspended growth; feature: Nitrification reactor; material: Wastewater; isolation source: activated sludge from nitrification reactor of wastewater...
GATCAACTGATAACTTATTGGCTCGTTTCCATATTGAGAATTGGTGTTTACAATCTACGTTCTACGTTCTAAATTTCCTTATGTGGTGGCTTTCCATTCCCTCCAATCGTACACGTTTATATAAATCGGTCGGCCTCAGCGTGCTCATCGTGGGTGCCAGCCTGTTCCTACTTCTGATCCTTCTTTATTTTGGCTTGCGCGTCTCCCGGGTTATTTTGCCCGGTATTCGGGTGAATGAGGTGGATTTAACTTTCAAAACCGTTGGCTCCGCCATTCCGGTGCTGGATGAAACCTGGAATCAGAACCACCTCATCGTCTTGATCGCTGATGACTGGCAAACTTTTCGGAATCCTGTCGCGTTGGGGTTTCAACTGGATGCGGATGCCACAGCACTGGCCGCGTATAACGCAAGTTATGAAGGCGGATTTTTCGCCGGGGTCGGGCGGATGTTGGGGTTGGCTGATCCCGCGGAGGTCGTTCCGGTGATCACATTCGACGAAACAGTCGCTCTCGCGGGGTTACAGGATGTCAGTGGTGAAGCCAATATCGTTCCTCAAGAAGCGACGTTGGCCCTCGATGGTGAGGACTTAGTCATCGTTCCGGGGATTTACGGGCGCACGCTCAACGTGGAAGCCACTTTTCAAACCCTCGCGGCGGATCCCCTGGTCACTTTTCTGAGCGGATACCTGCCCGCGACGCTTTCATCGGTTGTCCCCGCGATTGCTGAAGTGTCTCCGGACGTGCTCGCCCAGGCGCAGGCATTTGTCGCACAACCCATCGTTTTTAAAGCCTACGACCCCATCCTCAATGAATACTACGAATGGCCTGCCTCCCGTGAAGCCCTCGTTGCGGCCATGCGCCTACAAATTCAGGATGGGAGTGTCGTGCTCGTTACCGATTCTGCCCCTCTGCGGGACGAATTAAACTACTTCAGCAACAACTTTACCCCGGATCGGTGGCTAGACCTCGACTCCATTGACGAAATGCTGGACGCCGCCCTTCAACCCGACGCCTCGGTCGTCTTCACCGTGCGCCACGCCCCCACCACCTATACCGTTCAGGCAGGTGATACGCTTCTCGTCATCGCGTGGCGACAAGGGATGCCTCTTTGGCGCATTCTCCAGGCCAATCCTGGCATTGATCTCGACAACCTCATCACCGGAACTACCCTGCTCATCCCCGCCAAAACCGACTTGATCGACCGTCCCATCGTGTTTGGAAAACGGATACTGGTTGATTTGAGCGATCAGCACATGTGGGGTTTTGAAGGCGATACCCTGGTTTTTGACCAGATCATCAGCACGGGCATCGACCGTTCCCCCACCCAACCCGGTATTTTTCAGGTTCGTAGTCACGTCGAAAACGCCTTCGCCTCGGTGTGGGACTTGTACATGCCCAACTTCATCGGCATTTACGAAGCCTGGCCGGGGTTTGAAAACGGGTTCCACGGGCTACCCCTTCTCGCAGATGGGAAAGTGCTCTGGCGAGGCATCCTCGGCCAACCGGTTTCCTATGGGTGCATCATCCTCGACACTGCCGCCGCCCAATCCCTCTACACCTGGGCTGAAGAAGGCGTCATCGTCGAAATTCGGGAGTGAGTTGAACGCCCTTTATTTTTTGGCCCCTCGGCAACTTGAAATCCGCGAGGGGCAACTGCCCCCTCCTGCGCCGGACGAACTGCTGATCGAAACCCACCTCTCTGCGATCAGCCCGGGCACGGAGATGCTGGTCTATCGGGGGGAAATGCCCGAACAGCTTTCCACCGACGAAAACATCCCCTCCCTCGCCGGGGAATTTCGGTACCCTCTCCAATACGGGTACACCAGCGTGGGACGTGTCGCGGACGTGGGGAGTCCCGCCCTCGCGGGGTGGGTGAACCGTTTCGTTTTCTCCTTTCAACCCCATCAAACCCACTTCATCGCCACCCCCGCACAAGTGATCCCGATTCCCGATGGGATCACCCCCGCACAAGCCCTTTTCCTCCCCAACATGGAAACGGCGGTGAATTTTGTCATGGACGGGCAACCCCTCATCGGGGAACGCGTGGCCGTGTTCGGGCAAGGGATTGTTGGATTGCTGACCACTGCCCTCCTCGCCCAGTTTCCCCTCGAAAAGTTGATCACCTTCGATCATTTTCCCCTTCGTCGTGCCGCCTCCCTCGCCGCCGGGGCCACCGAGTCCCTACGCGTTCCTACGAATTCCCACAAATTCCCGCAACCTCCTTTCGACCTCACCTACGAACTGACGGGTGCTCCCGCCGCGCTCAATGATGCCATCGCGGTCACCGGCTTTGATGGGCGGGTGATCATGGGGTCGTGGTACGGGCAAAAACGTGCCCCGCTGGATTTGGGCGGGTATTTTCACCGTTCGCGCATCCGATTGATTAGCAGTCAGGTCAGTACGCTCGCCCCGCAATTTTCCGGGCGGTGGGACAAAGCGCGGCGGTTTGAGGTCGCGTGGGAGATGATCCGCCGCGTCCACCCCGAACAGTGGATGACCCACACGATCCCCTTTGAAAAGGCGGAAGAGGCTTACCGGTTGATCGACCAAACGCCGCAGGATACGATCCAGGTGGTGTTGGCCTATCGGGGGCAAGGATAAGCGAAGAATTGGAGAATGGTTTGTCTTGATCCATTTTCAAACGGGAGTATAATCGCCGCCTATTGCCTATGAGCGGAATGCCCGACCAAGACCACCAGTGGGAATGCTTTGGCCTGACCTTTTTTTAGAAAATTTATTGAGGAGTGTTTTTATGGAATCATTGTCTTATTTCCAATTGATTCGACGCGAGTTCACCGGGTATTCGTTTGCGAAATTTCGGCTGGACTTGCTGGCTGGGTTGACGGTAGGGGCGGTGTCGTTGCCGTTGGCGCTGGCGTTTGGGGTGGCGTCGGGGGCGGATGCCGCGGCGGGATTGGTCACGGCGATCCTGGCGGGGTTGGTGATCGGTGCGCTGTCGGGGGCACCCTATCAGGTGTCTGGCCCGACGGGGGCGATGAGTGCGGTGCTGATTTTGGCGGCGCAAAAGTACGGGTTGGAAGGGGTGTGGGTGATCGGGGTCATCGCGGGGATGATGATCCTGTTGATTGGTTTGTTCCGTTTGGGGCGGTTTATCGCATTTATTCCTGCCCCGGTCATTACGGGATTTACGGCGGGGATTTCCGTGATCATCTTCGTCGGGCAGATTGACAACTTTTTGGGGGTGAAAACGCCCGGGGCTGAATCCACTGCGCTCAAGATTCTGGGTTACTTTCGGGGTGGGTTTGTGCCCGATGGGCGGGTGATGTTGGTGGGGGCGTTGGTCGTCCTCACGATGATTTTTTGGCCCAAAAAATGGGGCAAAATTTTGCCGGGGTCATTGGTTGGGATTATTTTGGCGACCGTGGTCACGATCCTGACGGGCTGGGATATCCCTTCGATTGGGGCCATCCCCCGCTCGATCTTGCTTGAAGCGCGGTTGATGCCGGCCAATATTCCGTGGTCGAAATTCCCGGAGTTTTTTGCGCCGGCGGTGTCGATTGCGGCGTTGGGGGCGGTGGAGTCGTTGTTGTGCGGGGCGGTGGGGGCAAAGATGACGGGGGTGCGTTTGCACGCCAATCAGGAGTTGATCGCACAGGGGCTAGGGAACCTGCTCATCCCGTTTTTTGGGGGTGTACCCGCGACGGCGGCGATTGCCCGTACGTCGGTGGGGATTAAGTCCGGGGGGCAAACGCGGGTGGTGTCGTTTGTCCATTCCTTTTTGCTTCTCGCTTCGGCGTTGGTGTTGGCCCCGGTGATTGCGCGGGTGCCACTGGCCGCGTTGGCAGGGGTGTTGATGGTGACGGCGTTTCGGATGAATGAGTGGGAGGCGATCCAGTTTATGTTTTCGAACCGGTTCAAGTCGGGGATTCTCACGTTCTTTTTGACTCTGGTGGCGACGGTGGCGCTGGATTTGACTCAGGCGATTTTGCTGGGGGTGATGATTTCTTCGGCGTTGTTCATCAATCAAGTGTCACAGATGTCTATCTCGGTGCAGAAGGTTGATCCGGAGAAAATGCGGGTGCGTGGGTTTGATATTCGGGGGAATTGCCCCCATGTCAAAGTGGCGTACCTGACCGGGCCGTTGTTTTTTGCGGCGACCGGGCATTTTAATGAATCGTTTGCGAATCTGGACGAGACCCACGTACTCATCCTGTCGATGCGGGCGGTGCCGTTGATTGATTTGTCGGGGTTGGAGGCGTTGAGTGGGTTGTTTGAAAAAATGGAACACCAACAAAAAGTGCTACTGCTGGCGGGTGTTCAGCCGGGGGTGATGGAGATGATGAAGCGGGCGGGGTTGTACGAACAAATTGGAGAAGATCGGATTTTTTGGGGCAGTGAGCAGGCGATTATGGAAGCGGAAAACCGGTATCCATGTCCATTCTGTGAAGGAAAATGAAAAGGAGCGTTGATGTATAAAGTAGCTGTCAAACGTGATTTCGTAGCACAACATTATCTGATTGGAGGGGATTGGGGGGCGGAAAATCATCTGCATTCCCATCATTACGCCGTGGAACTTCAATTGGAAGGGGCAACTCTCGATCAGCACGGGTATCTCGTGGACATCGTGGATATTGAGCAAAACTTGAACGCGCTCGTGGGGTACTACCGCGATCACACCCTCAATGATCTCCCGGAGTTCGCCGGGTTGAACCCCTCGATTGAACACTTCTCCCGCATTCTGACCGAGGCCCTTGCCGCGCGGATTCACGCCCCCAACCTGTCGGCGTTGACCGTCGTGGTGTGGGAGAATGAGATCGCGTGGGCGAGTTATCGGAAAGAGTTGTGAGACAGGCATCCCCGTGCAGTTGGGTCTTCTGATCTACGGCGCGCTGGAGACCGTTTCCGGGGGCTATTTGTATGATCGGAAATTGGTGGAATATCTCCACAAGCAGGGAGACACAGTCGAGATCATCTCGATTCCCTGGCGGAATTACGCCGCGCATTTGACGGATAATTTCAACCCCGCGCTGTCTCGGAAATTGTTGGAATTTCGCGGTGATCTGCTCATTCAAGACGAACTCAATCACCCCTCCCTCTTCCTTCTTAACCGCCGAGTCATACGGAATACGAAATACGGCATCGTCTCCATCGTCCACCACCTCCGCGCGAGTGAACGGCACCCCGCGGGGGTGATGCCCCTCTATCGGATCGTAGAACGCGCGTACCTCCGCACCCCGACCGGGTTCGTGTTCAACAGCCGGACGACGCAACGGGCGGTGGAAAGTTTGCTGGGGCGGGCGGTGGATCGGAGCGTGGTGGCCTATCCGAGCGGGGATCGCCTGCCGATCCAGGTAGGGGAGGAGGACATTGTTCGTCGGGCACATCTTCCGGGGCCGTTGCACTTGTTGTTCGTGGGCAATGTCATTCCACGGAAGGGGTTGCATGTGGTGTTAGCGGGGTTGAAAAAGCTCTCATTGCAGGATTGGCGGTTAAATATCGTCGGGGATTTGCGTGTAGCCAGTAATTATGTTGAGGAACTGAAGAAAATTGTCGCTGATAATGGGTGGGGGGAGCAGGTTATTTTTCACGGGGCTTTGGCGGATGCGGAGGTGGGGCCGTTGGCGCGCCAAAGTCATGTGTTGGTGATGCCGTCTTCGTATGAAGGGTTTGGGATTGCGTACCTGGAGGGGATGGGGTTCGGCCTGCCTGCTCTGGGGACGACTTCGGGCGCGGCGGGGGAGGTGATCACGGACGGCAAGGATGGCTTTTTGATCCCCCCCGATGATAGCGCGGCGTTGGCCGAACGGTTGCGCCTATTGATCGAAAATCGGGGGATGTTGGCAACGATGAGTCTGGCGGCGCGGCGACGTTATGCGGCGCATCCGGGGTGGGATGTGAGTATGGGGCAAATCCGTGTGTTTTTGGAGCTGTTGATAGAAAGAGGTTGAAGCGTGTCTTTTGGACGCTCCCAGGGTTTTATCGAGTGGGCAAATCCAATTTCGGCGCATATGCGTATGATTGGATAATTCTTTCTCTCGGAGGTCGTGCTATGAGTTTCTTTGGTTCTCGCAATTCAATTTTGGTGTTTACGGTTTTGACGGCATTCATTCATTTGGGTTTAGGTTTCAGTTTTATGAGCCAACCCGACTTTTTTGGTGAATTATTCATCTTGAATGGGATCGGCTATTTGGCTTTAATGTATGCGTTGCTGTGGACTCCATCGTTTTTGGCAGGTCAAAAAGCCCTCGTGCGCTGGGCTTTTATCGGGTTTACTGCGCTGACCTTTATCCTGTATTTTGTGATGAACGGGGCGGGCGCATTTATGATGAATGGATCACCCAACATTGCTGGTTTGGCAGACAAACTGATCGAAGCACTCCTGATTTTTTCTCTCTGGCGCTATTCCAAATAAAGCCTCGTAACCGCATCTCGGTCACAAATTGCGTTTTTTTTTGAATCACGGATCAGGTGATCACGGATGGTTTTCTAAAACCTATCCGTGATTACCTGATCTGTGATTCATGCGGCTGTTTCTCCTGAAAAAAAAAGCGCAGTTACTGACTGTTGACGAACAATTCGCATCCAATAGAAAGTTTCGTAAAATATCATGAAGGGCGTGCGAAAGCACGCCTTTTTGCTTGGGACGGTGCGGAAGCTAGATAACTTGAACTTCCAGGGGACTTTTCCCTGCCGTCGAAAAGACCTCCTTCGGGAAAATGCACTCGAAAAAAGAAGGGGAATATCCCTTCCGAATGATAAAATCTTCGTTATGTCCAAAACTCCTCGCCTCACCCTCCGCGCCTTCTTCCTCACACTTTCCCTCCTCCTTCTCACCGTCATTTCTTTCATCTTCAATCCCCGACCTGCCCCGAACCTGAGCGCCCTCCTCCCACTGGGCGAGCAGTACGATGTGCGTATTCTGCGAGATGAATGGGGCGTCCCCCACGTCTTTGGCGTCACCGACGCGGATGCCGCGTTTGGCCTCGCCTACGCCCATGCGGAAGATGATTTTCAGCTCATCCAACAGATTTCCCTCGCCGCGCGGGGCACCCTCGCCACCGTGTACGGCCCCGACGCTGCGCCGAACGATTACATGGTGCAGTTACTCCGCATTTGGGACGTGGTCAACGAAAAATACGAAACCGATCTGACCCCCGAAACCCGCGCCCTCCTCCAGGGGTACGCCGATGGCCTAAATTTTTACGCCGCTAAACACCCCGACGAAGTCCTCCCCGGCCTGTTTCCCATGTCCGGCATTGATCTCGCCGCCGCCTCCGTGCATCGCTCTCCTTTATTTTTCGGTTTAGATGATGTCTTGGGGGATTTGTTTGCCGAAGAACGGCAGAGCGAGGTGTCGGGGAGGCCGGGAGAGGCGAGTGTGGAAGAGGCCGAAAAAATGGTGGGCATTCAACAAATTCCTTCAACCTCCCCCGCCTGGGACCCCAACGAAATCATCGGCTCCAATGTTTTCGCCGCTGGTCCCGCCCTCACCGCGGACGGCAACACCTTCCTTGCAGTCAACTCCCACCAACCGTGGGAAGGCCCCGTCGCCTGGTACGAGGCCCACGTCCACAGCGAAGAAGGGTGGGATATGACGGGTGGGCTATTCCCCGGCGCTCCCGTGATCATCCTCGGCCACAACCGCGACTTGGGATGGGGCTTCACCGTCAACCACCCCGATCTCGTGGATGTGTACGTCCTCGATATCAACCCCGACAACGAAAACCAATACAAATTCGACGGCGAATGGCGCGACCTCGAAGTGCGGGAATCTCCCCTCGATGTCAAACTGATCGGTAACCTCATCTGGCCGGTGAAACAGGAATTTCTCTGGTCAGTGTACGGGCCTGTCGTCCGCCAACCGCACGGCACCTACGCCATCCGCTACGCCGGAACCGGGCGTGTGGACATCTTCCAACAGCTTTACCGTATGAACAAAGCCTCCAACTTCGACGAATGGCATGACGCCCTCGCTGACGGTGGCTTGCCCATGTTCAATGTCGGGTACGCTGACCGCGCGGGCAATGTGTACTACGTTTACAACGGCGCGCTCCCCATCCGTCCCGAAGGCTGGGACTGGTCACTCTACCTCCCTGGCGACACCTCTGCCAACCTGTGGACAGACACCCTGCCCTTTGACGACCTCCCACAGGTGTTCAACCCCCCGTCCGGGTTCATCTTCAACGCCAACAGCACCCCCTTCCAAACCACCACCGGGCCGGGCAACCCCGATCCGACCGCTTACGCCCCCCCGTTCGGCATCGAAACCGAGATGACTAATCGCGCCTTGCGTGGGCTGGAACTGCTCGGCAGTGCCCAAAACCTGACCCTCGACCAATTCATCCAGATCAAATGGGACATGCAATATTCCCTCCAATCGGACGTGGCGCGCTACCGCGACCAACTGCTGACTGCCGACGTGGGCGATGACCCCCACGCCCGCGCGGGGTTGGATGTCCTCCGCGCGTGGGACCTGTCCACCGCCCCGGACCGCGCGGGGGCGTCCATCATGGTACTGACGTTGGCCTATCTTGATCAGAATTATCCCCCGCTCAGTGTTTCCGGCTTTGTCGGCACAGATGTCCCCGAAGAAATCCTGGTCCAAAGCTACCAACAAGCAGTCGAAACCCTCGTCACCCACTTTGGACAGGTGAACGTCCCCTGGCAAGTGGTCAACCGCCTCGTGCGGGGCGAAACCAACCTTGGGCTGGGCGGCGGCCCGGACATCATCCACGCCGTGTACGGGGAACTGCAACCGAACGGCACGTTCCGGGGCGTCGCGGGCGATGGCGTGATCGTGATCGTCGCGTGGGACCCCGCGGGGAACATCACCGCGTACAGCCTCCACCAATACGGCAGTGCCACCGACGATCCCACCTCACCCCATTACGCCGATCAAGCCCCGTTGTTCGTCACCCGCCAGCTTCGCCCCGAATGGTACGCCGAAGCGGACATCCTCGCCCACCTCGAACGGGAATACCGCCCCGGCGAGGAAGGAAGCCCCCTGCCTTAAGAGAGACAGCTGATATTGGTACATTCTTCTCATCAAGCGGTTAAGCTTTGTTTGCGGTGGTAAAATGCATAAAGCCCCTCGGGGTCCAAAGATCAGGCGCTTTTCCAGTGATCCTGAATCCAACCTATCAAGTTCCATGCATTTAAATTTGAAACAGGATTTCTAAACCCAGCATGACGGAACGCATCCCTACGGTGAGCATCGGGCTGGCGGTTTATAACGGAGAAAAATACCTGGAGCAGGCCATTGAGTCTATCCTGGCTCAAACGTTTACCGATTTTGAATTGATTCTCTCCGACAATGCTTCCACGGACCGAACCGAGGAGATTTGCCGGAAATATGCGGCGCAAGACTCTCGGATTCGGTATCACCGGAACGAGAAAAACATCGGCGGCGCAAACAACGAAAACCAGACCTTCCAACTCTCCCGCGCTCCCTATTTTCGTCTCGCCGCGGATGATGATTATCTTGCCCCGGAGTGGCTCGCCAAAGCGGTCGAAGTGTTGGTGCAACAGCCGGATGTCGTCCTGGCTTATAGCCGGGCATATCGGGTGGATGCGGAAGGCCATCAAATTGGGACTCTGAACCGCCTTCTAGGCATCTCTGACAAACCCAGTGCGCGTTTTCGTAATTTGTACACCTGGGAGCATAACTGCGAACCCACCTATGGGCTAGTCCGCGCCGAGGTGATGCGAAAAACCGACCTGCAACGCAACTACACCGACTCGGATCGAACCTTTTTGTGTGAATTAAGTCTTTATGGGAAGTTTTATCAAATTCCGGAATTCCTGTTCTCCAAACGGTATCACGCGGGGATGTCCACCCAGGTGTTTAACGATTACCGGGGGCGAATGGCCTGGTTTGACCCGGAATTTAATCTCAAAGGAAAAATTGCCATGCCACACTGGATGCAATTTTTCCACTATTTACGAATTATTCGTCGTGCGCCCATCTCGTTCGCCGAGAAATTGCGCTGTTACCTGCACATGGTTCGGTGGTTGTTTCTCTACCAGCGATGGCGCATGATGGGCAAAGACTTGTACAACCTGACCCGGCATAAGATTACGACCGGGATCGTCTCTACGGATTCCTGATGGTCTGGGAAATTGTTTCGCACAAAGCGATACCTGCATCCACACACACACTGGCCGGTGCGTTTTGAGTATGCGGATTGCATCGCGGGACCTTGTTTTCCTCAGGGTAAAAACATAGATGTGAAAGGAGCACGTGATTTTTAGTACCATTACCCCAGTTAAATGAAGATCTATCCAAATCTTCATCTCTAGTGTTTTGTTCAGGAATCGTTTAGACTAGATAGGCATTTATGGAACGTTACAAGGATCGGACAAAGTTCAAAAAGGACCTCCCTATGCCCGAAGCAGATGTGTCGCTGATGAAAGATGCCACGGAAACGCCCAAAATATCTGTTGTTATTTGCACAAGAAATCGAGGAAATAGCACCATTCAGGGTTTGGAAACGGTTTTCGAGAATAAATACCCGAATTTTGAAGTAATTCTGGTGGATCAAAGCACCAATGAAGATACCAAAAATGCGGTAATTCCATTTCAGCATTATCCAAATTTTAAATATTTACATTCCGAAACCATTGGCATTGGTCATTCACGCAACATTGGTTTATTTGCCGCCGATAGTGAAATCGTTGCCTATACAGATGATGATTGCACGGTGCCTTCAAATTGGATAGAAGTTACGGCAAAAATATTTAAGGAAAATCCTAAAGTTGCGCTAGTTTATTTCAACGTGGAAGCAGGCCCGCATGATCCCTCAAAAGGCTATATTCCTGATTATGTGATCAAAAAAAACCGAATGCTTCGTACATTACGAGACGCCTTCCCTGGCTTGGGGTTGGGGGCGGCCATGGCTTTGCGCCGCGAGCCTTATATTCAGATGGGCGGGTTTGATAACTATTTGGGGGCAGGCTCGAGATTTCGTGCAGGGGAGGACCGGGATATTGCAATCCGGGCACTGATCAAAAAATGGTGGGTGTATGATGCGAACGATGTTTCTGTTGTGCATTACGGGTTTCGTTCGTGGCAAGAAGGGATTGCCCATTCTCAACGCGATTGGTTTAGTTTAGGGGCTACCTACGTTAAAGCCGTGAAGTGTGGCTATTGGAGAGCCTTGATTGTGTTTTTCTCCGCCCCTATTCTTTTGGGACTATTTGAACCCATTATAAATATATTTCGTTTGAAAAAACCTCGTGGATTTCGGCGCTGGATATATTATTTCCACGGGGCTTATGTTGGCATAAAAACGCCTGCTGATTGTAAAAATATTTTATATTTATCGGATTGAAGGCTTCGTGAAGCCCTCTTCGTTGATTAATCATTAATCAAGGAAACTGCATGCGATGACAGACCAGCCTTCTTCATCATCAAACAAAAATACATCCACGCCTAAAATTTCTGTCGTTGTTTGTACGCGTAACCGCGGAAATAGTGTTGTCCCGACCCTAGAAACAATCTTCTCAAATGTTCTCCCTGCGGATGAAGTCATTTTGATCGATCAAAGTACGAATCAAGAAACCCAAGAGGCCATAGCTCCTTTTCTTATGAAGCCTGGTTTTAAATACCATCGCTCCACTCAAGTTGGAACGGGAAGGGCGCGAAACGATGGCATTGTGAGGTCCAAAGGCGCGTATATCCTGTTTACAGATGATGATTGTACGGTTCCCCCCGATTGGATTGAAGGTATTGTCCGCATTTTCGATCAATATCCACAAGTCGGCGCTGTGTATTCGAGTGTAGCAAGTGCGCCGTGCGATAACTCTATCGGAGCAATTCCTGCACATGAGTATAAAACAAGCAAGTTGATGAAAAGTATTCCACAATACTATAAAAGTGTTGGAATGGGAGCGGGGATGTCTATTCGTCGGGAGGCAACGCACAAAATGGGCATGTTTGATGAGACTCTTGGCCCTGGGGCGACGTTTTTTTCCGGGGAAGATCACGATTATGCCCTCCGAACCCTGGTAAATGGGTGGTATGTTTACGAAGCGGCAGAAATGACAGTAGTACATTTTGGCTTTCGGACTTATGACCAATTTCGAGAACTGACCCGGCGAGACTGGATGGCCCTAGGTGCTGTTCACGCAAAATTCATCAAGTGCTCCCATTGGGGCGTATGGCTACTTACCCTTTATAATCTTCTTGTACATAGTATTTTGAATCCAGTATTAATGATTTTTCAACTTAAACGTCCTCAAGGCTTTAAACGATTTATGTTTTATTGGCAGGGATTTTACAAAGGATGGAAAACCCCTGTGGATCGCAACAAGATTCTTTATCAATTATCGGGTGAACAGGTGTAATGGCCATGAACGAGCAAATTCCAAAAGTCAGTATTGGATTAGCCGTTTTTAATGGCGAAAGATATCTTGATGAAGCTATTTCCTCAATCTTGAATCAGACCTATCCCGATTTTGAACTCATCATCACCGATAACGCCTCCTCAGATCGCACGGAAGAGATATGTAGGAAATACGCCATTCACGATCCCCGTGTTCGATATTCGCGTAATCCGAAGAACATTGGAGGTGCCAACAATGAAAATCTCACCTTTAAATTAGCTCGTGGTGAATATTTTCGGTGGGCGGCCCATGATGATGTAATGGCGCCAGAATTACTCGCCGAATGTGTAGAAGTCCTTAACCGTGACCCTTCGATTGTTTTGTGCTATTCCTATATAAGTAAAATTGATGAAAAAGGACAGGAATTCGGAGTCCTGACCAGAGATTTTGCTGTTTCAGAGCACCCTAATCTGCGTTTCCGCGAGCTATCTGATTGGGGAGGGCATGATTGTGAAACGACCTATGGCTTGGTTCGAACAAAGGTCCTGGCACAGACAGATTTACAACTGAACTATACCGACTCAGACCGGACTTTATTAGCTGAACTGAGTTTGTACGGGAAATTTTATCAAGTCCCCAAAAAACTTTTTTATAAACGGTATCATGCAGAAATGTCCACCCAGGTATATTCCGATTACCGGGAGCGGATGCTTTGGTTTGATCCGGAATTTAAAGCAAAAGGGCAGATTGCCCTTCCCCATTGGATGCAATTTCTTCACTACATGCGGATCATCGCCCGCGCCCCCTTAGCCTTTGGCGAACGTGTAAAATGTTATGGAGAAATGCTTTATTGGCTGTATTTATATCAACGTTGGGCGAGGATGATTAATGATCTGCTCAAAGCCAGTCTCATGGTTCTCCGGTCTTTTCGGACAAACCCAAATAAATAACCTATTTTCTGAGGTGAAACTCAAATGACACTCACTCCCCCTCTGTCCCCCACCGTATCTTGCCGCTTTTGTGGTGCCCCCTTACACACTACCTTCGTTGACCTGGGCATGTCCCCCCTCTGCGAAAGTTTTCTGGCCGCCGACCAGATCAACCAGATGGAACCATTTTACCCCCTCCACGTCTACGTCTGCGAAACATGCTACCTTGTCCAACTAGAAGAATACGTCACCCCAGAAGACATCTTCACGGAATACGCCTACTTCTCCTCCTACTCCAATGCCTGGCTCAAACACGTCAGCGAATACACCGATCACATGATCGAACGCTTCAACCTCGGAAAAGATAGTTTCGTCGTTGAACTTGCCAGCAACGATGGCTATCTGCTCCAATATTTTGTCCAGAAAAACATCCCCGTATTAGGCATCGAACCCGCCAAAAACGTCGCCAAAGTCGCCATCGAAAAAGGTGTCCCCACTCTGGCTGAATTTTTTGGCGTGGACCTGGCAAAAAAACTTGCCGCGGAAGGGAAACAAGCGAACCTGATCGCCGGAAACAACGTCCTCGCCCAAGTCCCCGACCTTAACGACTTCGTAGGTGGCATCAAACTCCTGCTCAAACCGAGCGGCGTTGTCACCATCGAATTCCCCCACCTCCAACGGCTCGTCGAAGAAAACCAGTTCGACACCATCTACCACGAACATTTTTCGTACTTCAGCTTCATCACCGCCGAAAAGATCTTCGAAGCCCACGGGATGACGTTGTTCGATGTGGAAGAACTGTGGACGCATGGCGGCTCTCTCCGTATCTATGGCCGCCACACCGAAGACGAAAGCAAACCCGTCACCGCCCGTGCCCAAGAACTCCACGACCGGGAAATCGCCCTCGGCTTCACCGAAATGGCTTATTACCGCCAGTTCGACGAAAAAGTCAAAGAAACCAAGCGCAAAATCCTCGAATTCCTGATAGAAGCGCGCCGCGCGGGCAAAAACCAT
>WBZL01003529.1_pt1 | contig 14225 bp, 10 predicted proteins | sample 5204291 | NCBI WGS metagenome assembly WBZL01 (sample SAMN12344345, study PRJNA552823) | activated sludge metagenome | biome: Activated sludge suspended growth; feature: Nitrification reactor; material: Wastewater; isolation source: activated sludge from nitrification reactor of wastewater...
GTCAGACTATGCAGCACTCCCTCTTCAGGTCGATCGTCCATGGCGTCGATTTTTTGTGCGGCTTCCCCCACACCCAACAACCGCAGACCGGCATCGTACCGCGCCAATCGTTTCCACGAGCGATAAAACGTATGCTGCCGTTCCGGCATGACCCAGGACGCTTCCCCTTCGTCCAAAAACACCCCGCACCATTTCACCATCTGCTCGTTGATGTCCGACACGATCGACGTCCCTAACGTGCGATCGCACCAGCCGGACAGGGTCTCCTGCGAGCAGAGATCGAGGGGCTCCCAGGGGAGGAGCGATTCCGGCTGCATGGTCCGGGTTTCGCCGACCGACTGCGTAAGCCAGGCCGCGAGGTGATCCGTCGCCTCATCGGAGAGCGGCGATTCGAGGGCCGGATCGGTGAGCCCATGCATCATGGACAATCGCAGCACTTCCAGGTGCGATAACGGGCGTCCGGCAAACACCACGCGGCGATCCCCTGCAAGCGGAGCTAGGACCTGCGTCACATCTTCCGAGCGGATCCGGCCCTCGGCCAGATAGCGACGATAGAGCGCGCTTGGAAGATACCCCCTGCCCCCGAGGAGTTGCTCACCGCGCTTCACGGCCTGATCGAAGGGAAGCTCTTCCAAGCCGTGCAACGGGTTATGGTGGATGAACGTCCGCATAGGCCAGTAGGAGGCAATGGCCTCTCCCGCCAGTTCCACGTGAGACCGCAATTCCATCCGCTCTGCATCGGTGAAAATGCGTCGTTCAAGTGCCATGCATCGACTCCATTCGGCTCCGGTCCCCCGCAGATTACCGGCGAAACGCGGCTCGACCGATCATACGAACCAAATCCTCGACATAGAGGCCGTTCAGAAACATCACGTAGGCCCGTGCGCGCAATTGTTCCATCCAGGCCGGCATGAGAAATTTGACGCCTCTGGCTTTGCCGTAAATCATCCCCCATGCCGCAAGGATCAACATGACGGTCACACCCACCACCGCATCAAACAACGAACGATTCCACTCGGCGGCACGCATGAAACCTTCCGCGGCATCGTGGGCCGGGTACAGAAAATGGGTAAACGCCTCGCCGGCCCAGAGGTAGGTGAGGCCGATAAACGCCAGTGCTCCCAGCATGGTCAGCGACACGGTCCAAGAGGCCCCGGTGTGGAGTCGGTACAACGTGAACATCGCTTGCGAGGTCGTCACCCACCCGAAGAAGAGAAAGATCACCGCCCCCTGCGCATCCTGCAACGGAATACTCACGACCCCGTGCGCGACGAGCAGGATCGCCAGCGGCAGCACCAAAGTGGCAACCAGGCCGGTCGTCCAAGTCATCGGTGAAAAGCTATGAGCCTCATCCACCTTGGCGGCCGGCGGTAATTTGAATTCCTTCCTGGCCTTATGAATGACAGAACCCGAATTGAGAAACAACGTGGCCTTGAACAGGCCGTGCGCGCAGAGATGGAACACTGCCAGGGCAAAGGCGCCTAACCCGCACTCCATGACCATGTACCCCATCTGTCCCATGGTCGAATAGACGAGCCGACGCTTGACGCTCGTTTGCGTCAGCATTGCGCTGGCGCCGACCAACGCCGTCACACCGCCGATCACAAACATCAGATGGAGGGTCGTCGGCGCCATCCCGAACAGGGGGGCGAGGCGATTGACGAGAAAGCCGCCGGCATTCACGATTCCCGCGTGCATCAGGGCGGACACCGGCGTCGGCGCCTCGATCGTGCCGATCAACCACAAATGAAACGGAAACTGGGCCGACTTCGTCATGACCGATACCAGGAACAGCAGAGTCGCGACCAGGGCGACATCCAGGTCCGTGTGCCAGCCCGGCCAGAGTGTGAGCGTCGCGGGGCTTGCCTGCAAGCGGGCAAACAGCTCGGTCAGATCCATGGTACCGGTCGCGCCGTAGAGCGCCAACAACGCCAGGAAAAACGCGGCATCACCGAGCGTTTGCACCCAGAACGTCGTGCGTCCCGCTTCCCTGGCCGGACGACTCGCCGGGTTACACACCAACAGCGACGCAAGCAACCATGTCACCAAATGCCAGCAGACGAACAGCCAGAACAGATTGCCGCTGCTGACCAGACTCAACAGCACCGAGGTCAGGCCTCCCAACAATGCAAAAAACCGAGTGTAGCCGGCGTCACCCACCATGTACCGCTCGGAGTACACATGGATGATCAGGCTGACGAGGCTGATCAGCACCATCATGACGCCGGCCAGGCGATCGATGAGAATCGTATAGGTCAAGGGTCCCGAGGGCGCGCCCAGGATCGTGAGACGGATCGGGTCCCCGTACAACACCAGGGCGAGGGTGACGAGTGAGGTCAGCGCGGAACACCAGAGCGCCCCGATGCCGAGGCGTGCAACACGCTCTCCAAGCTCCCGATGGAAGAGAGCGATCATTAGGGTGCCCAGCAGAGGCGCAAAGATTGTCAGCAGCGGAAAGATACCATCCATAACGCCAAGGTCTCCTTAACACACATACTCTGCGCGGCGTCATCAGCAAGAACAGGGCCTAGGGTGCAACCGGACGCGAAATCCTGCGAAATGCGGAAAATGAGGGAATGCACTTGCTGCCGGTCCGGACGGCCACAAGCCCCCGCCTTGAATCACGTGCATCCCTGCACAGCCGTGCATATGCGCACAACCACGAAGATAAGTTCAAGTCTGGCGTCTGCAGAACGCCGCGTTCGAAGAAGGTGCATTGCCCGAGAACGTGACGGTCACGCCCGTTTCGCTTCCATACCGTTGCTTGATGTGATGAGCCGCCTGTGATAGCGTTTGCTCACCATGCGGTCTCTCGTGCGACTCCTCTCCGTGCAATGTCCTCGAATCGACCACCTGTTGCGTGGGTGGGCGGTGTTGTGGTTGCTCGCACTTCCCCTCTTCCATATTCACCCGGAGTCCCATCCGCATCATGGAGAGGCCGGACATGTACATGCCGTGGCGATCCATACCGTCTTCTCGGGTGACGTGGAGAGCGAGTTCGGCGAAGCTCGGGAAGGGTCGGCGCTCCCGGCCGGCGAGGAGACAGGTGCGACGTTCACCGTCGCCGGGGCGCATGACTGGACGACAGATCCCGAATTAAGCTTCTCCCTGCTCAACGACGCGACCGAGCGCAAACCGATCAAGCCTACGTCGACGCAGGTGTTCGTTCTTGCCCATCACCTGCGCCCCGATCCTGTGCCCCATCACCAGCCTTACGAGGACACCTGGGCTCCTCCCGCTCTCACGCCGGCCCTCGTCGATATTCCCGCACGTGCGCCACCGTCCCTCCCCATCGCCTGACAGGTTGCGAACACACTCGCTTGTCGCGCCCCAGCACAAGCTGAGCTCCCCGTCCCGTCTTGCGTCAATGCCCCCTGAAGGGTACGTGACAAGGCTGTCCGGCAAGACCGTGGCGAGCGAGGGAGCGAATTACGCTCTCGCGGCACGGTGAGCCCCGGAGTGAGGTGAGGACGCCCCTCGCGGACGTGTTCGGCACCCTGCCAAGCATCCTTCGTTTGACCCTCTATCGCGATATCACGCACAGGGAGGAACCATCCATGATCTGTCGTGTGCTTCTTTCCATCGTCCTGGTCGGCACAGCCGGGCTTGGCCTGCCTGACCAGACAACCTGGGCCGGAGAAACCAGCCCCACCGCATACGCACTGCCCGACATTCTTGCCCTGGCCATGCGGCACAATCCCACGCTGGCCGGAGTCGAGGGCTTTGTCAAACAAAGCCAGGGTCAACAGATCGCGGCCGGCGCCTATCCCAATCCGTCCATCACCGGTATCGCCGGGCGCGGGGCGATTCGTGACCCGAGTACCGGGACACATGTCACCGAACGAACGTTCACCGTGGAACAACCCCTTGAATGGACGGGCAAACGCCAGGCCCGCCAGAAGGCAGCCGATGCCGGTGTGGCCGGAGCCAACGCCGCTCTGGAAGACGCCCGCCTCTCGTTACTCGCCGATGTGAAAATTGCGTTCTACCACCTCCTCTTCGGCCAACGCGATGTCGACCTGGCCACCCAGAATGTGACGAATGTGGAAGAGGTCTTGCGCACGGTGCAGGCGCGTGTGGCGGCCGGCGAGGCCACCTCCTTCGACAGCTTGAAAGCCGGAGTCGAGGTACAGAAAGCCAAGAAGGAAGTGGCCAGGGCACACAATGCGTTGCTGGTGGCCAAGGCGCGTCTGAATACCCTCACGGCCGGATCGCTCGGCAAGGACTTTTCCGTTCGAGGCGACTTTCACCGGCCCAAGCAGGGCATTGATACAGGCGGGTTGGCGACGCAGGCGTTGGAACAACACCCAGCCATTCGACGTGTCAGCAAACTACAGGAGCAGGCCGACCACACACTGCGCTTCGAGCGCGAGGCCCGTGTGCCTAATGTCAGCGTCATCGGCAGTTACCATCGCGAGGCGGGCGATGAATCCGTCACTGCCGGCCTGGCCCTGCCCCTTCCGCTCTGGTACCGGCGGCAAGGCGAAATTCAATCCGCACTCGGCGCGAAACATCGGGCCGACGCGGAACGCGTGCGGGCGCAACAGGAATTGGAACAGGCCATCACCCAACACACTCAGGAGGTGCGCACGGCGCAGGAGCAGCTCTCCCTCTTCGAAACCGGTTTGTTGAAACAGGCCGAGCAGACGCTGACGCTGGCACGCACGAGTTTCCGCCATGGCGCAGCCAGTCTTCTGGACGTGCTGGACGCGCAGCGGGTGTTCCGACAGACCCAACTCGAATATGCCCAGGTGCGGGCCGACCTCTCCATCGCCTTGGCCCGTTTGGAGCGTGCGTTGGGAACCTCATTATGACTGCCGATCGCAGAGTGAACCGACCATCGGAGTGCAGCAATGACTAGACGATTGACGGCGATCGGCATCGTGCCCGCGCTGCTCTGGCTGCTTTCGGCCTGCAACGACCAGGGAGCCCAGCCGCCACAAGCCGCCACGAACGGAGGGGGACCGGCGGCGACCGGCAACAGGACCGCGATTCATCCTCCACCTGCCGTGCAGGCGCGTCTCCGCACCGAGCCTGCCGCCCTCAGGGCCGTTCCAGAACAAGTCACCGCCCCCGGCGAGGTCGCCCTCGACCTCAAGCAGGTGGCCAAGATCACGTCCCGCATCGGCGGCCAGGTGGAACAAATCCACGTGCAATTGGGTGATCGAGTGAAACAGGGCCAGCCGCTCATCGCCATCGGCAGCCTGCAGCTCGATCAACTGATCGAGGAATACTTGGTCGGGAAGGCGCAGGCCGAGGTGGCCGAAAACGGTTTTCGCCGGACACAGAAATTGCGCGCAGACGACATCGTCACGGAACGCAAGCTGATCGAGGACAAGGGTCTGTACCTGGAAACGCGGGCACGCTTCCAACACATTCGCGAAAAACTCACCAACATGGGAGTCTCGACCGCGGAGCTCGACCGTGGACAACACGAAGAGCGGCACCTCTATACCCTTACCGCTCCCATTGCGGGCACCGTCGTCACCCAGAACGCGGTGCGCGGACAGGGGGTCGGCCCGGGTGACGAATTGTTCGAAATCGTCGATACCGGTCGCGTCTGGGTCTTTGCCAATCTCCCCATCGAACAGGCTCGCAAATTCAAGGAAGGTGACTCCGGTACGATTACACCAAAGGGCGGCGAAACTGTCGTCGCACCCCTCACCTACCTTGCGCCGGTCGCCGACGAGACTACCCGAACCATTCGCGTGAGGTTCGAAGTGGCCAATCGTACGGGACAGCTGAAGCCACGAGAATATGTCGAGGTGGCGCTCGTCTGGTCCGGTCCTCCAGTGCTCACCGTTCCCATCACCGCCATGACCACCATCGAGCACACCCGTGGGCTGTTTCTCGAAACCGGAGACGGCTATACGTTCGTGCCGGTCGAGGCAGGCCGAGAAGGCGGCGGCTGGATCGAAATCCGGCGGGGCGTGCAGGAAGGCGACCGTATCGTCACCGACGGCGTGTTCGATCTGAAAACTATGCTGCTGAAGGAACACATCGGCTCGGGCGAATGAGGGGCGCATGAACCAACTGCTGACATGTTCGCTCCGCTATCGATTCTTCACACTCGTGGCGATCGCCGTGGTGATGGCCTCAGGACTGTGGTCGTTCTCTCACCTCACCATCGATGCCGTGCCGGATCTGACGCCGGTTCAGGTGCAAATTCTCACGCATGCCCCCGCGCTGGGGCCGGTCGAGGTGGAACAATTCGTGACATTTCCGATCGAAGCCTCATTAAACGGCCTGCCGGCCCTGCGCGAATTACGGTCTATTTCACGCTATGGCCTCTCCGCCGTCACGGCCATCTTCGACGATCACACCGACATCTACAGAGCCAGGCAGTTCGTCGCGGAACGGTTGGCTCAGGCGATGGAACGTATCCCGGCAGAATACGGCCGCCCGGTGATGGGCCCGCTCACGACAGGATTGGGCGAAGTGTATCAATTCACCGTGAAAGGCGACGGCTACAGCCCGATGGCTCTCAGAACACTGCTCCAGTGGGACATCGGCATGAAGTTGCGTGCCGTGCCAGGCGTGGTGGAGGTCAACATCTGGGGCGGCGAGCCACAGCAGTTCCACGTCATCGTCGATCCGTCTAAATTGTTGTCGTTCAAATTGTCGATGAAACAGGTCTTCGATGCCCTGCAGCGCAACAACGCCATCGCCGGCGGCGGGTATATCGAACATCAGCGCGAACAATTGTTGATTCGCGGGGAGGCGCTCGCGACCCAGGTCGGCGATCTGGCGCGGATCGTGGTGGCCCATGGGCCAGGCGGCGTCCCCATCTACATCGCCGATCTCGCCGAGGTGAAGGAGGGATCGGCGCTCAGAATCGGAGCAGCCACGGCCATGGGCGAAGGCGAGACCGTGATCGGCATGGTGCAGATGCTTGCCGGGGAGAACGCCCAGGAAGTCGTCACTCGCGTGAAGGCGCGGGTACAGGACATTCAAGCCACCCTCCCCGCCGGTGTCACGATCGAACCCTACTACGATCGTACGATCTTCGTTTCGAAGGTCATGCAGACCGTCCGCAACAATCTGTTGGAAGGCGGACTACTGGTCGTCGCCGTCTTGTTTCTGTTTCTCGGCGACTTGCGGGCAGGGCTCATCGTGGCCGCTGCCATTCCCCTCTCCATGCTGATCGCCTTCATCGGCATGATGCAGGCGGGCCTCTCCGGCAATCTCATGAGCCTTGGTGCGATCGACTTCGGACTTCTGGTCGATGGCTCCGTCGTGATGATCGACAACATTCTCCGGCGACTGTCAGAAAAGCCGACACCGACCCGCGAGGCACGATTGAACGAAGTGCTGGCCGCGGGGCGCGAGGTCCTGCGTCCCATGACACTGGCCGTGACGATCATTATTCTCGTGTATGTTCCGATCCTGGCACTGACGGGCATAGAAGGCAAAATGTTCCGCCCGATGGCGGTCACAGTCATCATGGCCCTGACCGGTTCCCTTCTCCTTGCCATAACGGTCACGCCCTTACTGTCGTTGTGGTTCTTGCGGCCGAAACCCGCTACGGAGGCCACGTTCGTGATTCGCGGGTTAAGACGGGTCTATACACCATGGCTTCAGTGGGCTATGGCCCGTCCTGCCTGGTCCTTGTCGATCGCGCTGAGTCTCTTTGCCGTCAGCCTCCTGGCAGGAAGCCGACTGGGCATCGAATTTGTTCCCCGCTTGGAAGAAGGGGACCTCGCGGTACAGGTGTGGCGGCTCCCGAGCATCTCGTTGAGCGAATCGGTTGCCACGGCCCTGGATATCGAACGGGTCCTGCGGCGTTTTCCCGAAGTCACGCAGGTCGTCACACGGACCGGCAGCCCGGAAGTGGCAACGGATGTCATGGGTATCGAATTATCCGACGTCTTCGTCATCCTGAAGCCTCAGCGTAATTGGGTCACGGCACAGAGCCGTAATGACCTCATCGAGGCGATGAATCGGCAGATCACCGAACAGGTACCGGGGGTCGGGCTTGGCTTCACCCAACCGATCGAAATGCGCTTTAATGAATTGATTGCCGGCGTCCGTTCCGATCTTGCGGTAAAAATCTTCGGCCCGGATCTCGACATCCTGAAGCAGCAGGCCGAACGGGCCTCACGCGCCCTGCAACGCGTACCGGGCGCGGCCGATGTCAAAGTCGAACAGGTTGCCGGACTGCCGTTGTTGCGCATCATCGTCGATCGCGCAGAAATCGCCCGCTACGGACTGACCGCCGAAGAGGTGCTCACCCTCATCCGATCGACCAGAGTCGGCACGGTCGTGGGAACCGTCGTGCAGGGTTCCCGGCGGTTCGAGCTGGTTGTCCGGCTGGCTGACCGGGTCTCCCGCGATCCTGGTTCCTTAGGGAGCCTGCTCATACCGACCATGCATGGAGAACTTGTCCCCCTCTCACGCGTGACCAACATTCTCGTCGATTCCGGTCCGGCACAGGTCAGCCGCGAGCACGTGCAGCGACGAATCGTGGTGGAAACCAATATTCGCGGACGTGATCTCGTCGGGTTCGTGGCCGAGGCTCAACGCGCCGTCGCCCAGGCGGTCGCGCTGCCGCCGGGGTATGAGCTGATCTGGGGCGGACAATACGAACATCTGCAGGAGGCGAGCAAACGTCTGGCCATGGTCGTGCCGGTCACGCTCACGCTGATCCTGGGCATGCTGTCGGTGATTTTCGGCACGCTGCGGCCGGCCCTCTTGATTTTCCTCAATGTGCCGCTGGCCCTGTCAGGCGGGATTCTGGCGTTGTGGCTGCGGGGGTTGCCCCTCAGCATCTCCGCGATCATCGGCTGTATCGCCTTGTTCGGCATTGCCGTCCTCAATGCCGTGGTACTGGTCAGCCATATCCGCCACTTGGAAGCGGCGGGGCTTGCGACAGATCAGGCCGTCTTCCAGGGTGCGATGGATCGCCTACGGCCTGTGTTGATGACGGCGCTGGTCGCCAGCCTGGGGTTTCTCCCAATGGCCCTGGCCACCAGTATGGGTGCGGAAATCCAACGACCGCTGGCCACCGTCGTGATCGGCGGCCTGCTGACCTCCACAGCACTCACGCTGCTCGTCATTCCAGCGTTGTATTCATACGTTGCGGAACAGGACAGACGGAAAACCGCCCCCGCCGATTCCCCCACCTCGGACCTTGGCTCCGGCTCGTAACCCGTTGCTCAATCAACCTGAACCGGCTCAACAGGTACTCGATTCTACGCTGGTTCAGACTCTTTTCTGGACAGACTTTCCTCCCGGCGGTAAGCTTCTTCTACGAGTTGAGGTGTCTTCCTGCAGGCCCTGCCTGGAGGAGCCTCTCTCCCGAAACGGCAACCTGACATCTTCCTGAGGAGTAGCTATGGCGACCATCATGGTAATCGACGACGAACCCTCCATTCGCGGCCTCCTGCGGGAGGTTCTGGAGCGATCCGGGCACAACGTCGTCGAAGCGAAGGATGGGCGCGAGGCGTTGGATCTTTACCAGAAGCATAAAGCCGATCTGCTCATCATGGACCTGCTGATGCCGGAGGTGGATGGACTGGAAGCCACGTTGCAGCTGACCCGGGAGTACATGGACACCAAGATCATCGCCATGACCGGCGCTCAGGGAGATCGCAACTTTTTGGACATCGCGCGGTTGTTCGGCGCACACCGCACGTTCGAAAAACCCTTCGACCTGAAGGAAATGCTCAGCGCGGTCGAAGCGGAGCTGGCTCAGAAGTAGTCCCGTTCCCCGGCCACCCGCGTGGCGGCGCCCCGCGATCATTCCCGCAGGAAAAACTACTGGAAACGCCGCCGCCGGTTCTGCAAGAATCACTTGTGCAGCGGACCCCCATCATCAGGCTCTCGTGTCGCTGATCTCCTCTCGCACATCGGTGTTGTGGTTCGCCTGGAGCATCGTCATCCTGCTCGTCGGCATCCTTCCCCTCCACAATTTCGTCGGCCATGCCCACTGGCAATATATTCGCTGGGTCCCGACACCGGATCAGTTAGCCTCCCCCGCTGTCCTGCTGGATCTGGGGCTCGACGCCGTCGCGAATATCATCCTCTTTGTTCCCTTCGGCCTGCTGTACACCCTTCGCGGAGACGCGGACAAACCCTTCTCTCCAGGCTTGCTCATGCTCATGGCCTTCACCCTCTCGTTCGGGATCGAGTATTACCAGGTGTATTGCCACAACCGGAGCACGTCACTCCTCGACTTGCTGGACAATGTCCTGGGTGCGTACATCGGCATGAAGCTGGGAGAGGGCTATCTGAGAAAAGCGGCCAGGGTGGAGGAGCCTGCGGCCTAGCCGGCGGAAATCACCCGGCAGCTACCGTCACACAGACTCCGGCGGCACAGCGAGGATCCGGCCGCCCCTATTGCCACCCGGTCGGGTCATACCCGCGCTCGCGTAAACACCGATCCACATAGTTCGTGAATGCCCCGCTGGGCGCAGGTCGCGTGAACAACCCTCGCAAAAACCCGGCCGTCGCGCCGCCGGCCGCACCGACCATCGCCCCCCGTCCAGGATGTCCCAGAATCGCCCCGCCTACGGCGCCGGCGGCTGCCCCGACGGCTCCCCCGGCAACAGTGCCGGAGGCAACCTGGCCGGTTTTGCCTCCGGTTGCGGAAGCCCCGGCCTGCTCCGCCGACGCCATGCAATCCTTGATATCGGCCTCAGCCGCGTCGGCACCGACTTGTTGATAGTGCACGTTGGGGTACAGAATCGGTTTGTGCGCCGAGCAGCCACCCTGGATCAGCAGCAGACCGCAGAGCAAGAGATTCCGCCTCATCCGCATCCCTCTTCTTCGGTCATGATGATGGCGGTACGAGTGACGACCGACAGGAGCCACCATGCCTCACCGCGCAGACTCAGATACGCGCACCAAGATCTTTTCGCTGGAGAGTCCGCATCATCGAGGCGTCGGTGTAAGCGACTTCGCTTAATGCGTCCATGATGTGCAGGCCCTTAGCGGCGACCAACTCCTTCGCCTTGCCGTAGTTCTTGGCACTGAAGCGCGCCACGGCCGGCTGGCCGTTTACAATCTGGCAGGCCAGGACTTCTCCGCCGTCCACCTCCATCGTCCCGCCCTCCTCGACCAGTTTCTTCGCCTGCGCCGCCGTAATCCGGTGTAATTGAGCGAACTCTTCCAATCCTCCCGTTTCCACGAGACGTCCGTCGGGCATGATGCAGAGCCGTTTGAAGTGCGGAGACCAGTCCTTGCGGAAGTCGATAAACTTGATGTCGCCGCCTTTCGCGACGGCACGGTCCAGCGTCCGGTAATCGAGTCCCAGATTTTTTTTCGCGAGTTTGGTTGTGAGCTCTTCCGGAAGGGTGCGATAGAACACCTCCGTTGCCGCTTCCATCAGCGTGAGGGCCCGTGCCCGAGCCAATTGCTCCGCTTCCGCGAACTGCATGAGATCCAACACCCAGGTCTGTTTCGGAATCTCGCCGCTTGCATCCACACGACAGGCAAAGAGTCCGCGCGTAAGCACCCCGCCGACCTGCGGATAGACGTAGACGCCCCCCTCCGTCAGGAGTTGCATCATCTGCTCCAGCGGCACCTCGTAACTTTCCGACAGGATTTTGGCATGGCCCGGCAGGTTCTCCGGCAAGGTCATCGCACAGACGGTCACGTTTCCTGGCGCGTCGAACTCCGAGTAGTCCTCGATCACGTTGTACAAAATGGGCGGTTTGGGCTTCTCGATCTTCTTCTTAATCTTGAACATATGAACTCGTACCTCGTCTCTCGTCGTTCGTCTCCCGTGCGCAACCGGTCTCGCGCAGTCACTCGCCTTGCAGGTGGTAATAGGGAGGCAATGTCAGCAGCCGCCCATCGTCCACCGGGCCGCCGATCGTAAAGTGATAGAGCGATTGCAGCGCAAGGTCCTTGATTCCGACGATCTCATGCACCGGATCATCGAAGAAACAGCCGATCCCGGTCCCGCGCACGCCGGCGGCCTCGGCCTCCAGATACAGCACCTGACCGACCAGGCCGGCTTCCCAGAACAGTCGTGGATACCACCAGGCACCACCCTGCCGCAAGCGGCCCTCAAAATCCGCCAGCATCCCGAGTGAAAACGCGCTGTCGCCCGCGATACCTTGATGGCAACTGACTTGCGCTGCCAGGCGTTGCGCATCGCCCTGCAGCAGCCAGTACAGCGGCAGGTCATTGGGACAACCCGGCGTCGGCGTCCATTCCAGGTCCGGATTCATCGAGCGTTTCAGCAAGGGCAGCTGTTCCGCATCACGTGCCAACAGATAGAGTCCCGGCGCCAACCCTTCGACCCGATGGAGAAACAGCATCAGATGGATCGCCGGCTCCCAGGGGAGGAGATCCCAGGGCATGGGGCGATTGAGCTGCGGCGTACCCGCTTGCGGCATGAGCCGTTGCAACATACGAAACAACGTTGCGGCCGAAATGGCCGTCCGGGCATCGAAGGCGACGGCGCTGCGGCGCTGCCTGATGATCTGTCCGGCGTCGCTCGTAGTTCGTGACGCGTGAAGCGGTTCGGATCGAGCGATGGGAGGAACGGCAAGTCGAACCGTTCGCTGCTCCCAGCTGGTTTTCCAGGACGCTTCAGCCACCTCGTCGATGGCATCCCAGTGCACGCCATGCTCCCGACTCAACCGGTTGGCCTTGCCCTGCCATGGTCCGGCCGCCAACTCCTTCACCAGCTCTGGATCGAGAGACAAGGGGATTGCGGTTGGCTCTGTGCGCTTCACGAACGACGCCTCACGCTTCACGCCTTCAGCCGCCCAGATCACCGCCAGGCAATCGGGGTGTTCCGGTTCGGCCTCGCCGAAGTCCTCCGCCCGATGCGTGCCCAGCACCCGTGCCACTTGGTTTTGATCCGCCCCGTCGAGCAACGTCATCTTCCACCCAAGGGTGGCGGCCGCGATCCTCGCGGAGCCGAGCGCGTGCCCAACATCGTGGTTGCAATACCGAAAGGCCCGCTCGCCGTACTTCCAGGCTTCGCGCCAATGCACGGACGTGAGGCCGAACAGGAAGGCTCCGGACGGAAGCTCGGCCAGCAGCCTCGTGACCTGTTCAGGAGGATACTCGATCCGCAACTCCAGCCCATGTTCCTTGGGGGCGTAATGATACAGCCCTGGGGCAAGCGCCAGTCCATCGCTCGGCGGTAACATCACATAGCCCTCGGTCGGATGCAGATTGCCAGAGGACGGATTATTACGTAGGGCCCACTCCGACTCGCCGGCTTTCTTCCACGCCGAGAGCCCGAGCGACAACTCGAAAAATCGTGAGATGGTCCGGATGGTCAATGGCTGCGAGGCCACTGCGCCTGGCTGATAGATGGCATCATAGGACGGCGACTGCGGGTCGTCTTTCGGACTCAACAACGGCAACCGGATCAGCGGCGTCCCCTCGAACCGCCGAAACGGATCGGGCTGATTCGCCCAATCCAAAAACCCCAACGACTTCGCATACCGATTAAAATGATGTTTCGTTCGAATGTGATAGGCAATGACTCGATCGACAGGATCGATCGAGAGCGGCTGAACCGATGCGGCGGACGAGGGTTGCTGGTTATCCATGCCCGCAGTCTAACGAGGCAGAGGAAAGAAAGTAAACGCGCGCGGTTAACCGATCAACCGGGCGATCCCGAAGGCAGCTGCCGCAGCCAACCCGCCGACCATCACCGTCTGGAACCCGCCACGCCAGGGCGGAACCCCCGTGAATCGACTCTTCACATATCCGAACAGGAATAATGCGACCGGGGTCACGGCCGCCGACCACCACAGGGCAGCCTGGACGTCGTGCACCAACATATAGGGCAGCAAGGGAATAATCCCACCCGCGACATAGGCGAGCGCAATCGTCCAGGCACTGACGCGCACGCGTGCCGGGTCCGGGGCTTCCAGGCCCAGCTCGAAGCGCATCATGAAATCCACCCAGCGCGGAGGATCGGCCCGGAGCGTTTCGACCAAGGGCACGATTTGCTCTTTGTGCAAACCATACCCGCGAAAGATCTCATACACCTCTTCGGCCTCCCGTTCCGGAATATGCTCGGTCTCGCGCAGTTCCCGTAACCGTTCAGCCGCGTAATGTTCCGCTTCCGTCCTGCCGGCCAGATACCCGCCCAATCCCATCGCGATCGATCCGGCGGCGATCTCCGCCAGGCCTGCGGTCACCACCAGAGCGGAGGAGGTCACCGCGCCGGAGAGACCGGCCGCCAGGGCAAAAGGAACCGTCAACCCATCGGCCATGCCGATCACAATGTCGCGCACGGTCGCCGTCGCGGT
>WBZL01003530.1_pt1 | contig 14225 bp, 14 predicted proteins | sample 5204291 | NCBI WGS metagenome assembly WBZL01 (sample SAMN12344345, study PRJNA552823) | activated sludge metagenome | biome: Activated sludge suspended growth; feature: Nitrification reactor; material: Wastewater; isolation source: activated sludge from nitrification reactor of wastewater...
GCGCAGCGGTTCTCGCCGGCCACCTTCGCCTCCGCCGTGGTCGTATCCATCGTCGTAGGCGCGGTGCTGTTGTGAAGACGGTGCCGCTGTGAAGAGAGACGTCCAGGGCCTCGTGCTGCTGCTGGTCGGGGGCATGGTGCTGCGGCTGGCGCTGGGCGACCAGTTCCTGTTCTACGTGGCCGAGGCCATGCGGCCCTGGCTGCTGCTGTCCGGCGCACTCCTGGTCGTCCTGGGTGGCTACACGCTGTGGCAGGTGTGGCGCGAACATCGCGACGGTCCGGACTCCGAGGCACCCGGCCACGATCATCCGGGCCCGCGGACCGCGTACCTGCTGCTCCTCCCGGTCCTTGCCGTGTATGTGATCGCACCGTCCGCGCTCGGTTCCTACAGTGCCGCGCGGCAGACCAGTACGGCCGCAGTGCCTGCTGCGCCGGCCGACCTGCCCGCCCTGAGCGGACCCGATCCGGTCTCCCTGCCGCTGCGCGACTACGTCGTACGCGCGGTGTGGGACAACGGGCGCACGCTGCAGGGTCACACCGTGTCGATGACCGGCTTCGTCACCCCGAATCCAGCCGGCGGCTGGTGGCTCACCCGCATGGCCATGACCTGCTGTGCCGCCGATGCCCAGGCGTCGCGGATCGCCGTCGAGAACGCCCCCGCGCTCGCGGCTGACACCTGGGTGACGGTGACGGGGTCGTGGGTGACCGGCGGAGGGACGGCCGACCCCGCGGCGGTCCCCGTCCTGCGTGCCCGCGACGTCACGCCGGTGTCGCAGCCGCACAACCCCTACGAGTGATCCGGGTGCGGGTCGGCGTGGCGCAGCCCACCGAGCCCCCACCCGTCGTAGCGTCGCGGTGACGCGTGGAGGTCATGGATGACGGAACCGACACTTGCCCCGCGACGGACGTATGTCCTCGACACCTCGGTGTTGCTCAGCGATCCGCGGGCGTTGACCCGCTTCGCGGAACACGACGTGGTGCTCCCGTTGGTGGTGATCACCGAGCTCGAGGCGAAACGGACTCATCCGGAACTGGGGTACTTCGCCCGGCAGGCGCTGCGGCTGCTGGACGACCTGCGGACCGAGAACGGCCGCCTCGATCAGCCGATCCCTGTGGGCGACTCGGACGGCACGCTCCATGTCGAGCTGAACCACACCGATCCCGAGGTCCTGCCGCCCGGATTCCGGCTCGGTGACAACGACTCCCGCATCCTGACCGTGGCCCTCAACCTCAGGGAAGAGGGACGATCGGTCGTGCTGGTCTCCAAGGACCTGCCGATGCGGGTCAAGGCGGCGGTGATGGGCATCGACGCCGAGGAGTACCGCGCCGAACTGGTCATCACGTCCGGCTGGACCGGGATCACCGAACTCGAGGTGGCCGGTGACGACATCGACGCGTTCTACGAACGCGGATCGCTGCCCGCGCCTGCCGATGCCGAACTCTTCACCAACTCCGGCGTGGTGCTGTTGAGCGAACGGGGCAGCGCCTTGGGTCGGGCCACCGCCGACAAACACATCCGCCATGTGCGGGGCGACCTCGAAGCGTTCGGGCTGCACGGCCGCAGCGCGGAACAGCGCATCGCACTCGACGCCCTGCTCGACCCCGACATCGGCATCGTGTCCCTGGGTGGCCGGGCCGGGACCGGCAAGAGCGCCCTGGCGCTGGCTGCCGGACTCGAGTGGGTCGTCGAACGCGGGGTGCATCGCAAGATCATGGTGTTCCGCCCGCTCTACGCGGTCGGCGGACAGGAGTTGGGCTACCTGCCCGGCTCCGAACACGAGAAGATGTCGCCCTGGGGTCAGGCGGTGTTCGACACCCTGTCGGCCGTCACCAGCCCCGAGGTCATCGAAGAGATCCTGGCCCGCGATCTGCTCGAGGTGCTGCCGCTCACCCACATCCGCGGCCGTTCCCTGCACGACGCGTTCGTGATCGTCGACGAGGCGCAGTCGCTGGAGCGCAACGTCCTGCTGACGGTGCTGTCGCGCATCGGCAAGGACTCGCGCGTGGTGCTGACGCACGACATCGCCCAGCGGGACAACCTCCGGGTCGGCCGCTATGACGGCGTCGTGGCGGTGGTGGAGAAGTTGAAGGGGCATCCGCTCTTCGCCCACGTCACGCTGGCGCGGGCCGAACGCTCACCGATCGCCGCCCTGGTCACCGAGATGTTGGAGGACTCGGCGCTGGTCTGAGCGGGGCTGGTCGTCGGAACGGCAGCGCGGCAGGATGCCCCTATGAGCAGCGATCCGGCGTCATCCGGTTGGTCGACACACTCTCTGGCGTCGCGCTTCGAGGAGTCGCTGCCCGGTGTCGTGGCCCTGATGCGCGCGTACGAGACGGCGGCCCTGGGACGGACCGATACCACGGCGGCCGAGGCTGAAGCCGAACTGCGAGCCCCCGAGGTGGACCGGGACCACAGCGCGGTGGTCCTGCGGGGCGACGAGGTGATCGGCCTGCGGCTCGTGTTCGTCGATCCGGCGGAACGTGAGGTCACGCTCGACTGCTGGATCCATCCGCAGTTGCCGGACGACGACCAGCGGTCACTGCTGGGGGAACTGGCCCAGGGAGCCGACGACGTGGCCGCACGCCTGGCGACCGCCGCCGAGCCGGTACCTCCGGCGGAGGCGGCCGATCCGTGGCAGGCGTCGCCGCGGGTCTGGCAGCTCGTGGCGGGCGCGTACCGCCAGGATCGGGTGTGGTCGGAACAGTTGCAGTCGCTCGGACTCCGGCGGGTACGGACGTTCCAGCGGATGCGGCTCGAGCATGGGCTGGCAGTGCCCGAGCCGACCGCGCCCGCGGGAGTCGAGGTCCACGATGCCGTCGATGTGTCCGACCTGCGTGACGCCTGGTCGGTCCATCAGCGGGCGTTCGCCGATCACTGGGGCGGGGAGGCGCAGCGGGACTTCGCTGCCTGGGTGGAGTACCAGAGGGCGTTCGCAGGCTTCGATCCGACGCTGTGGTCGGTGGCGGTGCTCGATGATGAGCCGGTGGGCCTGTGTGCTGCCAGCGATTCGCGTCTCGAGGACGGGATCGGTTACGTGCCCTTGCTCGGTATCGTTCGGGAGGCCAGGGGCCGGGGGATCGCCCGCTTCCTGTTGCGCCGGGAGTTCGCCCGTTCGGCCCGGCGAGGGCTGCCGATCACCGAACTGACCGTGGACAGTGAGAGCCTCACCGGCGCCGACCGGCTCTACCGGTCGGTGGGCATGGCGCCCACGGTGATCATCGATTCGTGGCTGCGGCCGATCAGGACGGCGGGCCCACCGGAATCCGCGTGATCAACGGCTTCATTCGTTCCGCGAAGAAGTCGTTGCCCTTGTCGTCGACGATCACGAACGCGGGGAAGTCCCGCACCTCGATCCGCCAGACCGCCTCCATCCCGAGTTCCGGGAAGTCGATGACCTCGATCTTGGTGATGTTGTCCTGCGCCAGCCGGGCCGCAGGTCCACCGATCGACCCCAGGTAGAAACCGCCGTTCTCGTCGCACGCCTTGGTCACCGCATTGGATCGGTTGCCCTTGGCCAGCATCACGAAGGAGCCGCCCGCCTTCTGGAACTGATCCACGTAGGAGTCCATCCGACCAGCCGTGGTGGGGCCGAACGACCCCGACGCCATGCCGTCCGGTGTCTTGGCCGGGCCCGCGTAGTAGACGCAATGATCGCGCAGGTACCACGGCATCTCCTCGCCGCGGTCGAGCAGCTCCTTGATCTTGGCGTGCGCGATGTCGCGGGCCACCACCATCGGGCCGGTCAGGCTCACATGGGTGCCCACCGGAAGTCGGGAGAGTCGTTCGCGGATCGTGCTCATCGGTTCGTTCAGGTCGATCGCGACGATCTCGTCGGTTTCTTCCGGTTCGTGGTCCGGCAGGTACTGGGCGGGCTCCCGCTCCAGCTCCTCGAGGAACACCCCTTCGGCCGTGATCTTCCCCAGCGCCTGGCGATCGGCCGAGCACGACACCGCCACCGCGATGGGCAGCGAGGCGCCGTGACGGGGCAGCCGGATCACGCGGACGTCGTGGCAGAAGTACTTGCCGCCGAACTGGGCCCCGATGTCGAAATTGCGGGTCAGCTCGAGGATCTGCTGCTCGGTCTCGGGGTCACGGATCGCATGACCTGCCATGGAACCGGTCGTGGGCAGCGAGTCCAGATACCGGGCGCTGGCGTACTTCGCGGTCTTCAGGGCGTCCTCGGCGCTGGTGCCGCCGATGACCACGGCCAGGTGGTACGGCGGGCACGCGGCGGTGCCCAGCTCGCGGAGTTTCTCGTCGAGGAAGCGCATGAGCGCCTCGGGGTTCAGAACCGCCTTGGTCTGCTGGTACAGGAACGACTTGTTGGCCGAGCCGCCGCCCTTGGCCAGCGTCAGGAACTTATACGTCAGCGCGTCAGCCGGGTCGGTGGCCGCGTACAGGTCGATCTGGGCCGGAAGGTTGGTTCCGGTGTTCTTCTCCTCCCACACCGTCAGCGGCGCCATCTGCGAATAGCGCAGGTTGAGCTTCTGGTAGGCGTCGTAGACACCTCGCGAGAGCGCTTCTTCGTCGGGGCCCTCGGTGAGGACCCGCTGACCCCGCTTGCCCATGATGATCGCGGTGCCGGTGTCCTGGCACATAGGCAGCACCCCGCCGGCGGCGATGTTGGCGTTCTTCAGCAGATCGAGCGCGACGAACCGGTCGTTCGGGCTGGCCTCCGGGTCGTCCAGGATCGAGCGCAGCTGCTGCAGGTGGCCGGGTCGCAACAGGTGCTGGATGTCGGCGATCGACTGATACGCCAGGAGCCGCAGCGCCTCGGGCTGGACGACGAGGAACTGGCGTCCGGCCGCCTCGATGACCTCGACGTAGTCCGAGGTCAACTGCCGGTACGGGGTGGTGTCCGGCCCCAGCGGGAGCAGCGGTGAGTAGGAGAATTCGGCCATGACCCCAGCCTATGGGTACGGTCCAGGTGTGAGCGAAGTCGTTCCCGGCCGCCCCGACCCCTGGCAGATGCGCGCCTCCGATGCGGACCGCGAAGCCTTCGTCGCCGTCCTGCAGACGGCGTACGCCGAAGGCCGACTGTCGAAGGACGAATACGACGAGCGGATGTCTGCCGCGTACCACGCCACGATCTACGCCGACCTGGCCCCGCTGCTGCAGGATCTGCCGGTGCCTGCCCAGCACCTCCCCGGGCCGCCGGCAGTGGTCGCCCGCCCCCTGGCCACCCCGCGGGCTGATGCCGGCGCCGGCGCACCACTCGTCGCGCTGTTCTCCGAGGTGTCGCGCGACAGCAGGTGGTCGCTCGCCGAGGACCAGACCGCGGTGGCGGTATTCGGTTCGGTCAAGCTGGATCTGCGGCAGGCGCAACTGTCCAGCCCTCGCACCCAACTGCGCGCGAACGCGCTGTTCGGCAGTGTCGAGATCGTGGTGGGTGGTGATCTCGACGTCGAGGTGACCGGCGTCGGCGTCCTGGGTGAATACTCCCGCACCGACAAACGTTCGGTGATGTCCGATGGAAGCGGCGGCCCGGTCGTCGTCATCTCGGGGCTGGCGCTGTTCGGAAGTGTGCAGGTGACGATTGTCGACCCACCGGTACAGCCGTCGGAGCGGATCCTCCCGCCGTCCGAGTGAGGCACCATAGGGGGATGAGCGAACCGACCACGACCGAGGCCGAGGTGCCCGCTGGTCGGCGCCCGGACCACAGCCAGTTGCGCAAGACGATCCGCGACATGTCGTTGTCGATGGGGATCATCGCGGGCATCATCTTCGCCGTCATCCTGCTCACCTGGCGGCCGCAGCCGGACCCGGTGCGTGCGCTCGACCCGCGACCGGTGGCGCTGACCGCAGCGTCCGTGGCGGATTTCCCGCTGCTGCTCCCTGCCGTGGGCGAGGGATGGCGGGCCACGTCGGCCCGGTTCGAACGCACCGATGAATCCGATGACGATCCGGTGTGGTTCAACGGCTGGGTGACGCCGGACGACTCTTACGTGGCGGTCGTGCAGTCGCGCAACGGCACCGACGACTTCATCGATGAGCAGACGATCACCGGCGTACCGGCCACGGATGCGCCGCCGACCCCCGGCTGGCGGGCGCTGCAGAGCCCGAGCAACGATCAGCGGTCGCTGGTGCGGGAGGCGGACGGCGTGACGACCGTCGTCACCGGGTCAGTGGACTGGGCCTCGCTCATCGCTTTCCGCGATTCGCTGCAACCCGTCCCACCGCCGCGCTGACAGCGTCACCAGGGCGGCTCTTCGGCGGCGGGGACGTCCGCCGGTGCCGGCGCTGCCTCTTGGTCCGCCGCGTCGTCGGCCGCAGCTGCCAATCGTTGTTCGGCGTTGTCGAGCCACTCGCCGCACCGGGCCGCGAAGCGTTCGCCCTGCTCCCACAGCGCCAGTGACTGCTCCAGCGGAGCGCCGCCGCTCTCCAGGCGATGCACGACCTGGGTGAGCCCGTCGCGGGCCTGTTCGTAGGTCATGGTCGCGGGGTCGGCGCTCAGCAGCGCGTCGATGTCGTCGGTCATCCGTCCTCCGTGGTGATGTCGGTCACTGTGACCGAGAACTGTCCTCGTGCGACCCGCGCGTCCAGCGGTGTCCCTGTGGTCAATGCGGCGGGATCCATGACCGGAGTTCCGGTGCCGTCGCGCAACACGGCATACCCGCGGTCCAACGTCGCCTGCGGGGACAGCGCGGTCAGCCGGCCCTGTTGTCGGGCCAGTTCGTGGCGCGCGGAACCGAGTTCCGCCGCCATGGTGCGTCGAAGCCCGCTGACCGCGTCGGTGAGTTCGCGGCGCGGTCGCTGGAGCAGATCACCGGGACGCGTGAGCACCGGTCGTTCGCCCAAGGCCGTCACCCGGTCGCGTTCGCGATCGAGGCGGGCGGTCAGACTCCGGCGCGCTCGGTGCCGTTGGTCGACCACCAACCGGCGTTGGTCGGCGATGATCTGGGCCGGACCGGCCATGACCGGTCGATCGGTGAGCGCCCGCACCCGCGCCCGCTCCTGTTCCACCTGTTGCGCGACCAGGGATCGGATCCGCCCGCGGTCGGCCCGCAGGGCGGTGAGTTCGTCGCGGAGATCGGGGACGACGGTCTTGCCGGCGTCGGTGGGAGTCGAGGCCCGGTGGTCGGCCACGAGGTCGAGCAGGGGGCCGTCCTCCTCGTGGCCGATCGCCGAGATGACCGGCGTGCGGGTCCCGAAGACGGCGCGCACCATCGTCTCGTTGTTGAACGCGAGAAGGTCTTCGAAGGAGCCACCTCCGCGGGTGATGACGATGACATCGACCTCGTCGTGGCCGTCCAGGTCCACCAACGCGGTCACCACCTCGGCGACGGCGTTCACACCCTGTACCGACACTTCGCGGACCTCGAAGCGAGCGGCGGGCCAGCGGGACCGGGCGTTGACCTCGACGTCACGCTGCGCCGCGCTGTTGCGACCGCAGATGAGGCCGATCCGGCGCGGCAGGAACGGCAGCGGTTGCTTGAACTCGTCGCGGAACAGTCCTTCCTGCGCCAACCTCCGGCGCAGCTGTTCCAGTTGCTGCATCAGGGCGCCCACCCCGACCGCCTGGAACTGGGACGCCCGCCACGACAGCGAACCGTTGCCGTCGTAGTAGTTGAGCTTCAGCCGGGCGACGATGCGCTGGCCGTCGGCCAGATTGGCGGCCCGCGCGGTCGTGGCCGTCGTCGCGACGGGGATCGACAGGTCGGCGTCCGGATCGCGCAGAGTGAGATAGACCATGGATCGGCGCTCGCGTACCTGGGTGATCTGCCCCTCCACCCAGATCTGGCCCAATTGGGAGATCCACCGGCTCACGTGGCGCGAGGCGACCCGCACGGGCATCGGATCGCCGCTGCTCTGCCCGGACCCGGTCATAGCGGCAGGGTAGCCGTCGGGCCTGACCCCGGCTGCGCGCGGAAGCGGGGAGCGGGTCCCGGACCTACCATGGGCACATGGCTGATTCCGGCAAACGGGTGCTGCTGGCGGCACCGCGTGGGTACTGCGCAGGTGTCGAACGTGCGGTGGAGACCGTCGAGCACGCCCTCGAGCGGTACGGCGCGCCCATCTACGTGCGCAAGGAGATCGTCCACAACCGGCACGTCGTCCAGACCCTGCAGGGACGCGGCGTCATCTTCGTCGAAGAGAACGACGAGGTTCCCGAGGGGGCCACGGTCGTGTTCTCGGCGCATGGGGTGGCGCCGATCGTGCACGAGGAGGCCGCCGAGCGGAACCTCATGGCGATCGACGCGACGTGTCCGCTGGTCACCAAGGTGCACAATGAGGCCCGCCGTTTTGCCCGCGAGGGATACCGGATCCTCCTGATCGGCCACGAGGGGCACGAGGAGGTCGTGGGTACGTCAGGGGAGGCACCGGAGCACATCACCATCGTCGACGGCCCGGAGCACGCCCGGACGGTCGAGGTGCTCGAGGACAAGGTCGCCTGGCTGTCGCAGACCACGCTCTCGGTGGACGAGACGCTGGAGACGGTGGCGGTCCTGCGGGAGCGGTTCCCGCATCTGATCGACCCGCCGAGCGACGACATCTGCTACGCGACCCAGAACCGGCAGCAGGCCGTCAAGATCCTGGCACCGCGCAGTGACCTGCTCATCGTGGTGGGGTCGCTGAACTCCTCCAACAGTGTCCGGCTCGTCGAGGTAGGCCTACAGGCGGGCGCCAAGGCGGCCGTCCGGGTCGATGGCGTGGGGGAGCTCGACGAAGGTCTGCTGGACGGGGTCGAGGCGGTCGGGGTCACCAGTGGCGCATCAGTGCCCGAGGTGCTGGTGCGTGAGGTGCTGCAGTGGCTCTCCGAGCGCGGCTACGCCGCGGTGGAAACCGTCACGGCGACCGAAGAGACGCTGACGTTCTCGCTGCCCAAGGAGTTGCGCGCGGCCCGTCGCTAGCCGGTCAACGGCTGCTGAGGCGTCGCCGCAGGTACAGCACGGCCCCCATCAGGACGACAGCGGCGACCTGAGCCGGAGCCGTGGCCGTGAGTTGCGACACGATCATCGCCAGTTCCCGCACGAGCGCGGGCCGCGATCCGATCAGGGTGATCTGACCGAGGACCACGATCACTGCCAGCATGACCAGTGGCGGGAACGCGACGGGTAGCCAGCCCAGGCGGGGCGGCGCGATGACAGCCGCGGCTGCGGAGCCCACGATGAGGCCGAGCCCAGCCAACGCCGGGATGCTGGTGGCTCCGCTGACGATGAAGCCGATCAGACACAGGACGACGGTGGGCGCCGCCATGACAAGCAGAAGTCCCCGGGTGGTGATCCGCTCGGACAGCGGTCCGCTGCGGGCCCGACCGGGCGGGGCGGGGGTCACCAGGGGCCTGGGGGTGGGTGCTGCCGTCTCGGTCACATCAAGGACATCCGCACCGTCGGGGCGGTCGCCTTGCGGTGGTGCGAACTGCCCGATCTCCGACTCCCACCAGGGTCGGGGTGCATCGGGCGTCATGTGGAACCGGGACACGTCACCACCATAAGCGGGGTCCCTGCGTCAGCCGGGCAGCCCCGCCGGGTGTCGCAGTTCCGCTAATTCAGGCTGCGGAACTATCACCGGGATTCGCCTGGGGCGGATCCTGTGGATCGGTCAGGTCGATCTCCGGTTCCAGGAGGCGCCTCTCTGCCTCGGCCCAGTCGGTGGTGGCCGACGATTCGTCGGACTCCTGCGGCCAGGTCGTCTCGCTGAGCGCCCGCAGCGGTTCGTCCACCGTCTCCAACTCGGGGAGGTCCGCCCCGGGAATGCCGACTTTCTGGAACTTCCGGCCGGTCGGCATGACGCGGGTCTCGACCGTGCCCACCAGTCCGTTGAAGTCCTTGACGCTGCGGTCCAACGACTTGCGCAGTCTGTCGAACTTGTCGGCCATCCCGAGCATGCGTTCGTAGTACTCCGTGGCGAGCCGGTAGATCTCGCGCGCCTGGTCGGCCGCCTGAACCTGCTGCCAGGAGTGCGAGATCGTGTGCAGCATGGCCATCAAGGTCGACGGGGTGGCGACCAGGACCTTGCGGTCCAGCCCGGTCTGGATGAGGTCCGGCCGGGCCTCCAGCGCTGCGCTCAGCAACCCCTCGGACGGAAGGAACATGATGACGAACTCCGGAGAGTTGTAACGCTTCCAGTAGGCCTTCTCCGACAGCCGCAGGATGTGGTTGTGCACCATGCGGCCGTGCTCGGCCAAGGTCGCACTGTCGTCGCCGTCGGTCTGGTCTGACATCCGGAGGAATGCATCCAACGGCACCTTGGAATCGACGATGACGCAGCGGTCACCGGCCAACGAGATGACCAGGTCCGGCCGTAAGACGCCGTCGTCCGTGGCGGTGTGATCCTGCTCCACGTAATGGACCTGAGGAAGCATTCCCGAGGCCTCCACCAGGGTGCGCAGCTGCATCTCGCCCCAGGCCCCGCGACGGTCGGAGCGGGACAGGACCGTGGACAACTTGCGGGCCTCGGTGCGGACGTCGGCGGTCGCCTGACCGAAATCGCGGGCCATCTGCGCGACCTTGGTCTGCAACTCCGTCTGCGACTTCAGGCTCGCCGCGTCGCTCTGTTTCAGCGTCTTGGCCAGGTCGTCGAACGCGCTCTTGAGCGGCGCCATCCGTTTCTCGAGTTCACCGTTCTGGGCACGCTGCCACTCCAGGTCCTTCTCGGCGGACTGGCGCTGCGCGTGTTCGGACTGGAGCATCCCGTCGCTGCGGGCCAACTCTTCCCGCACCCGCGCCAACTCGCCCGCGGCGTCCGCCTCGGTGCGCGCGAGATCGGCCCGGAGCCGTTCCTCCCTTTCGCGGCTCTGTGCCCGCCCGAGGAAGAGGCCCGCAGCCGCGGCAGCAGCAGGGAGCGCGAGGATCAGGAGCACGAGGGCCAAGAAACTCATGGTCACGCTGTCGTTCATGACTCCACCATGCCCGAGGGGTCCGACAGTATGGTCGAGCGACGCGGCCGCGGCGAGGACTGACGTCCCTGGCTCTTAGACTCTCGAGGTGGCCAGTCTCACCATCGGAATCGTCGGGTTGCCCAATGTCGGTAAATCCACGCTGTTCAACGCGCTCACCAAGAACCCCGACGCGGCGCTGGCGGCGAACTACCCGTTCGCCACGATCGAGCCGAACACCGGAGTGGTGGCGGTCCCCGACGAGCGGCTGCCCCGGCTGGCGGACATGTTCGGATCGGAGCGCATCCTTCCGGCGACCGTGACGTTCGTGGACATCGCCGGGATCGTGCGCGGAGCCAGCGAGGGTCAGGGGCTCGGCAACAAGTTCCTGTCGCACGTACGCGAGTCCGACGCCATCTGCCAGGTGCTGCGTGCGTTCAGCGACCCCGATGTCGTGCATGTCGAGGGTCGGGTGTCACCAGCCGACGACATGGAGACCATCAACACCGAGTTGATCCTGGCCGACCTGCAGACCCTGGACAAGGCCATCCCGCGGCTCGAGAAGGAGGCCCGCAACGACAAGTCACGTGCGCCGGTCCTGGCCGCAGCGGTGGCCGCTCGCGACGCCCTGGACGCCGGCGAAACGGTCTTCGCGGCCGGACTCGATCGCGAGCCGTTGCGCGAACTGTTCCTGCTCACGGCCAAGCCGTTCATCTATGTGATCAACGCCGACGAGGACGAACTCACCGACGACGACTTCCGCGCCCGGATGCGCGAGCTCGTCGCTCCGGCGGAGGCGGTGTTCCTGGACGCCAAGGTGGAGTCGGAACTGGCGGAACTGCCCGAGGAGGACGCACTCGAACTGCTCGAGTCGGTGGGCCAGACCGAGTCCGGGATTCACGCCCTGGCTCGCGTCGGCTTCGCCACGCTGGGGCTGCAGACCTACCTGACCGCTGGTCCCAAGGAATCGCGCGCGTGGACGATTCCGGTGGGCGCCACCGCCCCGGAAGCAGCCGGTGTGATCCACACCGACTTCCAGAAGGGCTTCATCAAGGCAGAGGTCGTCGCGTTCGGCGAACTGATGGAGCAGGGCGGCATGACGTCGGCCAAAGCGGCCGGCAAGGTGCGCATGGAGGGCAAGGACTACGTCATGGCCGACGGCGATGTCGTGGAGTTCCGGTTCAACGTCTGACGGTAGCGCCACATTTCCGGCAGCCACCGCGGCAGAACCTTACAGGTCTTACATAGGTTTATATGGAACGAATACAGCAGCCTAAGGCGCGTGAGATGCGGGTCGTGAAGCCGCTGACCAACCCCCTACATGCCTAACGCAGGCGCCGAGCCGCAGGCTGTCGTCGGTCGGGATTGCTCAGGCGGGGGAGTTCGGGACCAACGCGGAGCACGGGCCCCACTCCTCGTCCGGGAATGCGTCCTGCAGGGCGAGCAGCGCCGACTCCATCGCCACCGGAGTCACGGTCGCCGTGGTCCCGGTGTAGGGCTCATCCAGGGCGGCCAGGCTCATCACCACCACGATCAGGACGACGCTGGACACCAGGACGGTGATCAGGCGCAGCCGACGCCGCGGTCCCAGATGCATGGTCAGCAGTGTGATGAAGCCGAACGTGCACACGAAGATCACGAGCCAGATCGCCATCGGGATCTCCGGCAAAGCGAGCTGCAGGCGCAAGGAGCGGTCCGAGTCCAGCTGCAGCGAGTTCTCCACCATGAAGTAGTGCGTGGACTCTCGCGTGAGCGAGTTCAACGGCAGCTGGTCGATGCGCTGCTGGATCCTTCCGGCCCAGGCGGCAGCGTTCTCGGCTCCGGTCAGGTCGGCCTGCCGCGAGGCCTCCCAGTCGTCGGTTGCCACCGCGCGCATGTAGCAGATCACGGAGCGCCGGACGTCGTTGCGATCCGCCTCGGGGTAAGGGCTCGCCGCGTTGAACAGCGCGACCGCGGACGCAGCCTCCTGTCGGGCGATGTCGCGCGTGTCGGCGAAGTGTTGGACCGCGAAGACCAGCAGTAGGCCCAGGATGATCCCGAACGCTCCGCCCACGAAGGCGACGGCGTCCGTGAGCCCTACGTCGCTCTGATCGGGCCGGGTCCCGCCGGCCAGTGCGCGTCCGTAGAGCAGCACGCCCAGCGCCCAACCGGCAGCGACGCACAGGATGACCACGCCGCCGGCAAGGTAGGGGCTCATGGGCCTGAGGTGGGGTCAGAGATCGATGATCCGACTGGGGATGTCGGTGTTCTCGTCCAGGTGGTAACTGGCGCACACCCGGTGGTAGCCGTCGGCGATCTGGGTCGGCAATCCCTCGTGGATCTTGCCGCGGATGATCAGCACCGGGGACAGCTCGATGCCCTGGGCGATCTTGCGCAGATCCTCCTTGACGTGCTCATTGTCCATGGGGAGCAGATCCAGCCGCGCGCCCCGCAGGATGTCCTTGGCCTTGTGGGTCAAGACCGGAGCCTTCTGTAGTCGCTTGACGATGTCGGCGACGGTATCGGGGTCGGCGATGAGGCTCAGGTAACTGCCGGCGGCGGGGTAGTCGTGGTTGTCCGGGGTCGTCTTCCACTTCACGGCCATGCCGGTCGGTGCGGGTGCTTTCTTGGCCATGTGTCGATTCCTCCTGGTTCGACCCCTGCTCGACAGGAGCCGCCACCAACCTAGGGAAACGGATGCCACGATGCAGGCTGAGTGGGGGAACTGGTGGCGGTCACAGTACGGCAACTCCGGTCCCCGCTGACCGGCCGCGTGCCATAGTTCACCGGTGGTGTGGCGCCGTTCGCCGCCCATCGTTCACCGCCCAGGAGGAGTCCGTCATGGCACTGAGCCGCGAAACGCTCGAGCAGTTGCGCGTGGATCACACCGAAGACTTCACGTTGGCGGACCACGACCCCGGCTGGCTGCCTCCGGCTGCGCGGGACCTGTCCAAGGGCGAGCGCAAAGAGCTGGCCGACCAGATGCTCAAGGACAACGTGAAGGAACTGGCCGAGGCGCAGGACATGCTCTACGCCGACGATCGCTACTCGGTCCTGCTGGTGTTCCAGGCGATGGACGCCGCCGGCAAGGACAGCACCATCAAGCACGTCATGAGCGGCGTGAACCCCCAGGGCTGCTCGGTCACATCGTTCAAGAAGCCCAGTGACGAGGAACTCGACCACGACTTCCTGTGGCGCTGCAACAAGGCCCTTCCGCCGCGCGGCAACATCGGGATCTTCAACCGCTCCTACTACGAAGAAGTGCTGGTGACGAAGGTCCACCCGCACATCCTCGACTACCAGCGGCTCCCCGTGACCGCGCGCGGCAAGGCGTTCTGGCAGGCCCGGTACGACGACATCAACGCGTTCGAACGTCACCTGGTGCGCAACGGAACGGTCGTCCTGAAGTTTTTCCTCAACGTCTCCA
>WBZL01003531.1_pt1 | contig 14223 bp, 11 predicted proteins | sample 5204291 | NCBI WGS metagenome assembly WBZL01 (sample SAMN12344345, study PRJNA552823) | activated sludge metagenome | biome: Activated sludge suspended growth; feature: Nitrification reactor; material: Wastewater; isolation source: activated sludge from nitrification reactor of wastewater...
AGCAGATCATCGCCAGCCACTCCTTGGTGACCGGGGCCGGAGAGATCGGCGAATGTGCCCGTGCGGCGCAGGATCTGATCTACGACGCGAAGAACCCGATGAAGATGCACCCGCCGTCGATGGACGAAATTGCCGGACTCGGCCACCGGTTCGAGGCCTTCATTGGCGAGCGTTTCCCCGGGTCGGACCGGATCACCGACAAGTCGATCCAGACCTACATGTATCTCGGCCTCGTGAAGCTCGCGATGCCGAATGCGCGGTTCGTCGTGGTGCGCCGCGATCCGCGCGACAACCTCCTGTCGATCTACAAGAACAAGTTTCCCGACGACACGCACCTTTACGCCTACGACCAGCGCGACCTGGCGAAGTTCTACGGGACCTTCGTCGAGATGATCGACTTCTGGCGCGAACGTGTGCCTGACTGGTTCTACGAGGTGCAATACGAGGAACTGGTGGCCAACCCCGAGGAGGAGACGCGCAAGCTGATCGCGGCCTGCGGGCTCGACTGGGAGGACGCCTGTCTCTCGTTCCACGAGAACAAGCGGAAGGTGGAGACGCTTTCCGTCTATCAGGTGCGCCAGCCGATCACCCAGGCTTCGGTCGCTCTCTGGCAGCGCTACGAGAAGGACCTGGAGCCGATGCTGGAGCAGTTGAAGAAGGATGGCCATGTCGCTGGCTGAGATTCTCGGGCGAATCCGCGCGGCCGAACGCCAGGCCGGACGACCGGAGGGTTCGGTCAAGCTCATCGCGGTCTCCAAGGTCCAGCCGCTCGACCGGGTGGAGGCCGTGCTGGCCGAGGGCCACCGGGTCTTCGGCGAGAACTATGTGCAGGAGGCGGCGGCGAAATGGCCGGCGCTGCGCGAGCGGTTCGGGCTGGTCGAGCTGCACATGATCGGCCCGCTGCAGACCAACAAGGCCAAGGCGGCGGTGGAGCTTTTCGACGCGATCCACACGCTTGACCGCCCCTCGCTCGCCGAGAAGCTTGCGCGCCTGGCAGAGGCCCGGGGGGCCTGCCCCGCGCTTTTCCTCCAGGTGAACACGGGCGAGGAGCCGCAGAAGGGCGGCATCCTGCCGGCCGCGGTGGACGGGTTCATCGCCGAGTGCCGCTCCCTGGGTCTGGTCCTCGGCGGGCTCATGTGCATCCCGCCGGAGGGCGAGGATCCTGCGCCGCATTTCGCGGACCTGGCGGGGATGGCCGAGCGGAACGGCCTGTCGGGCCTCTCGATGGGCATGAGCGCCGATTTCGAGACCGCCATCGCGCTCGGTGCAACGCATGTCCGGGTCGGTTCTGCCATCTTCGGCGCGCGGGCTTACGGGCCGCGCTGAGGGACGACGACCCGCGTTCCGGGCGCGGCATGCCGGGCGATGAAGACGAGGTCGCGCCGGGAGAAGGCAAGGCAGCCCGCGGTAGGGTAACCGGGGCGGCGCCACTGGTGGATGAAGATCGCGGAGCCCTTCCCGGGCACCGCGTCGGGCCAGTTCCAATCGAGCGGCAGGATCAGGTCGTAGAGCGGATCCGCGCGGCGGAGCCGCTCCGCGCTTTTCCCAAACGGTTTCCGGGTGAGGTGGTTGTACTCCGGGTGGCCGGAAAGATCGCACCAGCGGTCCTGCGGATGGATGGGCCGGGCCCAGGGCGGCAGGAGATGCGCTGCGATCCGGTCGGGCCGGTAGAGCAGCCCGATGATACGATGCACGCCGGCGGGTGTCGCCCCGTCACCTTCATGCTTGTCGGTGTCGATGCCGGACCGGCCGAGGCTGACCGGCAACAGGCGGTGCCGGAAACGCACTCCGGCCGGGGTCACGACGAGGTCGGCCGGACTCAAAGGAGATGCCCCGACTTCCGCGCCTTTGTCGCGAGGTAGCCGGCGTTGTGGCGGGTGTGACCGACCTTCAGGGGAACACGCTCGGTCACGTCGATGCCCATGGCCTCCATCATCCGGACCTTGGCGGGGTTGTTGGTCAGAAGCCGAACCGAGGAGAAGCCCAGTTTCTTCAGGATCGCCGCGCCCAGGCGGAAGTCGCGCTCGTCATCCTCGAACCCAAGCCGGTGGTTGGCCTCGACCGTGTCGAAGCCCTGATCCTGCAGCGAATAGGCGCGCATCTTGTTGGCCAGCCCGATGCCGCGCCCCTCCTGGTTGAGGTAGAGCAAGACGCCCGCACCTTCAGCCCCCATCTGGGCAAGCGCGGCACGCAGCTGCGGGCCGCAGTCGCATTTCAGGCTGCCGAGCAGGTCGCCGGTGAAGCAGGCGGAATGGAGCCGGGCGAGCACGGGCCTGTCGCGCGGGGGGTGGCCGATCTCTATGGCGTAGTGTTCCTCGCCGCCGTCCTCGGGGCGGAAGACATGCAGCCGGCCGGCCTCTGCGGCCTCCATCGGGACGCGGGCTGAGACGACGGGGTGAAGCGTTGCGGACGCCGACAGGACAGGTGCGGCCTCGTCCCAGTCCACCAGTGTCAGCGCCTCGGACCCCGCGAGCGCGGCAGCATCCGCCACCGGAACGAGAAGCCCGGCCGGCAGCAGCCGGGCGGATTTCGCAAGCTGGATCGCCGCCCGCGCCAGCGTCGCGCCCCCCTCGCGACGGCTGAGGAGTGGCCCCTTCATCGGCGTGGCGAGATCGCCTGAGGGATCGGCGATCGCCGCCACCCAGGCCGGAGTGGCCTCATCTGGCACCACGAGCCGCGCGACGTCGCCGTCATAGGCGCGGGCCTTGAGCGTCGCTGCCCGCTTGTCGGTGATGGCGAGCGTCATCGGCCCCATCGCCGCAAGGGCTGCGAAGCGGGCCGGATCGAGCGCCTCGGCCGCGAGCGCGAGCGCACCCTGTCCCCCCGCGACGAGCGCGACAGGCACGCCCATGCGCAGGTCGGCGCGGGCGCGGTTCAGCCGTTCGACGATATCGGGGCCGAGGGGCATGTTACAGTCCGTCCGGATCGGTGCCCTCCTAGATAGTCTGCCCGGAAGGAAATTGAAACATTTGCAATCCTGGCGACACGACCGCGTGAGCCTTCGGGTCGTTGACTTGTGTCAAAGCGACCTGGTGCGCATCTGGCTCAAAGAGGACGGACGGAGGATATCGACATGGCGAACGTGAAGAAGATCCTGCTTGTCGATGATGACGCAGACCTGCGCGAGGCGCTGGCCGAACAGCTCGTGTCGACCGAGGATTTCGATGTCTTCGAGGCCGGCACCGGCGCCGACGGGATCGAGAAGGTGAAGGCTGGGATCTACGACCTCGTGATCCTCGACGTGGGGCTTCCAGACACCGACGGACGCGAGCTCTGCAAGAAGATGCGAAAGCAGGGAGTGAAGTGCCCGATCCTGATGCTGACGGGCCATGACGGCGACGCCGATACGATCCTCGGGCTTGACGCAGGAGCCAACGATTATGTGACCAAGCCCTTCAAGTTCCCGGTTCTTCTCGCCCGTATCCGGGCGCAGTTGCGCACCCACGAGCAGTCGGAGGACGCGATCTTCCAGCTTGGTCCGTATACGTTCAAGCCGGCCATGAAGATGCTGATCGACGAGCGCGACCGGAAGATCCGGCTGACCGAGAAGGAGACGAACATCCTGAAATTCCTCTACCGCGCGACCGAGAGTGTGGTGCCGCGCGATGTGCTCCTGCATGAGGTCTGGGGCTACAATGCCGGCGTCACGACGCATACGCTGGAGACACATATCTACCGGTTGCGCCAGAAAATTGAACCCGATCCGTCAAACGCCCGCCTTCTTGTGACCGAATCCGGGGGCTATCGTCTGGTCGCATAGGCTCCCCCTATCCCCTCGCCGGACCGGGGTCATGATGCGGCATCCTCCCTGTTGGACTGGCCGGGCCTCGTGCCCGGCCTTTTTTTCGCCTTGCCCCGTGACCCAGGGAAAGGCCACGACCGCGACCCCATCGCCAAGGTCCGACGCTACGCTTGCGGAGAAGTCCAGCCGGAAGTTCCGGTCGCGGCGCAGAAGGCCGGCGATCATTCGACGGGGGTGGTCTTCGCCTCGGGGAACTCCTTTCCCGCGAGGAAGGGATAGGCAAGGGCGGCAACCTCGCGCCGTTCCGGCCCGTCGATCCGGAGAAAGTGCCAGGCCTTGCCCTCCCTGAGCGCCAGCAGAGGCTGCTCGTTGCGGGCCGTCTTGCCGTCCATCTCGCTCACGAACGCGGTGGGGACGATCACCCAGGCGACGCTTGCACCGTCCGCGAGCCCCTCGTCTTCTGCATCGAGCGCGGACTGGTCGGCAGAGAGGTCCGTGACCTTCGTGCCCCGCATCAGGGCGCCCGTCTGCTCCACGAGGGTTTTCCTCAGCGCCGTTTGCTCCAGACCTGTGGCGGCGGCGAAGATGGCAACGACGCGGGGCGGCATCGCCGCGACCACTGCTTCGGCATTGCCCGTCGCGATGGCGTCGAGATAGGCCGTGATCGCCTTGTCGAGCGCCCGCGCCTCGGCCTTCGCAAGCGGACGCGCGGCTGCCGGCAGGGCGAGAAGAAGGGCGGCAAGCAGGGTGGCGAGGCGGATCGGGCGCATGGGGGCCTCCATTCGGCGTCGGCATAGCATCTTGCACGGGTCCTAAGCCTCCGCAAGCCGCGCGGCACGGGCTTGGCCAACGCGGCCCGTGCGCTTATGGTCCCGCCCGCAACGGAAAGGAACCGCCCATGGCCTTCACCATCGCCACCTGGAACATCAACTCCGTCCGCTTGCGCGAGGGGCTCGTTTCGCGTCTGATGCGGGAAGAGGCGCCTGACGTCCTTTGCCTGCAGGAATGCAAGGCGCCGGTAGAGAGTATCCCGCTCGAAGGGTTCAGGTCGCTCGGCTATGGGCACATGGTCGCGCGCGGGCAGAAGGGCTACAACGGCGTCGCGATCCTTTCGAAGCATCCGCTGCGCGAAGTGGGTGCGCATGATTTCGTCGACCTCGGTCATGCCCGCCATATCGCTGCTGCGTTCGAAAACGGCGTCACCATCCACAACTTCTACGTGCCTGCCGGCGGCGACATCCCCGACCGGGAGGAGAACATGAAGTTCGGCCAGAAGCTGGACTACGTCGCCGCCATGCGGGACTGGGCAAGGGCGGAGCGGCCGAAGAAGGCGATCCTCGTGGGCGATCTCAACATCGCTCCGCGGGAGGACGACGTCTGGAACCACAAGAGCCTGCTGAAGATCGTCAGCCACACGCCTGTCGAGACCGAGCTTCTCGGTCAGGCACAGGAGGCCGGCAGCTGGGTCGACATCACCCGGCAGGACATTCCCGACGGCTCCCTCTACAGCTGGTGGTCCTACCGCGCACCCGACTGGGACGCGGCCGACAAGGGACGGCGGCTCGACCACATTTGGGCCACGCCCGACATCGCCGGCGCCGGCCATGGCAGCCGCATCCTGCGGGCCGCGCGGGGCTGGGAGCAGCCCTCGGACCACGCCCCTGTCTTCGCGAGCTTCGACCTTTGAACGGCGCTGGGCTTATGCGATCCGGCGGATTGCGACGGGACGGCGATGCGGCTATCGCTGTGCGCAGCATCGAAGGAGCGCACTTGCCGTGACCCAGCCCGTGGACCCCGTCCGCCTGACCGCCGACCTGATCCGCTGCCCCTCCGTCACGCCCGAGGAGGGTGGCGCGCTTAACCTCCTCCAGGGGATTCTGGAGGACGCCGGTTTCGAATGTCACCGGGTGGACCGGGCCGGAACGCCCAACCTCTTCGCCCGCTGGGGGCGCAAGGGCGCGAACCGTACCTTCGGCTTCAATGGCCATACAGATGTCGTGCCTGTGGGCGATGCGGCGGCCTGGACGCACGACCCCTTCGGAGGGGAGATTGCCGACGGCTGGCTCTGGGGCCGTGGCGCGACCGACATGAAGTCGGGCGTGGCGGCCTTCGCCGCCGCCGCGGTGGACTTCGTGCGCGAGACGCCGCCGGATGGTGCCATCGTGCTGACCATAACCGGCGACGAGGAGGGGCCGGGCAAGGACGGGACGGTCGCGCTTCTCGACTGGATGCGTGCGCAGGGCGAGGGCATGTCGGTCTGCCTCGTCGGAGAGCCCACCTGCCCCGAACGCATGGGCGAGATGATCAAGATCGGCCGGCGCGGCTCCATGACGGTGCATTTCGAGGCGCAGGGGGTACAGGGGCATTCGGCCTATCCGCACCGGGCGAAGAACCCGCTTCATGCCCTCGTCCGGCTGATGGACCGCGTGGCCTCGCACCCGCTCGACCAGGGGACGGCGCATTTCGACGCCTCCACGCTGGCGATCACGACGATCGACACCGGCAACACAGCCTCGAACGTGATCCCGGCGAAGGCGCGGGCCACGGTGAACATCCGCTTCAACGACGCCCACAGCTCGGTCAGCCTTGCCGACTGGCTGCGGTCCGAGGCGGCTTCGGTGGAGAGGGAGACTGGTGTGCATTTCTCGCTCCGGATCGAGGTCTCGGGCGAAAGCTTCGTGACGCCGCCTAGTGATTTCGTACGGCTGGTCGCCGGATCCGTTCGCGCCGAGACCGGGCTCGACCCGGTCTTGTCCACTTCGGGCGGCACGTCGGATGCACGCTTCGTGAAGGACCATTGCCCGGTGGTGGAGTTCGGCCTTGTCGGGCGGACCATGCACCAGGTGGACGAGCGGGTCGAAGTCGCGCAGATTCATCAGCTGAAGGCGGTCTACGGCCGGATTCTGAGGGACTATTTCGCCTGAGCGGCGCGGGCGGCAGTTGCGGGAGCCTCCGGCGGAGGTATTTGGGGCAGGAGGAAAGCGCATGACGCGGGCCTGTGCGCATGGTAGCCCAAGGCCATGGTACGCATTCCCTCCAAGACCGAAATCCTCGACTGGATCGCCGAGAACCCCGGGCTTTCCGCCAAGCGCGACATCGCCAAGGCCTTCGGCATCAAGGGGGCCGAGCGGATCGAGCTGAAACGGCTGCTGAAGGAGCTTGAGGCCGAGGGGACGCTGGAACGGCGGCGCAAGACCTATCGCGATGCCGAGAAGTTGCCGCCGGTGACGATCCTGAGCATCCTCGCGCCCGACCGGAACGGCGACCAGTTCGCCCGCGCGATGGAATGGCAAGGCGAGGGTCCGGAGCCGCGCGTCCTCTTCCTGCCGCGCAAGGCAGATGCGCCCGTGGCCGAAGGGGACCGTGTGCTCGCCCGCGTCAACGAGGTGCGGGGCGAGGATTACCAGTACGAGGCGCGGTTGATCCGCAAGATCGGGACAAACCCGCTGAAGGTCCTCGGCATCTTCCGCAAGGCGGCAGAGGGCGGACGGATTGTCGCCATCGACAAGGGGTCGGACAAGGAATGGCTCGTCAGCGCGGAGGCGACGCAGGGCGCGAAGGACGGCGAGCTGGTGGAGGCGGAACAAGCAGGGCCGAAGGGACGCATGGGGTTGCCGCGGGCCCGGATCGTCGAGCGGCTGGGCGACCCGGCCGCGCCGAAGGCGGTCTCGCTGATCGCGATCCACCAGCACGGCATCCCCGACGAATTCCCCGACGCCGCAATCGCGGAGGCGGACCGGATGAAGCCCGCCGCCTTGGGCGACCGCGAAGACCTGCGCCATCTGCCCTTCGTCACCATCGACCCGGCTGACGCACGCGACCATGACGACGCCTGCTATGCCCATGCCGACGAAGACCCGCGGAACGAGGGCGGACACATCGTCTGGGTCGCCATCGCCGACGTCGCACGCTATGTCACGCCCGGCTCCGCGCTCGACCGCGAGGCGCGAAACCGGGGAAACTCCACGTATTTCCCCGACCGCGTCGTGCCGATGCTGCCAGACCGGCTGTCGGGCGATCTCTGTTCGCTGCACGAAGGCGTGGCGCGGGCGGTCATTGCCGTCTGGATGAAGCTCGACATGAAGGGGCGGAAGGTCTCCCACCGCTTCACCCGCGCGATGATCAAGTCGGTCGCGAGTCTGAACTACACCGAGGTGCAGGAGGCGCGGGACGGCCGCCCGAACGACCGCTGCGAACCGCTGTTGGAGGAGGTCATCGCGCCCCTCTATGCCGCCTACGAGGCGACGAAAGTCGCGCGCGCGATGCGCCAGCCGCTCGACCTCGACCTGCCGGAGCGGAAGATCGAACTGACCGAGGACGGCCGTGTCGCCTCGGTGGCGTTCCGCGACAGGTTCGACGCGCATCGGCTGATCGAGGAATTCATGATCCTCGCCAATGTCGCCGCGGCCGAGGAATTGATCCGGCTCCGCCGCCCGCTGCTCTACCGCGTGCACGAGGAACCTTCGCCGCTGAAACTCGACGCGCTGCGCGAGGTCGCGGAGGCCTCGGGCTTCACGCTCGCCAAGGGACAGGTGCTGAGGACCGAGCACCTGAACCGACTTCTTGCGCAAGCCGAGGGCACGGATTTCGACGAGCTTCTGAACATCACCACCCTCAGGTCGATGACGCAGGCCTATTATCATCCGGAGAACTTCGGGCACTTCGGGCTGGCGCTGAAATCCTACGCGCATTTCACCTCGCCGATCCGGCGCTATTCCGACCTGATCGTGCACCGCGCCCTCATCTCGGGGCACAGCTGGGGGAAGGACGGGCTTTCGGCCGAGGACATCGAGCGGCTGGAGGAAACGGCCCAGCATATTTCCGAGACCGAACGCCGGTCGATGGCGGCCGAACGCGACACGACGGACCGCTACCTCGCGGCCTACCTCTCGGACCGGGTCGGCGCCGAATTCGAGGGCCGGGTAAGCGGCGTCACCCGCTTCGGGCTCTTCGTGAAGCTGACGGAGACGGGGGCCGACGGGCTCATTCCGATCCGCACGCTCGGGCGGGAATTCTTCCACTACGATCCGAGGACGGAGACGTTGACGGGCGCGGACACCGGGCTGGTGATCGGCATGGGACAGCGCGTGCTGGTGCGGCTGGCCGAAGCGGTGCCGGTCACGGGCGGGCTGATGCTCGAACTCCTGGAGATCGAGGGGCGGGGGATGCCCGGTGGCGCGTCGGCGAAGCGTGGCAAGCCCTCGGCCCGCCGGCCGGGTCAGGCCGCTGCGAGGACGTCGAAGACCGGTCGCAAGGTCACCCGCCGCCGCTGACGGTTCCGGGCCCTGACACCGGCTTTCCCGCTGCGCCGCGTCGCGCTACACTCCGGCCAAACGAAAAACGGCAGGGCAGGTGACGCATGAAGCTTGCAGGCATGGCGGTTGCAGTCTGGATTCTGGGTTCCGGCCTGGCGCATGCCGGGACAGCCTCCGCACCGGCCGATCAGCAGGAGACGGCGATGAGCGGCCCCGAGACGATCCATCCCGCGACGGCAAACCTCCGCTTCGGTCGCTGGATCGAGGAGTTCCGCAGCCGTGCGATTGCGCAAGGGATCTCGCCGGAAACCTTCGCGGCGGCCTTCCGCGGGGTCGAATACAACACCGGGGTCATCGAGAAGGACCGCAACCAGAGCGAGTTCACCAAGGCGATCTGGGACTATCTCGACAGTGCGGTGTCTGACATCCGTGTCGCGAACGGACGGGCCGCACTCGACTCGCATCGCCAGATCCTCGACCGGATCGAGGCGGAGTTCGGCGTGGACAAGGAGGTGGTCGTGGCCATCTGGGGGCTCGAAAGCTCCTACGGCGCGAACCGGGGCAATACCCCCCTGATCGAGGCGCTGGCGACGCTCGCCTATGACGGGCGGCGGGGCGACTTCTTCGAAAGCCAGCTCCTCGCGGCGCTGGAGATCGTCCAGTCGGGCGACGTGGAGCCGGGCAGGATGACCGGAAGCTGGGCGGGGGCGATGGGCCACACCCAGTTCATCCCGACCTCCTACCTTTCCTTCGCGGTCGATTTCACCGGCGACGGGCGGCGCGACATCTGGTCGGACGACCCGGCGGATGCGCTCGCTTCCACCGCGGCCTATCTCGCCCGCTCGGGCTGGCGGAAGGGCGCACCCTGGGGGGGCGAGGTGACCCTGCCCGTCGGCTTCGACTTCGGTCAGACGGGGGAGCGGGTGAAGAAGACTGCCGCCGAGTGGGCGGCGCTTGGCGTCCGCAGCGCGGAGGGCCGCGAGATCGGCGACCACGGGCCGGCTTCCATCCTCTTGCCCGCAGGTGCGGGGGGCGCGGCCTTCATGATCTTCCCGAACTTCCACGCGATCGAGAAATACAACACCGCCGACGCCTATGTGATCGCGGTCGGCCATCTTGCCGACCGCATCGCGGGCGGGCCGCCCATCCGCGCCGCCTGGCCGCGGCAGGACCGTGCGCTTCTCGCGGCCGAACGCCGCGAGTTGCAGGAACGGCTGACGCAGGCAGGCTTCGATACGGGCGGCATCGATGGCCGGATCGGGCCCAATACGATCGCGGCTGTTCGCGCCTTCCAGCGGGCATCGGGTCTCATCCCCGACGGCTACGCCAGCCTCGACATTCTCCGCCGGCTCAGGTGACGGCCGGCCCGCGCGGCGCGCCCGAGCCTGCCCTTTCGCCCTGCGCCAGATGCCCCGGGGGCGTGGGGACGGTGCCCGCGCCGGGCGTCAACCGCCCCCGCAGAAGCGCCATCGGGTGGCGCCTCAGCGTCAGCCGGAGCGCGGCGTAATCCTCCACCACCTCCTCGCCCTCGCTCATCGCGGCGAAGGTGACAGCGGGTTCCACGATCCCCTCGCCGTCGAGGTCGCCGGCGAAGAGCGGCAGCGGTTTCGGTCCGGCCACGGCGCGGGCGGCCCAGAGCGCGTCGCGCCGCGAAAGTCCGAGCGCCGCGAAGGCATCCGCTTCGGCCAGCTTCACCAGCGTGGCCGGCGCCACCCCGGCCCGGCGCCACACATCATCGACCGCGCGGTAGCCGTTGCCGCGCGCCGCCGCGATCCACTCGCCCTCCTCCCCGCCCACGCCGCGGATCTGGCGGAAGCCAAGACGGAGCGCGAGAGCCCCACCGGGGCGGTTTTCCATCCGGTTGTCCCAGAGGCTCGCGTTGACGCAGACCGGCAGCACCTCCACCCCATGCGCGCGGGCATCGCGCACGATCTGCGCGGGGGCGTAGAAGCCCATCGGCTGTGAATTGAGAAGCGCACAGGCGAAGATGCCGGGGTGGTGGCGCTTCAGCCAGGCCGAGGCGTAGACCAGAAGCGCGAAGCTTGCAGCGTGGCTTTCCGGAAAGCCGTAGCTGCCGAAACCCTCGATCTGGGAAAAGCAGCGCGCCGCGAAGTCGGCGTCATAGCTGTTCGCGGCCATGCCGGCCATGAACCTTTCGCGGAAATCGCTGACATTGCCATGCTTCTTGAAGGTCGCGAGCGAGCGACGCAGGCGGTCCGCCTCGTCGGGACTGAACCCCGCGCCGATGATGGCGATCTGCATCGCCTGTTCCTGGAAGAGCGGCACACCCAGCGTCTTGCCGAGAACCGCACCCAGCGCGTCGGAAGGAAAGCTCACCGCTTCGAGCCCGTTCCGCCGGCGGATGAAGGGGTGCACCATGTCGCCCTGGATCGGGCCCGGACGGATGATCGCCACCTGGATCACGAGGTCGTAGAAGCACTTGGGCTTCATCCTGGGCAGGAAGTTCATCTGCGCCCGGCTTTCCACCTGAAAGACGCCGATGGAATCGGCGGCCGAGAGCATGTCGTAGACGCGCCTGTCCTCGGGCGGCAGCGTGGCGAGCGTCAGCGGCGTCTTGTGGTGCTTCGCCACCAGGTCGAAGGCCTTGCGGATGCAGGTCAGCATCCCGAGCGCGAGCACGTCCACCTTGAGGATGCCCAAGGCGTCGATGTCGTCCTTGTCCCAGGGGATGACGGTGCGTCCCTCCATCGTCGCGTTCTCGACCGGCACCAACTCGTCGAGCCGCCCTTCCGTCATGATGAACCCGCCGACATGCTGGCTGAGATGCCGGGGAAAGCCCTGAATTTCGGCCATCAGGTCGAGCGCCTGTGCGAGCCGCCTGTCGGTGGGGTCGAGCCCGATCTCGCGCAGACGCTCGGGCGTGATCCCGCCGCCGCCCCAGCCCCAGATCTGACTCGACATGGCAGAAAGCGTGTCCTCCGAAAGCCCCATCGCTCGGCCCACCTCGCGCGCGGCGCGCTTGCCGCGGTAGTGGATCACCGTGGCGCAGAGCCCGGCACGATGGCGGCCGTATTTCTCGTAGATGTGCTGGATCACTTCCTCGCGCCGCTCGTGCTCGAAATCGACGTCGATGTCGGGTGGCTCGTCGCGCGCCTCGGACACGAAGCGCTCGAAGACCATCGTGCCGACCTCCGGACTGACCGAGGTGACGCCGAGGGCGTAGCAGACGACGGAGTTCGCGGCCGATCCCCGTCCCTGGCAGAGGATGCCCCGGTCGCGGGCGAAGGCCACGACATCGCGGACGGTAAGGAAATAGGGTTCATACTTGAGCCGCGCGATCAGCGCGAGCTCGTGCTCCGCCATCCCGCGCACCCGGTCCGGCACGCCCATCGGATAGCGCCACTTCAACCCCTCCCAGGTCAGCCGGGCAGGCCGGGCGGCTGGCGCCTCTCCCGCCGCCACCTCGGCGGGGTACTCGTAGCGCAGCGCGTCGAGCGAGAAGATGAGCTGCCCGGCAATCTCGCCCGACCGGTGCACCGCCGCCTCGTGCCCGGCGAAGAGCCTGAGCATCCCGGCCTCGGTCCTCAGCCTCTGTTCCGCATGGGTCAGCGCCGCGCGGCCCAAGTCGTCCACCCGGACGCCGGTGCGGATCGCAGTCAGCACATCGGCGAGACGGCGACGGGAGGCGGCATGCATCAGCGGCCGCCCCGAGGCGACGGTGGGGATGCCGGCGTCTCTGGCCAGCGCGGCGAGTCGCGCGAACCGTGCCGCATCGCCGCCGTCGTAGCGGGGTGCCATCAGCAGCGCGGTGTCTTCTCCGGGGCGGCAGGCCAACTGTCGCGCCCGAGTCATCCATCCGTGCGGCGCCGTTTCCTCTGGCGGGTGGAGAAGAAGGGTAACCCCCTCGCACCAGGCCAGAAGGTCGTCGAAGCCCAGATGGCACTCCCCCTTGGGCGCCCTGAGCCGCCCGGCCGAGATCAGCCGGCAGAGCCGACCCCACCCCGCCCGGTCGCGCGGCAGCGCGGTAGCCTCGAACCCGTCCGTCAGCCGGATCAGTGCCGCCGGGATGAGCCGGGGCGCCGCGCCGGTCTTGCGCCTTGTGTCGCGCGCCGCGACATGGGCGCGGACGATCCCGGCGACCGAGTTCAGATCGGCGATGGCCAGCGCCTCCTGCCCGAAGACGGCTACTTGCGCCATCAGTTCCTCGGGATGCGAGGCGCCGGTGAGGAAGGTGAAGTTCGAGGTGGCGGAGAGTTCGACGAACATGGGTGATTCCGAAAGGGAAGGCGATCATATTCACGTTTTGTTCCTGTGGCGAGTCGCTCTTCGCCCACCCCGCGCAAACGCAAACGGCCGCCCCGAAGGACGGCCGTTCAGCCAATTCGTCGCCTTCACGCCGCGCGGGCGGCGCGGATCGAGTCCTCGAGCTTGCCGAGCGCCTCGGTGAACACCTCGTCCTGGATGGTGATCGGCGACAGGAAGCGGATCACGTTGCCGTGGACGCCGCAGGTCAGCAGGATCAGCCCGCGCTTCAGCGCCTCGGTCCGCACCTTGCCCGCGAACTCGGCGGAGGGCTTGCCGGTCCTCGCGTCGTTGAACTCGACCGCGTTCATGAAGCCAGGCCCGCGGATGTCCACAATCTCGGGCACGTCCGGGCGCAGGCTTTCCAGATGCTGCTTCAGCCGCGAGCCGAGCTGGTTGGCGCGATCGCAGAGCTTTTCTTCCTCGATCACGTCGAGCACGGCATGGGCCGCCGCGATCCCCATGGGCGAACCCCCGTAGGTGCCGCCGAGACCGCCCGGCGCCGGCGCGTCCATCACCGCGGCACGACCCACCACGGCCGCGAGCGGGAAGCCCCCGGCCAGCGCCTTGGCCATGGTCATCAGGTCAGGCTCGACGTCGTGATGCTCCATCGCGAACATCTTGCCGGTGCGGGCGAAGCCGGTCTGCACCTCGTCGGCGATGAGAAGGATGCCGTGCTCGTCACAGATCGCGCGGAGCGCCTTGAAGAACTCGCGAGGTGCCTCGTAGAAGCCGCCCTCGCCCTGCACCGGCTCGAGGATAATCGCCGCGACGCGCTTGGGATCGACATCGGCCTTGAAGAGGTAGTTCAGCGTGTCGAGCGACTGTTGCACCGAAACGCCGTGCAGCGGCACCGGGAAGGGGACGTGGAAGACGTCGTTCGGCATCGCGCCGAAGCCCACCTTGTAGGGCACGACCTTGCCGGTCAGCGCCATGCCCATGAAGGTGCGGCCGTGGAACGCG
>WBZL01003532.1_pt1 | contig 14223 bp, 13 predicted proteins | sample 5204291 | NCBI WGS metagenome assembly WBZL01 (sample SAMN12344345, study PRJNA552823) | activated sludge metagenome | biome: Activated sludge suspended growth; feature: Nitrification reactor; material: Wastewater; isolation source: activated sludge from nitrification reactor of wastewater...
CCGTCCCCGAGGCCGTGGAGAGCACGGCCGTGCGCATCGTGCGCACCCGAGCCGAGGCCGCCGCACCGCCGCTCGTGGCGCACACCGCGTTCATCGCGCTGGGCAGCAACCTGGGCGACCGCGAGATGTACCTGCGCTTCGCCGTGCGCGAGCTGGGCAATGTCGTGGCGATGTCGCAGGTGTTCGAGACCGAGCCCGTGGGTGGGCCCGACGGCCAGGGCGCGTACCTCAACATGGTGGTGAAGATCGAGACCCCGCTCGATCCGTACGCGCTCATCCGCCGCTGCCAGCGCATCGAGGCCAACGCCCTGCGCCAGCGCATCGTGCGCTGGGGCCCGCGCACGCTCGACGTGGATCTGCTGTTCTACGACGACGTCACGATCACCAGCGAGGCGCTCACCGTGCCCCACCCGCGCATCTTCGAACGCCGTTTCGTGCTCGCCCCGCTCAGCGAGGTCGCCCCCGAGCTGTGCCCGGCCGATTGGGAGACGTCGCTGCCGCCCAGCGAGATCTACCCCCGCGGCCCGCTCAACCTCGACTGATTCGCGCCTCGAACGAGCGCACCTTGGCGGGGTAGTGGGCGCGGCCGTACTCGGGCTGGTTGCGGATCACGATCTCCAGCAGTTCGTCGTGCTGCGCGGTCTCTTTCCACGGCAGGGCGATGTAGAGCGGCAGGCCGAACACGCGCATCGCGGCGAGGTTGCTGTACACCTGCTTCTGGTAGACGTAGCGCTCCTCCCACGGCCAGTTCGAGGGAGCGAAGCCGGTGCCGGGGTCGAGCACGCAGCGGTGGCGCAGGCCGTAGCGGTCGGCATCGCGCAGGCGGGCGTCGAAGAACTCGATGATCGTCTCCACCGGGTCGCGGCGCACCATCTCCATCGCCCGCGGGTTGGGGCCGCTGAGGAACGGCACCACGATCGGCACGTCGAAGTCGGCGGCCACCTCCCACATCGCGTCGCTCTGCATGCCGTCGGCCGCGTTGATCACCGTCGCCCCGTGCTCGAGCGCCAGGCGGGCCACCTCGGGGCGCCACGTGTCCACGCTGAGCGGCACGCCGAGGGCGGCAACGGCAGGGATCAGTTCCTGCAGGCGCTGCCACTCGGCGCTCCACGGCACGACTTCGGCCACGTCGGTGCTGCCCTGGCCGCCCATGTCGATCCCGTTCGCGCCGTCTGCCAGGAGTTTCGTGGCGCGAGCCACTGCCTGCTCGGCCGTGGTGACGATGGAATCGGTGTTCAGCGAGTCGGGGCTCGCGTTGACCACCCCGTAGAGGAACATGCCGTCGGGTTGCACGGGGTGGCAGGGTACTCGTGCATTTGCAGATTGAATGGGGGCCGATGAGGGGCGTTCGCCTGTTCGAGATCGACGACTGCGGGATCGAGGCCGTGTTGCGCGCCAAGGGCACCAGCACCGTGTCGCTCTGCATCCCCTGCCGCGACGAGGCCGCCACCATCGGCTCGCTGGTGAGCATCATCCGCACCGAACTGATGCGCAAGGTGCCCTTCGTCGACGAGCTGATCGTGGTCGACGATCGCAGCACCGACGACACTGCCTCTGTCGCCGCCAGCGCCGGCGCCAAGGTGGTGTCGATCAACGACGTGCATGCGAAGTACGGCGAGGGCCACGGCAAGGGCAATGTGCTGTGGGCCAGCCTCGCCGCGAGCACGGGCGACTTCGTGGTGTGGATCGATGGCGACATCACCAGCTTCGAGCCGCACTGGATCACCCGCCTGCTCGCCCCGATGCTCGACGACGAGTCGGTGGCGCTGGTGAAGGCCGTGTTCCATCGCCCCACCCAGTTGGGTGGCGGGGGGCGCACCACCGAACTCGTCGCCCGCCCCCTGTTCTCGCTCTACTACCCCGAGCTGGCCGGCCTGCACCAGCCCCTCGCCGGCGAGTACGCCGGCCGCCGCGCAGTGCTCGAACAGTTGCCGTTCGTGCAGGGCTGGGGTGTCGAGGTGGCGATGCTCATCGACATCGCCCGCCGCTACGGCCCCGAGGCGATCGCCCAGATCGATCTCGGCACCCGCGAGCACCGCCATCGCGGGTTGCACTCCCTGTCGGTGCAGGCCGCCGAGGTGATGGCCACCCTGCTCGCACGCGTGCCCGAGGGCAGCCTGCTGCACGAGTCGTCGCCCGTGCTGCGCCGCCCCGACGGCTCGGTGGTGCCGCTGAACCTCAGCGAGCGGCCCCCGTTGGCCTGACTCACACACTGATCACTCTCCGGAGCCGAACGCACCGGGGATGTCGCGCCGAGTGTGCAGCACCCGCCAGATGTCGACATGGCTGTCGTGCGCGACGTAGAAGACCAGATACGGGAAGCGACGCAGCGGTTGTGCCCGCAGGTCGGGGATCCCGAGGTCGTAGGCGAACCGCAGCGTGCCGGTGTTCGGCGTGCGGCAGATCTGGTTGACGGCTGCCTCGAACGCATCGATGAAGGCAATGGCGACACTCGCGCCGCTCTCGGCCTTGAGATGAGCCAGGGCCCCCTCCACGTCGAGCGCAGCGAGCGAACGAAGAACCGCTACTCGTGACGTCATTCTCAGGGGCGCGTGTTCACCTGCGCCCGCAGCGCCGCGAAGTAGCCGCTGTCGGCGATGGGCCCCGCGGGTGAGGCTGCGCCGTCGAGCAGCAAGGAGCGCAGGTGGAGCCGGTCCTGTTCCCGGCGGATCAGTTCACGCACGAACTCGCTCGTCGATCCGTAGCCGCCGCTGGCGGTCTGTGCATCGACGAACGACTTCAACTCGTCGGGCAGCGACACGTTCATCGTCGACATGCCTGCGACCCTACCATCGCGTTGGCAAACCTTGCCATCGTCTGTCGGGGTGGGAACAGGTCACACACTGATCGTCAGTGCGACGGTCCAGCCGTCTGCGTTGGTGCCGGCGGCGGTGCCCAACTCCTGGTCCCACCCGTCGCGGAACACCATGTCGCTCGCCAGTGAGGTGTGGGTGAGGTTGGTCGCGCTCGTCTCGTAACCGGTGGCCGCGTAGACCTGCTGGCAGTCGGCTTCGGGAAGGGCGATCTGCGAGGTGGTGATGCGGTTCTGCGCGGCGAGCGCGTCGGCCACACTGGGGTACACCTCGAAGTGAACGTGCGGCCAGCGGCCGTCGTAGCAGCCGGGCCAGATGCTGTCGAAGGCCACCACCCCGTTGGCGTCGGCCTCGCCCACGCCGCGCAGGTAGTTGGCCTCGGGTGCGGTGTACATCGAGTAGTGCCCGTCCTTGTCGGCGTGCCACAGGTACACGGCCGCGCCCTGCATCGGGGCGCACGTGGTGGAGTCGAGCACGGTCAGCTCGATGGTGGTCGGCACGCCGGTGGCGGTGCCGGTGTAGCTGCCGAAGCTGGTGGTGATGTCGCGGCGCACGACTGCCGGGTCGGAGAGCACGTCGGGCCCGTTCGACCCGTCGCCGGGGTACGGCCCCGCCGTCTCCTCGGGCACCACGGCAGGGCACTCGGTGGTCGATGCAGCGGTGGTGGGGGTCGTTCCAGTGCCGCTCGTGTCGCCCGTGGCGCTCGTGGACGGGCTGGTGGCGGCCTTGGTGCTGTTCGAGCAGGCGGCGAGGAACGCGGTTGCGCCGCCGGCCAGGATGGCGACGGCGCGGCGACGGCTGATGGCGGAGGTATCGGGGTTCATGGCGGGCAGTCTGGTGTGTGCGCCTGGGAACTTCCTGGCAGGCGGGTGAGAAGCGGGTTTGAACGATCGCCCGGGCGGAGCCAACCCTGTCACACCCCTCTGCGATGATTCGTACATGAGTTCGTTCACCGTTCCCGATGTCGACACCGTGCGGGCGATGTCACCAGCTGATCTGGAGGCGTTGGCCCGCGAGCTCGATGGTGTGCGTCGGGCTGCCGAGTCGGCGTTGGCGACCCTCGTCGCCCGGGTCGAGGAGGCGGGTGCGTTTCGGGCCGATGGTCATCGGGGGGCGCGGGCGTGGGGGATGGCGGCGTGCAACTGGTCGCTGCCCGAAGCGGCCCGGTTCGTCAAGGCCGGTCACCTGCTGGCCCGCTTCCCGTCCGCCCACGGGTTGGGCGTCGCGCAACTGCACGCGTTGGCGGCGGTCGCGGCGAACCCGCGTGTCCACCCGCATCTGGACGAGGCCGAGGAGCTGTTGGTCGGCCAGGCAGCAGTGTTGGATTTCGCCGACTACGCGATGGTGCTGCGCCGGTGGGAGGCCGCAGCCGACCCCGACGGCGCGCACCTCGACCACGAACGCGCCCACGCCGACCGGCAGGCAACGTTGGCCCAGGTGGGCGCGAAGATGTTCCTGAACGCTGCCGGCGGCGCAGTCGACGGAGTGAAGTTGCGCGAAGTCTTCGACGCGTTCATCCACTCCGAGTACTTGGCCGACTGGGAAGCCGGTGTCGCCGTCCACGGTGATGCGATGTGCGGCGCGTTGATGGCCCGCACCGAACGCCAACGCCGCTTCGATGCTCTCGTCGCGATCTTCAACGCTGCCGCCGGTTCCGGTGTCCTGGTCAACTGGCAACCGATCCTCAACGTGTTCGCCGACCAACCCGTGCTGGAAGACGCGATGACCCAAGCAATGGGCGGCACCCCGCCCGCACGGCCCATCACACCCCGCAAGAGCCACGGCCCCCACGGGGTGCACCTCGACCCCCACGACATCCTCGCCGCTGCCGCCATCGGCCACATCCGCCGCGTCGTGCTCGACTCCGCCGGCGTCGTTGTCGACCTCGGCCGCCAGCAACGCCTCTTCACCGGGCCGCTACGCGACGTCCTCCTCGCGCTCGAGCAACACTGCGACTGGGCCGGCTGCCACCACACACCCACCCAGGTCGACCATCTCGTCCCCTGGGCCCATGCCGGCCCCACCAGCACCCACAACGCCGGCCCCAAGTGCGGCCACCACAACCGATGGGCCAACCGACACGGCTACACCACCGTGCGCGACAGCAACGGCCACTGGCACCACCACCGTCCCGACGGCACCGAAATCGGCTGGCGCGCCGCCATTGCCACCGCAGGGGCATGACTATGATTATGGTCATGTCAGACACGCTCCCGCTCGCCGAAGTGAAGGCGAAGTTCTCCGAGATGGTCGACCGTGTCGAGCAACAGCACGACCGCATCACCGTGACGCGTAACGGCCGGCCGGCGGCAGTGTTGATGAGTCCGCACGACCTGGCCTCGCTCGAGGACACAATCGACCTGCTGTCGAACCCGCAGGCGATGGCCGAGATCGAGCAGGCGCGAGCCGACGTCGCTGCTGGCAACACACTGTCCGCTGCAGAGCTGCGCGCCAAGTACCTCAGAAAGTGAGCCGCGGCGGTGTGGGAACTTCGAGTCGCCGCCTCCGCGGAACGCCAGCTCGCGCGGCTGCCTGAGCGGGTCGCCGCCGCAGTGGTCGAGTTCATCGTCGGACCGTTGTGCGAGAACCCGCGACGCATCGGCCACCCTTTGCAGCGTGAACTCGCCGGGTTGTGGTCTGCTCGGCGCGGCGCCTATCGGGCGGTCTACGAACTCGACGACTCGCGCCAGGTCGTGACCGTCCTCCGCATCGACCATCGTTCCGACGTCTCTCGCTCGCGGTAGCAGCCGTGCGTCACCGGCTGCGTCAGGTGCGGCTCACTCCCGGCAACTCGTCCCAGGTCGCCTGGTCGGCATTGATGACATCGGCGAGTGTGATCCGTCGGGCACTGCCGAGGCCGGTGATGGTGATGGCCCCGCTGCCGTTGATGCCGACGGCGTAAGGCCATGGGCGATCAAGGATGCCGAAGTAGACGTACAACGGGTCGCCGCGCAACACGTCGATCCCGTAGTTGTTGCCTTCAGGTTCGGTCGTGCACTGGAGGTGCGTCGTGGTGCCCGACACTTCGGTGTTGAGGCCCTCGTCCAGCAGCACCAAATCGTCGGGTGATGTCGACGCCTCAAGATCGAAGCCGGGAATGGCGGCAGTCCACTCGCGAGGGGTCAGTCGCGCGACCAGCGCGACGATCGCCGCTTCGTCGAGCCCTCGCGAACGTAGATCCGCCCATGTGCCGTCGGGCAGCGTCCAGGCAGCTTCGGCGTCGCCATTGGGCGCGACCGAGATGCTGACGTCGGCTCCATTGACCGACACCGGGTGGTCGTTCGATCGGTCGTTGCTGGTGGAAGCCAGCCGCAGTACGACCGCGAACGGCTTCGCCACGCCGTGCGAAGGTGACGCGAACACCTGCAGTGGAACCGCCTGCTCGGGCCCAAGGGCGAACGGGACATCGAAGGAGTTCACGGGGGTGGAGTACTCGGCCTTGGCTCCCGACCCGCAGATCTCTGGGTCAACGTAAGGGCGGCTGATGGGTTCGGATGCCGGCGCGACCTCGAGGTCTCGGATGTCGAAGCCGTAGTCGAACGGAACGAGTCGATTCCACAGTGAGACGTCGTCTGTGGTCGCGGTGCGCCACTCGCGAGTGCTGGCGTCGTACGCGAATCGTGGCTGAAGCCGGCTGGTCTGGTCCACGAGCCCGAGCACTGCAACGTGTCCGTCGTCCCGCGCTTCCCATCCCCCGATGATCGTCGGCAGCATCGCCGGCTCCAACAGGTCCGTTGTCGCCCACTGGCCGCTGTTGACGTCGAGCACGCCGACGGTGCCGAAAGGGCTCTCGGCAGTCGGAGGCCCCGGATCTTGGTTGGCGACGATGAGCAGGTCGCCATCGAGCAAGGCCGTCACGGGAGTGGTTGGGGTGAACGGCGGGGTGTCGAGCTGTCGCCACCGATGCGAATCGGGGTCGTACAAGCCGACGGTGCCGTCGGGTATCCGCTTCACCACGCCCTGGCCGGTCGCGGCTTCGAGGAAGCGGTCGCCGTTCTCGTGGGGAGTGTTCCAGGTGCACGCTGCGGAGCACTTCATCCACGGCGGGATGGGAACGGCCGTCCATAGGTTCGTCGACGCGTCGAAGTCCCACGGCTGGAGCACCGGAAGAAGACCGCCCCCTCCTGTGTCGTTACCGAGCACCAGCGCGTGTGAGTCGAGGGTGGAGGTGAAGTCCATGAACAGACCATCTGGGGGAGACGCCATCGGCGTCAGTTCCAGCGCCGCCGACACCAGCACACCGTGCTGTTCGGCAGGAACGAGGATCCCGTCATCACGGACCACCCCTCCTTCGCTGTAGACGAGGAGGGAGTCCCCGAGCGAGATCGGTCCGCGACGGTGCTGTGGTTGCACCTCGATCCCGAGGTCGGGTCCTTGTGTCCACTGGCTCGTCTGCGTGTCCAGGACCCACAGCACCGGAGTCGTACCGTTCCACGCGAAGAGCGCCACGCGATCCCCGAGGCCAACAGGCGACGGGTTGCCGTCCGGGGGGAGATCTGCCGGAAGCTGGATGAGTGATCCGTCACCGAGGACGACGCGGGCTTCTCCCTCGATGTCGATGACCCATGCGTCAGTGCCCAGTCCTTCGGTCGCGGATGCCTGAGTGTGACCGGCGGCGACCTGCTCATCGATCCAGGCCGACAGCGTCGTCGGCACCACGATGATCGTCGTGGTGACCACGCTCGCTCCGGTCGACGTGGCGTTCGACACCGCCGTTTCCGAGTCGGACGTGCACGCTGCGAGCGCGAACCCCGCGAAGATCGCCCCGCTGCGAATCGCGAGCCGTGCCCGTGAAACCATCCTCACTGCCGCCATGAACCCAGGATGCACCGAGCGCGGGGCGATGTCCAGTCGCTGCCCTGGTAGCGGTTACTCCACAAGGCGGTGCGGCTGCTGCGGGCATCCGAGCTCGGTGCTGCGTACGAGGATGCCTGGGCCGAGTGGGAAGCCGGCGCTGACAGCGCGCCGTGGGAATCCGCCACCGGCGACGGGCAGGGCTGATGCGGCGCGGCGAGATTCGCTTGGTCGACCTCGAACCAGTGCGTGGCTCGGAGGCCGACAAACAGCGGCCAGCAGTGATCGTCAGCAATGACGGCGCGAACAGCAGCGCGCAGCGGCTCGGCCGCGGTGTCGTCACCGTGGTGCCGGTGACCTCCAACACCGAACGGATCTACCCGTTCCAGGTGCTCCTCCCGGCAGTGGCGACGGGGCTTGTGGCCGATTCCAAGGCACAGGCCGAGCAGGTTCGCTCCATCGCCGTCGAGCGCATCGGTGCACGCGGCGGCCTGCTGACCACCGAGCTGCAAGCGATGCTCGACGAGGCGCTGCGGCTCCACCTCGCCCTCTGAGGGTCATCACCCGCCGAGGGCGGCAAGTTCCTTGGCGAGGCGGGTGACGCTGGCGGACTTGGCGGTGCCGAGCTGTTGGGCGAAGGTGGCGACGCGCAGCTCCTCCAGCAGCCAGCCGACCTCCACCACGTCGGGGGTGATCTCGTCGCGATGGAGGCGGCGAAGAAGCGCGATGTAGCGCGACTCGAGCGCAGCGACGTCGCGTAGTCGGGTGGCGTCGCGGTGTGGGTCTTCGGGCATCTTGGCCAGGCGGTGGTCGATGGCCTTCACGTAGCGCACCAGGTCGCGCAGGCGATGGGCGCCCGAGGCGGCGACAAAGCCGGGGCGCACCAGCCGGTCGAGCTGCGCTCGGGCGTCGTGCGCGCCGGCCGCGACGGCCGGTGCGACGAGCCGTTCGAGCCGGGCGCGTACGGCCGCCGTCGCCACGCACACGTCGGCCGCGGCGGCGAGGGCGACTGCCGCCCGATCGGGCAGTTCCTCGCGCGCCAGTGCAACGAGCGCGGCGAACCCGTCGGCCGTGAAGGGCGCCTCGCCGAACTCGGCGAGCACCTGGTCGGCGGCGGCCACGAGGCAGTCGTCGCGGAGCGCATCGAGCGTGGCGACCGCGGCGATGGCCAGCTTGCCCGCGTTGGTGAGATCGCGCTGGATCGCCCTTGCCCCGACCGGTACGGCGAGCAGCATCAGGCGGCGAACCCCGGCGCGCATCACCTTCTCCTGCAACGACGCCGAGGTGAACACCCGCAGGCTCACGCTGTCGCCGTCGTCGAGCAGGGCTGGATACCCGCGCACGGTCACCCCGCCGCGAGTGGTGGTGACCTCGGTGGCCAGATCGCCGAAGTCCCATGTGGTGATGCCGGTGCGCTCGTCGATCGGCGCGGCCTGGGCGATGGCGAGGCGCTGGCGGGCGGCCAGATCGCGTTGCAGTGCGAGCAGGTCTTTCCCCGTGGCCAGGGGAGTGCCGTCGTCGGCATCGACGGAGAACGACAGGCGCAGGTGGGCCGGCGTCCGCTGGGCGTCGAACGCACCCACCGGCACGCGCACCCCGGTGCACTCGTGCACAGTGGCGGCAACGGCGGCGGCCAGCGACGTGCCGTCCTCCCACCCCGAGGGTGGTCCGAGCCGCGCCACCACCTTGTCGACCACCTCGTTCATCGGCACCAGCTCGCGGCGGTGCTCCTTGGGCAGGTTGCGCACGAGTGCGCCCACCAACTCCTCGCGGAAGCCGGGCACACTCCAATCGAATCCCTCCGGGGTCACCTGGTTGAGCGCGGCCAGCGGCACGTGCACGGTGGCCCCGTCCAGCTCGTTGCCCGGATCGAAGCGGTACGTCACGTGGAGATCCGCGCAGGGGTGGTGCCACACGGTGGGGAAGTCGTGGGCGCTGCCACCACCGCCGCGGACGAAGTCGTCCATCGTCATCGTCAACAGGTCGGGTCGCTCCGCTCGTGCCTCCTTCCACCACTTGTCGAAGTGACGGGTGGTGAACACCTCCGGCCCCAGCCGGGCGTCGTAGAAGCGGAACACCGCCTCGACGTCCACCAGGTCGGGTCGCCGCGTGCGCTCGGCCCAGCCGGCAAGGTCGGTGAGGAAGCGGCGATTGGCCTCGTAGAACTTCTGAGAGGTGGTCCACTCGCCGGCGACGAGTGCGTTGCGGATGAACAGCTCGCGGGCCTCGCCGGGGTTCACCCGGTCGTACCCGAGCGTGCGATTGGAGATGATCGGCAGCCCGTAGAGCGTGACGGTTTCGCCGCACACGGCGCCGCCCCGCCGTGCATCCCACCGCGGCTCGCCGTAGGAGCGGCGCAGCAACGGCCCGGCAAGGCGCTCGGCCCACTCGGGCTGCACCGCCGCCACCGTGCGGCCCCACAGGCGATTCGTCTCCACCAGTTCGGCGGCCACCACCCAACGCGGGAGCGCCTTCGCCGTCGCCGACTCGCGCCCGATCATGAACCGCGACCCGTGTGCCCCGCGGTACTCGCGGGTGGTGCCGTCGCGCATACCGAGGTGGGAGAGCAGGCCGGCCAGCAGGGCCTGGTGCACCCGATCGGGGTGGCCCTGCTCGGTGCCGGGGCGGATGCCCAGCCCGCCGGCCACCTGGCGCAGCTGGCTGAACAGATCGTGCCACTCGCGCACGCGCAGGTAGTTGAGGTACTCGCTGCGGCACAGCTTGCGGAACTGGTTGCCGGTGAGGGCCTTCTGCTGCTCGCGCAGGTGATCCCACAGCTTCACCAGGGTGAGGAAGTCGCTGCCCGGCACGGTGAAGCGGGCGTGCGCCTCGTCGGCGGCGGCACGGTGTTCCGCAGGGCGCTCGCGTGGGTCCTGGATGGAGAGGGCGGCGGTGATCACCAGCACCTCGCGCACACAGCCGTGGCGGTCGGCCTCCAGCACCATCCGCCCGAACCGCGGGTCGATCGGCAGCCGCGCCAGCCGGTGGCCGAGGCTCGTCAACTTGCGACCGTCGATCGCGCCGAGTTCCTCCAGCAGCGCGTAGCCGTCGCGCACTGAGCGCGGATCGGGAGGGTCGAGGAACGGGAAGGCACCCACGTCGCCCAGCCCGAGTGCCGTCATCTGCAGGATCACCGACGCGAGGTTGGTGCGCTGGATCTCCGGCTCGGTGTAGTCGGGGCGCTCGGCGAAGTCGTCCTCCGAATAGAGCCGGATGCAGATGCCGGGGGCCACACGACCGCACCGCCCGGCGCGCTGGTTGGCCGACGCCTTCGACACCGCCTCGATCGGGAGGCGTTGCACCTTCAGCCGGTGGCTGTAGCGCGAGATGCGCGCCGAACCGGCATCGACCACGTAGCGCACCCCGGGCACGGTCAGCGAGGTCTCGGCGACGTTGGTGGCCAGCACCACCCGCCGGCCGCGGTGGGACTGGAAGATGCGCTGCTGCTCGACCGCGGAGAGACGGGCGTAGAGGGGCAGCACCTCGGTGGTGGGGGAATGGCGACGCAGCGCGTCGGCAGTGTCATGGATCTCGCGCTCGCCGGAGAGGAACACGAGCACGTCGCCGTTGCCCTCGATCGCCAACTCGTCGACGGCATCGATGATGCCCTGCACCTGGTCGGTCTGCTCGGACAGCTCGCGGTAACGCAACTCGACCGGGTAGGTGCGCCCGCTCACCTCGATGATCGGCGCCCCCCTTCCCTCAGCGTCGCGGAAGTGCTCGCTGAAACGCGCCGTGTCGAAGGTGGCGGAGGTGATGATCAACTTCAGGTCGGGGCGCTTGGGCAGCAACTGGTGGAGGTACCCGAGCAGGAAGTCGATGTTGAGGCTGCGCTCGTGGGCTTCGTCGATGATGATCGTGTCGTAGCGGCGCAGGGTGCGATCGCGTTGGATCTCGGCGAGCAGGATGCCGTCGGTCATCACCTTCACCATCGTCTGCGCGCTCACGGTGTCGGTGAACCGCACCGTGTACCCGATGGTGGTGCCCAACTCCGTGGCCGTCTCCTCCGCGATCCGCGAAGCGATCGTGCGCGCCGCCACCCGCCGCGGCTGGGTGTGGCCGATCAGGCCGCTCACGCCGCGCCCGAGGTCGAGGCACAACTTGGGCAGTTGGGTGCTCTTGCCCGATCCGGTCTCGCCGGCGACGATCACCACCTGGTGGTCGCGGATCGCGGCCATCAGGTCGTCGCGGCGTTCGGCGAGGGGCAGCCCGGGAGGGCAGGCGAGGCGGCCGGCGGCGCGCAAGGCGTCGGCGGTGGCGGCTCGCTGTTCCATGTCGCCCAGCATGGCAGCCCGACCGTGCGATCCCGCTCGTAGAATCGAGTCGTGATCTCGAAGCGATTCCACGTGGTGTTGTTCGCCGGCGTGGCAGCGGCGATCGCGGCCCTCGCCGCCGCCTGTGCAGCCGATACCGATACGGCCGCCCGATCCGAAGGCGAGCGCCTCTTCAACACCAAGGGCTGCATCGCCTGCCACGGCCCCGGCGGCAGTGGAGGGATGGCACCTGCGTGGAAGGGGCTGTACCTCACCGAAGTGACGCTCACCGACGGCACCACCGTGCTCGCCGACGACGCCTATCTCGCCCTGGCCATCACCGATCCCACCGCGCAGCAGGTGAAGGGCTACCCGATGATGCCGCCCAACCAGCTCACCGCTGCCGAGGTGCAGGCAGTGGTGGATTTCATCAAGACGCTGAAGTGAGCCGCTGAGGCGCCGCCACCGCGGTGCCCAACGCCAAGAGGGCCGCCACCCCTACCGCGACCCCGCCCGTGATCGCAGCGGCCGAGGCCACGCGATCCAGCCACCAGGGGGCGTTGGTGGGCAGCACCGCGCGCACCAGCCCGTCGCGGCGTGCCCAGCCCCACGCCGCCAGGTTCGCTCCGGCCAGGAGCATCAGCGCGTCGGCGGTGAGCCGGCTGCGCACCACGAACCTTGCCCCTGCTGCCACGAACGCCAGCGCCGGCAGTGCGAACCACAGCAGCCGGGGTGCGGTCTCGGGTGGCAGCGAGCGGTACTGCCACCATCCCACCACGAGTGCGAGGGCCGCGAGATCGACGAGGAGGAGGCGGGTCCAGCGCATGCGGCGCAGCATGAGCGTGGGGGCCGCGACCGCCAGCCCGAGTGCGCCGCCCAGCCATGTGGGCCATGGGGAGGGCGCGGGCAGCCACACCGACTCCACCGTCACCACCACCTCGGTGTCGCCGTTCACCACCATCTTGATCTGGGAGCGCAGCACGATGTCGCCGGGCACCTTGCCGGGGGGATCGTTCGGCGACATCCAGTGGATGCGATGGTCGTGCCAGGCATACTCCCCGTCGGTGCTCACCTCGCGCCAGTCGGGGGCCGCGTCGGCGGCGACGGCGCCCGACGCGCTCCCGTAGCGCGACCGGCTCGCGGCGTAGGTCATCGACGCGCGGTTCTCCAGCACGGTGCCGTCGGCCTGGAACCGTAGGAACGGCTCGCCCTGGTACCCGGGCACTTCGACCGCGGTGCCGCGATCGACGCGCAGCATGAGGAACGAGTCGCCACCTTCCACCGAGACGTGCAGCGCGTCAGCGGCGGGCTGGATCGACACCACCCGGCTCTGGAAGTCGGAAGGGCCGGCGGCATCGGCTGCAGCCGTGCCCGGCGTGAGTGCCACCACGCCACCCAAGCACAGGAGGATGAGTCGGTGGCGGCGCAGCACTGCACCATTCTTGCGGCAGAAAACGCGGACCGGCCGGACGTTCGCCGCCCGCGAACGTCCGGCCGGTTGGACCGTGACTCTGTTGTGCTCAGCTCTCGGGGACGAGCACGGCACCCATCACGTGGATGACCCCGTTGGACGCCTGCACGTTCTGGACCAGGATCGGGTTGCCGTCGATGTTGATGACCTTCTGCACCGACTCGACACCGTTGACGTTGACCGTCTGCTCGGTGATCGTGACCTTCAGCACGTCGCCGGCCACGGTGGTGAGCTCATCACCGTCGTGGAGTTGATCGATGGTGATCTTGCCCGGCACCACATGGTGGGTGAGCACGGTGGTGAGCAGGCTCATGTTGTTGGCCACTGCGTTGAGCGTGGCGGCGGGCAGGGCCTCGAAGCCGGCGTTGGCCGGGGCGAACACCGTGAACGGGCCGGGGCCCGACAGCGTCTCGACCAGCTCGGCGGCGGTGACGAGGTCGACCAGGGTGCTGAAGCAGCAATCCTTGAGGGCAACAGCGGCGTCGACGATCGTGCCGAGCGAGGGCACCAGCACGTCGCTCATCACGTACACCCAGCCGTTGGTGGCTTCCACGCCGGGGCCGACCGCGTTGCCGTCGACGTAGAACACGTCGTCGACCTTGGTGACCGTCAGCTTGTCGCCGGCGAGCGTTTCGAGCTCACCCTCGGCCAGCTGGTCGGGGCCGACCGCGCCGGCGACCACATGGTGGAGCAGGACGGTGCCGAGCAGGCTGCTGCCGTCCTCGGCGACCGGCGAATCCTGCACCGCGTGCAGCATGTCGAGGGGCAGCTTGTTGAACGCCGTGTCGGTGGGGGCGAAGACGGTGAACGGCCCGCCGCGCAGCGCCTGCACGAGCCCGGCATCGACCGCGAGGCCGGCCAGCTCGGTGAACTGCTGGTTGGTGAGGGCCGT
>WBZL01003533.1_pt1 | contig 14215 bp, 15 predicted proteins | sample 5204291 | NCBI WGS metagenome assembly WBZL01 (sample SAMN12344345, study PRJNA552823) | activated sludge metagenome | biome: Activated sludge suspended growth; feature: Nitrification reactor; material: Wastewater; isolation source: activated sludge from nitrification reactor of wastewater...
AAACGGTGAAAAGCCGACAATCGGACAACTCGTTATGCACGCCCAGATCGATGAGTAAAAAACAACCAACTGCCTGTCGTTGCCGATGCAGCGCCGAAACGGTTACTCTCGAACCGGGAGAGATGCTGACGGACAGCAATATCCAGGGACCGCTCTCCCGCTCCGTCTTTCATATCCCCGGGATGGACTGTCCGTCCGAGGAACAGATGATTCGCCTGCGGCTTGCGGACGCGCAAGTCGCATCCATGGCCTTTGATCTGCCGGGGCGATCCCTTGTCATTGACCATGCTGGCCTGGCGACTGATCTGTTGGAACGACTTGAGCCGTTGGGTTATGGCGCCAAGCTGAAGGAGTCAAGGCCGCTCCAAGCAGGTGATATCGCCATGGCTGTGTCGAATGACGCTGCGGAGTCACGGGTGCTCTGGATATTACTGGCCATCAATGCGTCAATGTTTGTCATCGAAATGATTGCCGGCTGGTGGGCGAATTCCGCTGGCTTGATTGCCGATGCGGCGGACATGCTGACTGATGCAGCCGTCTATGGGGTAGCGCTTTATGCAGTGGGACGCGACGCCAAACACAAGCAGGCCGCAGCCAAGCTTGCAGGACTTCTGCAACTCTTCCTCGCCCTGGGCGCTTTGACCGAAACCGGTCGCAGAATCATGACAGGCAGTTCTCCCGAAGGGGTCGCGATGATTGGCATATCGTTGTTGGCGTTGGCGGCAAACGTTACTTGCCTGGCGCTCATCTCCCGTCATCGCGAAGGGGGCGTCCACATGCGCGCCAGCTATATCTTCACTGCCAACGATGTGCTGGCCAATTTAGGCGTCATTGTCGCCGGATTCGCTGTGGCATGGACAGCAAGTCCCTTGCCCGACTGGTCAATCGGCGCCGTGATCAGCATCATGGTTCTGATGAGTGCCGTGAAGATTTTGAATTTGAAATAGTTGGCTGATATGACCAAATAGCCCAGGAATTCGAGTGGCGAGTATCAGGTGCTACATCGGCCACTAATCTGAGTAGGCGTCACCGCCAGATTTGGCATCGACAAGCAGGAAATAAGCTACTCAGCATTATCAAAATAAAGCGTACTCGTCTTACATTCCGCGCACTCCCGGAAAAACTTCTTCCCTTCCTTCCTGATTCGCTCTTTGTGACCATCGACGCCACAGCCGAGTTTGATCGGTGTGTTTCCATCGCAAGCTGAGCACTTGAAGTAGTAGCCGAACTTTCCATACTGCACGGAGATTTTGTCGCTACCGCAACTACGGCAAACCGGAGTGTCCGAATTTGACGTCACGGGAGCAGGTGCTTTTGGTACCGGGGCGGATGGCTTCACCGATACCGGAGGAGCGGCATGCTGGGGCTTCTCGGATTTTGTGAGCTCAGCTGGCAGTTCAATCGTGCTCAAACCGAATTTGGCTTGCCAGTCGAAACGGATTGGCTTGTGCAGCTTGGCAATCTGTAGGGCAACGCTCTCCAGCGTTTCGCTGCTAATGATCTTTGCTGCGGTTGAGAGGATCCCATTTCCCTCGACGGCCTTGTCGACGTGCTTGAAGAACTGATCGTTTTTGATGATGCACTCGATGCCATCAATCTTGGTCTTCGGTCGAGAAATCCTGGCCCCCTTGGACACCAGCACCAGGCTTTTCAGGTCGGGTTTGATGGTGAAGCCAAGGCGCGTGGGCAATTCGACAGTACCTGCGTCGAAGATGCGTTGCAGGATGAGGATGTGCTTCTCGTTCTGCTCAATGGGGGATGGGACACCATAGGGCTTGCTGGCAAAGAATGCAGTGAATTCGCCGTGGTCATTGATGGAGACCCCCTCGGAGAAGTGTTTGCTCTCGCAGACCCAGACGTCCAGCCAGCGATTGATCACCAAATGATCGATCTGAGCGACCAGGTCTCCATGGACGACGCGCAGATCGTGGATGATCGCCCAGTTTTTCGAGTCGCCGTAGTGAACCTTCATCTCGTGCGCGGCTTCGTTCTCTCCACGCATCCCCGCATTGATATTGCGAATTTCCTGCTCGATCCGCTTACGGGTATCCCCTATGGCCTTGGGATGAGACAGAAGTGATTGCAGTGTTTCGATGTCCTGCGATTTGTTGTCAGCGTGTTTGATGATCATTCGGGACAGTCTGGGACAGAGGTGGACGGGGAAACCGCCATCATATCGAAAGCACGTGCGGCGCTCTACGTGAAATCAACTTTCGTTGATCTTCGAAATGCGCCCGTAAAGGTCACATTTCGGCGACGCAAGGTGACATTCGGTCCCTACCATGCGGGCCATGAATCGCTTGTTCGTTGCCATCCTGTTTGCGTCACTGTCTGTTACCGGACATGCCAGTTGCTTTGAGCAGGCTGGGGCGAGATACGGTGTCTCCCCGGTATTACTCAGCGCCATTTCACAGGTTGAATCCAGAGGGAATCCGCTTGCGAGAAATTTGAATCGCGACGGTAGCGAAGATCTGGGGCACATGCAGATCAACAGTCGCTGGCTGCGCGTGTTGGCGTCTCATGGCATTGACCGTCGGGCGCTGATCGATCCATGTCTCAATACGCATGTGGGTGCCTGGATTCTGGCGCAAAACATCCGTGCGCATGGCTATGGATGGGAAGCCGTCGGCGCCTACAACGCCAAGAGCCCGAGCAAGCGCGTGGTCTATGCCCATCGTGTGGCAGCAGCCTTGCAGGCAAGGCGATCCTGATGCGCGCACTCGTTTCGATGGGAATGGTGATGGTGATCTCCGGATGCGCCAATGCGCCTGAACTGGCCAATCACGATCCGGTTCGACATGCCATCGGCTGGATCAACCGACAGTTTCTGGCGTGTCCTGAAACCGAGTGTCCGTCCCCCACTCGCAAGACCTTGGCGGTCGTGGATATTCCCGTTCGTCCGCAGAAATCACCGGATTCAGTAAAGGAAGTTGGTCCAGCCCCCAAGGTCACACCGCCCCAGGATGCGGTTGAAAAGCGCACCGTTCATTTTCAGTTTGGCAAGGCTGTGCCCACGCCGCAGGGCCTCAAATCCATTATCGACCTGCCAGCCGTCGCAAAAGCCGCGACCAGGATCGAACTCGATGGTCGGACCGACGACATCGGTTCGAAAGCCGTCAACGACCGTCTGGCAAGAAAACGTGCCGAGCATGTTCGTGACTGGCTGCTCAGGGAAGGGGTAAAGGTTCCCATCGTGTTGTCAGCCGAGGGAGCGTGTTGTTTTGCGGACAGCGACAAGACCGAGAGCGCACGTCAGCGCAATCGGCGCGTCGAGGTTCGTCTGGTGCATCGCGTCTTGGGACGGGATGCGGTTGGCAACAAGCAGGGAGTGCAATGAAGTGAAGTTACCCAATACCCGCGGATTTATCCGCGACATCGCCGTTGCCGGTGGCTTTATCGCCATCGGCATTCTGGCCCCGGGATCGCCGATCGAAAACGGCTTTGAAGCCCACCTGGGCGGGATTTCCGTCGGGCTGGGCCTGGGCTGGTTGATCAAGTGTTTCATTGACCTACAAGGGAGCAGTCATGCAAAACAGTCGTGAATGGATTCGGGCGTTCCTCGCGCTCGTTCTTCTGGGCGCCGCCACCGGGGCATTGGCCGGTACGACCGGTACCGAATTTCAGAGTCTCTACACCTGGCTCACCGGTCTGGTGCAAGGTTATTTCGGCAAGGCGGCGGCCGTTGCCGCCATCGGTCTTGGCGCGCTGTTTTCATTGGCACGGCTGAACCCGATTGCCATCCTTTCGGGAATCGGCTTTGCCGTATTCCTGCAGTACGCGCCGACCATCGCGTCGGGCATCCTGACAGCAACGATCTGAGCACGCGATGGAAGAGATCGGCTACATCCCAAAATCACTGGAAGCGCAGGAGCGCTTCCTTTGGTGGGATTTCGATCAGGCCATTCTCTTCCTGCTCGTGATGGGCATGGGGGTGGTATCGGGCGCGATGATGGCCGGGATGATTTTTGGCGGTCTGGTGGCCTGGCAGTACGGGCGTCTGAAGACCGGCAAGCATCCCAAATTCGCACTGCATGCCCTGTACTGGTGGCTGCCGAGCTGGATAGTGATCCGAGCACGCACCACGCCACCCTCCCATTGCCGCTTCTTCCTGGGCTGAGCCATGAAATTCAGTCGATTCACTGCCGATCGGGATAACCAGCGCAACGAAATCTACTTCATGCGGATTGCGGTTGGCGGTCTCGTTCTCGCCTTGCTGGCCAATGCAGGGGCCGCGCTCACCGTTGCCGGTTCGGAACGGACCATTCTGGTTCCCCCTGACATCCACACGTCCTTCTGGGTGAGCGGGCAGAGGGTCTCCACCGAATACTTGCAGGAGATGGCCTATTGGTATGCGGGACTGGCGCTGAACATCACGCCCCACGTCGCTGACTACCAAAAGAACCAGTTCCTCAAGTATGCCGCCCCCAGCGAGTACGGCCGCTTGCAGGCCGAATTCGGGGCACGTGCCGATTTCATTCGCAAGAACAACGCCTCGACCCAGTTTTCCACGCAGGCCATGACGGTCGACGAGAACGCCATGAAAGTGGCGCTCTCCGGCGTGCTGCAAACCTGGGTCAGCGACAAGAAGGCTGCCGAAAAGCAGACCGCCTATGTCGTGGGCTTTCGCTATCTCAACGGGAGACTCCATGTATCCGAGTTCAAGGAAACCAGCGATCAGGATCCATTCGGTGCTGCCAGCAGCGCTGCAATACCTGTGGCGTCTGGTGGCGCTGCTATTCCTAGGTAGCGCAAGCACTGTCATCGCCGGTCAATACCTGGAAGGCAGTCCGGACGATGGGCTGACCGCCACGATTTCGCGTGGCGAACCCAGCCTGATCCGCATCGAGGGTCGCAAGATTCGCCGGATTCAGGGTGTCGAGGGCGAATTCCAGGTCAATCCTGACAAGGAAACCGGCGTGGCCTACCTGAAGCCGGTCACCGACAAGCCAATGATCAGCCTGTTTGTCGCAGACGATGCCGGTCGGCATTGGAAGCTCAACCTGAAGATCGAGGATGTTCCGGCCGAAACGGTGGTCATCCGTGACCGCAGCCGCTTGCGTCAGGAGGCCGTGGCCAATGGGGCTGATGAGCCGCGCAATACAGCGATTCGGCGTGTCCTGCTTGCGCTCTCGCGTGATGCCGAACCGGAAGACATGGTGGTGCGTGATCGTCTGGAGATCGTGCCGCTGTGGAATGAAGCCCGGTTCGTGTTGGTGCGCACGCTGGAGGGCTCTTTGCTCGGGGAGAAGTACCAACTGACCAACGTTTCAAAAACCCGGATGGTCATCGACGAACGCGAACTCTATCGTCGCGGCGTGTTGGCGGTCATGATCGAAGCGCTGGAGCTGGAACCCGGTGAGGCGACCCAGGTGTTTGTGGTGCTGGAGGGGCGTGATGGCTGAGCCAGCGACCTCGCGCGTGTCGGGCGCCATCGCCCGGCTGTCGCCCAAGCATCGCCAGTACCTGATTCTCGGTCTGGGCGTGTCCAGCTTCATGTTGCTGGTGTTTGGCGGCGTAGCCATCTGGGACAAGCCGGTACAACTACCGCAAGGCGCCGTTCAATCCCGGCCGCAACCGATGCCGATCAGCGCGCCTGGCGCTCAGGCCGATCCCCGTGACATCTGGATGAGCAAGAGTGCCGAGCAGATGCGGCAGATGGAAGACATGATCCAGGGATTGCGGCAACAGGTAGATACGCTGGACAAGAAGCCGGCGACGACGATACCGCCAGCGCTGTCTCTGCCTTTGCCGCCAGCACCGATGCCGCCGCTGGCCGCACCGAGTGCCATGCCGTCAGTGACCTTGCCACCTCCACCCGGACCTCCACCGGCCGCCGGCCTGCCGAATCGGAAGCCTGGGGAGATGGACGTTGCCATGGACCCTGCAAATCCTCCACGGGCACCCGGCATCGCCTCGTTCGAGGTCAGTGATGCCCGCTTGGCCGTACCGAGTCAAGGCGCCAAGTCCGACCCGAAAAAAGAGGTTCGCAGCTATGTCCCCTCGGGATCGTTCTTCCGTGCGGCCTTGCTCGGTGGCCTCGATGCGCCGACCGGCGGTCAAGCGCAAAGCAATCCCCATCCGGTGCTCATGCGGGTGCAGGACAACGCCTTCCTGCCCAATCGCTACCGTTTCCAGATCAAGGAATGTCACGCGCTGGGGGCCAGTCACGGCGATATCAGTTCTGAACGTGCCTATATCCGGCTGGAATCACTCTCGTGTGTCCGGCATGACGGTCGGGCGATCGATGTGCCGGTCAAAGGCTATGTGGTTGGCGAGGATGGCAAGGCCGGCATGCGCGGGCGTCTGGTCAGCAAGCAGGGACAGGTCCTGGCCAATGCGCTGGTGTCAGGCATCGGTGCCGGTATCGGTCAGGCTTTCCAGCAGAGTGCGACGACCTATTCAACGAGTCCCCTCGGCACCATCGGAACCGTCGATACCGGCAAGCAATTGCAGGCTGGTATCGGTACCGGTGTGGGCAAGGCGCTTGATCGCCTGTCCCAGTACTACATCACGCTGGCCGAGAAGATGTTTCCAATTATCGAGGTCGATGCCGGACGCACAGTGGATGTGGTGTTCACCAAGGGCTTCTCGCTGGAGACCGAAGGTGTCAGCGGATCGCCCGATACCTACACCGACATCTGGCGCCGGGGGCGCGAGGTCCAGAAGAAGCCCCTGGAACCTTGATCCAACATCGCCCAACACAACCCAACACTATTTCTACCGAATTCAGACAGGAGTCTTCGATGTTCGCTACTTACCGTCCCCTGGCCACCGCTGCACTGCTGGCTACCCTCTGCCTTGCAACGCCCGTCACCCGCGCGGCGGATGAATCGGCCGAGGCCCTGGCCAGCAAGCTGAAAGACCTGTATCCGGCCACCAAAATCGAACGCGTGCAGCGTTCCGAACTACCGGGTCTCTTCGAGGTCGTGATGGGAAGGAATGCCGCTTATACCGACAGTACCGGGCGCTACTTCATCTTCGGCCACCTGTTCGACATGAAAGAGCAACGTGATCTGACGGCGGAACGTGTCGAGAAGGCAGCGCGGATCGCATTCGATACCCTGCCGCTGGCCGATGCCATCAAGACGGTACGAGGCAAGGGCGAGCGGGTGATTGCGGTGTTCTCGGACCCGGATTGCCCATTCTGCCGTCGACTGGAATCCGAGCTGGACAAGCTCGACAACGTGACGCTCTACACCTTCCTTTATCCATTGGAAGGCCTGCACCCGGAAGCGAAGGGTAAGGCGGTCGCGGTCTGGTGTGCCAAGGATAGATCTGGCGCCTGGAGTGAATTGATGCGCTCAGGCAAAGTTCCAACTAAAGCCTCTTGTGACAACCCGATCGAACGCACTATCCAGTTGGGCCAACGGCTGTCCATTCAGGGAACGCCAACCCTGATTTCGAGTGACGGCCGTTTGCTGCCCGGCGCCGCGCCGCGTGAGCGTATCGAGCAATGGCTGGCGGAGGCGGCACGATGAAGGCCACGCTGTTCCGCTTGCTGCCCCTCGCATTGGCGCTCACGGGTTGTTCCGGCCTGATGACCGGTCTGGACGGGCAGGGGGGCTTCTCCTGCAAAGCGCCCGATGGTATTTCCTGCGCATCACTTTCCGGTGTCTATGCGAATGCCGTCCAGAACAATCTCCCCGGACAACGACCGACGTCCACTGCCAGCAAGTCTCCTGACGGCGGGCAAGTATCGGCACGGCTGACGAAGCACAGCCTGCAAGCCGGCGACCCGCTGCGCAGCGCGCAAAAGGTTCGTCGTGTCTGGCTGGCACCCTGGGAGGACGAGGATGAAATTCTCCATGACCAGTCCTATTTCTACATGGTGGTCGATGCCGGCCGCTGGCAGATCGAACATTCCCGCCGTCAGGCGACGGAACGCTATCGTCCGGTCATGGCGCCAAAGGCCTTTGCCCCACAGGCACCCGAAGCCGGGGAACGCCAATCGTTGCAGATGGACCGGGTATCCCCGGTAATGCCGTCACAGTCCACATCGCCTTTGCTCACGCCACCGTCACGTCCGGCGGGCGGCACGGCTGGAGTGCTGGAGTAATGGGGTTCGCCGAAATACTCCGGGAGGCATTCCTGCCAGAGCGGAATGCCGAGGCGGATCGTCTGCCGAGGCAACTGTTACGGGAAATCGCCCAGATGCCTCGTCTGACCGGCATCCTGCCTTATCTGGCCTGGCAGGAGGATGCCCGCCTGTTTGCGCTGGATCAGGGTGGCTTCGGCGAACGGAAAGAACACGCCATCGGCTTTTGCATCGAGACCCTGCCGCAAACCGGCGCCAACGACGAAATGGAAAAGGTGCTGGCTAGTCTCTTCGTGTCGTGTCCGCCCGGTACGGGAATCCAGGTGTCGCTCTACGGCAGTCCGCATATCCTGCCGACGCTGCGCGAGCAAGCCAATCTGCTGCCGGCCTCCTCACAGGACGAGGAAGAAGGATCGATCCAGCGCCGTCACGACAATATCTATCGCCATCTCGCCCGTCGGCGAATCGATCACTACCTGAAGGGCACCAGCGAATCGATCTTCGGCCATCAGACGTATCTGCTACGGGATTTTCGGTCAATCATTTCGGTGGTACTGCCCCTCGATCCTGAGTTACCGGCCGATGTCGATGAAGCCTTACGCATCCGGGAAAGTATCCATGCGACGCTCAAATCGGCGCATCTGCCGGGTCATGACTGGGGGCCGGATCAGCTGATCAATTTTGTGGCCGATTTCTTCGACCACTCACGATTGTTCGGCGGCGGCAAGGCCGAATCCCTGACGTGGAACGCCGAGTTGCCATTGCGTAGCCAGCTATCCAACCTCGAGATTGCGTCGCGCGTCGGTGACGGCGACATCCGGTTTCGCAAGGCCGGTGGCGAGGAGTCGGTGCTGCAACTGTTTTCCGTACGCCAGTATCCGCGCTACTTTCGTCTCTCGGGGATGAACTACCTGATCGGCGATCCGTATCAACTGGCCCTGTCGATGCCATGCCCCTTCATCATCACCATGGGCGCCGTGGCGCTCGACTATGAATCGGCTCGAACCCGTGCCCAGATGAAGGCGGCCCGTGCCACGCAGAGCGCCGGTTCCTACCTCGCGCATTTTCAGCCTGATCTGCAGGAGCGCAAGCGCGACTGGGACATGGTTCTGAAAGCGTTTGACAGTGGCCGCACAGTCGTTGGCATGTACCACCAGGTTTGCCTGTTATCGCGTGTGGAAGATGCCTCGCGGAGCGAACATTCGGTCCGTGCCGTGTGGCGTGCCCGCGGGTTCGATCTGACCAAGGACTTCTATCTCCAGCATCAGGCCCTGGCGTCGACCTTGCCGATGACTCTCACCCCGGCACTGCAGGGAGACTTGAAGCAATTCGGGCGCATCAGCACCAAGACGGCCGACAACGCGGTGATGACCTCGCCGCTGATCGCCGAATGGAAGGGGACGCCAACCCCGGTGATGACCCTGTTTGGCCGGCGTGGACAGATTGTCGGCTTTGATCTGTTCGACAACACCGGCGGTAATTTCAATTTTGCGGTTGCGGCGCTCTCCGGTTCAGGCAAGTCGGTCTTCGTCAATGAAATGACCTACCGATACCTGGGCGCTGGAGCCAAGGTCTGGATCATCGACGTTGGCCGTTCCTACAAGAACCTCTGCGAGCTGATCGATGGTGAATTCATCGAATTCTCGGATGAACGGCAGAACACGATCTGTCTCAATCCCTTCTCCATGATCATCGACATCAATGCCGACATGGAAATGGTGTTGCCCTTGCTGGCGCAAATGGCCAGTCCGAGGGAGTCGCTCGACAACTACAGCTATACCGCCCTCGGGTCGGCCATCAAGCGGGTCTGGGATGCCAAGGGCAGGGCGGCCACCATCACGGATATCTACGAGCTGCTGCAAACCGGGCGCCTGTCGAATGAAGGTGAGTATGAACGGGATCTCAGCCGGCTGGCGACGGCCTTGGAGCCTTATACCCGCCATGGTGTCTATGCCAGTTACTTCGAAGGCGAGGCGAACATCCAGTTCGACAAGGATTTTGTCGTTCTGGAGCTGGAAGAGCTCAAGTCGAAGAAGGACCTTCAATCCGTCGTCATGCAGCTCATCATGTACCGGATCACCCAGGAGATGTACCGGGACCGTTCGCGGCGCAAGCTGGTCATCATCGACGAAAGCTGGGATCTGATGGGAACGGGCGCCAGCGGCGGATTCATTGAGGCCGGCTATCGTCGGGCACGGAAATACGGTGGTTCGTTCGGCACGATTACCCAGTCGGTCGACGATTACTACAAGAACGAGGCAACCAAGGCGGCCATCAACAATGCCGACTGGCTGTTCCTGCTCCGTCAGAAGCCGGAGAACATCGAGCGTCTCGGCAAGGAAGGCAAGCTGTCGCTCGACGAATGGCTCAAGCGGCAACTCGGGTCGGTGAGTACCGAGCATGGCTACTACTCAGAAATCTACATTCATTCGCCGATGGGGTCCGGACTGGGACGCCTGATCCTCGATCCCTTCTCGATGCTGACCTACTCGACACGCGCCGAGGACTATGAGGCCATCAAGCGACTGCGCGAGCAAGGCATCAGTGTGGCCGATGCCATCGAGCAACTGGTCGCCCAGCGGGAATCACGCACATGAGCACCTGGAAAGCGCACCTGATCACCGGGTTGATAACCCTCACCGTTGGAAGTCTTGCAGCGGCAATGTGGTGGGTCAAGGAGCAGGAACTATTGCCGCGCTTTGCACGGGTCGATATTGGCCAGATTGTGGCCAAACAGCAGAAATCCCTGGTGGAACGCGTGAAACCCGGTATCGATGCACAGGAACAGGGCCGGATATTTGAGGACGCCAAGGCCTTCGGGAATCGCCTGGATGCAGCGCTCGAACAGGCCAGTCGCGAATGTGGATGCGCCCTGATGAATTCGGCGGCGTTGCTGAAAGCTGCCCATGCCGCTATCCCCGATCTCACCGAGCGGGTTGAAGCGCTGGCGAGCAGCCCGGCCCCGGCTTCCCCGGCGACATCGGGGCGATGACGCTTCATGCGACCTATCGTGGCCATGGCGCTGATGACGACTTTACCGGCCTGGGGACAAACCGGACTCGACTACCCGTCGTCGTGGCAATGTAGCGAAGCGCGTTTTCACTGGTATTGCGACCGAAGTGTCGATGAACTGCTGGAGCCACCTCCCGCAAAACCGAACAAGGAAAACACGGAAGGCGAACAGGCGGTCGAGGATCTGAAGAAGCTTCGCGAGTCGGTTGAGCAGAAGCGGGCGCTGGCGATTCTCAAGCCCACCCCGGAGAACCTCAAGTCTTACATTGTCGCTCAGGAAGCATTGATGGACAGGGCGTCGGTGTTTTCCGATGTGTGGCGGCGGGTCATCTGGGCCAACCCCGATCTCAACTACCAACTGCGCAATCCTTCCAACAACGCCGCCATCCAGGTCAGGGACAGCGACCGGGCACGCAAGGAAACGCAGACCTTGTCTGCCATTGCCAAGGAGTGGGGTCTGTTCTTCATCTTCCGATCCGACTGTCCGTACTGCCATCGTCTGTCGCCGACGCTCAAGTACCTGTCGGAACAGTTCGGCCTGACCGTGTTTCCCGTTTCCCTCGATGGTGGCGGTTTGCCAGAGTTTCCACAGCCTGCTCGGGACAACGGCATGTCAGCGGCGCTGGGCGTGAGCGTCGTCCCCATGGTGGTACTCGGCAATGTCAAGGATCGTCGCCTGATCCCGGTGGGCTCGGGCGTGCTGTCCGCGCAGGACATCGTCGAACGGATTTACGTTCTGACGCAAACCAAGCCAGGTGAGTTGTATTGAAGGAGAGTCACATGGGTAAGCAAGGTTGGAGCGTAGGGATGGCGGTTTGCTGCGTCGGGCTGCTGGCCACACCCGCGCAAGCAACAGTCAATCAGTCAATGCAGGACTGGTTCAACGACATTGGGGCTTATGGCAACGTGACCGGTCCGAATGCCTACCGCGGGCAGACTATGAATCTCTATACCGGCGGCAGCCTGTATATGCGCACCCCGGTTCGCAACTACCAGCTCGCCAGCATTGCGCCGCCGTCGTTCACCGCCGGGTGCGGCGGGATTGACCTGTTCGCAGGTTCATTTTCCTTCATCAACAAGGAGCAGTTCGTCGCCCTGTTGCGCAATATCGGCAACAACGCCATCGGCGCGGCCTTCAATATGGCCCTGTGCTCTATGTCGCCCGATCTGTGCGACCTGTTGAAGTACCTGCAGGATCAGGCGACGAAGATGAACAATCTCAATATCAACTCCTGTCAGGCCGCGGAAGGCATCGTCAGTGCGGTAGGCAGCATGGTGACCGACCGCGTTCAGGAAAAGGAGGGCAAGACGGCAGGGGCCAGCCTCAACATGTTCGGTGACGTCTTCGAGTCCTGGGACGAGTGGAAGAAAAGCCGGACGACGGCCAAGAACATCCGCACGGCGGCCAAGGCGGCCTCGCAGGGTGCCCGCGAAATCTTCGATCCGGGCAATGTCGTCTGGCGGGCGTTGAGCAGGGTGTCGGGCGTCACCGACGAGACGCGCGAGCTGTTGATGAGCCTGACCGGCACCGTCATCGTCACACCGCCAGGCGAGAACGCTGACGAGAAGGCTAAATGGACTTACCTGCCGGGTGGCAAGTTGACCTTCCGGCAGTTCGTGGGCGATGGTTCATCCACGACCGTGAGCCTGCCCGGCCTCAAGTGCGGATCGGATCTGGCGGAGTGCCTCTCGCCGGCGTTTTCCGAAACAGCTTTTACGGTTGCGCCTTTCTCCCGTCAGGTGCGTACCCGGATTGCCTCCATGCGCGACAAGATCATCAATCGGGATGCAGGGGGACAAACCTCGATGGACACAGCGCTGATCGGTAACTCATCCCTGCCGGTGTGGAAGATGCTCTCGGTGGCGAGTGCCATCCCCGGTGGCGACCGGATCACGGAAGACTACGCCCAACTGGTCGCGGTCGATGTGGCCTACGCCTACTTCACCAACCTGGCCAAGACGCTGCGCAATGCCTTGCAAAACGAGTCCGGCAAGGGCGGACCAGATGCCGTGATGGCCTCGGAACGTATTCTCACGCGCTTGGCGGAAATCGAGCAGGAAGCGCGCGACATGCTGCGTGCCGAGTATCAGAAGGGCATGCAGGTCGCCGAATTGAGCAGGTCGCTGCAGCTGCTCCACCAGAGTATCAATGCGGGGATGCCGACCAATATTTTCCAATCCATGGCCGTGTTCAACCGCTGAGCCATGTACGAGGTCTATGCCTATTGGAATGTCGCCGAACTGGAGGCGATGTTCAATGCCATCGCTGCCTTGATGGGCAGTGGCGACTACCGGGGACTACTGCAAACCATCGCCGTCGTCGGCATGATCGTTGTGGTGATCGCGACCCTGACCGGTCGTGAGCGATTGGACGGCATGTGGAAGTGGCTTTTTTTCCTCGCCATCTTCCAGTCGATGCTGCTGATTCCCAAGGTGACGGTCACCATCGTGGATCGCACCGGTAATGAACCACCCCGGGCCGTGGCCAATGTACCCATCGGTCTGGGCGCCTTCGCGCACACGATGAGCAAGGTTGGCGACTGGCTGACCGGCGCCTTCGAGACCGTGTTCGCCTTGCCGGATGATGTGAAGTTTCGCAAGAACGGCACCTTGTTCGGACACCGGGTGCTGGCTGAGCGACAGGCGATCAAGAGCGGTAACCCGGTCATCACTGGCAACCTGCTGGAGTTCTATCGCGAGTGCGTGGCGCCGGACGTGGGTACGGGATACATCCGCATGAAGGAGGATATCCTCGAGGTCAATAACATCTGGACCAGTCTGAACGGCAAGACCAATCCGGCCCGGCTGGTGACCCTGCGGGATACCACTGATCCCAGCCTCATGAGCACGGTGGGATGCAATGTCGGCTATCAGACTCTGACTACCCAGATCAACGCCGAGGCGACCCGGCAAATGAATCTCCTTGGCACGCGTCTCTACCCGCGCATGACCACGGCCGATGCCGGGCTGGCGGTTGCCGGTTCGCTGGCAACGTCAACGAATTACCTGTTGGGGATCTCGTCATCGGCGCAGGATACGGTCAAGCAGGCGATCGTCGCCAATTTCATGATCGACGCCCAGTACATGCTGCCCGCCCAGCTGGGCGATGCCGCCAGCGCGCAGACCAATCTGGCGATGGCGCAGTCGCTGCGCTCCACCAGCGATTCC
>WBZL01003535.1_pt1 | contig 14213 bp, 2 predicted proteins | sample 5204291 | NCBI WGS metagenome assembly WBZL01 (sample SAMN12344345, study PRJNA552823) | activated sludge metagenome | biome: Activated sludge suspended growth; feature: Nitrification reactor; material: Wastewater; isolation source: activated sludge from nitrification reactor of wastewater treatment...
GCGCATCCGCGTCGACCAGGCCGGCGGCGAAGCGCCCCAGCACCTGCTGGGCGGGTGTCAGTCCGTAGAGCGGCCCGGCGTCGGCCGGTCCCGGCCGGCCGGCGGCGATCTCCCAGGTCACACCGCCGCTGACCGCCTCGTGCAGCAGTTCGCCCAGGGGCGAGCCGTCGACACCGAAGACTTCCAGGCTCTCGTCCAGATGGTCGGGCATGACGAAGCCGGCCACCGGGTTCACCTGGAGCGACGGCTCGATCTGATCGACACGCGCCTCCGTCCCTTCGGTGCCGACGGCGGTGGCGGCATCCACCAGGCGGAACAGCCAGCGTGCCGGACGCAGCAGGCGCGGCGGCATGGCCAGCAGGCCGGGTTGCCCGGCCTGCGCGGCGCGCGTCGGGGTGGCGACGTTGGCCAGCGGCACATCCAGGGTACGGCCGAACGCGTCGAGCAGGCGCGCCCGCGTCAATGACACGGCGCCGGCCAACAGCGCCCGCGGCGCGCGCTGTGGCGCCGGATGATCGACGGTGCCACCATTGCCGGGCCGGCGCAAGCCGTCGGTCATGGTGAAGCCGAGTAGTTGGCCGCGCACCCCGTCCAGCGCGGCGGTGACGACATCCAGTTGGCGCACCGCCTCGTCGAGGATGCGCAATTTGTCTTCGGTAGCCTCGTCGACCAAACCCGCGTTGACGGTATCGAGCGCATCCTCGGCCTTCAGCCAGTCGGCGATAGCATCGTGCAGGGTGGCGGCGGCGCCGACGGTGAGCAGCGCGCGGCCGCGCAGCACGGCGGTGTCGCCCTCGATGGCGCCTTGGCCTGTCTCGAGGTCGATCGAGCCGAGTTGCCAGGCCGCCAGGGTCGGCGGATCGAGCCCTTCGATCTTCACCTCCCATTCCAGCCACAGCGGTATCCAGGGTTGCGCCCAGGTGGTCACCCCGACCAGATCGGGATCGGCGCCCTTATAGATCGAGAAGCGGCGCAATTCGTCGGCCAGCCGCAACTGGGTCTGCCGCACGCCCGGCTCCAGTGGCGCGGCGGCGGCCTGCCGGCGCCGGGCGGCGGGCGTCTTGGCCAGGCTGGGATGGAAAGCCTGCGTGGCGCCGTCGTAGGTACCGTCGTAGCCGTAGCGCAGCGCCGACTCGGCCCGCAGGCGACTCAGAATGGCCCGCCGGTCCTGGCCGGGCTGGGTGACGGCGCGGGCGATCCAGCCATCGTGATAGGGGTCGTGCAATACCGCTTCGCGAGCCAGCGTCAGCACTTCCGAGGGCGTGGCGCCGCTGCCCAGGGTTCGGACGAAGCGGTCCATGGCGATCAGGCCGGGAATCTCCCCGATGACGTGGGTGGGCCAGCGACAGGTCAGCTTGCCGTCGGCCGAGCCCCGCCCGTCGCCGCCATGGCGCAGGCTTCGCGAGGCGCCGCGTATCGCCACCATCGGTTCGTTGGCGAAGGTGAAGCGCGGCGCGGGCCGATCGACCACCCGCGCCTCGGTTGGCGCCAGCACGTCGCCAACCCGCGAATGGGCCAGGTCGTTGATCACCATCTCGCTTGCTTTGACGAAGCTCGGCTTGCCGCCGGTGGCGAACAGCATCTGACTGCCCATGGCATTGGCGGCCGCCGCCGGGCGGGCATGTCGCTGCGGCGCCGAGAACGGTTTCGGCGCCGCGACGCCCACGGCCTCGGCGGCAAACTTGCTCTTCTTGCCCAGCGCCAGCCCGCCCACGCCGCCGGTCTGGACGCGCTGCAGGTAGCGGTCGGTGCCTGCCGAGCCGCCGGGCAGCGACGAGAAGGCGATGGCATGCTCGTGTTCTTCCAACTCGACCAGGCCATCGGGCGACGACAAGCGATTCACCTTCTGCGTGGTGAAGGCGGCGAACAGGCGCTCGGTGGCGCGCCGCTGCTCGGCCGAGGCCTGGGCCGGCGCGGCAAACGCGGCGAGCAGATCGTCGTCGTGGTGGCCGATGGCCACCGACAAGGCGTCCGGCGCCGGCCGCCGGTCGACCGGCGGCTCACCCTTGACCGGCACGCCATGGATGGCGCCATGCAGCAACGAGGAGCGCAGTTGCCAGGGAGCCGCGACGTAGCGCTTGGCCGCCTCGGTGGCAAAGAAGGACGAGCTGGCCAGCGTCGGCTGTTCCATGAAGGTGACGGCGATCGGCGTGTAGGTCGCCGTGGCCCGCGCCGCCGAGCGCGTCTTGCCGCCGGCTGGGATCGGCCGCTGGCCGGACCAGCGTTCGGCCGTGGTCAGCCCTAAGGCCTTGCGCAAGTCGAACTGGGCCTTCTGCTGCTCCTGCGCCCAGTTGGCGTCGCCCCATTCGTGGAGGAGACGCCAGCGCAGGCGGTCCAGCAACTCATGCAGGCTGTCCTTGCCGCGCGCCGGGTCGAGCGGATCGTGTGCGGGGTCGCTCCACCAGCCGGCGACCAGGTAACTGGCGCAATCCTCGTCGACGCCCTGGGGTGCCAGGGTGTCGACGTCGGCGAGCGGATCGTGGAAGGCGAAACGGTTGAGCACCGCGTCGTAAACAGCGGACCAGCTGACGGCGCCGCCTACGGTGCCGGTGAGCCGCTCCTTGGCGACGGTCGCGCCGGCGGGGCTCGGACTGAGCGCCGGCGCCAATGCCGGCTTGCCCTCGCGCCAGGCCGCCAGGGGAGTGGCCAGCGCGCGGTCCGCCTCCAGCACCCAGCCGGTCACCACCACATCGGTGGCGTCGCGGGGCAGAATGATGCGCAGCACCACCCAGCGATCGGGCAGCACCGGCAGTGCCAGCCGGTTGGCCGTCGCATCGGCGCGTTGCTCGAAACGGCCGCGCAGCAAGGCATCGGGCATTGCCCAGTGCAGGTGTACGCCCGGCGGGCGCGGCTCACCCTCGGCGAACGGCTCGGGCATGCCGGCATCTGCGGTCGCCGCAACTTGGCCGTCGGGGCCGGCCAGCAGCATGGGCAGGCGCACCATCTTTTCCAGGTTGCCCGGCTGGACATACAACGCCTGGACGTCGATCGGCGCCAGCAGGCGATGCTCCCGCAGAAGATAGGAATCCCAGGTGGCGATCTCGCCAATGTCCAGGGCGGCGCGGTCGGCGGCCAGGAATCGCTTGCCGCGGACCAGACCGCGGATGGTTTCGGCGTCGAAAGCGGCTCGCGGGGCACGGGCGCTCATGGGGTCACCTTGCTGACATAGGAGGTCACTTCGCCTTGCCATTTCGACAGCGAGATGGTGGCCTTGAAGCGATTGAGGTTGTAGAACTTCCCGCCTTCGGTTTCGTCGGGATCGCCGAAAACCTGGCGGTAGGGGAAGCGCAACATCTGCAGCGCGAATTCGTTCGGTTGCAGCGGCGGCACGACGTTCTTCGCCTTGACCAGCAGCCGCTTGCGCAACTCGGCCAGATCGATAACGCCGGGCGCACCCTTGCGGAAAGGCACATCGACCGAGTTGGCCGGCGTGAAGTCGTCGTCCGGCGGCACCGGATCGCCGGTGTTGTTGTCGCGCACTTTCACCTTGGCGCGGCGCTGGCTGGGTGGATCCTCCGCATCGAGACGCACGCCGAACTGGATGCCCTGGCGCGGTTCCTCGATGTGCATCACCGCCGGCACGCCGTCGAACAGCACCAAGAGCACGGCGGGAGCCAGACGCTCCATGCGCAGCACTTTGAGCCGGTCCGGGTGCGACTCTGCCACGGTGGTCAGCGCCTTGTCCTCCAGCGTGTCGCGCGAATAGGCGCGCACGTGCAGGTTCGGCCACCCGGAGACGGCTCGCGAGCGCATCAGGAAACCGGTGATGGTGCCGCCGGCGCCCTGCAAGCGATCCTCGCCGGCTGGCGTACGGATGGTACGCTCGGTCTCGTCGACCTCGTTGCGTAGGGTGGGGTACACCGCTTCGAGCTGGGCGCGGTCCGTGGTCGTGATGGTGCCGACGCTCAGCGCGCCCTGAACGATGGCATCGGTCCAGGCCCGATCGATATAGAAGAAGCGGATCGATTCCACCGGCAGCAGCGCCGCATCGGGGACCAGGTAACTGAAGGGCACGCCATGCAACAGGCGCAGACGACCCAGAAAACGGCGCAGCTCGCCCGGGGTGACGTGCTTGCCATCTTCCGGATCGTTGTCGGTGACGAGACTGGCGTAATTCTTGGCAGCCGCGATGGCGGCGCTCATGGCCACTTCGGCATTGAGGAACTCTTGCATCACCGACCCTCCTCGTTCTGACCTCGCCGACCGTCGTCCCCCGCCAAGTGAGTGAGCAAGTCGTCGAGCGCATCGCGAGCCGGCTCCGGTCGGGCGCCGCGCGGCGCCTGGCGCCGTAATGACGGTGCAGCGATTTCCAGCACTTCTTGCAGGGCGCCGTCGAGGGCGTCGCGCAGTCCGGCCACCGCCCTCTCGTCACGACCCTCCACGGCCACCGGGGCCACGGGTACCGCCGAAGCCGCCACGGCCGCCACCATGCCGACCCGCTCGGCCGTCTTGCGCACGGCGGCCAAGTCCATGCCCAGGCCGACCGCGATCATCTCGTCCAGATCACCCCTGACGCCGATCTCCCGCCCCGGGTCGGCCACCGGCCGACGCGGACCGATCGTGGCCTCGGGGTTCTTCACCAGTTCGTCGAGGAAGCCCATGGCGACGAAGCGGCCCAGGTCGACGCGCTTGTCGACCAGTTCAGGAATGGCGAACGGCGACACGTGGGCGAGCAGTTCGCGCAGGCGCCCGGCGCCGAACTGCTCCTTGCGAAAGCGCAGCAGGGCCGAAACGACGGAAAGTTGCGACAGCGCCAGCAGCCGGCCGATCTCGAAGGCCGCGGCGAGCGCCAGGTCCTCGCGGCCGTCCGGCACCACGCGGCGCAACTGATCGGCGGCGTGGGCCAGGAGCGGCCGGGAACCGCCGGAGACGTGATCGCGTTCGGTGGGGAACGGTACCAGCGGACCGCGGTACCAGGCGCGCGCCGGATCGCCGCGCCGGGTGCGATGGGCGAGGTCGATGTGGCCGGTTTCGACCACTCGGGGCGGGGGCCCGGACGGCGGCGCCTCTGGCCGCGGCGGGGCCGCCGGGACGGGTTCCTTGCCGATCGTGCCGAGCAGGCCGACATCGATATCCTGCATCAGGCTTTCGAAGGTCGCCCCTTCGCTGGTGGTGAACGACCAGTGGGCCAGCACCGGGAAGCGCAGCACCTTTTCCAAGGCAAAGGTTTCGATCGGATAACGGAAGCCGGCCGCCATGGTGTCGCGCACCAGCCACTTGGCGTCGGGGTCACGGGCTGCCGAGGCCACCTTCTCGGTGGTGCTTCGCCACTGGCCGGCATGCGCGGCCTCGTTCATGGCTGCGCCGCCGTCCAGCGAGGCGCCGACGAAGGGCGAGGAGGCCGCCTTGCCAGCGGCCACCGGGGCGCGCGGCACCGCGTCGGGTCGGCCGTCGAGCAATCCGCCCGCGGCGGGCAGCACGATGCCGCCCGGATCGATCCCGCCCATAACGCGCCGATCCGCACCGACCCTGGGATCGATGGCGGCCAGCACCGACCAGTCCTGGGCCAGATCGAAGCGAAAGTGCTCTTCCGGCGGTTGCGGCTTGGGCAGCGCGGCCAATTGACCTTCGATGTTAACCAGGCAGGCCATGTAGCGCACCGGCTTGGCATTGGCCGTGTCGAAGACCGGCAGGCGATTGGCCATGACCACGGCCAGCCAGCCGTCATCGTCGCCGTTGGCGAGCTCGGTATCGTTCACGTCCACCTCCCGCACATGCACCAGGAGGGCAAGATCGTCCTCGCAGGGAAATATCTTCCGCACGACGGTCTCGGTCACGGCGAGATATAGCCCCTGCTCGACGTCCTTGTCGTCGGCGTCGAGCAGCACGGTGCCGGGGGTCACGCACTGGGCGACCGGCTTTGCAGCGGACAGCTGTCCCTCGCCTTCGGCGACCACCACCAGGGCCAGCCATGGTTTTGGCGAGACCTCGACTCCTTCCGCCGGGTTGCGCTCCCACGGCAGGGTGCGCCGCTTGAGCACGATCTGCGGCAGGCGGTCGCCGAACGCGCCGTCGGCATTGGCCGGCGGAAAGGTCGACAGGATCTGGTCGGTCGGCATCGTGTAGCGCGGCGCCGCGACGGTGATGTGGGTGTGCTGGGCAGCCACCTTGAATGGCAGCCCGGCCTGTTCCGTCACCAGGTCGTACTTGCCGGCGGTCAGCTCCGGCATGACGGAAGAATGAAGAATAAAGTGCCCGGTCTTCGGCATCAGCGCCGCCCTCCTCTGCTCGATTTGGCTGATCGGCCTGGCACCGCCTCGGCAGGCGCCGGCGGCGCCTGACCGGCCCGCACCTTGGCGCGTTGCCGCTCGTCGGCCGTACGGGTCGGACCAAGCCACTGCAACTGGCTACGGTCGCCCGGGGCCGACCGGCCGGCGGCGAACGGCCGCATGGCGGCATCGAGCCCACGCGCCGAAATCAGGGCGATCGCGCCGGTGGCGTCCAGATCGACCGAGCCCATTACGCCGACCAGCGACCAGCCCGTCTCGCTGGCGATCGTGACGACCACCGGCCCACGACCGTCGGGAACGATCTCGTAGGCCAGCACGCTGCGGTTTTCCAGGGTCAGCAGCACGGGCTGGCTGTCCCGTCCGAGCGCGTCCCGACGCCGGTCGGCACCGTCCAGGCCAAACAGCAACTGCCGACCGCCAGTGCTGTCGCCAAAGGCCGCCGGGTCGTCCAGCACGACCACCACGGTCGTGATGGCCGTCGCGAAGGTCGTGGTCACGGTACTGACGCCGCGCGCCAGTTCGGCGCCGCCAACCCAGCCGGCATCGAGCCGCTCGCGATGCGTACGCAAGGCCTCGCCGCTGGAGCGGACCACGCAACCGGGCGCCACGGCGGTCGCCCACCCCGCGTAAGGCAGCTGCATGCCGGCGTGCCAGCCAATCAGGCCGGCATCGGCCGTGTCTTCCCGGCGCAGGCCCTGACCGATGGCCACGATGCGCTCGGTCCCCCGCCCTATCTCGATGCTGGCGCCATCGGGTGCGACCGGACCGGTGCCAAGCTCGCGATCGGCCAGCAGCTTGCCGCCGTGACCCAGCAGGACCACGCGCGCCGGCGCGCCGACCACTGCCAGGCGCGGCCGGTCGATATCGAAGGCGGTGTCGGCGTGGGCGTTCGGCATCTTCAGGACGACGATCTGGCCGGGCGTCAGCGTCGCGCCGGCGGTGCCAGCGGTATCGTTTGCTCGGCCTGATGCTCGCGGTCCGGCGGTCAACCCGGCCGAGAAGCCGGCCAGGTGCTGGCCGCCGGCGGCGCCAGTCCGCGCCACCAGGGCCGGCGCGGCACGGGCGACCGCGGTGGGCGGCACGGCGCCGACGCCGATCATGGTGCCGCCGCGTCCCGTGCTGGCGGCCGGCGTGTTGACCACCACCAGCCGGGCGGCAATCGAATGACTGCGCTGGGCCTCGACCGAGGCCAATGTCGGCGGTGCGACCCGCCAGGCGCGCTGCGCGTCGCCGACCGTGGTGCGCGCGGTGGTGGCAACCCGCAGGTCGCTGCCGGCCCCATCCAGCAAGCCGATCGCCACCGGGGGATCGATGAAGTGGTCGTACACCTTGCCGGACACCTTGGCACCGATTTCCGGCACCACGGTCGGCGCGTTGTCCACCAGTCCCTCGGCCAGCGTGCCGAGCATCGGCGGTGCCTGCCGCTCGCCGCGCAGCGCGGCCAGCGCCGTCGGGCTGGCGGTACTGGCCAGGTAGGCACGCGCGGTACGGAAGGCATCGCTGGCGTTCGCCGGCGCCGACACCAGATCGGCCACCGCTTTTGCCGCAGCTTTCACTCGGCTGGCGGCTAGCGCTTCGCGGGTGAACGGCAGCGGCTTGCGCTTGCCGATCTCAACCTGGTAATAGGGAATCTGCGGGCCGCCGGCGGACGGCGTGGCGCGACAGACCAGATCGAGTTCATTGAGCGCCTCGACCATGTCGCCCTTGGGCACCTTGCGGTTGTTGGGATCCTGCGGCGGACCCCAGACGCCCGCCGGGAAGCTGCCGAAGGGTCGCGCGCTCACGATGAACGGAAACTTCCGGACGCCCGCGCGCGTCCAGGTCAGCGTAATGGTCGGCTGCTGGTCCGATACGCCCATCGGCGCGACGCCGATGGCGCGGCTTGGCGGGTGCGCGGTGGTGAAGTCGGCCGGCGCCTGGATGCGCGTCAGGTGGGTTGCCGGCACGGTGCTGGTGAATGTCATGCCGAACTCGACCACGACGATGAAGGGACGTGCGGCGGAACCGTCCGGCGTGGAATCCTCGCCTTTCGCGGGCAGCGCGCCGAAGGAAGTGAGCAAGGCGTGGGCACGCGCCGCACCGCCCTCGCCGGCCTCCAGATACTTGGCGATGAACGCCGCCTCGCCGATGGCGGTCTTTCGCGCCTGGTCCGAGCCGCCGAATTCGACAGTCAGTTCGATCGGACCGACCTCGAAAGTGGCCGAGCCGTGGAAGTCGGGACCGGTGACGTCGATGCGCGCGCCCAGGCTGATGGAGATGGTGATCTCGCCGAAGATCCAGGTATCGATGGTGACCCCGGCCGCGATGCGCGCGTAGGCGTTGACGTGGTAGTGGAAGGGGTCGAAATAGACGATGCCATGGGCGCCGAACTTGACCTCGGCCCAGGCGGGCCCGAAATGCGCCGAGGCCTCGAAGTCGCCGCCGGCCATCAGCGCTTCCGAGGTCAGCGCGAAATAGCTGCCCGCCTTGATGACGATGGCGTCGCCAATGCTCCAGCGCAGGCCGAGGCGCGGCACCACCGGGTAGCCATCGCGATGAAAATCCGGGTGATAGCCGCCGAGCGTCAGAACGAATTCGCCGCGATGCTCGCCCTTGAACCAGATGACGTAGGCGAAGCCGCCGGTCAGCTTCACGTCCGGGTAGAGCAACCAGGAGTTGTCGGTCAGCTGGCCCTGCACCCAGAGCACGCCTTCGGAGCTGGAGAAGCGCACCAGCAGGGCCAGTTCGATCGATACCAGCGCCACCTGCGGGCGCGGCAGCGCCATGCGCGCCAGGCCTAGCAGATTGATATCCAGGCCATCGCCCACCTGCACGCCGACCACGGCAATGCCGTCGACCAGGGCGAAGCTGTTGAACGACAGGCCGGCGGCGAACCAGAAGGTGCCCTTGTGCATCGGGAAGTACTGGCCGAGCGCGCGCAACTGGGTCATCGGATCACCCGGCTTGGCGGCGATATCCAGCGCCTGAATCAGCGGATAGTCACCGAATTTGGCCAGATCGGTGGGAACCCGCATCAGGCGATTGATGCCGAAGCCGCCGCCGATGCCGGTGAGGAAGAAGGCCGGCGGCCCGCCGATCGGCCCGTTGACCGCGCCGACCGCGAAGAATGCGGTGAACTTCTGGTTGTGGTCGTCTTTGCCCTCGCCGTAACCGCCGTAGATGGTCAGTCCATAGACGCCGAAGCGACCGAGCAGCATGCCCAGATATTCGATCTGCTCGTTTGCCAGGCCGGCATTGGTCACTTGCTTGAGCAGCCCGCCGGCGATCGAGACACCCGCCATGTCCGCCGACACGGCGAGGCCGGCCAGATCGACCCGCCAATTGGCCGCGTTGAAGAAGTCGCCGTCGGCGGTGAGGTAGGTGATCTGTAGATCGTCGACCGCGCAGGTTAGCCCGAACATGGACACGGAGCCATCCATGAGCAGCGAGATCCGCTCGATGCGTCCCTGCGGCTGAATGGCGTTGAAGCCGATCTGCTCGAGATAGAGCGGGCCGAAGCCCTTCTGGATGGCGATCCACCACGGGCCGGGCGGATCGCCGGCGCTGAGCGCGACCGACACTGCCTTGCCGCCATGCTTCTGCACGGCCAAGGAAGGGGAGAAGGCGGGTTTGGGCGGTGTCGGCCCGGAATCGCGCATGATGCCCTGAGCGATGCCATTATGACCTTGGGCGCCGCTGGTCGATACCGCCAGATTGGTGAATTGCAGGCGCACGCCGCCGCTGTGCGCGCCGCCGGCGGCGATGGCCGCATAGGCATGCAGCGCGATCGATTCCAGGCTGATGCCGGTGTCGAGCAGCGGCCCCGAACTCTTGCCGATCCGCAAGCCAAGGCCATTGACGGTCAGGCTGGGCGTGAAGCGGAGCGGCAGCGTGTCGGGCAGGAAACCGACGAACAAACCGCCGTCCCCCGGCGGGTTGCCCTCGATCCACGAGTCGTCGTTTTCCAGCCACAGCGTCACCTCGTCGTCCATCAGCGCGAAGCGCTTCGCCAAGCCGGCCTGGATACCGACGATGCCGTCGATCTTGGTGAAGTCGATGGCGAAACCATCGATGGCAATCGAAATTCCCGCACCGGCGAGGTTGCCGAACAGCTTGTGGACGCGCGCCAGCACCGTGGCGGGATCGAACAGACCGGTGATCGGTTCGGTGGGATTGGCCACGTCGCGCAGCACGACGCCCCGGACGAGATTGCGCACGGTACTGGCGCCGGGCTTGGCGCTTACCTTGCTGTCGAGCAGCGCCGTCACCGACGGGCGGCGCATGGCCACCGCCACCACCAGATCGGCCACGGCCTCGACGATGCGCAGCGCCACCTGGACGGGGTCCGTCGTGTCCACGGCACCGGCGACCAGGCCGTCGCTGGCGATGAGGTCGAATTGATGGCTGTCGAGCAGCCAGCGCGCGGCGAAGCGATGCGTGTCGTCGAGCGCCAGGCCCACGGCAACGCGTCGGCCACCGGCCGGGTCGAGGCCGGCGGCGACGGTGACGAATGGCCGCAGGATCATACCGTCGGCGTCGATGGCCGCCGGACCGGCCGTGACACTGAGCTCGTCGAGCCCGGCCGCACTGATGGCGACGGTGAAGCTGACTTGCTCGATCCCCGGAATGGCGATGGCGTCGCCTTCGAGCGAAACCACACCACTGGCGGGCGTCCAGGACAAGGTGAAGTCGGCAACCTTCACCGAGAGCTGGTTGCTGGTGGCCGTCACCGCCACCGTGGCTGGCACGAAGGCGTCGAGCAGCGGCGCAATGGCTGCCAGGCCGGTCGAGACGACCGACGGTACCGCCGCGGTCAGGGCGCCCACCGGGTCGCTGGCCCAGACATGCAGAGCGGCACCGTCGAAACGCCGCGGCGCGCCGGAGCGCAAGGCCAGCGCGTCGCCCAGCTTCTGAACCAGGGCGCCGGCGGTACCGGGTTGCTTGGCCAGTTGATCGAGCAGGAAGGGCAGCGCCGCTTCGGCGGCTGCAGCCAGCGAGCCCAGCCCGGCAAAGGGAATCAGCCGGATGTCGGCTCCGCTGGCGGGACGCATGAATACCTCGATGCCGCCGCCGGCCAGGCGGACGTGTACCGCCTGGCGGCCAGTCGCCGCGCCGGTGAGCCCGACATGGACGGCCAGACCGACACCCGGCGGCCCGGCGGGCCCGAGCACGAGGCTGGCGCCCAGCCCGGCGGCCAGTCGGCCGGCAATGGCGCCGGGGGTGGTCCATGCCGTCGCGTCGACGTCCAGGCTCAGGCGGGCGCCCGGGCCGTCGGCAACCACGGTCAGCGCCACGCCGCTGGCGAAGGCGATCGGCGTACCCGGGGCGCCGGCAATGCCCAGCAGGGGCCGCAGGGCATCGAACAGGCCTTGTATCTTGCCGGGGCTGGCGGCGAGCGAATCGGCGCTGCGCAGCCAGCCCGCCGGATCGGCCAACAGGCCGGCCAGGGGCCGGATGGCGCGCCGGCTGTCTCCCGCCGCGCCCTGGAGCAGGCCGAAGGCATCGAGGAGCGCGTCGATGAGCGGTCGGACCGTCGGATTGGCGCGGCGAAGCAATTCGAGCGCCGCGTGGCCACCCAGGCTCGGTGCCGCCCGGGCCACCGCGCGGGCGATCGCCGCCGGGTCGGGACTGGGCCACAGGGCGATGTTGTCGGTATCGCCCCCCGGCCGCTGCCAGCGCAGACTCGCCTGGAGCGGATCGAGATCGACGACGAGATTGAGCCGCCCCGCCGGCGACGAGGCGGCATCGGGACCGAAACTCACCTGGCCGGTCACACCGGCCGGCGTAGCCATGACATCGGCGTGCCAGCCGAATCGGCCGCTGGCACCACCACCGCCATGCAGGCGAACCGACTGATGAACCAGATCGACGCTGGCGCCCAGCGGGCCCAGCAGCGTGCCAATGGCGGCCTGGATGGCGTTCGCGTCCGTCGCCAGGCGTGATCGCAGCAGTCCCCCGGCGTCATGGACCAGTTGGTCGACGGCATCGGCCACCACGCCGCCGCCGGCCGCAACCAGACCGAGGGCGGTGAGCAATTGGCGCAGGGCCACCGAGGCGCCGCCGGCGACATCGGCGGTGATGCGCTGCACCGCGGCGGCCAGCAGCGCCCGGGCCTCGGGCAGCACCGGCAAGGCGCCGGCGATGTTGCCGATGACCAGCCGCTCCCACGATTGGCCGAAGACGCGGGCGTCGTGCAGCACGATGGCGGACTCGCCCGCCGCCTTGCCGTCGAGCGGCACACCGATGTCGGCGCTCAGCATGCGCAATTCGAGATCGGGCGTGGCGCACAGCCAGCCGAGCCGGTCGGCGACGCGCAGGCGGACCCGCAGTCGCGGCGTGGCATCGATGCCGGGGGCCGGGACGGCCGTGTCGTAGGAGAACAGCGTGACGAGCGCGTCGCCGCCGACCGAAAGGCCGCCGGTGGTGGCCGGCGCACTGGCAAGACGCAGGCCGGCGCACACGCCAGTGGCGGGCGGCAGTGGCGTCGCGGCGCGAATTCTCGCCCGCTCGGCGAGGCCGGCAGCAACGATGGCGGTGATCGCCCGATCGACCCGGCTGTCGGACACGGCGCCGAACACCGCGCTGACCGCCAGCCCGGGGCGCGGCGCGGCCGGTGGCACCAGCGGCATGCGCAGCTCAGCGCCGGGATCGGCGCGATCGGCCAGATCCATCAGGGCGCCCACCAGTGCCCGGCCAAGCGCCAGGTCGGCATCCTCGCCGACCGCGTCCGGGTCGGCGGGGTCGCGGACCCATTCCGAAGGTAGCAGTCGATGCAGCAAGCGCAGCGCATCGGCGGTCGGCTGGGTCGATAGCGCGGTCAGCGCGATCGGCCCGAGCGGCGTGCCGAGCATCACCAGATCCGTGACCGCGGCCTGGGCTTCGGCGGCCAGCCGGGCGGCATGTCCGGCCCCGGCAAGCGCGACCAGCGCGATGTCGCCGCTGACACCCGCCAGCGCGTCGAGTACGCGAGCCAGGCGGGCGGCCTGCTCGGGCGTGCCGTCGGTCGTGCTGCCGGCGAGCTTGCAGTCGGCCCTGCCGCCGAGCCGGACGAACCAGTCGCCCACCGCGGCCGCCGGTGGCGCGAACATGGCCGCGGCAAGGCCGGGCGCCGTGAGGTCGATCAACCGGTCGGGCGCGACGGGCGCGTCGGGTGCGCCAGCGGTCCAGGCCGACGCGCCGGTGGCGACGTAGACGGTGGTGGTCGGCAGTCGGCCAGTGACATTCTCCAGATCAAGCTGGCCGACGAGCTGGCCGGCCGCAAACCCCTGGCGGACGATGTTCACGCCGGTCGGCGCAGCCTCGGGAGCGACGATACGTCCGTCGCCGCCCACCCAGCGTTGCGCCAGAGCCGCCAGTCCGGCGGCGACGTCCCGGCCATCCACCAGGGCGCGCACGTCCGCAGCGACGGTGGCTTCGGCCAATAAGGCCGCTGCCAGCGCGTCCGCGGTCAGACCGGGATCGCCGGGGCGCCAGCGCCGCAGCGCCTCGGGGGCTGCGACCAGCCTGGGCTCGAGCCCTTGCGGGGGGAACCACAGCACCAGCTCGGGCAAACCGGTCGCGGTCGCCAAGCGATACGGATCGTCCGGATGGCCGCTGCCCTCGACCAGCCCGTGGCTGGCGCCCGAGCCGGCAAATAGGTCGGCGAGCAGGTCGAGGGCTCGTGGCCCCATCTCGCTCATGGCCAGGCTCGGCAACCAGGCGGCTAGCGCCTTGGCCGGATCGGTGACCAGATCGGCGAGGGCCAGCCGGGCGGCACGACCGGAGGGGCCGCCGCTCGTCGGTACCGCGTTTGTCCAGCCGAGCGCGGCGACCAGCGAGCCAAAGAAGCCACCGCTGATCGGACCGAGGTAGCCGACCAGCGCTTCGATGCCTTGCCACCCGGCGGCGGGCAGCGTCACGAAGTTCAGCGCGAAGGTGCCGTCGAGCTCGGTCCAGGCGCCTGCGCTGGATCGGTCCGGGAGGCGCACCGACCAGTACCGGGCCGGCCAGCAGCGGCCCCGCAGC
>WBZL01003537.1_pt1 | contig 14204 bp, 14 predicted proteins | sample 5204291 | NCBI WGS metagenome assembly WBZL01 (sample SAMN12344345, study PRJNA552823) | activated sludge metagenome | biome: Activated sludge suspended growth; feature: Nitrification reactor; material: Wastewater; isolation source: activated sludge from nitrification reactor of wastewater...
GGCCCGAGGAGTCGCTGGCGGCGTACGAGGAGGTGGTGCGCCGGTTCGGGGAGAGCGAGGAGCCCGCGCTGCGCGAGCCGGTCGCCAGGGCGCTCTTCAACCGTGGCGTGGCTCTGGGGCAGCAGGGCCGGCTCGAGGAGTCGCTGGCGGCGTACGAGGAGGTGGTGCGCCGGTTCGGGGAGAGCGAGGAGCTGCCGCTTCGATCAGCCGTGGGCATGGCTTTGGGGAACCGGGCCGCGGCACTCGGAGAATCCCGGTCCGCCGCCTGGTTCGTCGATCTGCCGCAATTCCAGCCGGAAGCACTTGGTATCGCTGCCCGTCAGCTCTTGACGGCGTTTCCGGGCTCCATTGTTCGTCCGAGTTTGGCCCCCCTGCTCATGGAACGTGGGGAGCTGGCAGCCGTGGCTCAGCAATGGACCTTCGTTGCGGACCTGCTCGCGTCGGCAGAGCCCGGTGGCAAGGGCACGCCCGGGGCCCGACGCCGCAAGGCCCTCGCCCGCGTGCCCCCGGAGCTGCGCCAGACGGTCGAAGAGCTGGCCGACTCGATGGCGAGAGAGCGGCACGAGAAAGCCAAGGACAAGAAGGAGCCGGCGAAGAAGACCACGAAGAGAACCGCGAAGAAGAGGTCTTCCTCGAAGAAGGCTGGCTGAGGCGCTCAGATCCGAATCCGCTCGATGTCCTCAGCAGCGAAGAGGTCGCGCCGACGGTCGCGGAGATCCACGTCACCGCGCGGCCACGCTCGTTGGGAGCAGGGAAAAAGGTCGGGGCCGGCGTGTCGGGCGCCGGCCCCGGTGGGCCATTCCCGCTCGCGCGGGACGGATCAGCGTCGTGGTGCTAGAGCGAGCAGTCTCCGATGCACTGATTCCACTCGCGCAGGCAGGTGTGCAGGAGTTGTCGGTAGAGCTGCAGGCACCAGGCCGGATCACTGACCTGCTGGTCACACTGGTCCAGCAGATTGTCCGTGTAATTGACACACCAGTCGAAGATATCGTCGCACGTCGAGCAGCTGGCGGAGGCGGCGTAGGTCTGGGAGCGGGCCTCTCGCTCCTGCTCCATGAGGGCGGTGTAGTACCCGCGGACGAGCCTCTTGGTGTCGGTCGACTGCTGTGGGGTGAGGCGCACGCCGCGGGTCTGTTTCACGGCATCGATGGGGGACTCCTCAAAGTGGATGGGCACCTTGAGGCGGCTGGCCATTTCGCGCAACGCCGCAAGAAGGCGGTCAGCGGCATCGGGTGAAGCACCGAGGAGCTGGAGCGCGCGCCCGACGCGCAGGAACTCGGCTTCTTCGAGCACTTCGCCCTTGATGGCGGCAGCATCGGTCAGCGGTCGTGGGGGCTGAGCGGTGGCGGGGAGGCATGAGATGCCGAGGGCGAGGGCGGCGAGGGCGGCGAGGGCGAGATGGCGCGGCATGCTGGCCTCCATGATAGCCGACAATCCTAAATAACGATCAGAGGATAGCACGCACTTAGATCCTGATCCGCTCGATGTCCTCGGCGGCGTAAAGGTCGGGCCGGCGGTCGTAGAGCTGGGTGGTGCGGGTGGAGGCGTGGCCGGCGAGCTGGGCAGCTGCTTCGAGGGTGCCACCGCCGGCAAGAAAGGCCGTGATTCCGGTGGCGCGGCAGGAGTGGTTGCAGAGGCGGTCGGGGAGGCCAGCGGTGCGGGCACGGGCCTTCACCACGTAGAGCGCTCCCCCGGGGGAGAGGGGCTGGCCGGTGAGGGTGTCGGTGCGGCCCTCGAAGCCCTGGAAGAGGGGGGCTTCAGGGCTGTCGGCGAGGCCGGAGGCGTCGAGCCAGGCGTCGAGCATCTCGGCGGCGGTGGTGTGGACGGGAACGCGCCGCCACTGACCGCCCTTCTCGTGCAAGGCAAGCCAGGCACGCCGGCTGCGGTGCTCGTAGTCGCGCACCCGCAGCCCCACGGCGGCCGAGACGCGGGCGAAGCCGAAGAGCATCACGCCGAGGAGCGCGCGGTCACGCAGGCCCTTGCGGGTACCGGTCTCGATCGAGTCGAGGAGCTCGCGGGCCTCCTCGGCCGAGAGCGCCGGTGTCTTGCCGGTGCGCACCACCAAGCGCGGGCCGCGCACCGAGGCCGCGGGGTTGGTGGTCAGCACTCCGCCGGTCACGAGGTAGTCGCCGAGCATGCGCAGGGCGGCGAGGTGCTGCTTGACGCTCGCCGCCTCGAGCTCGCGGCCGAGCTGCTCGATGTAGGCGGCAACGTGGACGGGGGTGAGCTGCTCGAGCTGGAAGCCGTGCTGGTCCGCCCAGGTCGCAAAGCGACCCACGGCGCGGGCGTAGGCCTTGCGGGTGTTGGGGTTCCTGATCTCGGCGACGAAGAATTCGACGAAGCGGGAGCGGGCTCGCGGGCCAGCGCTCTCGATGAGGGCCGGCAGGCGTGGAGCGAGAGCGGTGGTGGCGACGGCGGGGAGTGGTCGGCTCACCCACCGATTTTACTATGGATAACGTCTTTTATCCAATATGAGAAAGGAGTTCCTCTCGGGGCCGCTCGCTACCACGCCTTGCCCCGCGCAACTGCCATCGCAAGCTATGTCAATGTATACACATTGACGCTTGCCAGGGGTACCCCTGGACCCCTCGCGTTGAGCATGCTCAACGCCGACGGAGCCGCCAGGCGGCGCTTACGCTGTGCACGCCGGGGACGAGACCTCCTGCCGGGAAGGTGTTGCGCATGCGCAACGGAAGTACTTCCTATGGAGCACCAACCCCATGAAGTCAGTCTGAGCTGAGGAGGGGCCGGGGCCTCCTCCCTTGGGGCTCTCGGCAGCAGCGAGGATGATCTGTCGCGAGATCTCGGGGCCCTCTCACCTCTTGGCCTCGTGGATTTCGCCGTAGATCTCTGCCAGCTAGCCTGATTTGGAGAGACCGAGTCGCAGGCGCTCTTGAAGCAGCAAGGCGCGGCGGAAGGCGAGGGCACCGGCCTCGCTGCCGAGCTGGTCCATCCCCTGATGGAGGGCCTCCTGGGCCAGGCCTTGTTCGCCCCGCTCCACGAGCAGGAGATGGCTCCAGAGCCAGATTTCGCCTTCCTGAGCCGGGTTCTCTACCAGCACTGCGAGGGAGCGCAGGCGGGCGAACTCGCTCTCGGCCGAGGAGAGGTCGCCGAGGTGCCACTCCCAGAAGGCGCGAACGAGCCGTACCTGAACCGCGGTCAGGAGGTCTCCCGAACCAGCACCCAGCAGACACTCAGCGTGCCGCAGGGCGAAGTCGGCTGCCCCCGAGGCCTCGCGCGCCAGGAGCTCTCGGCCCACGAGGGCCCAGGCCTGGGCGATCAGGTCGTGCACCAGGCCCGGCGGCACGCGGCCGACGTCGAGCTGCTCACCGAGAGCGACGGTGAAGCGAGCGAGCTCCTCGAGGTCCTCGGCTTCTTCGAGGGCCTTGTGTCGCAGATGATCGAGCAGGCCTTCGACGACCTCCGGGTGGCGCCACGGGCCTGGGTCACCGACGAGCCGCCAGCGGTCCGGCGCCGCCATCGCCAAGAGGGAGCGAAACGTCTCTGCTGGACTCTCCCTCGCCCTGCTCCGCTCCTCGAGGACGCGCCGGGCGATCGCCACCACCTTAGCCACCAGCAACCCGTGGTCCTGCGCCGAGGGTGACGGGGTCCGAGCCGACTGCCGAGGTCGCAAACCCAGGGCGATCGCCCCCTCACCGCAGCGGGGGCACTCCTCGCCCAGGTGGCCGAGAAGCTCCTCGATGATCCGCTTCGCCTCCAACTCTGCCCCCTCGCGCAGCTGGTGCACCAGAGAGGGGCCGAGATGGCGCCCCCGGCTCACCGGAGCTTTCCTCGCGGCACCAGGCGAAGCCCGGATGGCGGAGACGACGCCTCCACCTCTGGGCGCTGGCCGGCCCGCTCGAAGCCCCGAAAGAGCTCCTGGAGGGAGCGGGCGAGCGAGAGATGCCGCGGCGTCACGCCCTCGCTCGCGTGTCCGAGGGTGACGACCACCGAGGTGCCCGAGAAGCTCAGCTGAGGGATCGGCCCATGGGTGGCGGCGACGCCGGCGACGAGCGAGAGCCAGGCGAGCGCCACCCGGGGATGCGGCAGGTCGAAGTGGCGCCGCAGGGCGCGGCTGTGGTCGACCAACCACCAGCCCGACAGCTCAGCCAGCTCGTCCCGCAGGGCAGGCCGTCCGCCCGTCGCCCTGGGGCCCAAGGCCACTCGTAAGGTGGCCTGCTTGCCGCTACACTCGTCGTTGCTGCGCATACGAATCCCCCTTCGATGCGTGGTAGGCCCGGCGGAGTGCTCGCAACACTCCGCCGGGCCATCTCACCGGCCTGCAGCGCCGCGGAGGGAAAGCTTGCATCCCCCTCGCAGCATTCCGAGAGCTCGCCTTCCGCTCACCTCTCCTCGTGGTCCATTGAGTCCTGCCACATCAACTTAGCAGGTGTAAGATCCTCCGTATTCATCACATTTCTTCCCCAAAGTAGGTAGATGAGCCAGCCCTCCTCCAGCAACCCCACGGAACCGAGCACCGCTCTCGCGCGCCTTCGCCAGGGCCTGCGCGACGCGCTACGCAGTCGATCCTTCACCCTTCAGGACATGAGTGGCCTGCTCGGCCATCATTCGAAGTACCTGTCGAGAGTCGTCTCGGGAGACCTTCCTCTCAAGGTACAGGAGGCCTTCGAGATCCTCGCGTTGGTCAAGGTCGACCCCGAGCTCTTCCTGTATGCGCTCTTCCCGTTCGGTTCCAGCGCAGCCGCCGGCCGAGAGCCGCGGGAGTCCTCCATCGATCGTCTCTTGCGGCTCGAGCGGGCTCAGCGCGGCGAGGTGCTCACTCCCGACCACCTGGCCCGCAAGGCCCGCCGAGTGCTCAAGGACACCCTGCGCCGCAGAGGGCACAGTCAGCGCCAGGCAAGCCTCGCCCTCGGCCTGCGGGTCCACACCCTGCCCCTGGCGCTGCGGGCGAACACCCGGCTCACCTGGGAGCATGTCTTCGGTGTGCTGGCCGTCTGCGAAGCCTCACCGGGGCGCTTCGTGATGGACCTGTTCGGCAACCTCGAGGGCGATCTCTACGAGCAGCTCGACTGGAGCACGCACCTCGACGAGCTCGAGGAGCTCTTCCTGGCCCTGGAACGCGGCCCCGCTGAGCCCACGCCGCGGCCCTGGCTGCCGATCCCGCCGGTGCGGCCATCCGGCTGAGGGCTCGACGTCGAGCTCTCAGCCGGATGCCATCCTTCTTGACCGATGGCGGCTAGTTCACCGCCCCCACCACCGTGAAACGGTAGCTCGGTTCATCGGGATCGTCTGAGATCACCGTAACCGTGCCGACGTACGTTCCGGCGACTCCACAATAGAGCCGTACCCGGAAGAAGGCCTCGCCACCGGGAGGGATGGATGAAGCGGGCGTCTCGCTCAGAGAGAGGCAAGTCCCCGACACCAAGCCAGTAGGGTTGACCACTGTGAGGGCCGCATCTCCCTGGTTGGCGATGCGAAACCGCTTCGAGGTAGCCGATAGGGGCGTTGTCGGGCTCAATGTCGAGGTGGAGCCGGCCGGGACCTCGGAGCCGTCGAAGGCCTGGTAGATCGCGATGTCTGGCACCGCGGAACTTCCGTTGGTCACAGCTCCGACGATCAAGAAGCTATACGCAGCCTCATCTGGATCGTTCGAGCGGATTGTCAGCGTCCCCGAGTAGGTTCCCGGCACGCCACAGAGGAGCCGCACACGGAAGAAGGTCTCTCCGCCAGGGGCCACAGACGTCGCTGGCACCTCTGCGAGCTCGAAGCACTGGGCCGCCACGAGTGTCGTGGGGTTGCTGATCGAGAGCGGCAACCCGCCAAGGTTCGCAATTCGATAGCGCCGAGAGGCCGTCACGTTCACGGTCGTGGGGTCGAGAGTTGAAGTGGAGCCCGCTGGGACTTCCATTCCGTCGAAAGCCTGGTAGAGCCCGATGTCCGGAGGCGACGGGACGAGCACCGAGACGCTCGCGGATGTACGGCTGTTCCCGCAGGCATCGAAGGCACGAGCCGCGAGGGAATGCCCGCCCGGGCCCGTGGAACTGGTGTCCCACGTCCACGAGAACGGGGCGGTACTGTCGGTCGCCACGACGACGCCATCGAGCAGGAACTTGACCGCGGTGACACCGACATTGTCGGTCGCCGTCGCTGCCACCGTCACCAGGCCACTGACGGTGGCTCCGGCAGATGGCGACGTCACGGCCGCGTTGGGCGGTGCGATGTCCCCACAGGTGGAGCTCAAGGAGAACGGCAGATCGACCAGGCTTGCCCCTGGAAAGGCCTGCCGGCCATCGGCCGCCACGACCTGCAGAAGGTGCGCTCCGACAGCCAGCCCCGCCGTAGGGATCACGGCGCTGAAGCCCACGTTGGGGCACTGGGGATCTGCCACGCCAACGCAGCCCTCCGGGGCAACAAGGCCATACGTGTAGCTGGAGATGGTCACCGGTCGACCATCGAGCCAGAAGGCGATCTGCGCAACGCTGAACGTAGCAGCAGCGGCCCAGCCGTTGACCACGACCTCGGGCACGACGGCATTGGCTCCGCTCACGCTGCCCACGAAGACTGCTGGCCCACGCGTCTCGGTGGGCGGATTCAGGAGGTCTGGAGAATAGGTGTAGGTACAGCGAACGGTCACGATCGAGCCGCAGCCGCCCGCGTTGCAGTAGTCTTCAGAGGCGCTGGAGCATTCGTAGCGTGGAGGGGTGAACGTCTGCGCCCACCACGGTTCGTTGGCCGTGGTCCCACCGCAGAGCCTGGGCATGACTCGGCAGAGATCAGGTAGTTCGCTGATCCGGTCGCTGCCTCCGCAGGGCCCGGCCTTGACACCGTTGTTCTCGCAGGGCGGATGAATCGTCGCCGGGCGCGGGGGGCACTCATCCCCCACACCCTCCTGGCAGTTGCGGTGGTTGGCCAGCGCGCAGTGGTCAGAGGTGATCTTCTCCCCGCCCACCGTGGGCGTCTCCATGATGCCGCGGAAGTCCGAACAGCTTCCTGAGCTGCTGTCGTGTCCTAGGCCCAAGAGGTGGCCAATCTCGTGTTGAATCAAGCTCTGGGCCAATCGCGATCCCCAGTCGATGTAGTAATCACTGCCAATCTTTTTGCATCCAATTTGATCAGAGGGCCTTTCGCATAGGCCTGCAAGCCATAGTACGCCGTTGGTGGATTCCCAGTAGGCTGGGTTGTTCGTGCCACCCGGCAGGGCGTTGGGCTTGGAGTTGCGCGCGTAGACGACACCAGCGCTGATGGTCCAGGCAAGCGGATCTTGATCTCGCGTCGGGCGGGTAGTGTTCTGGATCCCGAAGCTGGGGATAAAGTGGCTATCCGGGCAGCTCGAGTGCCAGGCTTGGGTGGCGGATTCGAGTGCATTACCTACCGATGTTCCACCTGGGAGCGGTGTTCCCAGCCCACCTTCGGCAGTCGGGTCGTTCATGAAGGTGACCGTGCCCCCTCCTACCTGGACGTTACCTTCGTAGGAAGGAGGGACTGTCTCGTTGTCCTTCGGTGGGTCACGACGATCGTTGATGCAGGCGGGAGTGCTTGACTGAGCGCCGGCGGGGATGGAGGCGAGGGCCAGACAGGCCAGGCACCATGCAACAACACTCGCCCTGGTGGTCATCTGCCCACCCCCCCGGTTGGGCCCGCGACGAGTGCTGTTCTGAGACTCGAAAGAGATGCAGGGAGTGGCTCACGGACGTTCACCGCGGCGGCCGGCTCGATGGAGTCTCCTCGCAGGCCGAACTCGAACTGTTGGTAGAGCACTCCTGGCCCGGGGAGCTCGACACGGCCACCCACCAGAACGGTATCCCCGACTCCTGTGTCTTTTGCCAACCGGGGTTGCTCAACACAGAGTTCCTGTCCTTGAATGACCACGCGACCGTAGGTCCTGAGGCGCGGGATGATCGCTCCGACTTGGAATCGGTGCCCGAGGTCCTGCAGGATCTCCACGACCCGCAGGTAGACGGCCTCCTCGGGAAAGCCCGTGGGCGTGGCGCCAGGAACGACGGCTACGATCTCGCCGACGAACCCGAGCTCGTTCGCCTTGATCAGCTCTTCGAGGGGTCTGGGCTCGCCCGCCGGCAGCTTCTTAGTGCTGCGAAAATGCTCCTGGGGCTGCTCACAGTCTTGAACCTCCTGGGCTCCCTTGGCTCGCTGCTCGGCGAGCCAAGTACGGCGATCGAGCCATGGCGTCTTGCTGAGCGCATACGCGAGTTGGGCTGACGGTTCGATCGTGCCGCCACTCAGTCGATAGCGAAGCATCTCGAGCTGGCTGCCGGAGAGGGGCAGTTCTCCGAAGGGAAGTGAGTCCCATTTCCGCTGTGGAATGAACAGCGCCTCGCTCTTCGCCCCGTCCCGCCAGAGGATGGTCTGGTCGAAGTCAGTCTCGGTGGTCACCTTGTTGACGGAGCCCTCAACGACCTCCGTCTTCTCTGGCGGCGACGGGTTTGTCGCGCCTCTGGCTGCCACCAATCCGAGCGACAGAGCCGCGATTGCAATCAAGCCTCGAATCTTCTTAGCCGCTCTCCTGGTCGGTTTCCAATCGGTCATCGTTTTCTCCGTCACGTTGTTGAACTCTGTCGGCAACTCGCGCCACCCGAGGCTGCGAGGGTCGTGCCACTGGGCTCGACCAGTCGACCGCGTGAGTGACTCCGTGGATTCCTGGTCGGGTGGACACCCGCGGCCTCTCGTCTCGTGTCGCCCCGGGTGTTCGAGGTCGATCACTCAGCCGACTCCCGGCCCGCTTTGGCGGGTGAGATGTCAGAGGGGGAGATCGGCCCGAGTCCTCCGGCAGGATAGAGCTGCTGCATTCCTCCTTATTCATCTAGTTTTCGAGCAGATGAAAGTGCGTTGCTGGCGCCGGCCCTCGCGGCCGTGAGGGCCGCGCCTAGGCCTGGCGGCGCTGGGCGTCGAGCTGGCGGATGGTCTCGGCGATGAACGCCGCGTCGGCCAGCTCGTCGAGGGCGTTGTGGGCGAAGAGCAGGAGGGCGGCGGCGGCCTCGCGCGGGATTTGCTGGGCGCGAAAGACGTCGTACATCTCGTGCGCCAAGCTGCGCACCCGGCCGCGCTCGCCCCGCTCGGCGTAGGAGAGGGCGAGGTCGAGGCTCACCAGGGCCGCGTCGTAGAGCATCTCGCGGGCGAGGAAGCCCGCCCTCAGCTCCTCGAAGATCTCGGCCGCCTGCCCGTGCTCCCCCACGCTCGCGTACAGGCGGCCCCGCAGCCAGGCACCGCGCAGCTGGAACACCGGTCCGGCGTAGGTGGCGTAGTGCGGCGCCAGGACGCGGCTCAGGGCCAGGGCCTGGCGGTTCTGGCCGAGGTCGTTGCGGATCAGGATCTCTTCGTGCAGGGCGCCAAACGCCAGCTGCGCCACGCTAGGGTCCCCGAGATACCGCTGGGCCTTTCGCACCTGAGCGAGCGCCGCACGTGGGCTGCCCTTGGCTCGCAACGTCGCGCCGAGCTTCAGCCGATATCGTGCTTCGGCCCGACGGTCCTCCGTTTTCTGTGCGAAGGCGATCGCCTCAAGAAGGACATCAACGGCCTCGACAAATTGCCGTCGGCCTCTGAACAACGACGCCCTTAGGGAGGCGAGGCGGCCTTTCAGGGCTGGTTCTTGCAAGCCGTGGCGCTGTAGCTCGTCGACCCGCCGCCACGCTTTCTCGGCACCGGCGAGATCGTTCTGCACACGCCGGCAGTTGGCCACCGCAGCGGTGGCTTCGGCCCGGAGGTCGGCCCGCGACGATTCTGGCAAGCCCTGTGCGGCCCTGGCGCAAGCCCGAGCCGCAAGCGCCGCCCGCTCGGCGGCCCCTGGGTCACGGTGCACCAAGTCGAGGCTCGCCTCGATCAATCGCCGGGCCAGGGCCGGTAGGGACGCGGGGGGGGTGCCGGTCAGCTCGCGGCGCCAGGCGCCTGACCAGGCTGCGGCGGGGACGCCGATGAGCCTCCGCAGCTCCTCGGCGCCCGGCACGGGTGGGTCGGTCTCCGCGCGCGCCTCGACAGGAGAGAGCCTCGGGGAGGCCTCGGCCGCACCTTTCCTTGGCATCGTGTCGGAAGCATAGCGGAAATACGCGGCTGGTGAAGTGCGCGCTACCAGCCCGCACCGACCAGCGAGTAGCGGCCCAGGAGGGGGCTGCTGGGCGAGGCTAGCCGGTGTCCATCGGGGTCGTAGTCCGGCCCCTCTTTGGTGTGGCCGTGCTGTCCGCCGGCGGCCTCCTCTCGCCCGGGTCGGCTGCCGAGCAGCCCGCTCGGCGGCGCCCAGGGTTCGCCCGCGGGGTCCCAGATCGTCCCTTCCTTGACCGGATCGCCGTTGGGGTCGTAGATCGGCCCCTCTTTCGCCCACCCCCAGAGGCCCGCGGGGGCGAGCCAGCTCCACAGCGCGGCCCACCAACCGGCGCTCTCCGCCAACCCTCGGGGGGCGGCGCCGGCAGCCGGGGCCAGAGTCAGGGTGATGAGAAGTGTGAGGGCGGCGAGCGCCACACCGCGGGGGGCTCGAGCATGCGTGCTCATGGGATACCTCCTAACCACCGCGGCAGCGCCGGCGGCCACCACGGTCCCGGCCCCCGCGGGCGGCTCGATCTACTGAGCGCAAGATATCGAAGCTACAACTTAAAAGCGATGAATATGGAGGATCGTCGCTTGAGCATACACCGTGAGCCACCGGCGCGACGGTCGCGCTCGCTTGGCGAGGAACCTCTCGCTTCCGGGAGGAGGAGAGCCGGAACGTGCCCGGGGAGCCCCTGGGGCGGCTCGCAGACCCAGCGCGCTCAGGCCAGCGAGACCGAGACGGTTCCGGCGGCCTGCCCCGCGGCCGAGGGACGGATGACGATCTCGACGTCCCGGCCGAGGCGGGTCAGGAAGGCCAGGAGCCGCTCAGAAGAGAAGCGGCTCAGCTTGGAGTGCTTGAGCTCCGAGACATGGGGCTGGGGGATCTCGAGAAGGCTGGCGGCAACCTCCTGGGTCAAGCGGCGCTCGGCCAGGATGCCGATTCCTGCTGCGTGGCCTGCTAGGGGGCCTCGGATCCTCCGATGTGAGCGTCCAGGACGGACTGCCAGGCCGCAGCCTCGAGGCTCTCCCAGGAGACGAAGGCGCGCTCCCCGCGCGCCGCCGAGGTAGCGGCGAGATAGAGGCCGTCCTTGCCGGCCGCGAGACGCCCTCCCTCGCTCCAGGGCAGGTCGACGAGCACCCGCTCCAGGGTCAGCGCCACTGGGTCGAGGCGATCGAGGCTCAGCCGCGCTTCCCCCTCCTCTGCGCGCCCGAGCAGGTAGAGGCGGCCGTCTCGCCCCTCCGCGAGGCCGGTGAGTGCCAGCTCGGCGTCGTTGACCTGGATCTTCGCCTTGGCCAGCTCCTGCTTGGAGAGCCCTTCCTTCGCCAGGTCGTCGACCAGCTGCTGCTGGAGTGCCGCCACCCTCTCCGCCCCGGCCCGCCGCACCGCCCCCTCCCCCACCGTGACCTCGGTCAGCAGCCGGCCGGCGGCGCTGTACTCGCGCAGCCGGTAGCGATAGCGGTTCGCCACCCAAAGGCGCCCGCGGCTATCACCGAGACCCACGACGGAGCGGCTCTGGTAGCGCCGGAGCGAGCCCTCGCGTTCCTCGGCGGTGAGTTCGTCGTCGGTTGCAAGAGTCTCCCAGGCCTTGCCCGTCCAGCGTAGGGCCAGGGGCGGCTCTGCTGGTGGTCCGCCACGGGGACTTCTTTCCATTCCATCGGCCGTCACCAGGACCACCGGATCCCCTCCCGCCATCGCCACCGCGTGCGGGTAGAAGGGTGCGGCCGCCAGGATCTCGACCTTCTGGCCGGTGATCGCCACCACCTGCGTCCCTTGGAGTACCACCCAGCGCCCGCCATCCGGCGACAATGCCGCTCCGCGGGGGTCGCCGTAGGCAGGGGGCGCCTGATTCTCCACCAGCCCGCGCGGCGGCCCTGGGCCGGCGTCTGCCGCGAGCTCGCGCACCTCGAGGTGCTGCGGGTCAAGCAAGAATACCCGTCCCTTCTTGTCGTTGGCGAGGTACTGCAGGCCCTCCCATGCAGGGCCCGTGGGGAGTGTGGTGATGCCGCGGAGGAGCTGCGGCTTCCTCTTCGCCTCGACCGTGCCCTGCGGTGTGGACTTGGCCGCGGCGGCGGCCAGCAGGAGTCCAAGGACGGCCGATACCGGGCCCAAGACCGCTCTACGGCTTGTCATCATTCCGGGCTCCTCTCGCGCTAGCACTCGTACCAGATCTCGATCACGCCCGACGGTTCTTCGCTACCATGGTTGTAGATCCAGCAGATGCGGTAGAGCACACAGCCGTTGCCGTCCTCCTGCGACACGCAGGTAATGCGTGCCTGCGCCGCAGGGGCCGAGAGTGCAGCAAGGATGAGGGTGAGGAAGGTGAGACGGAGGTGCTTCAGCATAGTTCTCTCCTTCGGGTTGATGAGTCTCCCGGCAGGATAGGGCCGTCGCATTCCTCCTCATTCATCTAGTTTTCTATCTAATGCGAGTGCGATGGTTGTGCGCCGCCAGGCCTGGGCGCTGGGCGTCGAGCTGGCGGATGGTCTCGGCGATGAACGCCGCGTCGGCCAGCTCGTCGAGGGCGTTGTGGGCGAAGAGCAGGAGGGCGGCGGCGGCCTCGCGCGGGATCTGCTGGGCGCGGAAGACGTCGTACATCTCGTGCGCCAGGCTGCGCACCCGGCCGCGCTCGCCCCGCTCGGCGTAGGCAAGCGCGAGATCGAGGCTCACCAAGGCTGCGTCGTAGAGCATCTCGCGGGCGAGGAAGCCCGCCTTCAGCTCCTCGAAGATCTCGGTCGCCTGCCCGTGCTCCCCCACACTCGCGTACAGGCGGCCCCGCAGCCAGGCACCGCGCAGCTGGAACACCGGTCCGGCGTAGGTGGCGTAGTGCGGCGCCAGGACGCGGCTCAGGGCCAGGGCCTGGCGGTTCTGGCCGAGGTCGTTGCGGATGAGGATCTCCTGGTGCAGGGCGCCAAACGCCAGCTGCGCCACGCTAGGGTCTCCGAGGTACCGCTGGGCCTTTCGCACCTGAGCGAGCGCCGCACGCGGGCTGCCCTTGGCGCGCAGTGTCTCGGCGAGCTGCAGCCGATATCGGGCCTTCGCTCCGTCTTGGTCGGCTAGCCGAGCACGGTCTATCGCTATGAGAAGCTCGTCGACTGCCTCGGTGAACTTCCGCTGATCTCTGTAGAGAGATGCCTTGAGAGAAGCGATTCGCGCTTCTTGCGCGGGCTCACGTGTGCCGAGGCACGCCAAGCCGTCGACCCTCCTCCAGAGCTGCCCGGCTCCCACCAGATCACTCTGCACGCGGCGGCAGTTGGCCACCACCGCGGTAGCCTCGGCCCGGAGGTCGGCCCGCGACGATTCTGGTAAGCCCTGTGCGGCCCTGGCGCACGCTCTGGCCGCGAGCGCCGCCCGCTCGGCGGCCCCCGTGTCCCGGTGGACGAGATCGAGGCTCGCCTCGATCAATCGCCGGGCCAGGGCCGGCAGGGACGCGGGCGAGATGCCCGCCAGCTCGCGGCGCCAGGCGCCTGACCATGCCGCGGCAGGGACGCTGAGGAGCCTCCGCAGCTCCTCGGCGTGCGGCACGGGTGGGTCGGTCTCCGCGCGCGCCTCGACAGGAGAGGGTCTCGGGGCGGCCGGAGCCGCGCCTTTCCTTGGCATCGTGTCGGAAGCATAGCGGAAATACGCGGCTGGTGAAGTGCGCGCCCTATGCTCCCGAACCCACTTGCGCATAGCGGCCAGCGAGAGGGCTGCTCGGGGGCGCCCAGGCCTGGCCGTTGGGGTCGTAGCCCGGCCCGGCCTTGGTGTGGCCTTGGCGCCCGCCGTCAGCCTCCCCCCGCCCCAGCGGCCCGCTCGGCGGTGCCGAGCGCTGGCCATCGGGGTCGTAGATCGGCCCGGCCTTCGCCCACGTGCCGAGGCCCGCGGGGGCGAGCCAGCTCCACAGCGCGGCCCACCAACCGGCGCTCTCCGCCAACCCTCGGGGGGCGGCGCCGGCCGCCGGGGCCAGAGTCAGGGTGATGAGAAGCGTGAGGGCGGCGAGCGCCACACCGCGGGGGGCTCGAGCATGGGTGCTCATGGAGATGCCTCCTGGCCACCGCGGCGCCGCCGGCGGCCACCACGGTCCCGGCCCCCGCGGGCGGCTCGATCTACTGAGCGCAAGATATCGAAGCCACAACTTAAAAGCGATGAATATGGAGGATCGTCGCTTGAGCATACACCGTGAGCCGCCGGCGCGACGGTCGCGCTCGCTCGGCGAGGAACCTCTCGCTTC
>WBZL01003538.1_pt1 | contig 14204 bp, 12 predicted proteins | sample 5204291 | NCBI WGS metagenome assembly WBZL01 (sample SAMN12344345, study PRJNA552823) | activated sludge metagenome | biome: Activated sludge suspended growth; feature: Nitrification reactor; material: Wastewater; isolation source: activated sludge from nitrification reactor of wastewater...
AGCGGTCCTGCGAAAGGCGCGGTCACATCTCCTTCGCGCAGTCGCGCGGCGTGATCTTCTTCTCGGCCGCGTACTTGGCCGCACTCTCGTGCACCATCTTGTTCACGAGTGCCCGGTCGCCGATCATGAACGGGGTGAGCGCCTTGAACTCCTTCCCGTCCCACTGCTGGAACCGCACCATCCCCGAACCTTCGTGGTCGGCGCAGGACGTCTTGATCGGCGGGAACAGGCCGGCCGCGCCGATCTCCTTCAGCCGCGCCTCGGTGAGGTTCAGGTTCTCGAGACCCCAGCGGACCTGCTCGGGCGTCATCACCTTGCCCTTGCCGAACTTGGCCTGAGCGGTGCGGATCGCCTCGACGATGATGATCCCGTAGCTCACGCCGCGCGTGTGGTAGAGCGAGCCGATGCGCGACTTGTCCTCGAGGTTGCCCTTGCCGGCGCCGTAGACCTTGTTCACGATGGCCTGCATCACCGGGAAGCTCGTGCCGCCCGCCGAGAACGCGGCGGAGACGTAGCCCTTCGCGGCGTCGCCCGCGGGGATGACGTCCTCTTCGGAGCCCGCCCACCAGGTGCCGATGATCCGGTCGCGAGGGAAGCCGACCTTGGCGGCGGTCTTGATCGCCGTCGGGTTCATCACGCCCCAGCCCCACAGGATCACGAAGTCGGGGTTGGCCTGGCGGATCTGCAGCCACTGCGACTGCTGCGTGTTGCCCGGATGCGCGACCGCGATCTTCATGAACTCGAAGCCGTACTTGGCCGCGAGCGCTTCGAACACCGGGATCGGCTCCTTGCCGTAGGCCGAGTCGTGGTACAGGTGCAGGATCTTCTTGCCCTTGAGCTTGTCGACGCCGCCGGCCTTCTGGCCGATGTAGGCGATCATCGCGGCGGCCTGGTCCCAGTACGTGGTTCCGATCGGGAACACCCACTTGAACACCGAGCCGTCGGCGGCGTTGGCGCTGCCGTAGCCGAACGTGGTCATCGGGATCTTGTCCTTCTCGACGCGGTCGAGCAGGCCGTAGGCGATGCCGGTCGACAGCGGCTCGACGGTCGACGCGCCGCCATGTCGGGTCTTGAGGCGCTCGTAGCACTCGACGCCGCGCGCGGCGTTGTACTCGGTCTCGCACTCCTCCCACACCAGCTTGACGCCGTTGATGCCGCCGGTCAGGTTGACGAGGTTGAAGTAGTCGATCGCGCCGCCGAAATAGCCCGACCCGCCGGCCGCGTAGGGTCCCACGCGGTAGGACAGGGCCGGGATGAACTGCTCGCTCTGCGCGAGGGCGCCGGACGCAGCGCCCAGGAGCGCAATGCCCAGCATTGCCGACTTCACATTCGCTTTCATGGTTCTCCTCCTTGCGGGTCGCCACCGGCCGGGGGCGACGGGGTTGCCGATTGCGTTGGACTCGAGGCGGCGCTGCGCGCCGTCAGTGGGGGAACGGCCACAACCGCAGCTTCTCCTTGACGATCTGCCAGAGCCTGGCCAGTCCGTGCGGCTCGACGATCAGGAACAGGATGATGAGGCCCCCGAACACCATCAGCTCGAGGTTCGACGTCAGGCTCTTCGACACGTCGAGGCCGAGCGTCGATCCGAGGAACTCGACGAACACGCTCAGGAACACCGGCAGGAGCGCGATGAACGCGCTGCCCAGGAACGACCCCAGCACCGTGCCGACCCCTCCGATGATGATCATGAACAGGATCCGGAACGACAGATCGAGATTGTAGGCCTCCGGCTCCACCGTGCCCAGGTACGCGTAGGCGAAGAGCGCACCCGCGACGCCGCAGTAGAACGAGCTGATCGCGAACGCCAGGAGCTTGGTTCGCATCGGGCGGATGCCGATCACCTCGGCCGCCACGTCCATGTCTCGCACCGCCATCCACGAGCGGCCGATGTTGCTCCGCGCGAGATTCTTCGCGGCGAGCGCCATCACGGCGACGATGGTCAGCACCAGCATGTACTTCTCCACCGGCGTGTCGAACACGTAGCCCAGGATGTTGATCTCCTGCGCGGTGATCACGCCCGACGAGCTGTAGTTCGAGAACCAGCCGACCTTCGACAGGCACCAGACGATGAAGAACTGCGCGGCGAGCGTCGCCACCGCGAGGTAGAAGCCGCGGATGCGCAGGCTCGGCAGCCCGAACAGGATACCCACCGCCGCGGCGATCAGCCCGCCACCGGCGAACGCGACGAGGATCGGCATCCCTGGAACGCGCAGCATGAAGTTGTACGAGGCGAACGCGCCGATCGCCATGAACGCCGCGGAGCCGAGCGAGAGCTGCCCGCAGTAGCCGGTCAGGATGTTGAGTCCGATCGCCGCGAGCGCGAGGATCAGGAACGGGATCAGGATCGCGGAGAACAGGTACGGGGTCGCGACGAACGGCACCACCGCGAACGCGACGGCGAGGATCACGGCGATCCCGATGCGGTCCTGCCGCAGCGGGAAGATCGCCGAGTCCTCGATGTAGCTCGCCTTGAACTGGCCTGCTTCGCGGTAGAACATGGTCGGTCAGATCCGGCGGATGATCTTCTCGCCGAAGAGGCCTTCCGGCCGCACCAGCAGGAACAGGAGCGCGAGGATGTACGGGAACCAGCCTTCGATGCCGCCGCCCACGCTGGGACCCAGGTAGACCTCGGCGAGCTTCTCGCTCGCGCCGACGATGAGGCCGCCCACGATCGCGCCCGGGATCGACTCGAAGCCGCCGAGGATCAGCACCGGCAACGCCTTCAACGCGACGAAGGTCAGCGCGAACTGCACGCCGTTGCGCGCCCCCCACAGGAGTCCGGCCACCAGCGCGACGAAGCCGGCGACGCCCCAGACGATCCCCCAGATCTGCTGCAGCGGGATGCCCACCGCCAGCGCGGCCTGGTGATCGTCCGCGACCGCGCGCAGCGCGCGGCCGATGCGGGTGCGGTTGAAGAACAGCGCGAGTGTCGCGACGAGGATCGCCGCGATGCCGGCCGCGGCGAGGTCGAACTTCGAGATGCTCATCCCGAAGCGGTCCGACAGCCACTGGATCGGCAGGTCCTCGAGGCCGATGTCCAGTCCTCGGACCTCCGCGCCCCAGGTCATCTGCGCGAGCCCCTCGATGAAGAAGGTGAGGCCGATCGTCGCCATGAACAGCGTGATCTGCGGCTGGTTCACCAGCGGGCGCAGCACGAACCGCTCGGTGACGAGTCCCAGCACGATCATCACGACGAGCGTGACCGGGAACGCGAGCCACGGCGAGAGTCCGAGCTCCATCACGCCGACGAAGGTCAGCGCGGCGAAGAACACCATCGCGCCCTGCGCGAAGTTGAACACGCCCGACGCCTTGTAGATCAGCACGAAGCCCAATGCCACCAGCGAATACATGATGCCGGAGAGCAGGCCGCTGATCAGGACTTCGAGGAAGAAGGTCATGGCGGTCGGTGACTCGGGTGGTCGCGCGGTTCGCGGTGGCCGGCGGTCGGGTCGGGCGGCGGGTCCGGGCGCGTCAGTGGGCGACGCCGAGGTAGGCGTCGATGACCGCCTTGTTCGCGCGGATCTCGTCGGGCGGGCCGTCGCCGATCTTGCGGCCGTAGTCGAGCACCACGACGCGGTCGGAGATATCCATCACCACGCCCATGTCGTGCTCGATCAGCACGATCGTCGTGCCGAACTGCTCGTTCACGTCGAGCACGAACCGGCACATGTCCTGCTTCTCCTCGACGTTCATGCCCGCCATCGGCTCGTCGAGCAGGAGCAGCGAAGGCTCTGCCGCGAGCGCCCGCGCGAGTTCGACGCGCTTCTGCAGACCGTAGGGCAGGCGCCCGACCGGCGTCTTGCGGATGTGCTGGATCTCGAGGAAGTCGATGATCTCCTCGACTCGGGCCCGGTGCTCGAGTTCCTCGCGGCGCGCGCGGCCGATCCAGATCGCCTGCTCGACGAAGCTCGTCTTCATCCGCAGGTTGCGCCCGGTCATGATGTTGTCGAGGACCGTCATGCCCTTGAACAGCGCGATGTTCTGGAACGTGCGGGCGATGCCGCTGGCGGCCGCATCGTGCGTGTTCATGTTGTGACGGACCTTCCCGTGGAAGGTGATCGTCCCCTGCTGCGGCCGGTAGACGCCGTTGATGACGTTGAGCATCGAGCTCTTGCCGGCGCCGTTGGGGCCGATGATCGCGCGCACCTCGTGCTCGCGGACGTCGAAGCTGATGTCGGTCAGCGCCTTCACGCCGCCGAACGCGAGCGAGATGTGCTCGAGCTTCAGGATGACTTCGCCGGTTGCGCGGCTCATGGCCTCGCCCGCTGCGCGATGACGGCCGCCGACGCGGCCGATGAAGCGCTCGCGCGCCATGACGGGCCGCGTTCGCGGCCCGATGAACACGGCCGGTGCGCGACGTCGCGGTGCTCATCCTTCATGCTTCAAGCGGCCTTCCGCGCCGCACCGGGCGCGAACACTTTCGCGTCCTCGATGCGCAGATCCGCCGCGACCTTGCCGGTGCGGCCGTCCTCGAACTTGACCTGGGTCTCGATGTGCTGGACCTTGCGTCCGCCGTAGAGCGCGTCGACCAGCACCGCGTACTTCTCCGCGATGAAGCCGCGCCGCACCTTGCGCGTGCGCGTCAGCTCGTCGTCGTCGGGGTCGAGTTCCTTGTGGAGCACGAGGAAGCGGTGGATCTGCGACGCGGCGAGCGCGGGCTCGGCGGCGATCTCGGCGTTCACCTCCTCGACCACCTGGCGCACCAGTTCGATCACCTCGGGCTTGCCGGCGAGGTCGGTGTATCCCGAGTAGGGCAGCCCGCGACGCTCGGCCCAGTTGCCCACCGAGCCGATGTCGATGTTCACGAACGCGCAGACCATCCCGCGGCCGTTGCCGAAGGCGACCGCCTCCTTGACGTGGGGCGAGAACTTGAGCTTGTTCTCGATGTAGTTGGGCGCGAACATCGCGCCGTTCGCGAGCTTCCCGACGTCCTTCGCGCGGTCGATGATGCGCAGGTGCCCGTCGGGATCGAAGAGCCCCGCGTCGCCGGTGCGGAAATAGCCGTCGGCGTCGATCGACTCGGCCGTCGCGTCGGGGCGGTTGTAGTACTCGGCGAGCAGCATCGGGCCGCGCACGAGCACCTCGCCGTCGGGCGCGATCTTCACCTCGACGTTCGGGGCGGCGATGCCGACCGTGTCGAGGCGCACCGCGTCGTCCGGCTGCAGGCAGCAGTACGCGCAGGTCTCGGTCGAGCCGTAGAGCTGCTTCATGTTGATGCCGATCGAGCGGTAGAAGCGGAACAGGTCCGGCCCGATCGCGGCGCCTGCCGTGTAGGCGACGCGGATGCGGCTCATCCCCAGCACGTTGCGGAGCGGCCCGTAGACCAGGACGTTGCCGACGGCGTAGGCGAGGCGGTCGGCAAAGCCCACCGGCTTGCCGTCGAGAATGGCGACGCCGCAGCGCTTCGCCACGCCGATCGCCCAATGGAAGATCGCGCGCTTGAGCGCGCCCGCGTCCTCCATCCGGATCATCACCTGCGTGAGCAGGTTCTCGAAGATCGCCGGCGGCGCGAAATAGTAGGTCGGTCCGATCTCGCGCAGGTCGATGCGCACCGTGTCGGCCGACTCCGGGCAGTTGATCGTGAAGCCGGCGGCGAGCCACTGGGCGAAGCTGAACAGGTGGTCGCCGACCCAGGCCATCGGCAGGTACGAGAGCACGCTGTCGTCGGGACCCAGCCGGTCGAACGCGATGCCGCCCTCCGCCGCCGTGATGAACGCCCGGTGACTCTGGCGCACGCCCTTGGGCTTGCCGGTCGTGCCCGACGTGTAGAGCATGATCGACACGTCGGAGTCCCGGCCCTTCGCGACTTCGCCGTCGAAGAAGCCGGGGTGCGCCTTGTCGTAGTCGCGCCCGGCGGCGATCAGCGCGTCGTAGGACATCACGCCCTCGAAGCCCGCGCCGGTGTAGTTGCGCAGGCCGCGCGGGTCGTCGTAGACGAGGTGCGCGAGCGCGGGCACCTCGGCGCGGGCCTCGAGGTGCTTGTCGAGCTGCTCCTGGTCCTCGACGATCGCGTAGCGGACGCCCGCGTCCTTCAGCACGTAGATGAATTCGTTCGCCGGCGCGTCCTGGTACATCGGCACCGGCACGCCGCCCACGCACTGCGCGGCGAGCATCGACCAATAGAGCCGCGGGCGGTTGTCGCCGACGATGGCGAGGTGGTCGCCGCGCGAGAAGCCGATCGACGCGAGTCCGCAGGCGAGCGCGCGCACCTCGGCGGCGACTTCGGACCAAGTCCAGGTCTGCCAGATGCCGAGGTACTTCTCGCGCGTCGCGGGATGGTTCGGCCGCTCGGCCGCGTGCCTGGCGAGCCGGCGCGGGAACGTGTCGAGCGCCTGGTCCATCGTCCTCCTCCTCGTGCGGAACGGCTCTTCCGCGAGTCCGCTGGCGCCGCCTCTTGTCCCGGGCGGTCGCCTGGCTCTCCCTCGCTCGGTCCACCGGGCGCGGCCGGTCATCTTAGCCCAGGTCCACCGTCCCGGGCGGGCAGCGCGACGCCAGGACCGGCGCCCCTCGCGGAGGCAGCCCGGCCCAGTAGAATCCGGTAGGCGTCGCGCGGACCTTAAGCCGTGCGGCACCTTGCAAGCTGTCGCCGGGCCGACATTGTTGCGGTCCCGTCACCTTCGACCCCCCGATGCCCGTACACGAGGCCCGCCTGCGACGCATGCTCGAAGCCAGCACCTGGGCTCGGGCGCTCGCGCCCGTCGAACTCGATCGCGTCGCGTCCGAAACCCTGGTCCGCGCCTGCCCCCCGGGCGGACTCGTGTGCCACAAGGGCGAGGCGGTCGAGCACTGGATCGGGGTGATCGAGGGCCTGGTCAAGATGGCGAACGTCTCGGCCGAGGGGAAATCGACGAGCTACACCGGCATCGGCCCCGGCGGCTGGTTCGGCGAGGGCTCGCTCCTGAAGGACGAGCCGCGGCGCTACGACATCGTCGCGCTGCGCGAGTCGCTCGTGGCCTACATGCCGCGCGCGACGTTCCTGCGCCTGCTCGACAGCAATATCGCGTTCAACCGCTTCCTGATCGTCCAGCTGAACGAGCGGCTGGGCCAGTTCATCGCGCTGGTCGAGCACGGCCGCCTGCACGGACCCGAGGCGCGGCTCGCCCGGTCGCTCGCCGGGCTCTTCAACCCGGTGCTCTACCCGGGCGTGGGGCCGTCGCTCCCGGTGTCGCAGGAGGAACTGGGCCAGCTCGTGGGACTTTCGCGCCAGCGCGTCAACCGGGCGCTGCAAGAGCTCGAGGCCGGCGGACTCCTGCGCGTCGAGTACGGCAGCGTCACCGTCCTCGATCTCGACGGGCTGAGGAGATACGGCGAGTAGACTCGGGCCGGCTCTCCGCGGCGGGACTCGACAGAACTCCGCGATGGGACCCGGCACGCGCCGTGCCGAACCGGCGTTGCGCAAGGCCGGAGGTCGCCTCGCGTGCAGATGACGTTTCCAGTGGCGACATGAACCGGAAGACGATCGGAACCGTGGTATTCGCCGTGCTGAGCGCCCTGGCATGGGGTCTCACCGCTTATCTGATGGGCCGGTCCGGTGAATCCGGAACGCTTCGCACGTTCGGTCTCGCGGCCGGCTTCGCGGCGGCGATGCTGACGCTGCATACCGTGTTGTATGCGGTGTTCGCCGATCGCAAGGCGCTGGACGGCGACTGGTTTCGCCGACACGGCAAGCCGGTGGACGCGGAGATCACCAAGGTCGGCCGACGCGGACATCGGACCGCCTGGCGCGTCAAGGCGCGCCACCTCGATCGAAGGAGCGGGGTCGAAACCGTCTTCAAGAGCGACATCCTTCGCTCCAACCCCGGCAGGAGAGTCGGTGTGGGCGACACGGTCCGGGTCTACCTGCATCCGACGAATCCGCGCCGCTACTGGATGGACATCGGCGTGGAGAGCGAAAACCTGTGACGGCGCCTGCCACGGTTTCACGCGTGAACGGATTGCGCCTTCGGTCGTGGTCGTACCCGGTTGCCGACGGACCGCATCCCGTCGGACTCCGGTCCGCGGATTGCCGGTTCATCGATGCGATGTCTGCGAGAACGCCGCGACGGTTAGAATCGCGTCATCGCAGACTCGAACGTTTCCCATGGCGTCCACGGTCGAATCGATGGTTCATCTGCTCGCGTCCGCGCACCGGACCCGCCGCATGGTTCGCAGGGCGGACCTCGACGCGCTCGACGTGTCGGTCGCGGAGGCCTACGCGGCGCAGGCAGGCACGCTGATCGCGCTCGGCGAACGCGCCGGCGGATGGAAGGTCGGATTCGGGTCCGACGGCTCGGCCGTCGCGGCGCCGATGCTCGCGAGCACCTGCGTCGAGAGCGGCGCCGAAGTCGAACTGCCGCCCGACCGTCCGGTGATCCTCGAGATCGAGATCGCGTTCCGCCTCGCGCGCGACCTGCCGCCGCGGCCCGGGCGGCCGTACACGCGCGGCGAAGTCGAGGATGCGGTCGAATTCGCGCTCGCCGGCGCCGAGATCCTCGCCCCGCGCGGCGGAATGCCGACGGACGGCACGCCCTACCCGCGCTTCCTCGCGGATCTTCTCGGCAACGCCGGCTACGTGAGCGGCGGCGACACGCGCGGCTTCCGCTCGATCGACCTCGCCACTCGCCGTGTGCGCCTGTGGATCGACGACGAACTCGTGCACGACGCGGTCGGCGGTCACCCGCAGGGCGACCCGTGGGCGCCGGTCGTCGCGTGGGCAGGAGCGCAGCGCGACCGCGCCGGCGGGCTCGCGCGCGGCCAGGTGGTCACCACCGGCAGCCTCAACAAGCCGCTCTCGATCGACAGGCCCTGCCGCGTGCGCGCGAGCGTCGAGGACGTGGGCGAGGTCGCGTTCGCGTTCGTCGCGGCGAAGCGCTGAAGATCGTCCGCGCGCCGTTGCGAACGGCGCCGCGCGATTCGATCACCCGCGTCCGGTCGGCACTCGACCGGCCGGGCAGCCGGGCCGGTCGCCCGTCTCCGCGGACGGCTCAGCGCGCGTGCGCGCCCGCGCCGATGGCCGCGAGCGCGCGCTCGAGCGAGGCGACCGTCCGGTCCACGTGTCCGAGCTTCTCGAGGCCGAAGAGTCCGATGCGGAACGAGCGGAAATCGGCCGGCTCGTCGCACTGCAGCGGTACGCCGGCGGCGGTCTGCAGCCCCGCCTCGATGAAGCGCTTGCCGCTGTGGATCTCCGGATCGTCGGTGTAGCTCACGACGACGCTGGGCGAGGCATAGCCGTCGGCCGCCACGCTCGGGAAACCCGCGCGCACGAGCAGCGAGCGCACCTTTCGGCCGAGGTCCCACTGCGATTCGCGCATGCGCTCGAAGCCGGCGCGCTCGGTCTCCATCATCGTGTCGCGCAGGCGCATGAGCGAGTCGGTAGGCACCGTCGCGTGGTAGGCGTGGCCGCCCTTCTCGTAGGCTTCCATGATTCCAAGCCAGCGGCGCAGGTCGAGCGCGTAGCTCGTGCTCGTCGTGCGCTCGACCGCCTCGCGAGCGCGCGCCGAGAGCATCACGAGCGCGCAGCCCGGGCTGCTGCTCCAGCCCTTCTGCGGCGCGCTCAGGATCACGTCGCAGCCGCAGGCCTCGAGGTCGACCCACAGCGCGCCCGACGCGACGCAGTCGAGCACGAACAGGCCGCCGGCGGCGTGCGTCGCTTCGGCGATGGCGCGCAGGTAGTCGTCGGGCAGCAGGATGCCGGACGCGGTCTCGACGTGGGTCGCGAACACGACGTCCGGTCGGTCCCTCCGGATCGCCGCGGTCACCTCGTCGATCGGCGGCGGCGCCCACGGCGCCTGATGTCCGGTGCGCGACATCCGCGCCTTCAGCACGGTCGCGTGCGCGGGGATCGAGCCCATCTCGAAGATCTGCGTCCAGCGGTAGCTGAACCAGCCGTTGCGGACCACGAGCACCTTGCGGCCGGTCGCGAACTGGCGCGCGACCGACTCCATGCCGAACGTCCCGCCGCCGGGGACGAGCACCGCGAACGGCGCGTGATAGGCGCGCTTCAGCACTCCGGCGATGTCGCGCATCGCTCCCTGGAAGCGCTGCGACATGTGGTTGAGCGAGCGGTCGGTGAAGACGACCGAGAATTCGAGCAGGCCGTCCGGATCGACGTTGGGCAATAGGCCGGGCATGGGGTTCTCCCGAAGAGGTCGTTGCAGCGGGGGCCGGGCCAGGCGCGCCCGGGATCCCGCCTCGGTGTGGCGGCAGCGCGCCCGCGCTACCTGGCCGGATAGTCGAAGAAACCCTTGCCGGTCTTGCGGCCGAGCCAGCCGGCCGCGACCATCTCCTTCAGGAGCGGCGCTGGCCGGTACTTGGGGTCGTTGAAGTCGGAGTAGAACACGTTCATCACCGCGAGCAGCACGTCGAGGCCGATCATGTCGGCGAGCGCGAGCGGGCCGATCGGGTGGTTGCAGCCGAGCTTCATGCCCTCGTCGATCGCCGCGGCGCTCGCGAGCCCTTCCTGCAGCGCGAAGACCGCCTCGTTCAACATCGGGCACAGGATCCGGTTCACGACGAAGCCGGGGCTGTTCTTCACCACGATCGGCGTCTTGCCCAGGCGCTTCGCGAGACCTTCGGCGGCGGCGACCGTCGCGTCCGAGGTCTGCAGCCCGCGGATCAGCTCGACCAACGCCATCATCGGCACCGGGTTGAAGAAATGCATGCCGATGAAGCGCTCGCCGCGCTTGGTGACCGCCGCGAGCTGGGTGATCGAGATCGACGAGGTGTTCGACGCGACGACTGCGCCGGCCTTCGCGATCGCGTCGACCTTTTTCAGGATGTCGAACTTGATCGCCGGATTCTCGGTCGCGGCCTCGATCACGAGGTCGGCCTGCGCGAGATCCTCGTAGCGCGTCGTCGGGTGGACCAGGGCGAGCGCGGCGTCGCGCGCGGCAGGGGCGAGTTTGTCCTTCTTCACCAGGCGGTCGAGACTGCCGGCGATCGCCGCCTTGCCGCGATCGAGCGCGGCGTCGGAGACGTCGACCATCACCGCCCGGATGCCGGAGACCGCGCAGGCCTGCGCGATGCCGTTGCCCATCGTGCCGGCGCCGATGACGCCGACCGTACCCACCTCGCCCATGCCGCTCTCCGTCCCGCGCTTCCCGCAGGGGCGATTATGCCGGATGCCTCGCCGCGGCGCGTCGGGGGGCTACTTTCCCCGGGGCGCCGCCGTTGCGACGGCTGCAGCCGCCTTGCTGCCGGCGCCGCGCCCCGCGGGTCGAGTCCGCGGCGGGTTCGCGACCACGCCCGCGATGAACGCGTCGATCAGCGCGGGCGCCGCCGCGCGGAGATCGAAGGCGTCGGGGTCATGCGTCCACTCGTGCATGAGCCCCGTCACGTACGCGTGGATCGCGAAGGTCGCGAGCGTCGCATCGGTGTCGCGCGGCAACTCGCCCGCGGCGACCGCGCGGCGGATGACCGTCTCGACGCAGGCGCGGGCGTTGGCGCACTCGCGGTCGTGCCGGTCGGCGACGCCCGCGAGCTCGCCGGAGAGCTCGCTGCGGTGGAACAGGATCTCGAACACCGCGTGGGCCCGCGTGTCGCGGGACAGGTGCGCGAGCGCGTCGATGCAAAGAAGCCGCAACGCCGCGAGCGGCGAACCTTCGTGCGTGCCGCGGGCCTGCTCGATCAGCGCGTCCAGCGGACTCGTCGCCCGCTCGCACATCGCGACGAACAGGTCGGCCTTGTCGCGGAAGTGCCAGTAGACCGCCCCGCGGGTGACGCCGGCCTCCGCGGCGACCTCGGCGAGCGAGGTGCGGGTCACCCCACGGTCGCGGAACACGCGCTCGGCGGCGTCGAGCAATTGCTCGCGGGTGGCGGCGGCGGCTTCCCGGGTGCGGCGGACCATCACGGAGGGCTCCCGCAAAAAATGGTTGCGAACATTCGTGAATGTATGTAGTTTGGCGAGCCCGGTCAAGCTGCGACGCAGCAGGCCGCCCCCCGAAAGTCCGCCATGACCCCAGAGAACCCGACCTCCCCACTCCGGCGCGCTTCACTTGCCGTCGGACTCGCTCTCGCCGCCGCTCTCGCCGCGTGCGGCCAGGGCCAGCAGGGCGGCGGCCACATGGGCCTCCCGCCGGCGCAGGTCTCGACCGTGACGCTCGAGCCGCGGACGCTCCCGGTGTCGTGGGAGTACGTCGGCCAGACCACCGGCTCGAAGGACGTCGAGGTGCGTGCGCGCGTGACCGGCATCCTCGAGAAGCGGCTGTTCCAGGAAGGATCGGCGGTCAGGGCGGGTCAGCCGCTGTTCGTGATCGACCCCAAGCCCCTCGAGGCGCAGGCCGCCGCCGCGCAGGCGGACGTGGCGCGCGCGCAGGCGCAACTCGCGCAGGCCGAGCGCGAGGCCTCGCGCCTCAAACCTCTCGCCGAACGGCGCGCGGTAGGACAGAAGGAAGCCGACGACGCGACTTCCGCCGCCGAACTCGCGCGCGCGTCGCTCAAGGCCGCCGAAGCGCGCAACGCCGAGGTGCAGTTGAACCTCGGCTACACGCGTGTCGCCGCGCCGGTGTCCGGCCTCACCAGCCGCGCGATGAAGTCGGAAGGCAGCCTCGTGAACGCCAACGAGACGCTGCTCACCGTGATCTCGCAGGTCGACCCGATCTGGATCCCGTTCGGCATCTCCGAGAACGAGCAGCTCGCGATCAACCGCTCGGTCGCCGCGGGGCTCCTCCAGCTTCCGAAGGACAACGGGTTCGACGTCACGATCCGCCTCGCCGACGGCACCGTGCTGCCGCGCACCGGGAAGATCAACTTCGCGGATACCCGCATCAATCCGGTCACCGGCACCTACGAGATGCGCGCCGAGGTCGCGAACCGCGACAACCTGCTCAAGCCGGGCCAGTTCGTGCGCGTCACGCTCAAGGGCGCGGTGCGCAAGGACGCGATAGGGGTGCCGCAGGTGGCGGTGCTCGACGGGCCGCAGGGCAAGTTCGTCTACGTCCCGGGCAAGGACAAGGACGGCAAGGACGTCGCGCTGCCGCGCCCGGTGACGCTCGGTCCGTGGGTCGAGGTCGACGGCGCCAACCTGTGGATCGTCGAGGCGGGCCTCAAGGCCGGCGAAACGGTGATCGTCGACGGCATGGCGCGCATCATGGCGCCGGGGTCCCCGATCATGCTCGGGCCGCCGCCGGGCGCGCCAGGGGCGCCTCCCGGGGCAGCCCCCGCGAAGGGCGACGCCAAGGCCGCCGCTCCGAAGTCCTGACGCGAGCGCCCCGCCATGCTCTCCCGCTTCTTCATCGACCGGCCGGTCTTCGCGGCGGTCATCTCGATCTTCCTCGTCCTCGCCGGCCTGTCGGCGATACGCGTGCTGCCGATCTCGCAGTACCCGGAAATCGCGCCGCCGGTCGTGACGGTCCAGGCGATCTACCCGGGCGCCTCGGCCGAGGTGGTCGAGCAGACCGTGGCCGCTCCGCTGGAGAACGCCATCAACGGCGTTCCGGGCATGATCTACATGGGCTCGAACTCGTCGTCGAACGGGCTCGTGCAGATCCAGGTCACGTTCGACATCGGCACCGACATCGACGAAGCCACGATCAACGTCAGCAACCGCGTCAAGCAGGTCGAGGCGCGCCTTCCGGCCGAGGCCCGGCGCCAGGGTGTGACGGTCGAGCGCGGATCGAGCTCGTTCCTGCAGGTGCTCGCGTTCTACTCGCCCGACGGCAGCCACGACGACCTGTTCATCTCGAACTACGTGACGCTGAACGTGCTCGACGAGCTGAAGCGGCTCCCGGGCACGACCAACGTGCAGATCTTCGGCGCGAAGGACTACGCGATGCGGATCTGGCTCAAGCCTGACCGTCTCGCGCAGTTGAAGCTCACGCCCGGGGACGTGGTCGCGGCGATCAACGAGCAGAACGCGCAGTTCGCCGCCGGCAAGGTGGGCGCGACGCCGATCGGGCCGAAGCAGGACCTCGTCTACACGATCACGACGCAGGGGCGGCTCGCCGACGAGAAGGAATTCGGCGAGATCATCGTGCGCGCGAGCCCCGACGGTTCCACCGTGCGCCTCTCCGACGTCGCCCGCGTGGAGCTCGGCAGCAAGGACTACGACTTCATCGGCCGCATCAACGGCAAGCCGGCGACGCTGATGGGCATCTTCCTCGCGCCCGGGGCGAACGCGCTCGAGGTCGCGAAGAGCGTGACGAACCGCGTGGACGAGCTCTCGAAGCGCTTCCCCGAGGGCGTCGCCTGGTCGGTGCCCTACGACACCACGCGCTTCGTCGAGGTGT
>WBZL01003539.1_pt1 | contig 14203 bp, 9 predicted proteins | sample 5204291 | NCBI WGS metagenome assembly WBZL01 (sample SAMN12344345, study PRJNA552823) | activated sludge metagenome | biome: Activated sludge suspended growth; feature: Nitrification reactor; material: Wastewater; isolation source: activated sludge from nitrification reactor of wastewater treatment...
GGTCGCGGCCGTCGTCAAGATCCAGATCCCCGCAGGTGGCGCCACCCCCGCGCCCCCCGTGGGCACCGCGCTCGGCCCCCACGGCGTGGCGATCATGGACTTCTGCAAGGCCTACAACGCGCAGACGGAAGCCCAGAAGGGCACGATCATCCCGGTGGAGATCACGATCTTCGAGGATCGATCCTTCACCTTCGTCACCAAGACCCCTCCCACGCCCGTGCTGCTGCGCGAGGCCGCCGGGGTGGCCAAGGCGTCGTCCAACCCGGGCAAGGAGGTGGGCGGTTCGGTCACGGCCGCCCAGGTGGAGGAGATCGCCAAGATCAAGCTCCCCGACCTCAACGCCAACGACCTCGAGGCCGCCAAGCTCCAGGTCGAGGGCACCGCCCGCTCGATGGGCATCACCGTCAACTGAACCCGTCCGTCGGGTGCACCCACCCGACGGCACCATCCACCAACCAGGCTCGATCGGGATCACCTCGCCCGGCGGCCGTAACCCCGAGGGAGCCGTCATGGCGAAAGGCAAGAAGTTCAGCGATGCCACCAAGCGTTTCGACCGGGACCACCAGCACGGTGTGACCGAGGCGCTCGACCTGGTCCAGAGCCTGGCCCCGGCCAAGTTCGACGAGACCGTCGAGCTGGTCGTCCGCCTGGGCGTCGATCCCCGCAAGGCCGACCAGATGGTGCGCGGCACCGTGGCCCTGCCGTCGGGCACCGGCAAGGACGTCCGCATCGCGGTGTTCGCCACCGGTGACGCCGCCGCCGCCGCCCGCGAGGCCGGCGCCGAGTTCGTGGGCGCCGAAGACCTGGCCGCCGAGGTCGAGGGCGGCATGCTCGCCTTCGACCTGGCCATCGCCACCCCCGACCAGATGCCGGTGGTCGGTCGTCTGGGCAAGGTGCTCGGCCCCCGTGGCCTGATGCCCAACCCCAAGACCGGCACCGTCACCACCGACGTGGCCAAGGCCGTGGCCGAGTTCAAGGGTGGCAAGGTCGAGTACCGCACCGACCGGTACGGCAACGTCCACGTACCGCTCGGCAAGGTCAGCTTCGAGCCGGCCGCGCTGGAGGAGAACTTCCGGGCCGTGCTCGACGAGCTCCAGCGGGTCAAGCCGGCCTCGGCCAAGGGCCGCTACCTCAAGAAGATCTCGGTGTCGTCCACCATGGGCCCCGGCGTGAAGGTCGACGCCAACCGCCTCAAGCCCGAGGTCACCACCGGCTGATCGCCGCGGCAGGCCCGTGGCGGATTTACTCCCGCCGCGGGCCGGCCGCTAGCGTTCCCACGCACAACTTCACGTCGCCGAAGACCTCTGGTGCACCCCGGTGCTGAATGGGCTCGCCCGCCAGACGAGGTAGATGATCTCCTTCATCTCTCTCCTGGGTGTTCGCGCGATGCGAGCACCCAGTCGCATTTTTCCCACCAAACCAAGAACTGAGAGGAGGTGCCCATGGAGAACCCGAGACCCGAAAAGGTCGCGGTGGTCGACGAGGTCCGAGCCAAGCTCGAGGCATCGGAGGCTGCCGTGCTCACCGAGTACCGGGGCCTCAACGTCTCGGCCACGGCCGAGCTCCGTCGTGCCCTGCGCGAAGCGGGCGGCGAGTACAAGATCTACAAGAACACCCTGGTGCGGTTCGCCGCCCGGGACCTGGGCCTGGAGATCGACGACCTGCTCACCGGCCCCACCGCCATCGCGTTCGTCGATGGCGATCCGGTGGCCGTGGCCAAGGCCCTGCGCGACTTCGCCAAGACCAACCCGGCCCTGGTGATCAAGGGCGGCCTGCTGGGCGACAAGACCCTCGACGAGGCCGCGGTGAAGGCCCTGGCCGACGTCGAGCCCCGTGAGGTGCTCCTCGCCCGCCTGGCCGGCGCCATCGCGGCGCCCATGACGCAGTTCGCCGGCCTGCTCGAGGCCCTGCCCCGCAACTTCGCCTACGGCCTCAAGGCCCTCATCGACCAGGGCGGCGCTCCCGGCGCCCCGGCCGCCGCCCCTGCCGAGGCCGACGCCCCGGCCGAGGCCCCCGCCCCGGAGGCCAGCGCGGCCGACGAGACCCCCGCTGCCGAGGATCCCACCCCGGCAGACACCCCCGACACCGAAACCGATCAGGCCGAAGAGTCGGCCGACACCGAACAGGAGAGCTGACCCATGGCTACCAAGGAAGACATCCTCGACGCGATCGCCGGCATGTCCGTGCTGGAGCTGAGCGAGCTGCTCAAGGACTTCGAAGAGAAGTTCGGCGTGACCGCCGCCGCCCCGGTGGCCGTGGCCGCCGCCGCCCCCGCCGGTGGTGGCGGTGACGCCGCCGCCGAGGACGAGAAGGACGAGTTCGACGTGGTGCTGGTGAGCGCCGGCTCCGCGAAGATCGGCGTCATCAAGGAGGTGCGTGCCCTCACCAACCTCGGTCTCAAGGAGGCCAAGGACCTGGTGGACAACGCCCCCAAGCCCGTCCTGGAGAAGGCCGCCAAGGCCGACGCCGAGAAGGCCAAGGAGGCCCTCGAGGCCGCCGGGGCCACCGTCGAGCTGAAGTAGTTGCCCGTCGGGCCTGGCCCGACGCTGTTGTCCGGTGCGGCCGCCACCCCCACGGGGTGGCGGCCGCACCGCGTCCGGGGTCCGGTCCGTCAGAGGTCGCGGGGCGAGCCGGCCGGGAGGAGCCAGACGTCGTACCACTCGCGGTCGGCCTCCAGGCGGTGCAGTAGGGCCACGTCCTCGGGGCGGGCCCCGGCCTCGAGCAGGTCGGCTCGGGCGTCGACCGTGTCGACGGTGAGCAGCTTGTCGGGGTCGAGGTCGGCGTCGTGGCGGACCCGGACCTCGATGGCGTCGGCTCGGGCCCGCTCGGCCTCGGTGAGGTGGTCCCAGTGCAGGAGGCGGCGGGCATCGGGTGGTGGCGGCCACAGGCGGCTGGGGGTCTGACCGACGATCACCACGAGCGGCCGGTCGGTCCGGCCGCGGGCGCGGAACTCGCCGACGCGGCCGGCGTGGTCGGCGGGGAAGTCGATGTCGTAGCCGTGGCGGGTGAGGTTGGCCGCGGTGCCGATGCTGACGGCGCTGAAGCTCCGCACGTCGAGCCATTCGAGGCCGTAGGCCCCGGCCGGAAGGACCGGGCGCAGGGCCCGGGCCAGCTCCCGGGCGGACCGGTCGGTGGCGGGGCTCGGCTCCACCGGCTGACGGGCCGCGTCGAGGGCCGCCGCGGTGGCCGCCACCACCACCACGGCCCCGGCGAGGCCGGCGGCCACCGCCCGACCGATCCGCACGACGGGGGTGCGGTGGCGCCGGAGCAGATCGACGAGGGGCAGGAGTGCCACGGCGGTGGCGAACACCGCCACCGGCCACGTCCAGCGCAGGACGTAGGCGATGAGCCCTCCGGTGGTGCGGGTCACCGTGAACGTGGCGGCCACGTGGACCAGTGCGGCCAGCGCGGCCAGCGGCACCCGGGTGGCGGGCCCGCCCGTTCGGCGACGTGCGGCGGGCGAGGCACCCACGGCGAGGGCGACGGGCAGCACCAGCAGGGTCCAGACCGGGGCGGGGTCCACGGGCCACACCTCTTCGCGGGCCCCGGCCCAGGCCGGGAGGAAGCCCAGCTCGCGAGCGGCCGCGCCGAGCGATTCACCGAGCGGCGCCGCTTCCTCGGGGCTGTCGAGCACGAACTCCACGAGCGACGTGAGGTTGCCGGGATCGTTCACCACCTGGTCGATCAACGGGCCGGACCACAGGGCCACCACCAGTGCCCCGAGGAGGCCCAGGAGCCGACGCCCGCGCCGGATGGAGGCGGTACGGCCGGTCGGGGCCACGCCAGAGTGATCAGCGCTGGTGCCGTCGGGAAGACCTGCGGGCCACGCTCCAGCTGGCCGTGCTCGACGGGTGGCGAACCACCACCACACCACGCCGCCCGCTGCGGTGGCCACCACCACGGGCAGGTTGCCCAGGTGGCTCTGGGCCGCGAACGAACCGGTGAGGACGGCGACCGCCGCGGCCCGTCGGGAGCCGGTGGAGGCCGCCACCGGAACCGTGAACAGGTAGCAGAGCAGGGGAAGGACGGTGACCCAGGGGTTCCACGGGTCCACCAGCTTCACCGCACCGTGGCTGTGCACGAGCACCGCGGTGGTGGCCGCCACGAGCAGCGCGAAGGCGGTTCCGGCCAGGCGGCGGGCGGCGATCACCGTGCCCACCACGGCGGCGGCGTTGAGGAGACCGACCAGCACCATCACCCCCACGGGGCCGGCGAGGCGCAGGGCCGGAGCACCCACCCAGAACAGCAACGGGCCGGGGTGGTCCCAGCCGAACCGCGAGTAGGGGCCGAGCAACGGGGTGTGGGCGGTGCCCGTGTCGTGCATGCGCAGCACTTCCATGGCCTGGTCGCCCGACGGCTCCCAGTCGGACGTCGCCGCCCGGGCCACGGCGACCACGGCGGGCAGGAGCGTGACGGCCACGGCGGCGGCGAGTAGCCACCCCGTCCAGGGGCTGCTCGGGGCCGACCGGCCTCCTCCCGCCGACGTGGAGGTCACGCCCGGGTGATGGTCCAGGACGCGTTGGTGCCGTCGAGCGGGGCCGACTGCTCGCCCGGCTCGTCTCGATAGTCGATCGAGGTGGCCAGGACGCTCTGGGCCAGGTGCTCCTGGTGGGCCTGCACCATCGCCCGCTGGGCGGCGGGGAGCGACAGCGTGAGCGTGATGCGGTCGGTGACGTCGAGGTCGGCGTCTCGTCGGGCCTGCTGGACGAGGCGCACCAGGTCGCGGGTGACACCCTCGCCGTGCAGTTCGGGCGTGACCGTCAGATCGAGGGCCACCACCAGGCCGGTGTCGACCATGCGGCCCTCGGGGTCGACGTGGCGGACGGCTTCGGCGGCGAGCGTGGGCGTGGCGTCGGGGCCATCGGTCTCGGTGGTCTGGAGGGCGAGCTCGTACTCGCCGTCGTGGAGGGCGTGACCGCCCACGACCACGGTGCCGGTGTCGTCGCGGTGCCAGTCGCCGGCTCGAGCCGCGGCCAGCACGGCCTGGACGTCGCGGCCGAGGCGCGGACCGAGCACGCGCGGGTTGGGTCGGACGACCTCGGTGCCGTAGGCGGTGCGGTCGTCGTGGAGGGTGACCGCCTTCACGTTCAGCTCGCTGGCGATCAGGTCGGTGAACGGGGCGAGGGCTGCGGCCCGCTCACCGGCCACGGCCAGGCTCAGGAGGGGGAGCCGGTTGCGGAGCTTGTGGTCCTCGCGCAGGCCGAGCGCGGTGGAGCACACGGCCCGCACCTCGTCCATGGCGCGGACCAGGTCGGGATCGTGGGGGAGGTCGACGGCATCGGGCCAGTCGACGAGGTGGACCGACCGCTCGCCGGTGAGGCCGGTGTGGATCTCCTCGGCGAGCATCGGCAGGAGCGGGGCGCTGATCCGGCTGAGCGTGACCAGCACGGTGTAGAGGGTGTCGAACGCGTCGGCCTTGTCGGCGGCGGTGCCGCTGGCATCGGCGTCGACCGCGCCCGGAGCCCAGAACCGTTCGCGGCTGCGGCGGATGTACCAGTTGTTGAGGGCGTCGAGGTACGACCCGATCTGGTTGCACGCTCCGGCCAGGTCGTAGCGGTCGAGGGCGTCGGTGACCGCGTCGACGAGCGTGCGGGTCTTGGCGAGGAGGTAGCGGTCGAGGTCTCCGGTGGCGTCGGTGCGGAACCGGGCGCGGTAGCCGTCGGCGTTGGCGTAGAGGGTGAAGAAGTGGAAGGCGTTCCAGATCGGGTTGAGCACCAGCCGGACCACGTCGGAGATGCCCGAACCGTCGGTGGCGATGCGGAGGTCGCCGCCCCGCAGGATCGGGGAGGCCATGAGGTACCACCGCAGGGCGTCGGACCCGATGGTCTCCATCACCTCCTCGGGGTCGGGGTAGTTGCGGAGCTTCTTGGAGAGCTTGCGACCCTCGGCGTCGAGCACCACGCCGTGGCAGATCACGTTGCGGAACGCGGGCTGGTCGAACAGCGCCACCGCCAGCACGTGCTGGGTGTAGAACCACCCGCGGGTCTGGGCGATGTACTCCACGATGAAGTCGGCCGTGCAGTGCTCGTGGAACCAGTCCTGGTTCTCGAACGGGTAGTGCACCTGGGCGAACGGCATGGAACCCGATTCGAACCAGCAGTCGAGCACCTCGGTGACCCGTCGCATGGTGCTGCGGCCGGTGGGGTCGTCGGGGTTGGGTCGGGTGAGCTCGTCGACCATGGGTCGGTGCAGGTCGGTGGGCCGCACGCCGAAGTCTCGTTCGATCTCGTCGAGGCTGCCGTACACGTCGGTGCGGGGGTAGGTGGGGTCGTCGCTCTCCCACACCGGGATCGGTGCGCCCCAGAACCGGTTCCGGCTGATGGACCAGTCGCGTGCACCCTCCAGCCACTTGCCGAAGGCGCCGTCCCGGACGTGGTCGGGGATCCAGTTGATCTGCTGGTTGGCCGCGAGGAGACGGTCGGTGAGGTCGGTGACCCGCACGTACCAGGACTGCATGGCCCGGTAGATGATCGGCGTGTCGGTGCGCCAGCAGTGCGGGTAGTTGTGGTCGTAGGTCTCGTGGCGCACCACTCGGCCCTCGGCCTTGAGGTGGCGGATGATGTCGGGGTTGGCCTCGAAGACGTTGACCCCGGCCCACTCGGGCACCTCGGCCGTGAACCGGCCCTGCTCGTCGACCGGCACCACCAGTTCGATGCCCTCGGCCTCGCACACCCGCTGGTCGTCTTCGCCGAACCCCGGGGCGAGGTGGACGACGCCGGTGCCCTCGGCCGTGTCGATGAAGTCGCCGGCGAGGACCCGGAAGCTGGCGGGGTTGTCGGCGAAGAACCCGAACAACGGCGTGTAGGTCCGACCCACCAGGTCGGCGCCGCGGACCGTGGTCACGGTGGTGGCGGCGCCCAACTCGGCTGCGTAGGTGGCGAGGGCATCGGCCCCCAGCACGTAGTGGGTGCCGTCGACCTCCACCACCACGTAGTCGAGGTCGGGGCCCACGGCGAGGGCCAGGTTGGACGGCAGCGTCCACGGCGTGGTGGTCCACGCCAGGATCTTCAGCGGTGCCGGATCGCCCGGGATCGGGTCCAGGTCGAAGGCCACGGTGATGGCGGGGTCCTGGCGGGGCCGGGTGGCGTCGTCGAGGCGGATCTCGAAGTTGGACAGCGGGGTCTCGGCCCCCCACGAGTACGGCATGACCCGGTAGGCCTGGTAGATCAGCCCCTTGTCCCAGAGCTGCTTGAAGGCCCACATGACGCTCTCCATGTAGGGGAGGTCCATGGTCTTGTAGTCGTCGACGAAGTCGACCCAGCGCGCCTGACGGCTGACGTAGCGCTCCCACTCTGCGGTGTAGCGGAGCACCGAGGTGCGGCAGTAGTCGTTGAAGTTGCCGATGCCGTACTCGTTGATGGCCTTGTGGCCGGCGATGCCCAGCTCCTTCTCGGCGGCCATCTCCGCCGGCAGGCCGTGGCAGTCCCACCCGAACCGGCGCTCCACCCGGTTGCCCCGCATGGTCTGGTAGCGGGGCACCACGTCCTTGACGTAGCCGGTGAGCAGGTGGCCGTAGTGGGGGAGGCCGTTGGCGAACGGCGGCCCGTCGTTGAACACGTATCGGGGCGCATCGGCTCGGCCGTCGACCGAGGCCTCGAAGGTGGCGTCGGCCGCCCACCGCTCCAGGATGCGACGCTCGACGGCCGGATAGTCGGCCCGGCTCGGGACCTTGGGGTACGGCGTGTCGGCGTCGGTGCTCACGGCCGACGAGCCTACCGACCGGTCCCCGGGGTCCCGGAGCCCGTTCGGGGCCCGGGGCGGCGTGCGACCGACCGTCGACCGCCGGGTGGGCCATCCTGGTCGGATGGGCACGGGGCGAGACGGGGCAGGGCGGCGGGTCCGGCGCGTCCCGCTTCGGCGCCGGCCCGTCTGGGCGCTGGCGGCGGTGGGCGTCCTGGTGGCGACGGGAGCTGGATGCAGCACCGACGCCGCGACCGAACGTTCGAGCCCGGTCGCGTCAGCCCCCACGTCGGGGTCCGGTGGCCGCAACCCCACCATCCCCGCGCCGACGGTCTCGGCGGACCCGTCACCATCCACCCCCGCGGGATCGACGGCACCTGCGGCCCCGACCATCGCCACCGACCCGACCCCGCCGGCGTCCACCGTTCCCGGCCCCGCGCCGGGCGCGGTCGCCGGTGTCCCGGTGGTGCCCACCGCGCCGGCCACGGCGCTGCTCGACGGGTTGGTGGTGGCCGAGGTGGACCCGGCCCTGCCCGACTACCGGCGGGCGGCCTTCGGCGACGGGTGGCGCTACGACCGGTCCACCGGCTGCAACATCCGCGAGCTTGTCCTCATCACCGAGTCGCGCACGCCGCCCGTGATGGGGGAGCGGTGCAAGCCACTGGCGGGTGACTGGGTGTCGTCCTACGACGGGGTGGTCACGACGGACCCCGCCGACCTCGAGATCGACCACCTGGTGCCCCTGGCCGAGGCCTGGCGAACCGGTGCCGCGCACTGGACCGCCGAGCGACGCGAGGCGTTCGCCAACGACCTGGACGACCCGGCCACCCTCGCCGCCGTCACCAGTCGTTCGAACCGGTCCAAGGGGGACTCGTCACCGGACCGCTGGCTCCCGGACGCTGCGGGCGGGCGGTGTGCCTACGTGGAGGCATGGATCCGGGTCAAGGCCCGGTGGGGCTTGCGCCTGGCCCCGGCCGAGAAGGCCACCCTGGTGCAGGTGCTCTCGGGCTGCTGACCGACCCGTGGTGGTCCTGTCCGCGGCCGTCCTCGTTCAGGAGGCGAGCCGATGGGCGAGCCGACCAGACAAGCACGATGGGTGAACCGAGGCGCCAGCCGAGGTCCAACCAACATCGACGCGACGACGGGCGACCTATCCGCTCGAGTCCTCAGGTGACGATGTCCACCGCCAGGGTGAACGCCGCGGCGATGGCCATGAAGAGGGCCACGAACCACAGCCACCACGAGACGATCACGCCGAGCCACACCGTCCGCAGGTTGGTGGGGGTGAACGCAGCGAGCAGGGGCTGGGTGGCCGGGTCGGGCCGGACCCGGCCGAGGACGCTGCCCACGAGTCGGCTGGTGCGCCAGATGCCGCCCAGGCGGACCTTGTCGCCCTTCTGGTGGACGCTCGCCGCCCGGGTGACGAGCTCGTCGAGCTCCACGCTGCGCGTGGCGGTGGCGAAGTAGGCGCGGGCCTGGCGGGCGGTCTCGTCGGGCTGGGCCACCGCGGCCGTGAGCGGACGGAGCTTGCGGGCGGTCATCACCGGGGCGGCGACCGCCGGGAGGGTGACGACGAGCACCACCACCGCCTCACCCACCGGGTCGTGCCAGGCGGCCAGGCCCAGCACCAGCGCCACGACGCCGGTGAGGCCGGCGAACCCGGCCACCACCAACACCGCCTGGCGAGCCCGCCGGGCCATCCGGGGGAGCCAGGTGCCCATGCCGCTGGCGAGACGCTCGATCTCGTACGCGGGGGGATCCGGCTGCGGCGATGCCATGGTGAGTTCCTAGCCGAGGCCGGGGTGGAGCGGGTCGGCGCCAGGCGGTGGCGACCGTCGTGGAGCCAGCGATCGGCGAGGTCGCGCGGGGGGACGCGGGGGAAGTCTGACCCAGGTCTCCGGACCTGCCTGCAGCGGCCTGAACCCGTCACAGCTTCGGGGCGCGGCCCGAGCGACCTAGTCTCGGGCCCGTTGCTCATGAGGGGGAAGAAGCGCATGCGAGCCCGTTTTCTCGCCGTGGCCACGGCCCTGATCCTGGTCGTGTCGGCGGTGGCCGCCGATGTGCCCGGCCACGTTGCCCTTGCCGGGGCCTCGGGTGGGGGCAGCGTGGACCTCACCGACGTCCCGGCCGCCACCTTCAGCGTGCAGCCCGGTGTGGAGCAGGTGACGGTGACCGGGGCGACGCCCCGGGCGCCCCTCACGCTGGTGCGCGTCGGGACCCTCGAGCGCATCCTCACGATCTACACCGACGACCTGGGGCAGGTGACGTTCCAGTACGTCCCCGACGACTTCTTGATCTTCGACCCGGTGGTCCAGGGGGTCCTGCCCACGACGGCCGGTGGTTCCCTCGACCCGGGCCAGTACCGGATCGTGGCCGAGGAGGTCACCGATGGGGCCATCAGCTCGACGTTGGCGGCGAGCCCGGAGTTCTCGGTCCTCTCGATCGACGACCACCCCGACCCGGCGTTCTACGACCAGGTCCTGCCGGCGGTGCCCGGCACCATCGTCGGCGGGGTGAAGCCGGGCTACACGGCGGAGGACGGCTTCGGCTACCTCGAGACCCGCGACGGCACCCTGCTGTCGGTCAACGTCCGCCTGCCGGACTCGGACATCTACGGTCCCGGCCCGTACCCGACCGTCATCCAGTACTCGGGCTACGCCCCATCGAAGCCGGGAAGCCCGAGCGGCGCGGACGCCGGCGGGTTCCTGGCCGGGACGATGGGCTTCGCCTACGTCGGGGTCAACGTGCGGGGCAGCGGGTGCTCCGGCGGCGTGTTCGACGTGTTCAACGCGGCGCAGGCCGCCGACGGCTACGACGTCGTCGAGACCGTTGCCCGTCAACCGTGGGTCAAGCACGGTCGGCCCGGGATGATCGGCCTCTCCTACTCGGGCATCACCCAGCTCTACGTGGCCGCGACCCGGCCTCCGAGCCTGGCCGCGGTCACGCCCTTGTCGGTCATCGAGGATCCCTGGGACCAGCAGTGGCCCGGCGGCATCTACAACACCGGCTTCACCCAGAGCTGGCTCGCCAGCCGCGACGACGAGGCCGCCGGTGGCGCCCAGTGGGTCAAGGACCGCATCGCCGGTGGCGACAGCACGTGCGCCGACAACCTGAAGCTGCGCACGCAGAACATCCCGTTCGAGGCGTTCGCCCGCTCACTCGTGCGACGGCCGGTCGATGCCGACGCCCGCAACCTGTCCCGGCTCGCGCGCAAGATCCAGGCACCCGTCTACCTGACCGGTGCCTGGCAGGACGAGCAGACCGGTGCCCGCTTCTCGGTCCTGCTCGACGACCTCGTCTCGGTCCCGACCGGTGAGAAGAAGTTCACGATGTTCAACGGGCACCACCCCGACGGCTTCACGCCCCTGGTGCTCACCCGGTGGTTCGAGTTCCTGTCGTTCTACGTCGACCGGTCCATCCCACGCGTGAACGACCTGGTCCGGGCGTTCGGCGGCCCCACGCTCGAATCCGAGTTCGGTGTCCCGGGGCTCGGCTTCGAGCCGGACCGCTTCTACGATCCCGGCACCCAGACGCCCACCTACGGCACGTACCAGGCATCCCTGGACGCCTACGAGCAGGAGCCGCCGGCGCGAGTGCTCTTCGAGGTGGGGGCCAGCCCCGACTTCCTCCCCGCCTCCCCGGGGGCCCAGCGCCAGCGGTTCGCCATGACGTTCCCGTCGTGGCCACCAAGCGATGCCAGCGCCCGCACCTTCTACCTGGGCCCGGATGGTTCGCTCTCGGAGGACGCTCCAGCCACGGGCGGGATCGACCGGTTCGCCTTCGACCCCGACGTGCTGGGCACCCGGTACTTCGTGTCCGGCGACTGGCTCAAGCCCCAGGTCGTGACCGACTGGAAGTCCACGGCCGAGGGCAAGGGGCTGTCGTACGAGACACCACCGCTGACCGAGGAGGTGATCGTCGCCGGCGAGGGCTACCTCGACCTGTGGGTCCGGTCGACCGGTACCGACGCGCCGCTCGAGGTGGTGCTCAGCGAGGTGTACGAGGACCCCGACCCGAGCGACGACGTGCCGCCCGAGGAGGTCCGCGTGCAACACGGCCTGCTGCGCGCCGGCTTCCGCACGCTGGACCCGGCGCGCTCCACGCCCTTCCTCAAGGAGCACCTGTTCTACGAACAGGACTACCAGCCCCTGACGCCCGGCGAGTTCGTGAACGTCCAGGTGCCGCTGTTCGCCGTGGCCCACCCGTTCCGCCCCGGCAGCCGCCTGCGGGTGCTGATCAACACGCCGGGTGGTGACGCCCCGCTGTGGAGCTTCGAGTCGGACAGCTACGGCGCCACCACCCACGACGTCGCCCGCGGCGGGGGCATGGCCTCGCGGTTGGTGCTCCCCGTGCTGCCGTCGTCGAACCCGCTCCGGCGCCTGCCGGCCGCCTTCGACGAGCAGTCGGAGCGTCCTCCGTGCGGATCGCTTCGCGGTCAGCCGTGCCGGCCCTACGCCCCGCTGGTGAACGAGGCGGTGGCCGCCCCGCCGCCCACCACCCCGAGCACCACCACGGCGCCGACCATCACGGCCACCACGGTCGACCGGGGATCGTCATCGACGACGCCGACCACTGCGACGACCACGACGGCGTCGAGCATCACGGCCACCACGGTCCCCAGGGAATCGTCGACGACCGCACCATCCGGGTTGCCCACGGCGCCGGCGGCGCCGGCCGCGGTGGCCGTGCTCGACGATCCCCGCTACACCGGCTGACGCCAGGACGCGTCCCGCTCGGCGACAGCCCGGCACTCGTCGGGACGTCCCGTCGACCCCTTCGCGGCGAGGATCGAGGCGTGGGGATCGCCCTACGGACGGCCGCGGCCCAGGACGTAGCAGGCGATGGCCGCGGCGGCGGCCACGTTCAGCGAGTCGACCCCACCGTGGAGCGGTATGCGGACACGCCGGCCGACGCGATCCATCGTGTCGGGCGTCAGCCCGGGACCTTCCGAGCCGAGCACCAACGCCACCCGCTCGTCGGGGGCGAACGCCACCTCGTCGATCGTCTCGGCCCCGGGGTCCGGGGTGAGGGCGAGCAACGAGAAACCGGCGGCGCGCACCACGTCGAGGCCGTCGGGGAACCGGGGAAGGCGGGCGTAGGGCAGTCCGAACACCTCGCCCATGGCCACCCGGCTGGCCCGGCGGTACAGCGGGTCCACGCAGGTCGGGTCGAGGAGGAGGGCGTCGGCCCCGAGGCCCACGGCGCTGCGGGCGATCACGCCCAGGTTGGTGGGGTTGACCACCCCCTCGAGCACCACCACGCGGGTGGACCCGGCCAGCACCACCTCCGGTTCCGGTACGGGAAGGCGGCCGAGGACGGCCATCATCCCGCGGTGCACGCCCATGCCCGTGATGCGCCGCACCACCTCGGGCCCGGCCGCGAAGACGGTGACGTCGGCCGGGACGACACCAGGGACCGGCGCGGTGCGCGTGGCGTCGATCAGCACCGACCGCACGGGGTAGCCGGCGCGCACGGCCCGTTCCACCACCAGGTCCCCTTCGGCGATGAAGATGCCGTCGAGGTCGCCGCCCGGGGCCTCACGTCGTCGCCGCAGGACGTGATCCCGCAGTCCGGTGTACTCGGCGATGCGTGGATCGTCCGGGTCGGTGACGGTCACGACGGGACGCGGGACGGTGGGATGGCCCATGGCGCACGATTCTGGGCGGTCGGGCCCGCGATCGGGGAACCTCACGCTGAGGACTCGAGCGACCAGGTCGCCCGTCGTCGCCGCTCGGGCCGGAGACCGGGACCTGGGGCTACTGTGCGGCCGGGCCTCGAAGCGCTCGTGGCCAGGGAGGAACGCGGTACCCGGTATCCGCGCGACCTCGTCGGCTGGCGCCGGCCCACCGTCCCCCACATGGAGATCCCAGCCATGAGCGAGAGCACCACCGTGGACCCGGCGCCGAGCGGCGGCTTCCTCGACAAGATCGAGCGGCTCGGCAACAAGGTGCCGCACCCCGTCATCATGTTCCTCTACCTGATCATCGGCGTGGCCGTGATCTCGGCGGTGCTCGCCGCGTTCGACGTGTCGGTCACCGAGGAGGTGGCCGTCCCGGTCCCGATCGACCAGCTCCAACAGCTGCAGGGCGAGTTGGGTGGGTCGGTGGTGGCCTACGACCTGGAACTGGGTCAGGTGGTCGACATCCCCGAGTACGTCATCCGCGAACAGACCTTCGACGTGCAGAGCCTGCTGTCGATCGACGGCGTTCGCTTCATGCTCTCGTCGTTCGTGAACAACTTCGCCGGGTTCGCCGTGGTGGCGGTCACCTTCGTGGCCATGGCGGGCGTGGGCGTGGCCGAGAAGGCCGGGATGATGGCGGCCCTGATCCGCAAGCTGGTGGCCGTGGCCCCCGCAGGGCTGATCGCGTTCTTCATCATCTTCGTGGGCGTGCTGTCCAGCGTGGCGTCCGACGCCGGCTACCTCATCCTCATCCCCCTCGCCGCCACCGCCTTCTACACCCTGGGCCGCCACCCGCTCGCGGGCATGGCCGCCGCCTACGCTGGCGTGGGTGCCATCTTCGCG